>JAABUS010002122.1_pt1 | contig 39071 bp, 18 predicted proteins | sample 5560161 | NCBI WGS metagenome assembly JAABUS01 (sample SAMN10711885, study PRJNA513376) | rock metagenome | isolation source: Antarctica rocks | place: Antarctica: Victoria Land, Trio Nunatak nord | collected 2016-01-04
TATAATTAATACCTAGGCTGTATACTTTTCTCCGTTATTTATTTATTATTATTCTAGTATCCTAGATATTATATATAGCTAGCCTATAAATAGCTACTAGTGATTAATTAACTTATTCTATATATATTGAATAGTGCTACAGTGCCATATTGACGAGATCCTTCCTTTTCTGTGACATAATTCATGAGCGGTCTAACCGAATCTAGGCTAGGTGCAGACCGCTCATGAATTATGTCACCTACTGGTGGCGGTGCACCGATGGGAGCCTTGTCACAGCTTCCAGTCGTCTCAACTGTCTGAACAGGCTCCCGACATCCTGAGGCGCTGCTTTCAAAGAATGCCAGACTTTGTGAATAGTCTTGCAGCTTTCGATGACAACTCCAGCCAACGACGCAAAATTACCAGCTACGCCAAGGAGCGCAACACTGGGCGATGCGGGCTCCATGACGTCTGTTATTATTGCATGGAATGGACTCTGTTCAGAGCAGTTTCGAAGGAAACGAACAGTAGCAAAGCTGGAACACTGTTCTACATCATTAAGCGAACGGTAGTAAATCGTTCTTATATGTTCATCGAGTAGCCCGAATTATTCTCCGTGTCAGTGACCGTAGATATACTTCTTTTTAGAGTTGTCTTGTGTATGGACTTCCTGAAGCCCTTGCTGATTACTTCTCGCACTTGTGCAGCCGCTCGTGTAGAGATCACCTGGGAGAAGCCTTAAGCCTTGTTACTGCGTGCATGTCCCGCTAAAATTCTTAGGAAAATATTGAAGGCAGGAACCCCTCACCAATAGGGTTCATTCGCGGATCTATTTAGACTTACCATGACAAGGCGCCTAACTGCCAGTCTTCTTGCCTCCAAGCCGCCGTACCTATCCAGCCCTACAGTGGCTATAATTCATCGAGGATGGTAATGAAGCAGGAACGTCGCTGAATCCAGACGTAGGTGATCACCGTGAAGTTAGGGTGGCATGAGGTTCTAAGCGTCAATGTCCCTAGCAGATCAAGATTTGACGGGGCACTAAGTTCAAAATAGTCGTCAGCAAATTTTGCGCGCGTCCCGGACTTTCAAACCTTTGAGGGGAGATGACCACATCGCTGCTTAGATATTTTACGGTCGTCTTCGCTTATCACAGATACAAATGTTCATATCGTGAGTAAGGCTGAAAGGCAGACGCCTAAAAGTGACAGCCTCGCCATCTCAATCAAAGATCAGGTGCCAATCATTTGTATATCCTTGCATGAAAGTCTACGTGAAAAAGGCTTCTTTGAGAATTGACCGGATCAAGAGTCCGTCTCTTGGAGTAGTACAGAGGTAAAAAAAGGTCACTTGATTCGAGTAATGACGACAGTCCCTTTGGGGCCAAAAGTTTCATTCCAGCTATTTTAACGCTCTAGTATATTGTTGACGCACAGTGCTAGGCGAGAAACGATCAGACTGTAACCCAAAATCTGACGGCAATGAAGCTAGCGATGCAAGACAAGGCCACCGATGCGGCCAACAACCACAGGAAGAGCGAAAACATGCCTCGGTGTAAGTTTGATGTGTGAAATAGTAATATTGTTGTTTTCAGCGGCTTCGGATTAGGTAGGCTCGTTTTTTGACAGTAGCGACCTCCAACTTTTGGTGAAGGATGTTCCCTGCGGGGTATTGGAAATGATCCCTACCTTACAGATCGAGCGCAAAATGTTGCTGGGCCCCATTGGGCAGCACTATCACATTGGGGCTGGTGTCCCGCAGGTTGTCGTAAGTGGACCTTCCCAAATGCCTTAGCAGCAGTTCCGTGAGAAGCTGCATAACGTTCAAAGCCGAAGTCCTACAATCATATGCAGTCTTCATCGACATCAAGAAGGTGACACACGGTGAGAACGACGTAGACAAACACAATGCACGGTATTCAAATTTTTGGGAGTCAACCTCCTCTCCCAATTCGGATTCTGTCGCACAATATTCGCTTTGCAACCTCTTCCCCAGAGAGGAAGGAGAGACCGTGGGCGGATAGGCCACCGCTAATTACGAACGAACTATCTTACTACATTAGACCCTATTGTGAAAACGTGATAAAAGGAAGCACGAAAACGTACATTGACCAAGACCTGCCACTAGGGCCTGCTTCCATTTGCTTGCAAGAAGCCCTACACGGCCAGCTCCTTGACATTCTTAACGGTCTCAACGGTCTAGCTTCGTCAAGCGAAGGATCTGCTCTTCCATCTGGGCCTCTATGGGCTTACATTGGAGTTGCCCCTGGAAGACGGACACACAAAAAGGGAACATAGCCCAATCATATATCCTGTCCAGAAGCTCAACTTACTTCACTTTGAAACCCTCTGGCTTAGTCCTACACCAGATCGCCCTAGCAAAGGCTGAGACGCCGGTAGTGAGCGTATCCTCACGGCAGGGGTTTTGAGTACAAGGCCACCGGGCAGAGGGTCCTTGCATGTTGTACTACTACACATCTCGACAATCAAGGAAGCAGGAGTAGGGAGGAAAGCGTTGGCATTATTTTGAAAACGATCATGCGCATCGAAGAGGAGTGGTCTATTCATGCCTCATCCGGCTACCCAATGTCTCCGGCAAGAAGCCAGAATCTTGGGGTCTTCTTGGCTGGCGATTCCAATTCGTTCCATGATCAGGAGGCTTACTTAGCAATGCAAGCGTGCGACTTTATGTGCGACTTGCGTAACTTCGTTGAGCCGAAGAGGCGTTGTGGCGACAGCACTACATTCACAGGTTTCGGAAATGGCGAGCACGAAGAGGAGAAAGGTAGGATCGATTTCATCTGGCTGGGACCGAAGCAACAGGTGTCGAGCCATGAATCCGTACAAGAGGCAGGTGCCAACCTTGAAGTATTTGAGCACTTGCGACGGAGAGTTGACGGGTATGCGGTATTACCCAATGTGTATGAGGATGGCATCTACAGTAGTGACCGCTGTGTGACTGGGGATGTGCACTTGTACAGTGGATGATTTGTGGCTCGCAGACCTCGTCTATCTGGGTCTCTCGACTTTCGCCATGCAGCAGTGTCGCATGTTCGTGGTATTGGACGCATGTTCGTGGTATTGGTCGCATGATCATAAAGGCCGAGGGGGCGTAAGAACAGCATGTCTCCTAACTCGGAAGAGTCGCTGAAAAGGGTCACCGTGAACGGTGTCGATTCGAGGCTGGCTCTCGGACGGCCCTGAACTGGTAATTTTCGATTGGGTTTCAGCAATCACGGGGAATAAATAAACTCGTGGCCACTGGATAACGTTGATCACAAGCAACGAATGCGCTCAGAGTCGGTAGTCATCACCTGCATAGCAGAATAGTGCATAGTACAAGCCCAGTAGAAGAATCGGGCTGAGAAGCTTAGTTTTATCCTGCTCTTGAGATTCTACGATGTGAAGCGTCGAGCAAGTACTGTGAGAGGGGCGATACTCTAGTCGATGTGCAAGTCCGAGGACTATCAGCCCACAAGATTGAGATATCGAATGGTACAATGTCCCACTCAATGCATCGACCAGCTTTGCTTTCCCTGATTTTTTCAAGTGATCAACCTAGGCTTCCCTATTGATGGCCAACGCAATGAAAGTGTGGGTCCATTGGCGAACGGCAGCGATAGATTGTCGAGTCGCCATTAATTGAAACACTCGTTGTGAACATATTGAGCATCGAAGGATCGATAATAGTAACGGGAGGGCTTCACATAAGGCTAAGTGCGGGCTTTGAGATGAGGCTCCTACACACATCGCTTAGTCGTGCATGACGCCCGAGGGTGCTTCGACAGTGTAAAACGTAGATATTTCCGAAAGAAGGCGAGAGAATGAAAACTGGTGGTCTTTTGCTACACCGCTGGTTGAGAGTCCGTCTTCTGCCCATCAAGTCTTAACATCCTCCCCACCCCAAAGATCATTCCAAAACTGCTTCAACCCATAATTCGGTTTCCTACTATCATACACCTTTACTTTATCCGTCGAAAATCTATCCAGCACGCCTCCAGGCCGATGACCCACAACTTCGACCCTGATCTTCTCAGGCCTTCGCGCTCTGTCCCTGATCTCATTAGGGAGCTGAGGCGCAATGTCGGCGAAGCAGGAACGTAGTTCGCGCTCCAGGGAGAAGTACGGCTTTTTCGCAAGATCGGGGGCTTGAAGGTTGTACGTTCGGTTGGTGTTATTGAGGTCTTTGATGGCGAGGGTGTGGTAAGCGTGTTCGAGGGATTGCCAGCCTGGGTCACGGAAAGGTGAGAGACGAGGCAGTGGTGAGTTCAACGGATTCGAAGCTTCGAAGGGCACCGTATCTTCATATGCAGACTCAGCTGGCGAGAGAGGAGGATCGACCGGCGATGAGAATTCGGTCGTTGAAGGAACGACATCCTCTACCAGTTCTTCCGCGACCATGATTTTGGAATCTGACGTAATACTATCAGGAGTCGGTGTCTCTGTCACAGTCAATTGCGATATCTTCCCCTCGTGATCTATCTCAGTCATGGATTCTGTCTTGACTTTCTTCGGGTTAGTGGCAGCTTCTGCAGCAGCGTATGCTTCTGCTCGACGGACTTGCGCCTCGAGTGATCCACCTTTGCTGGCAATGACTCTAGCAGCATGCCTCTTCCAATCGTTCCGCAGTCTGCCCCGAAATACTGCTGCAGCTTTCACTAGCTCCTGTTGCTTTTCGATCCATGGTGGTACGATTTCCTGCTTTTGAATAATCTTGTTCATAAAGTACTCAGTCGTATCAAGGAACGGAGAATTCGCGTTGTAGTCCCGTTCAACATTTTTGCCTTTTCCCCGAGCGATATTCTGGAATTGGCCTCTAGCAAATGCATCTTCAATCCGCTGATTTGCAAGGGCAACCAAGCCTTGGACAGATCCTGGCGTTGGACGAGCAGCCGAGGTGAAGCGTTCCTTAAGGTTCTTTCGCATTATTTCTCGCTCCTTTTCTGATAGTGTGGGGTCTTGGCTTAGTTCGTAAACAGAAGTTCTATCTCGCGCGCTTGCAAGACGTTCCCCGTGAGACTTCTGGACTGCCTTCTTCATTCGCATATCAACACTGCCTGGGGTTCCTCCCGGGGTAGGAATTTTTGCAGGTCGAAAACTGCGCAAGGGCTTGTGGGCACCATCAAGCATGCGTAGAGCTGCATCCTCCAATTTTTCGGTGCCCAACCAAGGCTCGGCCGCTGCTAGGTCCCTCGTCCCTTTCCCTGCGCTTGACTGAATAGCAGTCAGTCCTAATCATCGCGATCTTAGAGGGGCTCTAGACCTACTGGCATGTTGAGCTGCGCAAAGGCAGCAGGGTTTTCGCTCTTGAATGTGCTGTCCTGGATCCTCGTCTCCAACTGTTTTTTCAATCCTTCAGAGAATCCGCCTTCTTCAATGGCCTTCTTGGCACCACGCGGACCTTGCTCAATAGACTCCTCGGTCATCTGTGCCAATCTTCTAGACATCCTTCCTGGTTCTTCCACTTGCTCCTGCGTATTTTCAGAACTCCCTGGCTCATCACCCTTGTGAGTCTTAGGCCGTTCATTGTCGTGTGGCAATGGTGCTGCTTGCGTGGAGTGTCTGAGATATTGGCCATTTCGAAGTAGCGGAGTAAGAATCCGAGACTGTCTGTAAAGGCAACGGGAGCATACGAATGGAGAAGTCTGCTTTGCAATGGTCATGTGGATTACTATGTAGATTCGATGATTGCTGCACGTCAACAATTTGCGATCTCTTATCGATAAGAATCTCGGGTAAACTATAACTGAATGATTGCCGATCGAAGCCCTGTCGTGCCTGTCTGATGATTCTACCCTTCACTGATTCTCCGCGATCATTCACTGCAAACACTCTTCTTCTTGGTGGTTCTGTAGGTCTTTCAGACTTCAAAATCGTCAACAACCTCCTCACCAGCTCTCTTGAAAACCCAATCATTCTCTGTGAGCTCCGAAAGTTGAAAACCCCACTTCTGCGTCGCATTGGAGCCCTGCCTTCTCCTTGTGCGATCGCACCACCAAGATGAGGGGCTTTTCAGGCTCTACTGTTGTCGAACAGCCTGCAGCATCGAAGAGAAGTCAGCCAGTCCGCCAAACACGTACCAATCCTGCCAGAACCGCCTCAAATGTCGCCCAAACCCAAGGGGGCGCCCTCGCCCAACAAGCCGACGACCAACTCATCGAGAACCCAGGATTTTTTCCTACAATCACACATTTCACCGATTCAATCACGGCGCTGCCAAAAGAGATGACAAGACATTACACCATGTTGAAGGAGGTGGATGCTAAGATCTATGGTCCTGAAGCGCAGCTTGGCCTGCTCCTCAACGAGTGCCTGCGAGCACCACCGCCTCCTCCTCAAACCCATCATCACACAATCAAACCCAGTGAATTCACAAATGCGAGACCTATCGCTTCCCTAAATGCTTCAGCTTCAGTAGTCGAAGCCACGGCCTCGTCGCGCCCCGCAATTCGGGGCACTCATGGACAACTAGAGCCCTCCGATTGGGCTCGACGAAACCACTTCCACATGATGCGACAGACTATGGCAGGCATGCTCGCGACTCTTGATGAGAAGAACCATGTCCTGAATACCGCAATTGATGGACTCGACAAACAGCTGAAACGCTGCAACAGCTCCTACCCTCACATCGAAGACGAGATCAGTGAAGAAGCCCGCTTGGGAAGTATGACGCACTGGGCATACACGGACAAGACCGCAGAGAAGAAGGGTATGATAGGTGCTGAGCGGACGAGGCGAGCCGCGAACAATGCAGCAGCTCAAGCTGCCCTCCACGAGGCAGAAGGAGCTGCGGTGCGGAGTAACCAAAGACGTGAGGCCGTAGCAGATAGGAAGAAGAACAGCCAATATCTGGATTCCGATTTTGACGACACACGCGCCGGGAAGAGAGGCCAAGCTAGCAGCAAGGGTCGAAAAGCTGTGGATGCTGCAGTTGGACTTGGGATTGTGAACGGTGCGGCACCGCCACCTAAGAGGAGGAAAGTTGAGAAGCCCCCAATTGGAAGTTTGCCTCAGGGGAAGGCTATGGCATCAGTATATGGAGACGCTGTCGGTAATGGTCGAGGCGTCGTCGGCAGCCCAAGGGATCTGTCGGTCAATGATGGTGGAAAGAAAAAAGGTCGTGGCGGTGCTGTAGCAGTCAATGGATCTGGAAGACGAAGGTTAGTGCACGATGAGAGAATGTGTCGATCATGTGCTGACCCTCCGCAATCACAGAGTCAATACAAACGCGTCGGCGGTCAACTCGCCGTCCTTGGCCTCGTCACCCGTAGTAGGTACATTTGTTGCGGGAAAGGACCGACAAGGCAGAAGCCCAGCACCTGCTCTCATGCAAAGGATTCCCTCATCTAGAACCCGTCAAAATTCGACCCAATCCGTGCAGCAATTAGCCAGAAATCGATCGTCTTACACAAACCACAAAACCGCCAATGGAAATGGGCTGTACGGCACAACGGCAGACGTGGAGAAAGTGGCCGGTCTTACAGGTAGAAGCACCGGAGATATCAAGCATAATATGCGAGAGACCGTTAACGCTAAAGGCGAGCACCTCATCGAGGCTAACGGTGCCGAGGGATCAGGAGAGTTACGCGGGGGTCTTGTCGTTGGGGGCAAGAATTCTGACCGTGCGCTGAAGCGAGAAGAGTCAGCAAACGGTAACGGCAGGACTCGTCCACCATCGATCTCTATATCGACCCGTGGAGGCAACGGTAAGGGCGCATCAAAGGTAGCCACGCCTATTAATGCCAGCTTTACGGAGCCAGTGCAAAGGTCGCGACGGGAGATCCCACAGAAAAGATCTCACAAGAAAGGTGCAGGTCTGGCAGCTCAACTCGCAGCTGCCACCGTAGTCCCGGAGGATGAAGACTCCTCCCTGCAGGGCGATGAAGATGAAGAACATGGCGAAGAGCCACGTTATTGTTATTGCAATGATGTCAGCTTTGGAGAAATGGTTGGCTGTGATGGGAGACAATGCCTTAAGGAGTGGTTCCATCTGTCGTGTGTTGGTCTGGCAAAAGCTCCTGCAAAGAATGGTAAGCTACCCTCTGCCTTACTGCTTGACTGCGGAAAGCGGCTAATCCGGTGATGTAGCGAAATGGTATTGCGATGAATGCAAAGTGAATTTGAAGGATTCGAAATTCAATGGTAGCAATGGGAGGTAAGAAGTTTTGTTTGACTTTCTTGAGGAACGCTATGTCGAGGTATCGTAACATGGAGATACTGAGATACACCTTCGCGGCTTTGGCTGTCATCTGTCGTTCAAGAAAAAATAGATAGGATTTGGGACGGATTTATGCCTCACCTCACGAAGCAGCGTCACTGAGATAGCAGTGTAATAAGATAATCGTTTGTTCCAATTTCCAAAATCAGATTAACTCAACTGAAGCTGGCTTCTCACACTGTCATTGAAGTGGATATTATGATGCTGTATTTGGAGCTGCTTGGAGTGTTGGACCAGCCAGATTCCTGAAGTTGGTGGCGCTGATCACTTGTGTTGACGTAGGGCTGAGAAAATTCGCCGATCTAACGAGGCATCAACGCATCCCAACAGACTAAATCCCGCTGTGCTGTAGAGCTTCGGCATTCAGAAAAATGCCTGGCCACAGTACTGTAGCCCAGTCCTCCGATTCCTCGTCCGTGATGTAGTCTCGCTCCGCAATTGCTCTTTATCAGCAATCTTTTCCACAGTTTCCGTCTCATCCTTCCTCAACTTCGTTACACCACGAAATCCTAGCTATGCCTTCAATGCACCTATCCCAGGTTCGGAGATGGTTCTTGCAGTCACCACCTGTAGAATGGGGTGTCATGCAGCTTCGCGAACTCCTCGTCGGAGCCCTTCGTCAGGGCCCTATACCACAACATGTAGCATTTGTTATGGATGGGAATAGGCGGTTTGCTAGGACGCATGGAATTGAGACTCTTGAGGGGCATAACCTTGGTTTTGAGGCTTTGGCAAGGGTGAGTTACGCATCATCTGGACAAGCAAGGGAATCGAGCTGATTATGGTGGATCCAATTAGGTCCTGGAAATTTGCTACAAGTCTGGCGTGAAAGTAGTCACCGTATACGCCTTCAGCATCGAGAACTTCAAACGATCGAAATACGAAGTCGACGCCCTGATGGACATGGCAAAGACCAAGCTCTCGCAATTGGCTCAGCACGGTGATCTCTTAGATCGTTACGGTGCCCGCATCCGAGTCCTCGGCCAGCGTAGCCTGGTCAAGGAAGATGTCCTCAAGGCTGTTGATAAAGCTACGGAAATGACCAAGGACAATGGAGAAGCAATATTGAACATATGTTTTCCATATACCTCCCAGGACGAAATCACTACAGCAATAAGGGATACCGTGATTGATTACTCGAAACCACTACCTCCACAACGCCGCTCTTTCTCGGAATCACATATCACACACAATATACGAGCTCGACATCTTTCAGCCGGCACCCTGAAAGTACGGTCGCACTCTCCCTCTTCTGGCGCAACTTCCGATACCGACGACTCTATCTCCTCGTCCGCAACCCTCCACCCCGAATCTCCACCTCAAGACGCCCTCCTAGGCGAAGAAGAAGACGATCTTACAGAGCTTAAGAAGACTCGTGGCACGTATCCCGATCCGGAGACAATTACGGCTGAGATATTGAATGACCACATGTTTACCGCGGGCTTACCTCCTTTAGAGCTTCTGGTACGAACGTCAGGGGTAGAGAGACTCAGCGACTTTGTGCTTTGGCAATGCCATCAAGACACGGAGATTGTGTTCTTGAAATGTTTATGGCCAGAACTTGATTTCTGGACATTTCTCCCTGTATTAGTCGAATGGCAGTGGAAGAGACGAAAAGGGCTCGGAGAAAGAAAGGGGAGCGCGGAGTAAGAGTGAAAAGCTGGTGAAAACCTCATAGACTTTTTATACACTTTATCGCAAACATGTCTCACAGAATAATAACATTCATTTCGTCGACAGCCGATTGATTGGCTGCGCATCAATCATCATTCTTCCCAAATCCACCTACGCCAAGGATTTCCTCGCATTCCGACAATAATGGCTCTATACATTGAGACATTCACATCCCGTGCATACCTCGCTCCGAGCTTTTCCCTGCTCCACGTAACGTGCTCCGCTCCGCCATGCTTTTACGGCGAAACATATGCCTCCTTTTCATCCCTCTCTTCATCCTCACCACCTTCCTCCTCCACCGCAGCAATAAACTCCCTGACCTCTCATCTCTAAAGCCCGGTCCTTCAGAACCTCTTGAGAAACCTAGACCACTGCGAAAACCCGTCCCTGAACCACCCCCGCCTATCGTCGATAATTTTCCTCTTGCTGACAAAGCTGTCTCCCCCTCAGACCTCCCTCCCATCCCATCATGGAACAAACCCCCCTCTCCACATGTCAGAGAGTCGACGCCGCTTTTCATAGGCTTCACGCGCAACTGGCGATTACTGCAGCAGACCGTGGTGAGCTATATAACAGCTGGGTGGCCCCCAGAGGACATCTATGTCATCGAGAACACTGGGGTCATGAACAGCAACCGTGACGGGCTCTTAACGCTACAGAACCCATTCTACCTAGACCACAAGCGGCTGACTAAAGCGTTGGGGATCAGTGTCATCAGCACGCCTACGCTGTTCACATTTGCGCAACTGCAAAACTTTTACATTTATACGGCACTGGATAGGAATTGGACACACTATTTTTGGGCGCACATGGACACCGTGGTCGTCAGCGACGAAGAATGGAAGCCCGAGGGAACAGGCGAATGGAAGTCTCTCTACGTGCGCGCCGTGGACGCCATGAGGCAGACGATGGAACCAGCATGGGGGGCCCTAGCATCACTCTGGTTCGCATACGATCGCCTAGCCTTGGTTCGTACGCAAGCTTTCGTGGATGTGGGTGGCTGGGATACGGCAATCCCGTTCTATATGACAGACTGTGACATGCACGAGCGGTTATGGATGAAGGAATTTAGAATCGAGAACGCCGAGGCGGGGAAGGTATGGGATGTCGCATCCACTCTCGATGATCTGACTGCGCTCTACACCCGCGGCGAGCCCCCAAAAATGATCAAGAGAGAGGACGCCGCCGTACCACCACCCGCACCAGCAGCAGGCTCAGCTGCGCGAAACTCCCCAGCATACAAAGCCCTCCTTCAAAAACTAGACGAAATGCAACACGCCAAGGCCACTGCCGAAGGCGGCCGCAATACCTGGCAAGCGCGACAACGTGGCGGGCAAGGCGAGCCCTTTTACCGCGACCCAGATGGGTTTGAGAAGGGAGTGCTGATGTGGATGGATTTCGGGCGAGACGTCTTCTATGAGAAATGGGGGAGGGGGCCGTGTGATATAAGAGATGCGGGCATGGTGGAGGGGGATGCGTGGAGGGTGGTTAAGGATTGGGAGTTGCCGAAGGTGCAGAAACAGTACAAAAAGGACAAGGATAGTGAGGAGAGAGAGAAGAAGAAGGTGGAGAAGGAGGAGGAGGAGGCGACGAAGAAGGATGAGGAGAAGACGAAACCTGCTACGTGATGAGTACATACTGAATATACCCTGCCTGATGCACATATCTGCAATTAGCATGGCGTTGGGGTCTGTTAGCGGGCATCGTTTCTGGGGAGCCTATTGATTAGGTCTGGACCTACGCTACAGGAGGTGATGCCCTCGTACCGCCTGCCTTTCTAGTAAGTAAGGCAAGCATCGTGTATGATTTATGGTAATGATGCCTTGATCCTCCAAAAAATAGAAAAGGTGACGAGATCTCCGATACTGCGGGCAGAATCTACGCTGTACGTACAGTTTCAGCCAAAATCTGCAACATATCTTTGATAATGTATTTAGCTGCTGAAAATGTACGATCCCGCTCCCACCGAAGTGTAAGGTAGTGGTATTGAAACGCCCAACCTTTTTCAATATTCATACTTTCGTTATTCCCAGCCATCTTACCAAAAACAGAAGAAGGCAGAAGCATCCACATCTACTCTCTGTGCACAAGCAATATCAAGACAGCAACGCAACATAATCAACACAATCAATATTGCAAAGGCGCTCAATGTACCCGGACTACCCGAACACCCTGACTACATCTTCACAATCTCGTGTAGCTTTTATGAATGGGTTGACATCGAGGCAGTCGCTGAGCATCTGGCAATTCTAATGCAGCTTTTGAGTGACACATCAAAACTTTTGCAGAGTAGGGAACGGCTATTGGGTCGTGGCTAAACTTTAGCCCTGGATACATCATCTGTCAAGGTCGACTTGGGATGTTTGCAAGACGCCAAAAGCTGAACGGTGTGCATGCTGATAGTGGCTACTCTCGTGTCGATTTGAATGCGAGAGAGGGTGGCTTGCTGTAAGTGGCGTAAGAATTGATCAAATAGCTCCTGGAAATGCACGTTCGTGATCGTTAGGATGCCGACCACGCGATCGATCATTAACCTATGGTCACGCTGACCAGTGTTCGCAATAGTTAACTGTTTAACTGGCAAACTATTAGTTTAGCAGTTCAGTTCGCCCTTTTTCCCCTTAATAGTTAGTTGGTTTGGGGTCTTAACTAGTTTAGTTATGAACTGTTTAAACTATAAACTATCAGTTAAAACTGGTAGTTTAGCAGTTTTAATTAGTTTTATAAGGCTGAAGGGGACCTCCCCTTACGGGGAGGCGGAGTAAGGGCTGACTACCTAATTAGGTAAAGCGCGGCCGGAATAGGCCTAGCGCTAGGAGCTTCCCGTACCGAGATCTTTAAAGATCCCGAATTTTACCCTCCATAATGTAAGCTATGAACGATTTATGGATTTATAAATGTTATGTGAACTGTTTTAACTATTAGTTCAAACTAGCGTATAACTGCTAAGAACTAGCGTTAGCAGTTGGTAGTTGGTTTGCCCCCAAAACTGAACTAGTTACGCTAAAAATTAGCGTAGTTAGTTGGTTTGGGGTCAAAAATCGAACTAGTTAACTATTGCGAACACTGACGCTGACCGAGCTTCTCGAATTTTTGATCGAGTCTTGTAGAAAATAGCTTCAGTCGTTCAGTCAGGCCAATTACCTTTTCTAGACTCCGTATAGCAGGCTCTAAAACTTGTTGCAGCTTTGTTCGCTCTTATCATCCCAAACCTGATCTACCTATGCCGTTACTGATACTTTGTACGATAGGCTCCAAATGACGAGATACACCAGTCAATAAGGAACCGCCCACCGAGCGTGGCGAGGACCCCAGCAAGTAGCTCTCGGGATGCCATGCCATCTGGAGCTGTGAGTGAGCCGATTCCTATGCATCTGCTCGGAGGAGATAGATATCCCATCATAGACATCTGTGACCGTAATCCACGATTTTTCTGCGGGCACATATGTCACGTCATTGTACTCTTAAAGCTCCGACGATAATTATCCGGTATATCTGACTCGTCCGAGCACCTGTACGTGATCCTTTTCAGCTCTAAATGGCCGTGCCATGGCAGTCAGACCCGATTCACGCTCGCTAGCTGGAAAAAGCTGGTAGGCATCAATGCGCGTAACCTGCTCAGAGCGTTATGGATGGTGACCATGAGCAGTGGATTTACTTTTTGCTCGAGTCCTCTTGGCTTCTTTGATGAGATCAAGAATGTCTGAGTCGGATCCATCATCAAAATCGTTTTCTAGTAAATTCTCTGCTAAAATGAAGAAATGCTCTCCGCCTAGTAGCATACACCCACTAGCGAACATGAACATGGTCTTAATGGGCAAAACATCAGCTTGCAGACGGCCAAGATCTCCCGGAGAGCCGAGTGCAAATGTCAGCGGGGTTCTTGCAATAGTCCCTATTTCTTACTTGCCAGTCACTCCGTATAGAGTGATCGAGTTTGTCTCGTCCTGGCGTCATGATCTTGGCTCTTGAGATCGTCGAACGATTCATCTTCGAAGAAGGAGTCGCTCGCATGAGCAGAATCGTTTTGTCGTGCTAGTCCTGGCGCGGAAAGTCTTACTACGCGGTCTGATGATCCGATCTTCCCCTTAACTTTTAAGTTTCTGTAATGGCTTACCAGGCCTATGGGTACGAGTAGCAGCCAGAGATTATACTCCGGTAGAAGTTTTATCGCTTATGCTATCAGAATATTATCTCCTCTCGAAAATTGCATTCCATAGGTAGTCACAAGATTCCCAAAATGAACCCAACTTTACTATCGATGCTGTCTCTTTGATGACGGCAACATCGAGGGCGAATGAACTATCATAGGGCTGGACGGTTGCTAGGTATGGACGGTTGCTAGTTGAGTTCTTCTACAGTTACTATGTAACCGGCCCCTGACGCTAGGACAAAGACGTATACTAGAGACAAAATTCAAAACAATTGATTGCATTTTTGGAGTTTTTCAGGCCTTGGTGCACTTCCGCAGAACACCAATTGAAAGCGAAAAGCTGACCACTAATTGGCAGTTGCCGGGATCGTAGCGTCTACTTCATATAGATGGGTCTCTCGGGCATTAAACGTCAAACGTCATAATAGCTCCTGGCAGCATATCCCTTACATAAAGAACGGAGCCGTGTTCCTTGGCAGTGAGACCGTTACCCAAGGGAAATATATAAAAATGTGTTGAACATTCAATCGGGGTGATGTGGCATAGTTGCTAGTCAGCAACAGCTCACGTGTTCTTGCAGCCTTCATTCCGACTTTTTCGTGCATATATTTTCATTAGACAGCAACCTTCATGACATGATCCCTTTTTTCAAAGAGCAGCCTACAACATCAAATATGTGCGCTTAGCAACAGAGTTTACATTCCACCATTTTCCCCGTCGTGGTTGTAAGCGCCTTCCACAACGAAACGTATCAAATACAAAGCAGAAACTGTAGGCAAATGGCTGCGGCGGTACTGGCGTCCAGGCCAACTCCATAGCCTCGTTGCGTTGGAGCCCGAGTTTACAATCACGGAAACATGGACTCTTCTCGTAGAAAATCAACATACGGAAGCGTATTTCAAATTTCCGCAACAACTTCAACATCATTACTCATCCCGCAATTCAAGCCCCCATCGCTACTCCACTCTATCGGTCTGACCTCGATACCTCTGAACGCCTCAATTTCTCCAACACCCCACCACTGAATCCGACCGTAAGCCTCCGGCATCCTCAGCACATACTTTGTCCCAGCTTTGGTTTCAAAGCAAGCAGGCACTATTGTCACTTCCCTGACAATGCTCTCCCCTGGGTGAACGGTTGAGAAGCCGTTGCCTGCGGTGACATCTTTGGGGCTGTCATCTATGTCGAAATCGAACCAATTATCGTTGACGGGCCCATCGTTTGGTGATGAGGTGGGATAAAGGCGGTACGTGCCTGTCATGGAGGCTTCCGTGCTGATGGGCGATCCATATTCTTTGATGGTGATGGGAGGCAGGGGGGGAGCGCCGGGTGGTGAAGATGATGAAGGGGCTTGGTAGTGTAGGGTTGCTGTTAGGATGTAATTGCTTTCTTCCCCAAGAGGAAACTTGGATGGTCCGGCAATGGTCACCGAGATGTTTGCTTCTATGTGCTTTTTACTAAATGGGGAGAATCAATTGTTCATGATCTATTTGCTGGTCTTGTTCACAAATGTTGAAGGCTGGCGTTAAGAAACTTACTGTGCGAGTTTAGCTGCATTCTCTGCTGACGAGGACTCGGCCCCTTGATCATCGACCCGAGCAGCCATCGAACTTGAACAAGACAAAACGTGGTCTGTCCTTCCTCCTACTGACAAAGTACAGCTAAAACTTCACGTCTTTTGAAGGAGTGTTTATCAGTCGAGGATAGATTAGCGCTCATAACTCCGCACTACCCAATCAAGGCTTGTGGAGACAGGACCGCGCTTATAGGGCAGTGCAAGCACAGAAAGAGAGAAAACAGAGGTTCTGACTAGTGAAAGAAATCTGATACCAGCCTTGTTGCCTAGAACGATGCGGAAGGATTTAGCGCAGAAATGCGCTGGCTGGGAAGCATTTGACGATCTTGCTGGCTGAGCCGAGGCTACTCCATTGCTTACTTTAGGCTGACCAGCAAGGTGGGGCGCCTAACTAGCCCCTAAGCGAGCCCCGAAAGCGCCCCTACTTTAAGCAGACCTCCAACAACACCACTATTCTTTTAATTACACCACTACTACCACGTCCCAGCCCCCCAAACCTAATATGGCTCCGAGACAGCCTCACCACGATACCCCCCCAGAAAGCAAAAGTCCAGGGGGCCCACGAATTCTTTACCGCCAAAGGTATCCCTATTAACCCCCGCGAAATATTCGACTATTTCGACGTACCGGAGCGTTTGAGGTACAGAATAATAGAGGAGGGGGCTCCAACACGCACCCGGAAGAATCAAGACCTGAACGAAACACGGAGGCGTAAGAGTAAGCTTTCGGGGGCTAAAGTCGCCGAAACAGACCACCTATCAGAAGAGCCGAGGCTGGATATAGAGGCAAAAGTTATGCCCTGGGACGCTATAGTATGGTCCCTGGATCTTGACGTTTCGGGTCTTACCCTACGCCGATAAATGAAAACTCGGAAGGTTGTTTACCTGTTAATCATTACCAGCGGTTGTCTCTAGAACACACCCCTGCTTAGCCCGAAATTTAGTGCATCTGTAAGATTACTCACACTTCATTCAACAAGGTTGCCAAGCCACCAACATTGCTGACACCCATTATTTAGCTTCAAGTTGTACAATAGAACAATCCTTGCTGACCTTCTAACCTATAGTAGCGATTGCAAAGGATGGAACTCACTCGTAAGAGTATGAGATGAATTGGGGAGTGGGGCTCCCTCCCACTGGTGCATCTCATGATTGCACTAGCTGGGAAGCGTTCACTCCTTCTGGCGTTGGCATTGTGTCCTTTGATTGAATAGTTGAGGTGCTGAAACACAAGAGGATCGCTCACGTGCTCCAATTATTCCTATCTTGCCATCTCCACTAAAGCTATATATACTGTGTCCGGCCAGGCTATGGGGGTGAGTATTCTGATTCCTCGCTTCTGCTCTCCCAATGCAATGTCTCCTGCGGTCAGGGAGTGTCCGATGACGAATAGAATATCGTAAACCGGGCCCACTAGTATTATTCCCTACCAGACTTTGTATGTTGGTCTCTTAAGATGAAACAAACTTCGCCCGCGCAGCACGTTTCTGAAGATCATTTGCCACACCTGTTGACATGGCAAAAGTACCAATGACCAGTAGAAGATCATGATTCTGACCCTTAAAATCTTCGCCTCGCGGACCTTGGGATCATCTGTTCTATGTTGCAATCCAACAAATCCCAAAGTCTCATACAAAGGATTTCATATGTTGTTTATGAACGTTCCTTCATCAATATGAAACAGGCTTCGCCTACGTGGCAGAAGCTCCAACGCTCGTCTACGATAATGATTGACGTGGCAAGAGACCAAACAGCATATAAAAAGATACCCTCGCTTCCATCATCTATCATTCGGCCATACCAGCAACGGTGGAAATTAGAACCAGCAAAAGAAATAACAAGAAACGGGACTTCAAAAAGCGAAAACCGGCATCATGCTTACTACTCTGAGCCTCCTGTCTCTCAGTATTCTTCCAAATTTTGTGCTTTCGGTACCACTCGAGTCGCTGGCTGCCACATCCGTGATTGGAATGGTTGCCCCCCCGATTGAAATCCCAAATGAAGCCAAAGATCTCACATCATTGAAATTTGAGACCAACTGCACACAACGCAGTGCCGATGACAGACTCCTCATTGCGCAAGAACTATTGATAGCTAAGGCTATAGTCCAGAGGGGCACTACTGTTCAGCCGGACAGTCTATTCTACCAAGCTATGTACTCACAAGACCTCACGGATACCCCCGGTTTCGAGTTCCAGGTCCACCAAAAATACACCAACCTTTTATCGATCTACACTGATAACGATAAGAAAGTTAAGATCACGTGTGACGAAAGCAAATGTCCAGAAAATGTATTTGCTTCAACTTTTTCATCCCAGAACAATATCAATATCTGCCATGCATGGTTTGATAACGCGAGGAAAGCAATGTCAAACACAGTAGCAAGCGATTGCAGGCCAGAAAGCTCGAAGGCTGACAATTGGAAGAGCTTGAACAAATTCAAGGCGACCAAATGTGAGGAGCCTGTTCATCTGCTCTAACAAGTTCGTAATTGGGTAGCTGACTGTTCCTTCAAAGCGTTCACTTTGGTACACGAGATGGCTCACCTTAGATACGCCACAGGATCTTTGACGCATCCTCCCAGGTGAGTCCTGACCTATGGCCCCAATTTGACCTCTGATACAGACCTAATCTGACAACAATGTGACTGACTTTTCGGTGACACAGAGCTGTGGACTACGCTTATGGCGTACATGATTGCAAGACTCTGGCTGCAGGTAACCACTTCAACAGGAAATGCAATCCGAATCCCAATGGGCCCCCTGTTCAATGTCCTGCCGAGTACTCCTTTCAGAACGCAGATAGCCTTGCATTTGTACCAGTTGGTAAGTCTGAACGCTCAACGGTCACCCTTATGAAGGCCAATCTTACCGTGCATCATCATCTTTCTCGGAGCCATGCCAGAGACCTCAAACGCTCGCTATACCAACGTCTTCTTCTCTCCAATCAAAGAATCTAGCCGCTGGGCCGTCTTCCCTTCCTTGATTATAATACTGACTAGATCCTGAATAGGGGAATACTGGCAAGCGCGCTGCGGAAGAACCATCACTGTCGACAACGAGGATGGGTCTGCGGACCCAGTCGATTTCGATGACGAAGATGTCGATAATCCCTAAATTGAATATTGTGCAAGTTTGTTTACCAAAATTGAGACTAACGGTCTATACGACATCCGAACATGCTGGAGTTGTATGGCGTTTGGAGATCTGGGCAGTGCTTTAGGTGGGATAGAAATCTGTGTTCCTCTGATTATTCCCCGCTGTGTTTAGTAAACCGAAACCTGGGGTTTTTGCTGCTAGTCCATCGAAAGTTCTCATTATGTTTGCACTAGGGAGTCGTCATCTCCACAGGGAGACTCCAGGGACGGTAACTGTGCGGGCACCTCGCTCTACTCGGTGCGGCTGGCCCCAACGCGAATATTTTCAAATTTATCAACCCTTAACTTCCTACCTATGTACTACCCCTAAATCATGGCCGAATCATACGCTATTAAGGAAAGCCGTATTTAAGATATTCTTAAAGTTATTCCCCCCGGAATTAAATCTAATATTAGCTCGTTAGTTATTTAGTATTATATTCTATACGCGTAGCTCTTAAACCGGTATAATAGGATTAAGCCTAAATAAAACTACTCCTATATATTTAAACTAGAAAAAGAAAATACCCTCTACTACTATTTATAGTAGTTTAATAAAATAAATATATTTTACCGGCGCCTAATATTTTTAAAAATTAAAAATTTTATTTTACGCGAACGCCTAGGCCCGGTTAAATATATATTAAATTAATAGTCTATTAACTTCTTAAAGTATAACTCTTAATATAAATTATATAAGTAGAAATCTTTAATAGTAGAATAAGAATATATATAAACTAGAGGATATTCTAACGTAATTTCGATATTTTTAAAATATATATATAATATATAGGGTAAATTTAAATAATATTTATAATTTTAATAAAACCGGGTTCCGGATTAATATAGATAAAAATTAATAAATAATTATAAAAGAGTAGGATAAATCTTTATATTAGATAAATATAGATAACCGGGAGTTTATTATATTTATAAAGTATATTAATACTACTAGTTTTATACTTTTATTAATATTAATTCTAGCTAGGAAGTAATTCTTAATTAATTAATTTTAAGAAAATTTAAATCTTAATACTATTTAAAGAATAAACGACTCTAGATATATAAATAACAATCTTTATAAGAATTAAATTAAGTATTTTAATCGGTTTACGAAATACCGCCGGGTCGGGCTATAGCGAATATTAATATTTAATAATTATAATAGTTATTTAACCCGGGAGATATTAAAGTTCTATAAAAATAACTAGATCTAGTTATTCTATTTATTACTATATTCGTTATATTTAATATAATTATTAAATATAAGTATTTTCTAATTATTTAAATATTAATATATTAAGGTTATTAATCTAGCGATATATTAAACCGGGGGCGATTATTTAAGAATTATAATATAGGGTTAATATAATAATATATAGTATAGAAAATATTAATTATTTTATAGAGGATTTAGTTTTAATATATTAGAATTCTAGTATTACTTTAGTCTCGATAGAGCTAGCGGTAGAACTTAGCCCGCCGTTTTAATAAATATTTATAATAATACTTTTATTAAAGTTTACCTCGTAATAAATCGCTCTTTTTAAAAGAAAGAAGTTAACGCCCTCGTTAATATATTTATATAAAGTATCGTAAATAATAACGTAAATAACGTCTATATATAAAAGTAAATAAATAAGAAATATATATTTTAAATTATCGATTAATTACGGGTAGACCCGTAGAGTTTTAAAGTTTAATATAAAGTCGTAAAGTTTGGAGTTAAAATCGCGATAACGAGGTAAAGCGATAGAGGGGTATAAAGATAACGTAGATAATTAATAATAAAAACTATAATATTAATAAAATAGAGGCGTATATATATAATATTATAAAAGTATTAATATTAAAGGACTAGGGCCTTAAGTATATATTAAAAAAGTAAAGTTTTAATATAAATCTAGCTAGCTAGAGAAAGTCGTTTAACGATATTTTTAAAATTTAAAATTATTTTAGCGCGGAGCTAGTCCCGATTCGGTTAAATAATTATATAATTAATATATTATCCGAAGTTCTTTCTCTTATAAATATACCGCCTAGTTAAAAAGTAGCGATAACGAGGGGTATATATTTAAATTTATATAAAGAAATATATAAATAATATATTATTAAGATATTCGGGTTATATAACTCTATATACGATTAAACGAATAATTTAAAATTATTAAAAAGTAATTTTACTAGTTTTTAATATAGTATTTCTTTAATATTATTATAGTACCCGTACTCTAAATAGAGTTTAATAAATAGATTTAATATAGCGGTTATTTCTTAATAAGAGTAAATAAAGGGCGATAATATAAAAGAGAAATATAATTATATTTCTAGAATTATCGAGTTTAGAAAAAGAATTTAGTTCAATATCTAGTTTATTATTTATATTCCTTAATAAGTTCGTCCGCGAAAATATTTTTAATATTTATTTAACGGTTTTATATAAATCCCTAGTCTTTTTAAGATAGAAGGTATTCGGTAGTATAACTCTTTATCGGTAAAGCGGGAGACCGCACGAGAAGAGTCGAGGTACTAAATACGTATTTTACCGGCTTTAGGCGGAAAAATAACGAAAAAATAATATTTAAAAAAAAAAAAAAAAATTTAAAAAAAAAAAAAAAAAAAAAAAAAAAAAAAAATTTAATAAAAAACCTAAAAATAGTAACTTCGGATTTAAGATTTGAAATCCGTGATTTTCTACTAGCGCCGGGTAGCTCGCTAAAGTTATATAGAGCGTTATAACCACGCTAATTTAATTTAGATTTTAAATTACGTCGATTTATAAAAATTATATACGCGTATAATACCCCCTAAGCTAGCGCGGTATTATAGACTATATAATTTACTTATAACTATATATATCTAATTATTTACCGGTACTATTTAGACTAGTTTATTCCTATATATTTAAATTTATTCAAAATAAATCGAGGTATTAAATGCGTATTTAGATACTTTAGACGAAAGTAGGTATTAAATCGATCTCTAGGGTTAGTATATGAGTTAAATAAATCTAAACGCCTTTTCCGTCTTTTTCGGTAGAATACGGGTTTACTACTTTACCGATATTCCCCTTTTTAATAACGCGGTTATCGAGTATATACTCTAGTTTTTATTCTAGTTTTAAATTATCTCGCTTAGTTTTTATTACTTTAGAGTTAATAAACCGTAAATATTTAAAAAAGTTTTAATTTAAAAATAGATACTACTCTAACTATATTATTAAAAATATATTAAAAATTATTTTATTTTTCCTAGAGGTTAAGGTAGTATACGAGTCTACCGATATAATTAAAAATTTTAAATAGTTTAGTTATTTATTAATTATATTTACGACTAGTAAACTTATTTACCGGAATATTATAATTTTTATATAAATATAATAAAGCCTAGTCCTCTTTATAGAAGTATTAAGAATAATAAATACGATTATAATACTCCTTATCGTATATTTAAATAAAGGTAATTATATCCGAAATTTAAATATATATTAACTTTTTTAATAAAATATTATTCTTTTAACTTCCTAGGTCTAACGCGTTATTAATAATAAAATCGAAATTTATTTTATTTAGAGTATAATTAATAGGCTAGGAAAATATATTATTATATTATATAGTTATAAAAGATAATATCTCTTCCTAGGTTTTAGGGTTTTATAAAGTAACGATCTAGAATCGTAATATAATTTTAATAATATAATTTATATACTCGCTTAATTTATCCGTTTATAGATAATAAATAGTAGAAAATATTAAATTTATTTTAAATTTATTAAATAAAGTTTTCTATAAAATATTTATAAATTTATAATCGCGGTCGGAAAGAATAACTTTCGGAATACCTTAATTTATTAAATATAAACGACGTAAAAGTATATCTATTTATTATTTTATTTTTTATATTAATTTTCCTAGAATCGCGGTTAGCTTTCGGGAAAATTTATATATAATAATTATAATATTATCGAATTCTTCCTACGAAAGGGGTAAAGTTAGGATAAAATCGATAAAAATTATATAAAAAAGAGAGAGTAATATAAGAATAAATTATAATACTCTATAAAGTTTATACCTAGGAGTACCGAATAATTAATATTATAAATAATATCGTAAATACTCCCCTAGTTTTTTATTTAATTTATATATATATTAATACTTAGTTATTATTTTATAACATTTATATCTTCTTATATATAAGTTAGAATATACGACGTTAAATAAAGTTTTAATATATAAGGAAGGTATATATAGGCGCTCTAATATATATACGCGATTAATAACTAAATTATTAGTATATTATATTAAACCGTTACCCCTCTTCGAAAACGGAAAATCTACGGCGTCGTCGCCGGTTTCTATATTATAGTTAAATATATAATTTATTTTAGTTTAAAAGTCGTTATTCTAGTACCCTTAAAGTAATTCTTATTTAAATTATATATTTATTTCTATTAATATATAGACTTTATATATATATATTTAAAATATATCTAGCTCGTTTTTTAAAAAGTCTTTAACTACGTCCTTTTATTATAGTCGGGATAGAGTATTTAGTATTATATATTTAGCGCTAGGTTTATAACGGATCTTTATATTTTAAAAATATTAAATATAATCTAAAGTTTATATAATACGTAAATTAGTCTTTATTATAGATAAGGTAGTTATATTTATTTATTTAACTATATTAAACGTAACTTTATAATTAATATAGACGACTATTTTAAAGATTAATTCGATTATATATTTAATTTTAATAAATACTTATATTATTCTTATTAGTTTTATTTTAATAAATTAATAGTATATTTTTATATCTTTAAAAAGTCGGTTAAGGAAAAGGATAAATTAAATTTATTTCTAGTCGGGATAAAGACCTTTTAGCTCTTCTATAATATAATAAATTATAATTTTATAACCGAATTCCTTACTAGTATTAAAGTCGATAAATAGTTCCTTTTTATTATCGAAGTAATATAGAAAGGAAGATTTAGAAAGAGTATTTTAAATAACTTTAAATAAACGGATCTCCTATAGGGAAAGTATCTTGAAATTAATCTTTTTAATATATTTTTATCGCTAAGCGCTAGTAGGGGGTACTTTATTTAATAATATAATTTTCTTATTTTATAAAAACTTGGCTAGAGTAGTATAATCTTTAATATAATCTCTTAATTAACTAGTTATTCCTAGGTACGTTTTAAATACTACTAGCGTTTAAGAGAAAATTAATTATTTAATAATTATAATTTTTTTTTAGAAGTTAATAACTCGAACGAGTTAATCTTTTAACTAAATAATATAATTAATAAATAATTAATAAATACCTTTTTAGGGTTAATTAAAATATTAAATTTAACGAATAAAGAAAATACTATATATAAATATTAAATATAATCCTCGAGGGTCTAAGAGAATACTATAACGTTATCGATATATACTCGGGCGAATATTTTATAAATATATAAGATCCGGTTTATTTACTACTATATATATATAGGCGAGTTCTTGAATTCTATTACTATAATATTAAAAGTCTCTTGGCCGCGGTATAATATAACGGTAAATTTATATTTATTTTTAGGGTATATATACTATTAATAAAAGAAATTAACCGCGTCGATAATAGTAATTTAACGATAACCCTTAACGGCGCTAATTATATTATTCTATAAAGATAAATAGTAGACGTTTATTATAACTATAGTATTTAAACCTCGAATATTAATAATAGTACGGCTCTTTTTAATACCGTCTAATTTTATAGTCTAAATAACGAAGATTAGGAAGTTAAATAGAGTAATTTATATTATTTATTTAAACCGTCTCTAAATATATAGTTTATTAAAGGTTTCGTTAATAATCTTCCGGCTCTCGTTATTTATAGGATAAATATATATTATTTTAAATACTTTATCTTCCTAGTCGGCGCGAAGTAATATATATATTTATTCGTTTTTTAGAATATTAATAAAGCCTCCTTCTACTTAAAGTATAAAGAATTAATTAATAATCTTTACTAGCTCCGATTATTTACTATAAATAATAATACTATTTAAGAGAATATTATTCTTTACCGAAATAATTATCTTTATTAATAGAATAGAAGGCCGGGAACTAGTTAAGTTCTTTATATCTTTACTCTCTAAAAATTATTTAAGAAGTAATAAACTAGTACTAATAATAACTATATTATTAAAAGTGTTTTTAATAAAAGTTTCTTTATACTTTTAAAGAGGTCTTTATATAGCGAGTTTACGAACATCGTTATTACGTATAATAATACTATAATAATTATTAAATTAAACCTTAATAACTTAACCTAGTTTTATATTCCTAGGGATTTTAATATATTTATTTATTTTATTCTTTATAAGTACTAATCTTATTTTATTATTAACGATTTCGATAAAGAAATATAAGTTAATATCTATCGGTTTAAAGAAGTAATCTTATATTAATAAATCAAGTTTATAGACTTCGATAATTACTATAGTTTATAGGGAGATAACTTTTATTTTCGTAATATATACTAGCCGGTTCATATTTGTACCTTTTAAATAAACGTCGATAGAGTACTCTATATTATAGCTAGCGATATAGGTTATTTACCGAGATATTAATATATTAATCCCTTTAGGGGTTATAATATCTATATTAATAAATATATTTACTTTAAGATTATTTATAATATAGACTTTCTTAGGGGCGGTTTCGGTTATTATTTTATTACCACTTTTATTTTTCCCGGGGAAATATAAAGAGGTAATAATATATTTAAAAATAATATAATAATTAGTATTAATACCGGTAATTTAGAGTAGGGTTATTATAGTACGGATTCTTACTTTTAGAAAAAAGTATACTATAAATTTATAATTAGTAATAGTTACTCTATAGTTAATATCTTTATAACTCTTTTCTATTTTAATTCTAGAGTTTAAACCGACCCGAATACTAGTATACTAGTATTTCCTAAATACTTATCCTATTCCCGTATTTTTGGAAGAGTCGTAGTTTAATTTAATAATAGGTTTCTATTTTAGTAATTCGTTATTTATTTTAATTTAATAATAGGTTTCTATATTCTTATTTATTACTAAAGACTATTTACTTTTCTAAATAGTATTTATAATTAAATATTTAGGGTAAGAGGTTTTAGTAGGGTTCCTACCTAAACTTTAATTTCTAAAATATATATATAATATATTTTTAGAAAAGAATAACTCTTTATAAATACGATACTCGATTTATTTAAGCGAATCGATAATAGTTATCTAATAACCGGTTATTTCGTTTTATTTATTATAATAATCTTTTTACTACTAATCCTAACTCTATTTATTAACGTAATTAATATTAGGTATAAATTATTCTTCTATATATAACTCTATAATACCGTTTTCTTAAAAGTAGTTCTTTTATACTTTAATTTTATAGTAAATAATTATATACTTAAGGAGTATTTACTATTAACCGAAATAATTAAAATTATAACTACTAGTTATAGGCCCGCGGTTTTCTTGGCGCGGTTAATAATTAAAACGATTCCTATTTCTAAAAGAGAAAGATATATTTCTAGTATTACTATTAATAATCTATAATTAAATAAATAATAATTAAATTTAACGAGGTTACTACTACGTTTAAAGAATATTTAATATATTCTAATAAATCGGATTAGTAAATTAATAAGAAGTAACTTAAAATAACTAGTTAAATTATTAATAATTCTACTAGCCTTATCGTAAACCCTTTAGTTTAAGAGGCGGTAGAGGTTTAGTCGTTTTATTATTTCGTATTATTCCTAGTTAAGCTTCTTCCTTAGCGTTAAATAAATTAAGGAATTTATCTAGTAAAATACTAGGTTTAGGCGGATTAATAAAAGATTTAAAATTAAAGCTAATATAAGTATAAATTATAAATATTTATTAATATATATTAAGAATATCGGCGGCCCTAGATAGGTTAAATATTTTATTTATATATTATTTAAGCGTCTTACTAGTATATATTTAAACGAATTTATATTTATTAAAACAAAGTTTATATATAGTTTCTAGTATCTTTATTTTAAATTATTTAATAAAACGATTTATTTATTTAAAGTTAATAAAGGTATATATTAATACCTTAATATTAATATTTAGTTTATTCGAGAACTATTTAAGGGCTACTTCTTTAAAATATAAAAATAGAAACTTTTATACTTTCTTTTCGTCGTATTATTTAATTATATCGTTAACGCGATCCTTAAAGTTGAAAATATTTTTATATATAGTATATTTTCTTAAAGTAAATAAATTATTCTTCCTATCGCTTTTAGGGTCGAAGAATTTAATCTCTTCGAGTTTTGATTTATTCTAGGCGTTTACCCTAATATTAATATCGTTTTAACTAATTAAATTATTTACTTTTAATAAATTTTAAAATTTTACTAGGTCTTTCTTTATTTTAATTATTAACTTAATAATAAAAGCCTAGATTTCTAGCGATTCTATAAATTATATTATTTATTCGGAATTTATAGTAGGTTATTTAGGCTCGGAAAGAGTTATAATTTCTTCGTTTTTAAATTCGTCCTTTAAAGATTACTTCTTTTATAAATATCAACGTAACTCTTTAATATCCCTTCGGAAGATACTAATAAACGGTATTATAAATATCTTATTTATAACTTAGGGTAGTTATATAATAGGTTATTTAAATTTAATATACTTTAAAAGGTCGTTATTAAATTACTTCGCTTTCCGGCCCCTTCTTAATAAATATAAAAGAGATACTTTAATAGGAGGATAAAAAGACTATATAACTATTTAAATAACTACTCGTCTAACGTTAAAAGTAACTTTTATTTATTTTAGGATATATTTCCTCAATAATAAAAATTCTTATAAATAGAAAATAAAATTAACTATAGTAAAGTTTAATTAAGTTTCTTCTAGGGTAATAACTAGAGTAATAATTAATAATAAATATTAAAAGTAGTAATATTAGGCGAATAACAAGAGTAGTATTAAAAAACTAGTATTCTAGTATTATTTTTTCTATAGCGGAAGCGTAAGAGATATAGTTAATAATATATTTATTAAATTAGATATTTACTTAATAAGTAATTTATTAAAATAAGTAACTATATTAATAAAAGGGAAATAAATAAAGAGACGTTTTAAATACTTAGTTTAGTATTTATTATAAATACCCTAAATGAAAAGAGTATTGAATAGGTTATTTTAATAATTTAATAAAGAGTTTAGAAGTACTTATTCAAGGTAGTAGAGTATAATACGGAAGTATTAAATAAATATAACGTAAATAAAACTCGCTATCGATATAGAGTAAACTATTTTGAATATAGTAGTTAATAGGGAGTATATTAATTATTTTAGAGATTACTTTACTATTTATAATTAATATAATCGTTCTCACTAATATAGAAGAGGTATAGTTCTACGTTAGTATCGCCGTTACTACTATTTAACACAGAGTTAATATAATAATATATAATATAAAAGATATTAATTATTCTATAGAGGATTTGGTTTTAATATACTAGAATCCTAGTATTACCCTAGTCTCGATAGGGCTAGCGGTAGGGCTTAGCCCGCCGTTTTAATAAATATTTATAATAATACTCTTATCAAAGTCTACCCCGTGATAAATTGATTTTTTAACTAACTTTTAAATTATCCGGGATAAAATATTTAAATAAACTATAATAATATTAATTTAACGGAAATCGGGTTTAATTATTTATAATCTAAATATTATAATACGCCGATTAATTAAATTTTAATATATTTTTACTCCGGTAAAAATTATTACTTTAGAAAATACTTTACTCCTAGATCTTAACGAATAGCCTACGCTATATATATACCGGTAAATTATATAGTATAGGAAGAAACTCCGGGATCTAGATTTATCCCTAATATTTAATAAATATATTCGTAGGGTAAAAGCGAAGTTATTTTCCGGCCTATTTATAAAGTAAAAGTTAATAAAGTTATATAAAGAAATAGTAACCTAAGAAGCGCGTAAAATACAATTAAATATATTTATTTAAAAGAGTAGTACGGTTTATTCCTATTAAATATACTTTAAAGTAAAGAAATTATAGGAAATAAAATTTAAAAAAGTATAGAAGGCTTTAGAATAAATTAAAATTAAAAAATAATAAATAACTTCTATATTTAAGAATAAAAAAAATCCGGTATTTTAAATAAATAATTATAAAGATAAAGTTATAAAAGAAGACTAGCTAAATCGGGAAATATATAATAAACTTTCCTATATTATTATTTTTATAGTTAATGGGGTAGTTGAAATAATTAGTATTAAAATATAATTTATATTAGGGCTAGTCGTACCGAGTAGAGCGAGATACCTATACGGTTAGAGCTAGGTACGGAGGTATAGAGTAGGGTAGAAAAATCCTAGAAATAAAATCACGTAAAAAGTTAATCTTAGCGATAGATTATAGTTAATTATTTAAAAAACCTTCTAGTACCTTTTAGATTACCGCCTTTATAAAGAGACTTTTATACACGAAGTAATATACGTAATACCTACTTTAGGTCGCGATTATAGTAATTTATAAATTATAAATAAAAGAATTTTAATACTTTGGAAATTAAGAAATATAATAATAAACGATATAATTATCTCTAGAATAAAAAGGAGATAACTTTAATATAAATAATATCGAGAGACGATATACTATAGATTAACTCGGATAATATTATAAAAAACTTTCCTAAATTAAATAAATTAGTAAGCGATATAAAGAATAAAGTTATATTATAAAAATAGTAAAGAGGTTTTAAAATTAATTATTATAGAGTTTTAATAAAGTTTTTATTAACGAGTTACTTTATCTATCTAAAATCTTTAGATATTTCTAATATATAAAAAGATTCTAAAACGTATATATTTTATAAGGTTTTAGATTAATTAGAATATATTATAAATTAAAAATTTAAAAAATACTAACTATGTTTTTATATCGTTTTAATAATAAATAAATATTTAGTTTAGGAGATTTCTATCTAAAAAGTTTAATTATTTATAATTTTTTAAATATTAATTTTAAATTAAATTAATATTGAGGATAATCTCTAGGAATAATTATTAATTTAATATATTTCGAAGCTAGATCTAGTTTAATACTATTAAAAGAAATTACTCTAATTTTATAAATCCTAAATATATAAAATTACTCTAGGATACTATTATTATTATTTTATATATAAATATACTATTAGTTTAATATATATAAAAGAGGAAAGTATCGTAGTTATTAGAATTCTAAGAAATAAAAAGTATTCGGAGATTATATTAGTACTTCTTTAATATAAATATATTATAGATTTTATATATTAGAAGCGGTTAAGGCTTAAACTCTATAAATATAATTAATTAAATATATTCTCTATAGAAAAGTCTCTAATAATTATATTATCTCAATATTAATATAGTTATTAATCCTCGATATCTCGACTACGGACTTATTATTTCTTTTTTAGATTCTAGCGCCGAAGTATTTTTTATAAATTCTCTTTACCCCGTCTTTTTAAATAAATTTATTTATCTTTTTATTTAAATTATCTTTTAAATTCTTTTATAACTAAAATATACTCTTTATTAAATAATATATTTAAAACGAGAATCTATAATAATTCCGAGGAAATAATATAAAAAGTAGTTCATTTTATATAATCTAGAATAAAAGAGGTTAAGAAGAGGAAATTATTTAAACGAGAGTATAGAAGAGTAATTAATAAAGAATATCCGTATTATATATAAAGAGTAAAGATTATTTAAATTAAAGTAAATAATATAAAGAAACTATTTAAAAGATATAATTAAATCTAGATTAATTAGTATAAAAGTATATAATTTAAATTATTTACTTTAAATCTCTTTCTTTTATTTATTAAAACGTTTTATTAATTATATTTAAATTATATCCTATTAGCTTTAACTTTAATTTCTAGAATTTAATTATTTTAATTATAATTCTAGGCGCCTATATTATTATAAGCGCCGCGTATACGAGTTTATTTATTTACTTATATCTACGCTTTATTTTCCGCGCTTTAACGATCTCTCTAGTATTTATTTAATATTTAATTATATATTAAATTATTATTTCAATTTTAACCGTCTAGACGATTAAGCGCCGCGAGATATAAAGTTAATATATATTAATAATTATCGAATATTTTAAATTTTTATCTACGATTATCCTAAGTATTTATTTTTTATTTAAGAGTTTTTATTATTTTTATTTACTCTTCTTAAATACCTCGATTAGTATATTTTAAAATTCGAAGATATATGAATTTATAATATTAAACTAGAGAGCCCGTAACCTCGATTTATTAGATTTATTTAGTATTATTATAATATCTAGAAATATTTTAAATATAAGAATTAATTTTAATCTCGACTAATTTATAATATTTCTCCTCCGTCTTTACTCCGCCTCTCCTCCGTATTTAAACTAGTTATTTCTAGACTAAATACTATATTCTTAAATAATCTTTACTAGATATTTAAATTCGAGATTTATTAATATAGTATTTAATATATACCTTTAGTTTTATAAAAATCTTTATTATTAATCTCTTTACTTATTATAAAGTCTAAGATTTAAATTAGTTTTATATATTATAATATAATTTAGTTTTCTCTCTTACGTTATAAACTAATATATATATCTCTAGGAATATTAAATTATATAATATATACTACTTTACTTCTAGTATTAATATTATTATTATATATTATTATTACCGCCTTTATACTCTAAATCTTAATTATTACGAAGTAATCTAAATAATAAATTATATATTTAAAATTATATAATATATAAAAAGACTAGGAATATATTAGAAAGTAAAGAAAGAGGGTAGATAATAAAGAGTAGAAAGATATAAACTAGGAAATTAAAAAAGAAGATATTAAATTAAAGAAAAGGGTAGAGATTATAATAAGAGGACGAGAAGTAGGGTAGATAAACGAGAAATATAATAAAGAAATAGAGAATAAAGTAGAAGAATAACGAGTAAAATAAAAAAGCTAGTAGTAAGCTAGATAATAATAAATAAAGCGAGAAAGTAGAGAGTAAATTAAAGCTCGATAAATAGACCGAGAGAGTAAAGAGTAAATTAAAGACTAATAAAAAAAATAAGAGGGTAAAGAGTAAACTAAAGGCCGATAAATAAAATAAAAGAGTAAAGAGTAAATTAAAGATTAATAAATAAAACGAGAAAATAAAGAATAAACTAGAGGCCGATAAATAAGGCGATAAATAAAACGAATAAATAAAGAGTACTTTAACGTTAACGAGGTTTATATATAATATTCGAATCTCTTCGAGCTTCAAGAGGATAATCGATAAATTATATATTAAAAGAAATTAAAAACGATTTATATAAATTTAACGAGTTTATTAAACTTTAATTTAAATAAATAATAATTTATAAAGATTATTAATTAATAAAAGTAATAAACTACCTAGTTTATAATATAAACTCTATATTTATCGTTATAGAGTTCGCTATAATATACAAGAATTAATATAATGAAATTAAGAAGTAGATTATTAAATTATATATATAGTATAACTAAGAAATCTTTTCATAATATCGATATTATAAATAGTATATAGTATTAGAATTATTTAGTAAAAAGATAAAATAAATACTAGTAGTAAATTTATTTACTACGATCACCGAGTAAATAGAGTAAATATATTATTTTTAATACGATTTCCTTTTATTATATAAATAGTATATTTTTTTAATAGATAAAAACTTTATATTTAACTTCCCTTGAAACTTTTAATCATAGATTCTAAATATAGATATTTATTAAATTATTAATTAAGTTTATTAAATTTATCTAGTTATATCTAATTATTTATACGAAGATTATTATTTATTAATCTTTAATATTTCTTTCTAAGAATATTAACCTAGGTTTTATTAATATTATATTAAAATATTAAACGGAGAGTCTTAATACTTTAAGTATTTTTAAAATAAATATTTTAGGATTATAAAGAGCCCTAGCTCTAAATATCTAAAATAATACTAGAAGACGTAATATTATAAAAGACGGGGATCGTATTAAGGTCTTTTATTTAAATTAATATTATAGAGAGTATAAAAAACTTAACGATTAATTTATTTAACTTTAATTATTCTTTATATTTAATAAGAGTACTATATTAATTAATAAATAAACGATCTTTACTATTACCTATATAAGAGGTAACGCGTAGAAATAAATTAAATTATTTTCAAAATACTATATAGAAAGATTAAATAATATCGATAATTCGGATATAAAGCTTTAGATAGAGAACTTTTCTCGATTTAAAACTAAAATTCACTATATATTTAGATGTTCTAATAAGAGTAATATAATAATTCGTATTATTTAATATTTAATATAACGAAGATCTACGTCCAACTACTCGGTATAATTTTAATACTATATAATATTAACGGACTAGGATAATACTACTTTTATAATAATATATCGACGAGGACTAAAAATTAATATTAAGGATAAATTTATACGAATAAGAGCCGATATCTAAAACCTCGATATATTTATAGAATAAATAATCGCGATCGATAATAAATTATATAAATCTATAATAGAGAAACGTTATAACGGAGGAATTAATAGATAAAGACGTTTAAAAGTTTATAATAATAAATATAACTCGGCTAATTATTACCGTCGTAAAAAGTCTAATTTATATAAATATATATTAATAAAACTCGATTTTACTAAGAAAGGATCTACGAGAATTTTTTAAAAAAGAAATAAATAATAATACGGGGGTAAAAAAATAATAAATTACTATAATTATAATAAACCGGGCTATATCGCTAGGAACTATTATTCGAAGAATATAATAAATCGATAATTATTAAATATATTTAAAAAGGAGATACCGAATAATATAACCGAGTTCTTTAAAGATTTAATATAAAATAATACTAGGTTTAATAACTTACTAGAGAAATAAAGAAATATTAAAATAAAAATTATTTAAAGAATTTAAAAACTCGAAGAATTAAATAATAATAATAATAGAACTTTAGAGGAGGATTTAGAGGAAGAATAAAAATAAAAATAAAATATAATAAACTCTAAAGAATAATTTCGGATAATAAATTACCTCGATAACTTTAGAATTTAATTTATTATATTAGAAGAGAAACCCGAAAAATAATAGAAAGAGAAAAGACGACTCTTTAGAATTAAACTACGTATATAATAAATATTACCCGCGATACGGAGAGATATACTAATTAATATATTTAAACGAATATTATAAATATTATTACAATAATTTAAAAGAGCGAAAATATATCGTAAAATTAAAATATAGTTATAATTAATAGAATAATTATATTAAAAATAATTACCTATAGTATTTAGTTAAGAAAAGAGAGAACTAAGTCTTCCTAGGTTATAATAAAGACTAGTAGTTATAATTATAAAACTAGACGGGATATAGTAAAGAATTAAAATATTATAATTAAAGTAAATAATATTATTATTTAACCGAAGGATATAAAAGGTACTTCGTATTATAGTATAACCTTATCTACTTTAATTTAATTTAATCTATTTTAGATTTAATTTGAATTTAAGCTAGTTTCCTTATTTCTATTCTAATATAGTCGGGATAAGAAATAAATAAATACTCCGTATATTAGTTTTTATTTAGATAATAGCTAGCCCTACCCTAATTTTTATTCTTTATCTTTTATTTTAGCCTACTCCTATATTATAACTAGGCTATAATTTAATAAACCTCTAGATATTAATCCCGTTCTTTAATATTATAAAAGATTAACTACCTAGCTAGTACTCCCTAGTATTAAGATAATTATTATAAAGAATTAACTCTTTAACCCCGAAGACCGTGTATAATAATTCCTCGCCGAAATTTAGAATAACCCTACTAGCTTCTTTAATACCTTCGACTATTTATATATTTAAATCGAGAGTAATTCTTTATTAAATACTTTATCCTCGTCTATACTTTTTTTTTCTTTTATATTAAATATATAATCCCTAGTTTATATTATCGTTTAGGTAATAACCTAGGTCGTATTTATTATAGTTTAAACTATACCTTAGCCTCCGCCCTAAATATTCGATAAAAATATCTTTAATAATATTATTATTATAGGTTTATATTTATCTTTCTTTTTAAATACTTAATAATTTATCCCCTCGCGATTTAAAATACCTCCTAGATCCGAAAAGTTTCTAGATATCTCGGAATATAAAAAGAACTAGGATAAATTAGATATTTAGGAGTAAACGTTAATATAGTAAATATATATAAATTATAACCGCTACCCTACCGATAATAATAAGATTATTTATATAGAGTTTAAATTAGTTATCGGTAAAAAGGCCTCTAATTTAATAAACTATTACCGAAAAAAGAGTCTTTATACTCTAATTAATTAACGAAAGAAGTTATAAGAAATATATAGTAACCCGTTTAAATAAGAAAATACTCGGAACTATATCTAGGAATTTAAATAAAACTTTATATCTTTTAATAAATATTTTAACCTCGTTTTTTAAAAAAAGGAATATTCTCGAATAAAAAACGAATCCTTAATTAATATTATAAAATATAATATTAATTATATTACTTAATAGGCCTTTATCTTTTAAGAGAAAATTAATAATTAATAGTTATATACTTTCGATAAATATATTTATATATACTCCGAAATCGATTAAAAACTTTAGTAGATTAAGTATTATTTATCTCGTTAAAGTACTACTCCTATTAGATTAAAATAAACCTTAAAGAGATTTATTATATCTCTACTAGTTTCTACCTTTATAATTTATTTTAATATAACGAGTACTTTTATCCCCGTTATTAAATTAGTTCCTATTATTTTATTTAGGGAGTTAATAAATTTTAATTCGATTTAAATTATTATTAAAAGTAAATTAACGAGAACCTTAATTATTAAAATTATTTATAAAAAATAGAGATTTTACTTTTATTATAAATCGCTTAAATATAATATAAGAACTTATTTTATTAAATTAACTAGCCTCCGATCTAGTATTATAACTATTATCGATAACGACGAGAGCGTTATAAAAGGAGTTATTTTAAATATAGGAAAAAAATAGTCTCGGTATAAAATCGTATACTAGGATTATAAATACTTAGAACTTTATATATATCTTTTTATTTATTAGTTATATTATTTAATTTACTTTCGTTATTAATTAAACTTTTATTATAATTTATTATATAACTTTTTAAGACCGACCCTACTTTTTATAATAAATATATAATTATTTCTTATTGACTACGAAATAACTAGTCCCGAATTTAAATTAAAATCTTAATTAATACTAGTATATCCTGCTATTTTTTCATCGATTATGATTTTATATATATTTATCGTTTATTTCTTCGTTTTCTTCGTTATCTTTATATCGTCCGACTCTTTAATAACGTATTTACCGTTATAAAATATATTATTTATATTATAGAAACGATTTTAAATATTTATAATTATTAAGAACGAATAGTTTTTTTTATTATTAAACTTAATTAATACCCCGTTATAATCGGTTTATTATATCTTTATTATTATAAAGTTACTACCGATTTCTTAGATAATTCCTTAACCTTCGTTTTATATTTTTATTTAAGAAACTATACCCCTAGTTTTATAAAAGTCTTCGCGGAAGATAAACTCTTTTTAATACTTTAAAAAAGTTTCTAGATTTAAGAATCTTAGTTTTTAATTTTATCCGATATTTATATAAAATAAACCCCGATTTAAAAGGAGTCGCTAGTATATAAAGAGCCGTTATTATTAATAAATAATAATATTATTATTAAATAATTAATTCCGATTTAAGAGAAGTTATTTTAATTCTAGATTTATTAATAATATATCTAGTTCTAAGTTTATAAAAAATAAATCTCGATTTAAGAAAAATTAACCTAGTCCTAGGTTTACTAGAAGTAAACCTAGTTTTTAATTTAATTTAATACTCGTATAGAGTAACCTAGGATTTAAGAGGAGTTACTCTAGTTTTAAATTTATTAATAATAAATCTAAATTTAAAAAGAGTTTTCTCTACTTTAATCCTAATTATTTATTTCTATAGGAACTAGTTATAATAACGAATATAACTATATTATTACTACCGTTAAATAAGGAAAGATATTTAAAATTAGGTATTATAGTTTAGCCTCGCTTCGTTTTAAATTTTAATATTAAAAATAACGAACCTAGTACCTAGTTATTCTTAATATATACGAGATAGAATCTCGATTATTTACCCGGCTCGTTATACCTAACGAGTAAACCGCGTTTAATTTATTATTTATAGAAATCGATCGATTTTTAAATATTTTAGAAGAAATCTCGATTTTAAATACCTAATTTTATTAAAAATCTAGATACTATAAATCTAAACCCCGCTTTAATTAAAATTTTAAACTAAATATTTATAATTAAGTCTAAAACCGAGTTATATTTAAAATAAATAAAGAATTTTACCTCGCCGCCGTTATTACTTAAGAAAAAATTTAAATTTATCGAGATAATAAGAATATTAACCTAATTACGATCTTATTTATATAATATTATAAATTCTTAAATATTTTTTTAAAAAAAGACGTTGATACCTTACCCCTATATTAGTTATATAATTATAATATTAAATTTAAAGAAGGGCTATAACCTCCGTTATTTAATTTATATAATATAAATTATAATAAGATTCTAGAACTCCGTCGTTACTTAAATAAAAACCTTAATAAAGATTTTATTCGAGTTAATTAATTTTATATTATATTCTTTATTTTATTTATAAAGAAACTTAGTGGAGGTTTATATTTCTATATTAATTACCGAGGGCTTAATATTATTATTATAAAGAATAAATATTTTTATCTTTAATTTTAGAAACCTTAAATCGATTAAATCGTATTAAGGTATTTTTTAAATTAAATATTATATTTATTTTTAATCGCCTCCGCGTTAGGGAGGGCGATAAAGAATTTATAATATTCTATACCCGATTCGGCTTATTCGAATACCTTATTATATTATTTAAATTATATAATAACCTTATTTTATTCTAGTACTATATTAACGATACTCTTTATAAATTTCTCGATAAGATTTATATTATATACCTCGACGATATTCTAATCTATAGCGATATTAAGGAAGAGTATAAAATCTATATTAAATATATTCTTTAAAAACTCCGCGAGGCGGGGCTTTAAATAAATATTATTAAATATAATTTTTATATTAAAGAAGTTACGTACCTAGGATTAATTATTATTATTAAAGAGATTAAAATAAATTTAAAGAAAATCGACATTATCCTAAATTAATTATAGTTAGTTAATATTAAAGATATTTAAAATTTCCTAGGATTCGTTAACTTCTATCGGCGTTTTATTTATAAATTTAATAAACTCGTTATATTATTTATAACCCTAATTAAAAAAGATACCGTCTTCGAGTAAAGTATTTAATATTAAATAACTTTTAATATTTTAAAAAAGACTTTTACCTCCGATATTATTTTAATCTACGCCGCGGAATAGGGAAGGGAAGGGATAAAACTAACCCTTATTCCCTTCCCCGGAGTAGGGAAAGGAATAGATAGGGAAGGGAAGGGAATACTAAAAGAAAACAGGGAAGGGAAGGGATTACCTATTATTCCCTGTCCCTGCCCTCCCTATAGGGCTGGCCATGTATGCGCGCATGCATGCCCCATTGCTGCTCCCATATATGGCCATGTATGCGCGCATGCATGCCCCATTGCTGCTCCCATGTGGCCTATGTATGCGCGCATGCATGCCCCATTAAGTGGTACAAAGATTAGGACAATTAGGAAAGCGGTTAAGAAACGCCAAGCTTTATGTCTGATTTGGACTAGCCTCTTGGCACTAGCTATACATAGCTTATAGGGGCAAGAATGGGCCATATACAAGAGCAGCAACGGGCCATATATGGGGGCAGGAATGGGCCATGTATATGAGCAGCAACGGGCCATATATGGGGGCAGGAATGGGCCCTATACAAGAGCAACAATGCGCCATATATGCGCGCATGCATGCCCCATTGATACTCTCATATATGGCCCATGTATATGCCCATTACTGCTCCTAAATATGGCTTATTACTGCTCTAAAACATGGCTTATTACTGCGCTAGTCCAAATTAGGTATAAGGCTTGGCGTTTTACCGCTTTCCTAATTGTCCTAATCTTTGTACCACTTAAT
>JAABUS010002123.1_pt1 | contig 39061 bp, 29 predicted proteins | sample 5560161 | NCBI WGS metagenome assembly JAABUS01 (sample SAMN10711885, study PRJNA513376) | rock metagenome | isolation source: Antarctica rocks | place: Antarctica: Victoria Land, Trio Nunatak nord | collected 2016-01-04
CAACGGAGTTATCCAGAAGTTGACGGCGCCTCCCTTCCCCTCGGCGCCTCCCCCGCCTGGCTGTAAACCACAGGTCCTGATAACGCCCCGACCCTCGGATTCGTATCGCCAAGCAGTACAGGCAGCGCATCAGACGGGTCGCAGTGCCTTGCTGATCGTGCCGACCCCGGCCGATGCGGTCCGCTGGCAGGAAACCTTCGGCCCGCCCGCCGCTCTCTATACCAGTACCATCGCCCCCGCTGCGCGAGCAACCTTGTGGAACGCCGTAGCGGCGCGAGAGGTGCCGCTCTTGGTGGGCACGCGCTCGGCGCTCTTACTCCCGTGGAACGACCTTGGTGTGGTTATCCTTGATGATGAGGATGATATGGCGTTCAAGCAGGACCAAGCGCCCCGCTACCACGCCCGGACAGTCGCGCACCGCTTGGCGGAGCTTAGCGGTGCGGCATTCTTGATCGGTACCCCGGCTCCCAGCCTGGAAACGTATCGACAAGTGGCTGACGGCCGCTACGCGGCTTCCGAGGCAGCGTCGCGCGGCCGCTCCAGCACCGTTCCGCCACCGAAGGGCCGCGAGCTGATTTCCTATGAACTTGAGCAAGCGATCCGGTCTGGCAGCCACGTGGTCTTGTACGCACCGCAGCGTTTCCTCGAGGCCCTAGGACGCGAGCTGGCGAAAAAATTCCCTGACCGGTCAGCAAAACGGCTGAACGAGACCATGGACAATCCGGCGGCGATTCAGTACGGGGCCCAGCCGATCACCCGGGCGACTGTTCAAGCGCCACTAGTCGGCGCCCTCCAGGCCGATGCACTGTTGCAATTGCCGGATTTCCGGGCCGCGGAAAAAGCCCATGCGGTGATGCGACGACTGCTCGCCCGCACCGAGTCGGGCGGGCGTCTGCTGATCCAAACCGCGACGGCGGACCACCCCGCCTGGACGAGTCTTGGCCACCCCTTCGCCGTCTGGTCCGATAGTGAGCTGCCGGAGCGACGAGCCCTCGGTCTGCCGCCATATGCCCGTCTGACCCGCCTCCTCTTCACTGATACTAAGGCCGTCGGGGCGGAGCTACAGGCACGGGCCGCTGAGACGGCGATCAGGACCAACGGCGGTGATGCCTCGGCCAGCGTCTGCCCGATTCCGGAAAGTGGCGGGCGACACCGCTGGCAGGTGCTCTATAAGGGTGATCCTAAGGCCATACGGCCGCTCTTACAGCCTGATTGGAAGGTGGATGTCGACCCGGTGAACCTGCTGTAAACTGGTACCGATGCGCTTACCTCTCGTCAATTCGGATTCTCCGGTCCTTCGTGCCCAGGCTGCGCCGGTGACGGACCTCATGAAAGCAGTCGCCACGGCGGCGAATCTCCTCCAGACGATGCAGGCCGAGGTCGGTGTCGGCTTGGCGGCACCCCAGGTCGGGCAAAGCCTCCGACTCTTCGTCACCGGAGTCAAGGGAGAACCGATGGTCTTCATCAACCCGGAGATCACCGAGCGCTCAAAGGAGGAAATCCTCTGGGAGGAGGGCTGCTTGAGCCTGCCGCGACTCCTCGGGGAGGTGAGACGACCGAAGGAAGTGACCGTGCGCGCAACGGGAACCGACAGGCAACCGTTCGAGGTAAAGGCCGACGGTCTGCTGGCCCGCGTCCTGCAGCACGAATACGATCACTTGGAAGGTATCCTTTTCACTGACCGCATGGACGACTTACGTAAACTGAAGCGGCTGACCGAGGAAGAATGGGCGTCGCGATCCGAGGATAAGGACCGTGGCGGACCGAAAGACGAAACCTAGGGCGGGCTTCGCCGGCACTCCGGCGTTCGTCCAGCCGATTCTCGCCAGCCTGCTCGCCGCCGGTTTCCGGGTACCACTGGTAATAACCCAGCCGGATCGGCTGGCTGGCCGCTCACCCAAACCGGTACCATCGCCAATCGCGGAATACGCCGCGACGTGCACCCTCCCGGTCGTTAAGCCGGAACGGATTTCGGACGCCGCCGCTGATCTCCAGAAAGCCGATTTAGATGTCCTCGTCGTCGCCGCGTACGGCCAAATCCTGCCCCCCGCCATCCTGGCCCTGCCACGGCATGGCTGCCTCAACCTCCACTGGTCCCTCCTGCCCGCCTATCGGGGCACCTCGCCGGTCCAGCAAACGATCCTGGATGGCCAGGCGGTAACCGGCACCACCCTGATGATGATGGACGAAGGGGTCGACAGTGGCCCGATCCTGGCGGCGACACAGGTAGTCGTTACGCCGGAGGCGACCGCCGGCAGCTTGACCGACGAGCTAGTAGCGGCTGGCGCTGGGCTCCTGACTGCTAACTTGGAATCGTACCTAGGCGGCACGCTCCAGGGCCGGCCTCAGGGTCCATCGCCAACACCGCCGACCCACCGACTTCGCAAGGAAGACGGCCGGCTCGACTGGACACGACCGGCGGACTACCTGGAACGACAGGTCCGGGCGATGCAGCCCTGGCCGACCGCCTTCGATGTGCTCGACGGGGAACCGTTACAGATCCTGTCGGCGAGGGTCACGAAGGACCACGGCGCCCCCGGGGTCTTTGACGAAGCCTTCCGCGTCGGTACCGGCGCCGGCTCCCTCGAGCTGCAAACGGTAAGACCCGCCGGAAAACGGCCGATGACCGCCCAAGACTTCCTGCGGGGCTACCGCGGGTCGCGCTCGTTTGCGACACCCCGGGATGAACCTCCACGGCCGCTGGAACGGCGATAAGGCCAGGCCTCCACGACTGGAGGTCTGGCCTTGATCTGCCTCCCCGGCCGCTGTAAGCCGAAAGTTACTGCAGGGGTTCCATTAGCGTCGGTGGCTGGACTTCCCAGGAGTCGTCGGCATTCCGCGAGAGCCTCCCGGGGATACTGAAACCGGCGGCCTGCTTGTGCCCCCCACCGCCGAGCAACCCAGCCAGGCGGGAGACATCGATGTCGTCGGCCCTGGTCCGAAAGCTGCCTTTGACTTCACCCTGGTGGAGGTCGGTCAGTAGCAGAAGCGCCGGCACGCCCGGAATCGCGTTCAAGAAGTTCACTAAGCCTTCGATATCGTTAGGATGGGCGCCGCACTCTTCGATATCTTCTTTCGTAAGTACGGTCGAGACGATATTGGAACTCTGGACATTCTGATCGATCCGCGCCATCGCCGTCCCCCAGAGCCGCAGCTTAGGGACCGAACTGGTGAAGAAACAGTGCCGAACGATCTCTTTGCGGTTGGCGCCGGCCCGCAGCAGCGCACCCGCCACGGCTAAGGTTCGCGCGCTGACGTTGGCATTCTGAAACGCCGAGGTATCTGAAATAATTCCGGTCAACAGGCAGGTTGCCAAAGGCCGATCGAGCCGCCAGCGCCAAGCGGTAAGCAGCTCATAGATTATTTCGGCCGTAGAGGAAGCGGCGGGATCGTAGACCGTCAATCTGGAGTCGACCGGCGCGGACTTCCGATGGTGGTCGATCTCTAGGAGGCACGGCGTGCCCCCCACGTCGAAGCCGGCCAGGTGATCGCTCCCGCAATCAAGCAGCACGATCGCGTCGGTGTCCCGGGGTACGTCGGTCACGAAGCTCGCGACGCCCGGCAGGAAGCAATACTGTTCCGGCACCGGGTCACGGCAGACCGGTATCGCTCGTTTACCGAGACTATCCAAGGCCAGACGTAAGCCGAGGGCGGCCCCGAGAGCGTCCCCATCGGGCTTACGGTGAGTGATTAGCGCCGGCCGTTCGGCCGCCATCAAGAAAGACAGGGCTCGGCGAGTATCGTCGGCAGCAATCATAGGCTTTGTAGTAAGTCTTCGATGTGTCGGGCATGGGCACCGCCGAAGTCACGCTGTAGGGTGAGTACCGGTGTTCGCTTCATGTGGGCGCGGTCGGCGACATGTGATTGCAGGACGCCACGCAAGACGGTAACCTCTTCCCAGGCCGCGTCAGAATCAGGCACCAGAGAGATCCACACCGTCGCCGCACGCAAGTCCGGTGCCGTTTCCACGGCGGTCACGGTGGCAATCGCCCCCGTGATGGTATGTCGGCCGCGCGCTCGGCCGACCTCGGTCATCAGAAGCGAGTTCACCTTGGCGAGTCGGGTAAATCCCATCTCAAAACGTGCTTTCCTCTCGACGGAGTTTATGCTGAACTCGTTTCAGTACTTCGAGACAGGCATGACGAGCCTCGCGGTGACTTCGCTGCCGCAACCCAAGGCGACGAAGGAGTAGTAGCCCTACTTCGAGAGGTCTTGGGTCGATCGGCAGCCCGTCACCGTGGGACACAGACCGGAAGGGGGTTTTGAGATGGGTGCTATACATCTTACGTCGTTACGGCCAACGTACGTGATTTCTCGGTGCGTCGAAATAGCGTAATATTTTGTCCTACCTCCACGGGTGGTCCTTCGATGGTCACCCCGCACTCGGTGCCAGCCGAGACCTCTTGGACGACCTCCTCGACACGCTTCAATTTCGTGACCCGTCCTTCCTGTCCCGTATCGCCGACCCGATAGTCGACACCGCCGACGAACTTCTTCTCCTCGACCCGGCAACCGATGATCTGACTGGTCTTGGTGGTCCGAAAAATCGCCAAGACCTCGCCGCTGCCGACTTCATTCTCAATGATTTCCGGCGGCAGCAAGGACTCAAGGGCGCTACGGACGTCGTCAAGTAACTGATAAATAATTTCATAGGGAGAAATCTGGACGTCGAGCTGCTTGGCCAAGGTCTTGGCCGTCGTTTCGACCCGTGCTCGAAACCCAGCGATCCCAGCGCCGGTGTCAGCCGCCGTCCGGACGTGTGACTCACTGATTGCGCCGACGCCGGTCTGGACCAGCTGGACGCTGACCTCGTCTTGGGGGATCTTGCGGAGGCTGTCTTCGATCGCTTCGAGCGAACCGGCCACATCGGCGACGAGGATCAACGGCAGTTGTTTGACCTTGCCGCGGTCGACGGCCCGTTTAAGCGATTCGGCGCTGAGCGCCGTCCGCACCATTTTGCGGGCGCTTTGCTGGCGCCGGTTCAAGGCAGCTTGAGTGCGCGCGGCTTTCTCGTCAGTCGCCGCTTGCACCGCCGAACCGAAACTCGGTACGCTGGAAAGACCGGCGACCTGGACCGGCGTACCCGGCGTCGCCGCCACCACGCGTTTGCCGTGCCAATCTTCCATCAGGCGGATGCGGCCAGTGACGTCCTCGGCGACGACGTAGTCCCCGACCCGCAGCGTGCCGTTTCGGACGAGTAGCGTCGCGACCGGCCCTTTGGCGCGCGAAAGACGAGACTCGATGACGACGGCGCTCATCAGGGCCGCCGGATTCGCTTTCGGATCGGCGATGTCGGAAACGAGGACTACCATCTCCAGAAGCTCCGGCAAGCCTTCGCGGGTCTTCGAGGAGACCGGAGCGAAAACGATCGTGCCGCCCCAATCTTCAGCGACGACGTCATGCTCGGCCAGCTCCTGCTTGACGCGGTTCAGGTCGGCCCCCTCTTTGTCGACTTTGGTGACCGCGACGACGTACGGGATAGCGGCACTCTTGATGTGGTTGATCGCTTCGATCGTCTGCGGCTTGACCCCGTCGTCGGCAGCGACGACCAAGATCGCCACGTCGGTCATCTTCGTGCCATGGGCACGCATCGCCGTGAACGCTTCATGGCCAGGTGTATCGAGGAAGGTAATCGTGCGCTCCTTCTTACCGCCCTGCGGAGTCACCGAGACCTGATATGCGCCGATATGCTGGGTAATCCCGCCGGACTCGCCTTCCGCCACGTCCGTGCGACGAATCGCGTCCAAGAGCGTGGTCTTGCCATGATCAACGTGCCCGAGGACGGTCACCACGGGCGGACGCGAGACCGCGTCCTGGTCCTCTTTGAGTGGCGCCAGCGCATCTGGTGCATCCTCGGTCTTAGCCGGCACGACCGTTGCCCCGAGGTCGGCACTGATGATCGCCGCCGTCTCATAGTCGATGTCTTCGTTGATCGTCGCCATTACACCGTTCTTCATCAGTTCGGCGATTACTTCCGTCACCGGGCGCTCCAAATGCACCGCCAGCTCCTTGACGGAGATGATGGGGGGCAACGCAATACTGGCAGAAGGTGACGCCATACCCGCCATTGTAACGCGAACGCTCGTCGCTGGCCAGGCGTCCACAATGAAATTGAACGGCTAGCACTAATAACAGTGGAGAGTTTAATCGGCCAGCAAGTTTAACCTCCCAACGAGGCGTTCCGACCAAGCTACCGCACCATCAGCCAGTCGACGGTGGCGTCTTGGGGTGCGTCATCTCCGAACTTCAGCTTGAAGCCCTTGTCGGTCCGCTCCTCCACGTAGCAAGTACTGTTCCAGGTCGGCGTACAGGTGACGGCGTAGTCGTCGTCGGCCCGTGGCACCTTGAATTCGACGATCAGTTCTTTCTTGCCCTTGTCAACGTGCACCTTCTTGCCGCGGCGATCGTCAGACAACTTCACCTCCCCCTCCACGCTCAGGTCCCCCTTGACGGTGGCATCCCCGGTGACGGTCAGGGAAGCGATCTCGGCCCGTTTCGTGACCTTGAGGGTGGCCAGGGTGCGGTCGGCACCGGCGGCCGCCATCGCAGCCGGGTCTGCTTGCAAGAGGTTGCCCTGCGTCCTGACGAACTGGGTGAAGAAGACAGAGATCTTCTTATGCTTGGTGCCGTCCACCGTCTCCGTGACGGTCGACCAGTCGACGGGCTCGGCCGCTTTAGCGATGACGTAGGACTCGGGGTAGGCCCCGGTGTCGGCCATGGCGTGGCCTTTGGTGCCTGAGCTGATCAAAAAGGAGCTTAGATCAAGGTTCTTACCGTTATCTGCCACCCAGAGCTCCCCGTTACCCACGGCTGAGACTAGGGCAGGGTTCGTCGTAGAGGCGGGTTGGCTCGAGTCCTTGAGGCCGGCATAGGAGCCGAGGGCGGCCGGGTCGTTGGGGGTGCTTGCAGGCTTAAGGTCATAGACCGGCTCTTTGGTACCGTTGGGGTAGGCGGCCGCACCCGTCTGAGCAGCCAGCATGCCAGGCTCCATGGGCTCGACGGCCCGACCGTAGTGGGAGCCGGTAAAGGCGTTGTAGGACACAGTCCCGGAGGCGACGGTGATGGAGCCGATGGAGGTGCCGTCACGCTGGAAGTCGATTAGGGTGCCGTCGTTGGTAGTACGGTCGATGGTGACGGGGGTGGCAGCATCTGCCTTGACGTGGAGCTTACTAGCTGGTGCCGTCGTCCCGATGCCGACGTTGCCATTATTCGCCGCAAGGTAACTATTGCCGTTGCCGGCCAAACGATGGTTGGTGGTTGCAGTGCCGTCCCCTTTCATGACATCTAGATACGCCAAGCCCGAAGTCGAGACGTTGCGGAACAATCGTATAGCTGACTGCGAGGTGTTGTTCGAAGGCGTGGGGTCGATATCGAGAACAACATCCGTGCCAGCGCCACCATCGAAAGATCTCAAGGTGGAGTACGTGTTTGGTGAGGAAAGGCGCAACTGCGGCGTACCGTTTGTCGCGGTGGCAACGTGCAAGGGGTTCGCCGGAGCCGTCGTCCCGATGCCGACGTTGCCGGTGGTTGTTTTTACGAAGAGCCGGTTATTGGTACCCACCGTACTGCCTTCGGCTATCGCAAAGCCGCCGTTGACCGTGTCGTAGCCAGCCGAGAAGCGAGCGGTGCTAGCGGTGTTGTAGGTCAGCTGAGAGTTGCCTCCACCACCGCTTATATCTACAGAGACGCCGAGAGCACTCCTGGAGAACCTTGCAATGGGCGCACCTACTGCGCCACCATCCACTTCCAACGTTGTCCCCGCCGTTGAAGACCCGACACTGACTTTGGTGTTGGTGGTATCCACGTTAAGCACCGTGGCAGTCCCCGCCGCATTCTGAATCCGGAAGGCCGTAGTGGAGTCTACGGTGTTCTTGCTGAGGACTTTGCCGGTGGCGTCTACGGAGAAGGTATCGACGCCATTCTTTTGGACGGCAAACCTGCCGGTGGAGCCAGTCGCCACGTTGACCAGGAAGTTAGCATCAGTGGTGGTGTCGGCCAGGGTGAAGTTAATGTCTCTGGCGTCAGTCGTCGTGATGGTGTTGCCGTTAGCATAGGCTTGTTGAAGGGTGGTGGGAGCACTACCACCGGAGCCCGAACAGGCAGCAATTTGGTTAGAGGCGTTGTAGCAAAGGGCGGTAGAGCCAGCAGTACCTAGAGTATTAGCAGTTATAGTGTTCTGGACGATCAGAGCGTCATCGGTCTTGAGGGTGTCGGCAGCACTGCGGTAGAGGTTGGTGTCGGTTCCAAAGGTGATGCCGCCGGCGGCTGTGGTGGCGGCAGCGAATTGCAGTTTGGAGATGGTGGGGCTGGTTACGCCGATGCCGACGTTGCCGTTCGAGCTAACGGTCAGCCTCTCGGTCCGGCCCGTAGTAGCCGAGGTAAAAATGCCGATGCGCTGGGGTGCTATGCCGGCGCTGACGGTGCCGTCAACAATACCAGATACACCGGCCGTAGCTTGGGTAATGGTCCCGTCATAAATCGCCCCGAGCAGCGAAACCACGTTATCACCTTGGAGCGGCGCGGTGGGATTGGCCAGGGTTCCCCCGGCCCGCACGCCTTTGAATACTGCACGGGCTCCCTGTGTGCTAGCCGCCACCGCGCCGGTCAGGCCCACGGCAGCGTTCTCAGCGCTAAAGGTAAGGATATCGGTGGTCAGCAGGTTAGGGTTGATCGCTAAGCCGTCGGCCGAAACGTGCAACTTAGAAGCCGGTGCGCTGGTACCGATGCCTACCCGGTTATTGGTCGTGTCAGCCACCAGCGTATTGCTGGTCCCGGCCGCGTTCTGGATCTGGAAGGCGGTGGTGGAGTTGGCGGTATTTTGGAAGATGGCTGCCCCGTTGGTGGTAAAGTCGCCTCTGACCGTCCCGCTCCCGCTGATCCGGAAGCTGGCCGGCTGGTCGACCGCGTTCTGATTTTGGATGTAGCTGTTGCTGCCTGACCCAGTAGCGAAATTACAGTTGTTCGAGGCGTCGCAGACGTTGTTACCGCTTTGGGTAATCTGCCCGGTCACGGCCAAGGTAGAGCCCAGGCTGGTGGCACCCGTGACGCTGAGCGTACTGGCCAGGCTGGTCGGCCCGCTTACGCCCAGGCTGCCGCCTACCGTGGCGTTGCCCGTTACCCCTAAGCTGGCCAGGGTAGAACTGCCCGCCTGTAAGGTTCCCAGGGTGCTCGTCCCGCCCACGTTCAGCGTACCGGCCAGGGTGGAGTTGCCGGTGACGCCAAGGCTGGCCACGGTGGAGGCGCCCAGGGTAGTGGTACCGGCTGTAAGGTTCCCCAGGCTACTGGCTCCGGCTACCGTAAAGGTGCCGCCCACGCTCTGGTTGCCCGCCACGCCCACGTTTTCGCCAAAGCTGGCGGTAGAGGAGGTCTGGAGGGTGTTTAGGCTGGTGTTGCCGGTCACCGTGAGGTTGCCGTTGATGGTGGAGCCGGAGAAGGAGGTCGATCCGGCATAGAGCGTACCGGAGAGGTAGGCGTCCCTGAACTGCAGGGAAGAACTGCCCAGGTCGTAGGCGGCGCCCGTGCCCGGCAGGATGCTTCCGTTGACACTGAGCTGCCCGCCGATCGTGGCGGAGGCGGCTGTAGTAAGGGCTGCCAGGTTGGTCGCCCCGGCTACACTTAAGGTGCCGGCAATGGCGGTGTTGCCAGAGGTGGCGGCCACCGTGAACGTGTTGGCACCGACGGCCAGGTCGCCGGTGACGCCCAGGACGCCGCCGACTAACGTGTTGCCGTTGAGGGAGTCGACCGTGAACTTGTTGGTGTTGACGGAGAAGTCGCCGCCGACGGCAAGCGTGTTGGTCAGCGAGGTGGGGCCGGCTACGGACAGGGAGTCGGTCAGGGTGGTCGGGCCATTGAGCGTGGTGGCACCACCCACGGTGAGGGCATCGCCGATGAACGCGTCGTCTACGACAACGAGATCATCGGTGGTGGTGGTACCGGTGGTCGTCGTATTGCCGTTGGTGACGGTATCGCCGGTGGTGGTGGTGCCACCGGCGAAGGTGGTGGTACCGTCTACTGTCAAGTTGCGCTTAATCCGAGCATCGGTGGTGACGGTGAGGGAGGCCAGGGTCGCGTCCCCGGCTTGCAGGGAGGCTGCCAAGACGGTGGGGCCGGTGACACTTAAGGTGGAGCCGATGGTGGTCGCACCCCCGACGTTTAAGTCGCCCCCGATGCTGCCGTTACGGGCAGCTTGGAGGTCGCGACCAGCGGTGACATCACGCCCGGCGGTGACGTCGCTACCGGCTGCCACGTGACCGGAGACGTCGACATTGGCAGCCGGGGGTCCGGCGACCGTAAAGGAGTCCCGGGCTGCGGCACCCCCGTCGGCGGTGGCTGCCAAGGTGTAGGTACCGGATGCCCGAAAGGCTGCGGCCGCCACCTCGTCGTGGACTTCACCGCGTGCATCCGTCTGTTTGGTGAAGGTGAGGACGGCGGGGGGAGGAGCTGCGGCTGGGGCTGCGGCTGGCGGGGTGGCCGGGGAGGTGTTCGGACTGGCAGGGCCGGTCAGGGTGAAGGTGACGATGGTGCCGACGCGGATAGTGCCGGTGGCATCCTTGAGCGGTGTCGTGGCAAAGGGGGCAGGCAGGCCGTGGGCCACGTCTTTGACGTCTACCTGCAGGGCAGTCGCCGCAGGCGTGGGGGTAGCAGACGGAGCGTGCACTGGGGTGGGTGGTCTGCTTGCATGACCGCCCAGGCGACCCCAGCGCCTGCCAGCACGACGGCTGCAGCAAGGGCTGCCAGCGAGCGGCGGGGGTGGCGGCGGATGCGGGCGCCGAACGATCTAAGGGCAGAGGTATTCATTGACAAGCTTTGTGTTTTGGCTTCGCTCCCGGCCCAGGCGCCGGAGACGAAATTAGGTAACTTTAGCACAGCCTAGCGGTTTTGTCAAGGGGGAAGGAGGGGTTTCTCTAAACTAAACCGGAACACGCCCTAGACTGAGGTTGCCTACCAACCTAAGCGAAAGGAACGTGCCCCTATGTACACCGTGCTGAACCTTCCCAATTCTGCAATGGTATGCCAGGTGCTGGATGTCAGCCAGGACAGCATCGAGGATTTTCTGTACCACAGTGCAGACGAGGGTAGTTTGCTGGCCCGGACTGCCACACCTCCCACCTCGGCCTGGAAGCGGTCGGCTATGGCCTGGAGCTGTGTAACCACTCGCTGGGCCAATTCGGGCCGACCAATCAGATCGAGAACGTCTGGAGCTGCCTGGACCGGTTCGTGATCCGCACCCGTGACCGCTTCCTGAAGCCATTCTTACCCGGCATCCTAAGGGAGTTCCAGGCCAGAAGAAATACTCCCCGACTCTTTACCAACCCGTTTACCTACCTCGGGACTACCGCTGTTCCGGTTTAGTTGACTGAACCGAGAGGTCAAGGCATAAATGCGACAGACCCGCGGATTCTTCCTACTCGGGCTAGCAATGAACTGGACAACGGGACATCATTGCGGGGAAGCGCCGGATTCGAGCGAAGGACACGGCTGATTCGAGCGCCAGAAGTCGCAACTGCTCCCCGGTTCCTGTCCGCCCGGCCAGGCCGTTCGGATGGGCAGTCCGGATCGCGTTTTTTTGGGATGGCTTCTAGCCGAGAGCGGTCAGGATTTTCTCGGCCGTAGTGGCGCCGATTCCCGGGATTGCCTCGAGTTCTTCCTTGGAGAGCGCTTTCAGCTTGGCCATATCGCCGTAACCGGCATCTGAAAGTTTCTGGAGCGTGCTCGCGGACAGTGAGCTTAAGTCGGCTGCTTTCACGCGCTTCTTGGTAGGCGCCGACGAGGAACTGGTCAGCGCCTTGATCGAAAGTGCGATGCGATGCGAATCCGGCTCGACCGCCAGGATCTTGAACTCCTTGGTATCACCAATCTTGATCACATCAAGAGGATTTTCCACATGCTCCTCGGAAAGTTCCGAGACGTGGACAAGTCCTGAGACATCCTTATTGAGCTCGACGAACGCCCCGAACGGTGTCACTCGGGTGACGGTGCCGGAAACGGTATCACCTTCCTTGAAGCTACGGCTGGCGGCCACCCACGGGTCGTCCTTCAAGCGTTTCAAGGACAGTGAGACCTTACTCCCTTCGATGGAGATGATCTTTGCTTCGATCTCATCACCGACGGAAAGATGGTCGCGGGGATCGTTGACCCGGTTCCAGTCGATTTCGGAAATATGGATCAGTCCTTCCAGGCTGGCAAACGCTACGAAAGCACCGAAATCCACCACACCGGTAACCTTACCAGAGACGACATCGCCGACGACGTACTTGGACAGTGAAGCCGCCGTCTCCTGCGTTCGCGCCAACTTCTCGGACAAAATCAACTTGTTCTCGACCTGGTTTAAGTCGAGCACTTGGACGGCCAGGGTCTGGCCGATGAATTGGCCGAGCTTGTCGAGGATCAGGTCACGGTCGCCGCCGGCGACGCGCGGATAATGTTCTGGCGCGAGCTGGGAGACCGGCAGGAAGCCACGGACACCACCGGCGTCCAAGAGCAGCCCGCCAGCATTCGCTTCGGTAACTTTCGCGTCCAGTGACTCCTTCTTCTCGTGGGCGGCTGCCAGATCCACCCAGACGCGGTCGCGGGCAGCCCGCTTGATGGAAAGGATCGTATAGCCGTCATCGTTTTCCGGAACGATTACCGATGCGAAGACGCTGTCCCCGACCGTGATGTCGTGAATCAGCCGGTTCGACTCCCCGATTTCGTTGGCCGGGATGTAGCCGGTGGAAAGGCCGGCGATGTCTACCCAGAGCTCACTTTTTGACTTGGTAATGACGGTCGCCTCGATAACCTCGCCCGTATGGACACGGATTAGCTCGGTTTGGTCGAGGAGACTTTGGAAATCGAGGGTTTTCTTCGGCATGGAAATGACGTTCGGAACAGGCTCCGAGGGACGGTTAGGGCGGCTCTTAAAAGTTTCTTGAATCGCTACCTAGCCATGCTACGTGTCGCTTCCTGGCGGGTCAAGGCGCGCGACGTCCGCGCTTGCCCTCATACTTAGTCGCTTCGTCCATCAGCGAAACGCTTTGCGCTTCCTCTGGCCGCAAGCGGCCGGCTCGCCGGCGCCAAACCACCAGCAGCACGAGAAGCAATAGGCCGGCGAGGAGAACCAGGGCCAAGGGCGAGGCCGCCCAAAAGGTAACCCGCTTCGTTTCAGCCGGCTTTCCTTCCCCGGGCGAGAGGGATAGTTCCGCCGTGTAGCGGCCCAACCAGAACGGCTTGCTGGCGGTAAGATTAATCTGCCGCTTGGCGTCCGGGAACACCGTCTCGCCAGTGACCTTCTGTTTCCGGACGGTTATCCCGACGCTATCCTTGATGCGCAACTCGCCGACCGGTCGATACGCGACGCCAAGCGGCCGCGCCGTCGTCGAGCCGGTATTGGCATATAATGCCTCGAAGGCCTTAGGGCCGCCGAAGGCGTTCTTGGTGATCTTCCAGCGCTCGATACTGCCACGCTGGTCACCGTCGCCGCCGATGTTAATCAACAGCAGGCTACCGATGCGGCCACTTTGGCCGATTGCCGCGGCCCCTGAGGCGGCTCCCGGACTGACGGTGAAGAGGATCGAGGCGAAGTACCCGCCGGGGTAGAGACCGGCGGGTATGGCGATACGGAACTTGACGTGCTGGGCTTGCCCGGGCTGCAGAGTGAAGGGAGTCCGGTCAAGCTGCACCAGCGTATGCAGTCGGTAGGGATTGTCGCCCTTATAGAACGAGAGGTCCCCGTGCTCGCCCGTCATCTGGACGTTTTCCACATCCGGCGTGACCGTGACCGGTCCTTCCGAGATGTTGAAGACGTCCAGCTCACCGTCCTTGTTTTGGCCCGGCTCGATCCGTTCGGTGTATTGGGTAGGAGCGATTTTCAACCCCGTATTGCCCGGCGGGGGTGGTGGCGCCTCGGCGTGGGCCAGGAGGGGCCACGCCGCCAAAGACGCGATCAGGAGACCCGTGAGTGTCCTAGCGAGGTTCGGCTGCATTGATTGATCGTTGGTGATAATACTCCCATAGTACAAAAATCAGCGCCAGCAGCAGTAACTGGCCGGCCAGAAAGACGAAGAGGAGCGAGGGCGGGTACTGTTGGTGCCCGACCAAGGCAGAGGCCTGGCCGTTGCCGCCTTCGACAAGGATGACGTAGCTCATCACCGCCTCACGACCGTCCTTATCGCGTAATTTCACCTGCACGTGGTATCGTCCGGCTTTTTTATAGCGGTGGCCAAGGGTCACGGTGCCGCGTTGACTGATCAGCTGTTGATCCACCTCACCATCCCCCCAGTCGACCTTCAGGGAATAAGGGAATGTGCCGTTATGGATCGTGAAGTACACGAGCGTCGTTTCTCCGACGACGGCGGAAAGGGATGACTGTGGAGTCGTCAGGATGAAGCTATCCGGCGGAATCGGCGGTGTCACGACACCGGGAAGCTGCAAGACGGGCGCCGGAAAGGGGGCGGCAGGTAAACCGGGTAGGCTTGGTTGACCGGGTCGTCCCGGCTGGCCGGGAGCGGCAGGGCTTGGCGCAGGAGGTTGGCTGGTTGGTGGCGCAGCCGTCGGGGTTGCCGTCGGAGCAGGGGTCGGTCCAGGAGGCGAGGGGGACGGACTCGGCGGAATCGGCGCCTGGTAGGTGACAGTAATCGTCGCAGTGCCGACACAGCCGACAGCGGCAATCAAGTTAGTATTAGGCACCAGCGTTATCGTCAGGGTCCAATCACCGGCACTATCGATCGGAGCGGTGCCGGCGAGCACCCCGTTACGGTAGACGTTGATGATGCCGTCCGGCGTGCCAGTGCCCGTCACGACTTGAGTGGGCACCAGGGTAACGCTGCCATCCGGCGGATCAGTAATCGCCGGCATCACTTCAGTCGTATCGCAGACGCTCGCCGTCACCGCCACACCGACGGGTGGCGGGTCGGCAAGTGCCCCGGCAGGCCACGCGACCAAGACGCTTGAGAGCCGCCGACGCTGACGGAGACCCTTCATGCCTCGTTTAGGTCTTGATTCGGTGGCGGCGGTGGCGGAGTACGACGACGATGACGATCAGCAGGAGGATGCCGGCCACGACCAACCCGAGCACGAGTGGCGTGACGACCAGGACGCGGATTACCTTCGACTTCTGGCCTTCGTCAGGGAAGGTCACGAATGTCTCGACTTTGTAATACCCGGTCTTGACCTTCGACCATTGTGCCTCGTATTTGCGATCGCTTTGCGGAAAAACGTTGCCAGGGGCCGCTTGTTGACTGAACGTTTGCTGACCGAACTGGTTAAAAGTGGTGAAAATCGGGCTGCCGGCGAAGTGCAGGTTGCCGCTGTTATGCAAGCGCGTGAGAATCTGCAGATCGTGGCCGAGATAGAAGCCGCCGATCTTGTGGCCGTCCTGTCGCGTCAAATAAAAGTCCTTGATGTCGCCACCTTGCTTGACTGGACCGGGGACGGTCAATAGGTAGAGTGTCGCGACACTCCCTTTGATACCGACGGCATTCCCGGTGTTGCCGGGAATCTGGGGGGTGAACTGCAGCCAGCCGTAATGTCCGCCCGGTTCCGCGACCGTCGGCACGGTAAAGGTGACGTCGATCGTCTTACTTTGTTTCGCACCCAGCGTAAACTCGTTCTCGGAAAAGGTCGCCCACTGCTTCAAGTCGTACGGCGTCACTTCGTCAGTCGGCTCGATCGAACCGTCTTCACCGGCGGCGGTAATGTTCTTGAAGCTGACCGCTAGCGTTACCGGAGAGATTTGCTCGTTGGTAATCGTTACTTGTTGGGTCTTAGCCGAGCCTTTTTCCACCGTTACGTCTTGCTTCGGTGGTGAGATACGTAAGTTTTGGCCTTGGGGCGCTTCTGCGCCATGAATCGGCGCGCCAGTGGTCAGTAGGAAAACACCGGCTAGGCTGGCCAGCAGGAACGAGAAAAGTTTCTTGCGCATACGATGTGGATGTTAGTGTTATGTCAAAAGTAACCTTAGCAAACCAAAAAGCCCGACACAAGTGGGCGGGCTTTTTGAAAAGCTTCTAGGACCTGAAGTGGAGATCTAGAATCTACCAGTGGCGACGTAGTTGACCGTCGTCGAGTAGCTACCAGGCGCTTGCGTGTTGTTGATCGCAGCCTTGTAGCGAAGCGTAGTCTGGTCGTTGTTGGCGGCGGCGGCGCGGGTCATGACCGAGGTCTGCGTGTTCAGGTTGGTGTCCTGCGTCAGACAGGTAGCACCACTGGTGCAGGCCGTCGAGTCGATGCCGAAGCCGGAGGTGCCCGCCGTGACGCTGGTCGAACCGGTCGTGATGTAGGGGATCGTCTGGGCGCCGTTACTGAGGGTGGAACCCTGTCCGTAGACGAAGTAGCCGTTGGAGGCGTTGGTCGCCGCCGTGAGCTGGTTCGTCGGGCAGGAGGCCGCCCCCGTGGTGCAGATGTTCGAGGCGTTCAGCGTGCCGATCGCCGCCGTGACCGCGTTGGTGGTCAGCGTCAGCGTCTCGCCGAGGTTGGCGGTGACGTTGACGGAGGTGTCGTTCGCGGTCGTGGTGGTGTCACCGACGACGTAGGCGACATCGTCCGAGTCCTGGCCGCCGGAGGGCGTGGTGCACGCCGCATCGGTGAAGGTACGGACCTGGACGAAGTAGGTGGCGGAGCTGGCCGCGTTGGTCAGACCGCCGACCGTGACCACCGTCGCCGCGGACGGCGTGGTGGCGTTCGTGGCGTTCGTCACCTTGACGACGCCGGTGGTCGGGCCGGCGACGGACCACCCGGTGGTGGCACCGAGGTTGGTCGGCTGGCTCGGGAGCGTCGCCGTACCGGTGATCGCGGACGCGCTGCCGGCGCCACCTTGCGTGGTGGAGAAGGTGAACTGGGCGCACTTCAGCGCGGTGGCCGTCTGGCCGGTGAAGGTGAAGGTGTAGGTCGTGGCCGTATTACTCTTTTCAGAGTTCGAGAGCTTGACGCTCTTGTTCGTAAGGTTGCCGGCGGCCTGTGTCACCGGCGCCATCGAAGCCACCAACGCGAACGTGGTGAAAGCGACGGCCGAGACACGGGCGAGGCGACCTTGTACTGTATTTTTCATGATACTTATTTACCTTTTTAGGTTATTGATATTCTTTTGTTGAGACAGTCGGGTATGAAGCCGATCTGCCACTGGTAGTCCTAGATGTTAAGCTCACCTGTATCTACCGGAAATTAGCCCAGTATAGCGCAGAATCCATACCTTGTCAATGCTTTTTTTGCTCTACGTAGGTAAAAAAGGCTAAAACCGAAAGCTAAAATTGACCGGTTGCGACGTAATTGACTGTCGAGCTGTAGGCTCCCGATGCCTGGACGTTCGAGACGGCGGCACGGTAGGTCACCGTGGCGGCATCGGAACCGGTACCATTCGTCCGCGAAAAGATCGAGGTTTGCGTGGCATAGCCGGTGTCGGTATTGTTCGTTCCGTTAAAAGGACAGGTGGCCCCGGACGGGCAAGTAGTGACGCGGAGTCCATAGCGTGACGTGCCGGCCGTGACGGCACCGCTCGCGATAAACGGAATCGTCTGGGCGCCATTGCTAAGCGAGGAGCCGGCGCCGGCATAGACCTGGTAGCCATTGGAAGCGTTCGTGACGACCGTCAGGTTGGTCGTCGCGGTACTGACCCCGGAGGGGCTGAGGGCGGGACTGAGCGGCGCGCTGATGGAGTCGATGGCGAAGCTCAGCACTCCCCCGATCGACGTCGAAAGGGCGACCGACTGGTTACCGATCGTGAAGCCGATGATGTCCTGGTCGATTAGCGTGCCGGCGGTCGTCGCATCGTACGTACGCACCTGGAAATAATACGTACCCGCCGCGGTGGGGTTGGTAAATCCGGTCAGCTTGATGGTAATCGGGTTGGTCGGCGTCGACCCGGTCGCGTTAGTGTACTTGACGAGTCCGGAAGCCGGGGTCGAGTTGCCGCTGTCGTAGGCGAAGTTCTGGCCCCCGAGCCCAGTCGTCGTGCCGCCGCCGGCGCTCGTCAGCGACATCCCCGTCGGCAGCGCATCGACGCTGGCGGAAGTCTGGGTTTGGAATTCGAAACGTTTGATCGACGTCCCCGTCGTGGCGGCATATAGGGTAAAGGTATATGAGACGTTGGTGCCGGGATTCGCACCACCCGTCCCCGGGTTCATGTTGGAAAGCGCGCTGATCGGCGCGCCGCTGTTCTTGAAGTTTCCGGCCTGCGCCGGCAACGGCGCGAGCACCACCAGGACGACGGCCGCCGCCAAGTAGCGGACGCAGCGGGGCTTGATCAACTTAGAGCTACGCATACGGCTTCGCTACGGCTTCACGGTTGCCGTATAGGTGATGTTGTTGGCATAGTTGCCAACCTTTTGGGTCGCCGTCACATCCAAGCGGTATTGGATCGTCGTCGTGTCGTTGGTGTTTTGGTAGGTTGGCTTATCGTGTATCGCCGTCCCGGTCGTCGGGAAGGCCGCATAGGCATAGTTAGGATTAGTCCCCCACTTCGCCTCGATGCTGGAGCCACCCGTCAGGGTAAAACCAAGGCCCTTGGTGGTCCCTTCCGTCCAATTGGCAGGGCTCGCGATGCTGCCGCTGACACCGCCGATCGTCGTCGTGCCATCGCTATTGGTCAGGTCCTTATCTTCGGATGCGGCCAGCACATAGCCTGCCGCGTCGGTATACACCGTGGCCTGGGAGGTCGCCGTCTGCGAAGTACCCGGGATGACCTGAGGAATCGCCACGGCCAGGCTGTTAAGGGTCAGGCTGATCGTGTGTTCCAACTGAGCGACGTAGCCGGCGTTATAGGCGTAGGTCGTCGATGAGCCGGCGGATACGAAGGGTTCTCCGCCAGAGTCCGTCAGCTGGTAGTTGGTCGAGGAGGCCGAGCCGCCGAACGAGTTGATGGCGGCATCGTCCAGCTTATAGTTCGTACTCGAAGCGGAAAAGGCATCCACGGCGGCGGTGACACTCAATACGGCACAGGCGATGCCGGCAATGATGGTCAGAAGCTTCAGTCTCATGGGCCTAGATGCTTAATTGATGGCAAATTTCTCTGGCGAACGAGTAATCGAAATTACGTCACCATACCAAAAAGGCTCCGTAAAGTCAAGACGCGGGCGGGTGCTTAGGCCAGTAACTCGTGTTGATGCAGCTTGAGGTGTTCGATGTGGGCGCGCCGCTCCTTCGCCAACGTCGGGCCGGTAGGGGCGGCCTCATCGAGCTCGGCCAGTAGCCGAGCGGCCGCTTCCCCACCGACGATGCGCGGCAAGATGACGTAATCAGCCCCGGCCGCATAAAGACTCAGAGCCTCGCCCACCTGTTCCGCAGTAACGATGACGAGAGCGTGTTCGTTGCGGTTCCTGACTTGCTGGATCAGGTAGAGGTTCGACGATACCACCGGCACCGTCGAAAGTATCATCCCCGCCTTATCGAGACCCATATCCTCGAGCAACTCGTAGTCGTCGATATCGCCGTAGACGCTCTTCACGCCGCGCCGCAGGAGTCGCCGGATGATATCGGGGTTATGATCGATGACCGTCACTTCGCGCTTCATCTTCTCGACCGTCTTCAGAAGTTCGAGACCGACGCGATTGGCACCGAAGAGGAGGATGTGGTCGGACAAGCCTTGCGGCCGGTAGGACAGCTCCCGATGGGTGCGACCGCCCAACCAGACCAGCGGACGGGAAAGTAACGGATAGATAAAGCGGTTCAAGCCGTTCCAGTAAGTATTCAAGATAATACTGATCACCATCACCGACGCGATGATTGCGACGCCCTCGCCGTTGATATGCCCATACGAGAGGCCAAGTAAGGCTAGGAGAAGGGAAAACTCACTCATCTGGCCCAGGCCCGCACCGACCAAATACGCCGGTCGCTTTGGGTACCCGCAACGAGTGATGAAGACAGCGGTGATAAAAGACTTGACCAGCAGGACCAGAACGGTCAGGGCCGCGATCAGCATCAGGTTCGTACCGATCACCGGCAACGATACTTCGAGCCCTAGCACGACAAAGAAAATCACCAGGAAGAAGTCCTTGAGCGGCTTCACTCGGCCGATGATTTCCAGCGCGTACGGCAGACTGGCCAAGCTGAGACCGGCCATGAAGGCACCGATTTCCGCCGTGAAGCCGAGTGACTCGGCGATGAAAGCATAGAGGAAGGCCCAGGCGATCGAAGTCAGGAACAACAGTTCTGTCGATTTGGCGATGTGGTAGAAGACGCGGTTCAGGACGTAGCGACTGATGAGCCAGGTACCACCAAGGAGCAACGCCCCCTTAAGTAAGAACCCGTACAGCATGTCGCTGCCGCCGTTGCCGTGCGACAGACCGCTGATCACCATCAAGGCGATGATCGCCACGATATCCTGCAAAATCAGGATGCCGACGCTCAGACGACCCTGCAGCGAACTGAGTTCGCGTCGATCCGCCAAACGTTTTAAGACGACGGCCGTCGAGGAGAAGGCCGCTGCCAGGCCGAGATACCAACTGAGTGCCTCGGGGTAGCCAAGCAGACGCGCCACGGCGTACCCACCGGCGGCGATCAAACCCATCTGGACAAGCCCGGTGACGAGGATCACCCGTCCAAGCTCCTTTACCTTGTCGATGTCCAGTTCGAGCCCCACGAGGAAGAGCAGGAAAACGATGCCGATCGTCGCCATCTCTTGGGAGACATGGACGTCGGTAATCACCTGTAAGCCACCGGAGCCAAGCACGATACCGGCGGCGATGTAGGCCAACAGCAGCGGCTGCTTAAAGAGCTTGGCGACGATGCCGAGGCCTGCCGCCACGATAATGACGAGTCCGATCTGGAAAAAGATGCTGTCCATGGGTATAGTTGAAAATTGCCTTATTATACATAAAAAATAAGCTCTTGTCAAGAAGAGCCGGGAGAACTGCGGGCTGTGTTTTAGCGGTTCGGCTTTAGCTGCAAGGACTGCAGCCCGATGCCGTAGCGTTCGGAATAGTCACTAGCACGATTATTTGCCGCCGCATAAATCGTGCCTGAAGCGTTCGGGGCGATGCTCAAGCCATAGACGCTTTTGGCGAGCTTGAGCTGGACCGGCACGAATTGGCCGTTCGCGGCCAACTGATAGACGACGGCATTCGCGGCAAAGAAAACATACTGGTTATTGACGGCGATCGCTTGTACCCGAGTGTTACCCGGCGGCAAAGGATTGCCAATCGCCTGCCAGCTGGCGCCCTCGTCGCGGCTGGCCAGGAGACCTTGGTCGCTGCCGGCGTACAGCGCGCCAAGGCCGCTGGCCAGGGCCCAGACGTTCTGGCCGCTCGCACTCAATCCGTTATTGACCGGCGCGAAGGTCACGCCGTTATCGACGCTTTTCCAGATACCACCGCCGTTCGTGCCGAGGTAAATCGCCTGGCCCGTCTGGGTAATCGCCGTGATTTCCGGTTCGACACTGAACGTGCGACGCCAGCTCGCACCGGCGTCGGTCGAACGATAGACCGAGCCGAGTTGGTCGGTCGCGATGATCGTCGACGGAGCGCCGTTTTGAATCAGCAACGAAGAAACGGTCTGGCCAGGCTTGGTGACCGTGAAAATGTCCTGGAAGTTCGCGCCCTTGTCAGTCGTCTTAAAAATCTTGCCGTAGCCGCCGCTGACCCCGGCGACGTAGTACGTGTCGGATTGGCTGGGGTCGAAGCGGATCGTCTGGACGGTGATGTGCTTTTTAGTAATCGGTAGTTTTTTGGTCAGCTCTTCCCACTTCGCTCCCCCATCGGCCGTGCGATACAACTTGTCGGAGGTGCCCGCCACCACGAACTTCCCGTCCTGCGGACTGACGGCGACGGCGGTCGCCTCCACGGGCGGATAGACCTTCGGCGCCTTGGTCTTCTTATTGCTGAGGTCCGGCGTAGCTGTCCAGGCTGTGCCGTTGTTGGTCGTGACAAAGATGCCCGATTGTTTCGGAGAGGATCCGAGACAACCACTCGTCACCGAAACGATCGCGATCAGGAAAACGGAGAGGACTATTTTGGCGAGGGGATTGCTTTCAGTCATCGGAGTTCGGGTGAACAGAGGAATAGCGCTTAGTTAATGAGAAACTTCAACCTATCTCCTTCAGCTTACCCGGTATCCTATCCGGTCGCAAACCACACCCAGCTTGACAAACCATCCGCCAAGCAGTATGCTTGGCTAATTTTTATACGCCAAATACCACGCTTGATGAAACTTCCCCGCCACGATGCCGTCATAGAGATTTTCGCCCCGACCCCGGTGAAGGTCATCGTGGCCATCCTGCTGGCGGGCTTCACCCACGTATACCTGGTTTCCGAGGCGACGCAACTGGCGGCGGAGCAGGTATCCACGGTCAGCGGCTTTTGGCTGACTAACCTGATCGACGCTCTACCATACCTAGAGACTGACAATACGGTTCTGAAGTTCCTGACCTTTTTCCTCGGCAGCTATCTCCTCGTCTGGATCGGCTCGGCCCTCTTCACCGCCCTTGATAACTTGCAAGTGATGACGGGCAAGAAACTGCGGAGGAAATAAGGTGGGTCATCGTAAGCCAGTCCTGATTACCCTCGGTGTCATCGTCACAGCCGCTGCCGGTGCTTTCGCGGCGGCGATTTTGCTCCTGTCATACCTAGCGCCTGAGCTAGTTAGCGTATTGCCGCTCGGTGCCGGCTCGCTCGTCGAAGACCTTACCGACATCGGTGCCGTCGGGGGCGCCTATCACTTTAAGCCGCTTCTCGACGTGACGCTCCTGTTCGGCGCGTACCTAATGGTGTGTTTAATCACCTGGAGCCAACAACGGTTGGCTAGTCATTGGCGCAACTATCGCCATTTCAAGTAACCATTGACGAGTAAGTATTCTTGTGGTAAATTAACCTAATTTAAAAAACTAATCGAATAAACACCTATGAAAGTCCCTGATCCTCTCCGCTCCGCGTCCCGCTGGCTGCTCGCCAGTCACCGACGTTTGCTGGTCGCTGGCATCGTCGCCGTCGGCTTAGTAGCATCTGTCAGTATTTTTGCCGCGGAAAGCGGTCCGAGTTGTCTGCCGGGCAGTACCGTGTGCGGGGAAGTCGCCGAACTAACGGTACGCACCTGGAAGGATAACCTGAACGGGGGCTCGCCCAAGGATAATCCCTGGGGTGACCGTAAGATCCAGGTCGATCCACTTTCGCCCGGAGCAGGGACATGTGGAAAACCGGCCCTCGCTAACGGTAGCTTTGAGTTTAATACCCTGGCCAACGGCGTAGCCACGTTATCAAACTGTAAGAGTGACTACGCCTACCGCGTGCGGGTCGTCTTGAGGCCCGGCGAAAGACTGACCGCCGCGGGGTCCACGGTGGCCAGTGGAGACAGGGCTACGCATATCACCCCGAACGTGGCGGGCGGCTACGTTGACGTGCGCCCGCAAAAGTACCACCCCAAGGACATCTACTTCACGATCGCCCTCGCGCCGACACCTCCGCCGCCGCCTCCGGCTGCGGCCTGTGCACCGCTGCACCGGATGTACCATCCTCCATCCAACCAGCACTTCTACACAAATTCTGAGCAGGAACTGGGGTACGCTAAGAATGCCGGATGGAGTTACGAGAAAGACGAAGGCTTCACGTACGGCACACAGGCTTCTGGTACGGTACCGTTGCACCGCTTAGCGCTCGTTCAAGGAGGCCAATTCAAGGGCTACTACCTCACCCCTTCCGACGCGGAAGCTGATGCTGCCGTCCGATACGGCTGGGTCAGACAAGGTAACGTCGGCTTTGTGAACCCAACCCAAGTACAAGGTACGGTACCACTGCACGGTTTGATATACTTTGCCAACGGCGATTACAAAGGCCGCGTTTACACGACTTCTGATGAAGAACTCGCCAGCCTTAAAGCAGGAGGGTGGATCCACGAGAGAGAGGCCGGCTTCCTGAGGACGAGCTGTACTCCTCCGAACCCAAATCCGACCCCGACTCCGCCCAACCCGGAGCCAACGCCAACGCCTACCGCTTCACCGACCCCGCCCGCCAAAGGCAATATCAACGCTACGGTCTTCGAGGACAAGAACGGTAACGGCACGCGTGAAGAAGGCGAAACTGCCGCCGCCCTCCCCTCATTCGATATCACCACTGCCTGTGATACGGCCGGAGAACCGCCAACGGGAAATACCACAGCGAAGACCGTACGAACGGTAAATGGCGCGGCCGCCTTCACCGAGATCCTGCCCGGCCCCTGCTCGGTGACGATCCTCGTTCCGGCCAATAGCGAATACAAGCTGACCACCACCAATACCCACAACGTTACCGTCCAAGCCAACAAGACCGAAAACGTGGAATACGGCTTGAAGAAGGAAGGGCCGGTCACACCGGGTACGCACCTGATTATCGTCAAAGCGGTCGAAGACACGAATGGAAACTGTACTGCAGAGGCAGCCGACGTCAAGTTTGGCAACGTACCGGTAACCCTGACCGGACCCTCCGGAACGTCGAGTGCCACCACGGGGCCGAATGGCGAGCACACGTTCGCCGAACTGTCCGCCGGCACCTACACGGTCAAGGCCACGACGGTCACCGGCTACGAGCTTTGTCCGCCGGACTCTCGCGACCTTACCGTCAATCCTTCGGTCGGAAACCAGGAAACCACTTACGTACTAAAGAAAAAGGCGGAAACCGAAGCTGGCAAGGGCAAGATCACCGTCAAGACCTTTGAAGACAAGAACGGTAACTGCACCTTTGATAACGGCGACAAGACCCTGGCCAATGTACCCTTCGCGATTAGCGGGGCGAGCGAGGCCACCGGCAAGACCGAGGCCAATGGTCAGAGTATGAGCGAAGTGCCCTTTGGCACCTACATGGTCACGGCCTCTACGCTGAACGACTTCACCCTCTGCCCGCCAGAGTCTCAGTCGGCCACCCTGACCAGCACCAAGCCGAACCAAGAGGTCACCTTCGTCCTGAAGAAGGGTTCGCCTCCGGGTGTCGTCACTGGCCCCGCCGCCACGGTCGCCAAGGCCCAGGATAACTTCAAGAACCTGCCGGCCACCGGCCAGTCCGCCGTCGTGACGGTCGTGATCATCGCTCTCTTGGCCGGCGGCTACTACGGCGTCCGCTACTACGCTAAGCGACGCAAAAAGTAGCGCTACCAAATACGCAAAACCGCCCTTCGTCTGAGGGGCGGTTTTTCTTGAAGCTTTCTATGCACGACGCCGGCGACGTCCTACTCTCCCGGGACCGTGAGGTCCAAGTACCATCGGCGCTGAGGGGCTTAACGGCCGTGTTCGGGATGGGAACGGGTGTGGCCCCCTCGCTAAGATCACCAGCGTCGTACACAGAAATCGACTTGTTAATCGGCTCGGTCAGTTACCTGCACTAGGCACGCCGAAGCGCGCCGGCAAGGATGCCGACGCACTACCGGTCAAGGCTTGTCTCCCCGCCGAAGCGGGAATCCATTTTGAGATAAGAGCATGCGATCGGGCATTAGTACACCTCGGCTCAACGCCTCACAGCGCTTCCACCTAGTGCCTATCAACCAGGTTATCTTCCTGGGCCCTCTCGGATCCGAAGATCCATGGAAACCTAATCTTGAAGGGGGCTTCCCGCTTAGATGCTTTCAGCGGTTATCCTGTCCGAACATAGCTACCCGGCGCTGCAGTTGGTACCACAACCGGTACACCAGCGGTTCGTTCACTCCGGTCCTCTCGTACTAGGAGCAACTCTTCGCAAGTTTCCAAACGCCCACAGCGGATAGGGACCGAACTGTCTTACGACGTTCTGAACCCAGCTCGCGTACCGCTTTAATTGGCGAACAGCCAAACCCTTGGGAGATGCTCCTCCCCCAGGATGCGACGAGCCGACATCGAGGTGCCAAACTGCGCCGTCGATGTGAACTCTTGGGCGCAATAAGCCTGTTATCCCCGGGGTAACTTTTATCCGTTGAGCGACGACCAATCCACACTGTGTCGTCGGATCACTAACTCCGTCTTTCGACCCTGCTCGGGTTGTAGCCCTTACAGTCAAGCCGGCTTATGCGTTTGCACTTTCATCCCGATTTCCATCCGGGATAAGCCGACCTTTGAACGCCTCCGTTACCATTTAGGAGGCAACCGCCCCAGTTAAACTACCCATCAGACACGGTCCTCGCCGGTGATATAACCGGTCGAGTGAGTGTACATAACGTATGAGGGTGGTATCTCAAGGATGGCTCCACGGCCGCTAGCGCGACCGCTTCATCACCTCCCACCTATCCTGCACACATACGTCACGTACACAATGTCAAACTGTAGTAAAGCTCCACGGGGTCTTTCCGTCCTGCTGTGGGTAATCGGCATCTTTACCGATAATGCAAATTCACCGAGGTCTCCCCTGAGACAGTGTCCAAATCATTACGCCATTCGTGCGGGTCGGAACTTACCCGACAAGGAATTTCGCTACCTTAGGACCGTTATAGTTACGGCCGCCATTCACCAGGGCTTCGGGCACCCCCTCTCAGGGACACCGTTAACCTTCTGGCATTGGGCAGGCGTCAGCCCCTATACATCGTCTTACGACTTCGCAGAGGCCTGTGTTTTTGGTAAACAGTTGCTTGGACGCTTTTGCTGCGGGCTCGCCCTCGAAAGGACGAGCCAAGCCTTATCCCGAAGTTACGGCTGCTGTTTTGCCGAGTTCCTTAGGGAAGATTCTCTCGATCACCTTGGTCTACTCGACCCGGCTACCTGTGTTGGTTTGCGGTACGGATAGTCTCAGATCTTCGCACGAAGATTTTCTGGTCAGTTTGGCTTGCCCGAATTGGCTTTCCTCCGAAGAGGAGTCCTTTTCATCGCGTCTCGCCTTAAACGACTCGGCGGATTTACCAACCGAATCTAGCTACCTGCTTGAACGAACATAACCAAAAGCTCGCTCGGGCTACCATCCTGCGTCCCTCCGCACGTGCAGACGAACTGAAACTAGTACAGGAATATCAACCTGTTATCCATCGACTACGCCTTCCGGCCTCGCCTTAGGACCGACTAACCCAGGGACGATCAACGTTGCCCTGGAAACCTTAGCCTTACGGTGTGCAGGGTTTTCACCTGCATTCATGCTACTTATGCCAACATTCTCACTTCCCTGCGGTCCACCTGGCCTTACGGCTCGGCTTCAACCCCCAGGGAACGCTCCTCTACCGCTCCCGCTTTTCGAAAGACCGATCCAAGGTGACACATATGCCACGATCAGTCGCTCAAAAAGCGGGAGCCCGCGTCTTCGGTACATCACTTAGCCCCGTTACATTTTCGGCGCAGTACCACTAACCTAGTGAGCTATTACGCACTCTTTAAATGAATGGCTGCTTCTAAGCCAACATCCTAGCTGTCTGAGTAGCGCCACATCCTTTCCCACTTAGTGATGATTTAGGGACCTTAGACGGCGGTCTGGGCTGTTTCCCTTTCGACCATCGAGCTTAGCCCCGACAGTCTGACTCCCAAGCTCTACCACCGCAAATTCGGAGTTTGACAGGGATAGGTACGCAAAAGCGCCCGTTCCCTATCAGTGCTCTACCCTGCGGTGTCAACACTTGAGGCTATACCTAAATATATTTCGAGGAGAACCAGCTATCTCCGAGTTCGATTAGCATTTCACCCCTATCCACAGCTCATCCGAGCACTTTACAACGTACGACGGTGCGGCCCTCCACGCCGTGTTACCGGCGCTTCAGCCTGTCCATGGATAGATCACTCGGTTTCGGGTCTAGGGCGTAAGACAAAACGGGCGTTAACCCTCGCTTTCACTATGGCTCCGCTCCAAAAGAGCTTAACCAAGCCTTACACCACTAACTCGTTGGCTCGTTCTACAAAAAGCACGCCGTCACCCGAATAAATTCGAGCTCCGACTCATTGTAGGCACACGGTTTCAGGTACTATTTCACTCCCCTCACAGGGGGACTTTTCACCTTTCCCTCACGGTACTTGTTCACTATCGGTGTGTTAGGTAATTAGCCTTGGATGGTGGTCCACCCAGCTTCCCACAGGGTTCCTCGTGCCCCGTGGTACTTAAGTAAAACGCCATGAAGACAAAGATTTTTCGTGTACGGGGCTGTCACCCTCTATGGCGGACCGTTCCAGATCCTTCCGCTAAATCCTTGTTTTATGACTTCACCCGGTGAGGTAGCACTCCCGGACATTCATTTACGTATCGCTGAAAGCTATATCCTTCAACGATACGAAAACGAAATAGGCGTTTCCTTGCAACACCGCTTGACCCATCACCTACTACGGCTAGTGCCCGAAGGCACGGATAAAGACGGTTTAGGCTGATCCCGTTTCGCTCGCCACTACTCAGGGACTCTCATCTGATTTCTCTTCCTCGCGCTACTAAGATGTTTCAGTTCGCGCACTTACCTCCGCACCAGTTACCTGGATAGGTTATACGACATGACTCGTATAGGGTTTCCCCATTCGGACATCCCCGGATCAAAGCTCCTAGACAGCTCCCCGAGGCTTTTCGCAGCCTAGCACGTCCTTCATCGGCCTAACACACCAAGGCATCCACCGTGTGCCCTTGGTTCGCATGAATATCTCAAAATTGTAAGTCCCCCGGCGTCACGACGCGAGTTCCTGAGCGGTCCCGGCTTGCGCCGAAACATGATCAGGAGTGCGTCCTGACTCCATCGGGACTTGCCTTAACCGGCAGTGCGTAGGCACTGCCAGCCGATTACCTTTTCCTACCGCCGCGTGGGCTTATCCATGGGCGGCAGGCCTGATTGTGAAAGAGCGTGGTCGGGCGCGTCTCAAAAAGTCTGCGGGCGCCCAACACGTACCGGCACTGACCGGACCGTATTACTTAGTGTACGGTCAATCCACACTACCTGCAAGATTCAGTGCCCGGCCAGCTCCAGGGCGACGGACAGCGCCAGGACGAGCACGCCCGAGCCGACGATGAACACCCGCAGGAGTAAATCCTTGGACCTCACCGAAAAGCTCTTTCCTGATGCCGACGCTGTGGCCAGCCGATGCCGCTGATGTAATCTTTTTCAGACGAATCTTATTTAAAGTCATAACGGCCGTATCGTACGGAAATCGACCGTCACTCCGCAAGGTAAAAGCGACCGCCCTTGTGGCGAACCATCCCTTCGTCCGCCAGACTTTGGAGCGACGCCTTGGCCCGCTCCTCGGAGAGGCCGGCGGCGAGGGCTAGGACGGAAGCGCGACGCCCTGGTCGAGCGACGAGCTCGCGGACCATCGCGCCCCGGGCCTCCCGGCTCGATCCCTTCAGAGGGGCTTGCCGCGCATAATGCTTCGACCGGCGCGCAGGGTTGATGCCCTGCTTCTTCAGCATCGCGCCGTAATCCATCAAGGCCTGGTACCATTCCCGAGGATTTTCCAAATCAAGCGTTTGCTGGATTAAGGGTAGGAGTTCGCGATCATCCACCGCTCCGGCCTCCGGGAAGAAAAAGTGAAGGTAGACGCTCCGGATGTTCGTCTCGATCAGAATCGCCGGACGATTAGCGGCGAAGGCGACGATCGCCGCCGCCGTGTACGGACCGATTCCCGGCAAGGTAACGAGCCCTTCCTCGTTGTCCGGCAACCTCCCGTCGCACTCGCGGACGACACGTTCCGCGGCTTGTTTGAGATGGCGGGCCCGGCGATTGTAGCCAAGCCCCTGCCAGAGCGCCAACACGTCGGCCAGCCGTGCCGTCGCCAGATCTTGGATCGTCGGGAAGGCGTCCAAAAAAGCTTCGTACTTGGGCACGACCCGGTCGGCCTGCGTCTGCTGGAGCATCACCTCCGAGACCAGGATGCGGTACGGATCGATCGGATCTGCCGCCCGGCCACCCACGCCGGTCGGGCGCCACGGGAAGCTGCGACCGTACTGGGCGTAGTGGTCACAGACGGTTTGGCGGAAGTCCCTGATTTGTTGGTCGCTTAGGTGCATGGCCTGAAAGCCGGTAGGATGAGTGGTATGACCTCATTCTGCCATGCCGTTTAAGAAGCTGCTCGTCGTCTCGCGACCGGAGCGCTGGGTCTACACCCTGGGTGCCTACGCGCTCGGCCTGGTGGCCGGCGCTTCGGAATCAGGCCAGGTCCTCAACTTGCGAAATTTCCTCTGGGCACTCTTCTGGCTCTTGCCTGCCAACCTCTTACTCTACGGGTTGGCAGAGACGGGCCGGGAACGGTCTGGCCGAAATGATCTTTGGCGGGATATCGGTACCTATACCCTGCCGTTTTTTCCCTTACTCTTCGTGTCCGGGCGCGCGGCCGTCTTGACGATATATGTTTTCGTAATCACGGCGATTGTGCTCGGTCCCAGCGGGAGGGGGACCAAAAAGTCGCCGTTTCTGGTGGCGGTTAGCTCGTTGGTGTACCTTCTGCCAGGCCTTTTCGGGTACCTCCTCGCCGGCGGCGGCGACCTCCTGACCGCGCTCTTCGGCGCTGCCACCCTCTGGGCGTTCGCAATCGGCCTTTTTGAGAGCGTCCCCTCCCTCTCCTCGGCGCGGAAGAAGCGCTGGCTCAAAACCGATGTCAGTCCGTATGCCGTGACGATCCTTAGTATCATCCTGATTGTCGCGGCGGCGGAACTCGCCAAACCGACCCTTGGTTGGACGGTAATCGCCGCCGGCGACCTCTATACCGTTCTGATGGTCACGGCTCTTTTCTTCATCGCCCAGCGAAGAGCCGGCCCCCTCGTTCGCCTCCTACCCTTGGCGACAGTGTTCGTCGTTATCATTATCCTCGTCGTGGTCGGTGAACATCGCTTCGGCGACGGGGACTTTGATTTTTATCTTACCCAAGAAATTATCCAGCGGTGACAAGGGTCTCTGCGTTAAGTCTGATAATTCCTCATACGTCGAAAAATCTCTGCCTGCTGCTTGGCGTCAGCCAAGGCGTGATGCGTTTTGGGAAAATCGCGGACATCGGGAATGAATTCGGCAGGAAGATATTCTCCCCTGGCGCTTTCCCACGTGTCCAGGCCCATCATCCCCATGTAATAAGACTTGTAATCCAGACCGTAGGTATCTCGGTGGAGCATGTCGGATTCGAACCGACGACCTCCTGCTTGCAAAGCAGGCGCTCTAGCCAGCTGAGCTAATGCCCCCGACACCATCCTAGCACCGCCGATACCGGGCACCACCGGACTGCCTGCAAAGCCTCACGTATACTAAAGCGGTGAGCAAGAAAACAAAAAAACGCACCTGGCCACGCCAGCTGATCACGATCGGCGCGATCGGTCTGTCGCTCGGCAGTACCGTCTTCGGGCCGGCTTTACTCGAGAGAACCACTTTCAGTCGTGATGCCGTCGCCCGTGTCGCCCAGCGACCAGCCTATTTTGCCGCGGCCGAATCACTGAAACCGTCGTCCACCACAGCACCCCCTGCGCCACCGTCGACGTATGCGATTCCGATCCTGATGTACCACTACGTGCGTGATTACCGAAATCCTGCTGACCCGATCGGCACTCGCCTATCCATCAGCCCGACGGCCTTCGCCGGCCAGCTCGACTACCTGCGAGCCCAAGGGTATCAGACGATGACCTTTGCCGATCTCTACTACGGTCGCGTGCCGCCAAAGCCGGTTATCCTTACCTTTGACGACGGCTACCGCGATGCCTACGTGGCGGCCTATCCGGAGCTGAAGGCGCGTCACATGCGGGCGACCTTTTACGTCGTTACGGGGTTCGTCGACAAACCGTCGAGCGTCAGCTGGGAAAATCTACGTGAAATGAGAACGGGCGGGATGGAGATCGGGGCACACACCGTCGACCATGGCGATTTGGCGATCCAAGCTCCGGAAAAACAGCGTGAGGAAATCCTTGGCAGTGTCACGCAGATCCAAGAAACGCTCGATACGGAAGTGCTGACGTTCGCCTATCCCGCCGGTCGCGTCGGCAGCACCAGCGTGCCCGTGGTGACCGAGGCAGCCATTCCTTATGCCGTGACCACGCGCCAAGGTATCGCCAGCCAGGCCGATGACCAACGCCTCCTGCCGCGACTCCGTGTCCTGCCGGACATACCCATCGAGACGCTCCTTCAGTAAGAACGCGGAGTGGGCGGCGGTGTGTTGCCAATGTTTTCCAGAAAACCGCCCGTCAACGAGTTGAAAGCCGTCCCGGCGATGCCGGTGATCAAAAGCATGCCGAAGAGCAGTAACCCCACCCCGAGGAGCTTGTAAAAGGTGAACGTGCCGGCGCCACCCAGATGTCGTTCCGCCCAGCTGAAATGACCAACCGTGTTGACGACGAAATCCGTCTTCCAGACGAAGACGAAACCGACGAGCAGCATGATAATGGAAACGAAGTAGCGCATAGGTGTTTGTTTCCTCTGTAGTGTACCAAAAAAGTAAAAGCCCGGCTGGCTGGTTTTGAAGATGGTCTTCGAAACGGCGGAGCCGGGCTGACACGGATGGTAGGACGTTGGGCGTGGTAGCGGTAGGTGAACGGTAAGAGGTGGTCCGGTCCAGGTGCGGTGTTGTCTTCGTCCCGAGAGACAGTCGCATCTATCTGGACCGGACCGTCCCGAGGAATGCCTTCTTCGGAACTTAGACGGGGAGCGACACCCGTCTCTCCCAGGGTTAACCGAGCTTTGGTCGCGCGCTCGGAGGTTTCCCAGGAAGTTTTGGGCGACGGTTCACCCGCTGAGCAGGGATACTGGCGGATGTCCCGTCGCCACGGGTAGACCGGGTTTCTCCTCCCAGATGCTCGCGCGGTCGCAAGCATCAAATCCGGTCACCACGCTTTGTGAAGCTGCAGAAAACACGCTACCGGAAGAGCCGTTTAGCGTCAAGCATAAAGCGTCCAATACTTCTGCGCAAAAAAGAAAAGACCTGGGCTTAGTGTGAACGGGGAGGGGGGAGGGTTCACGGCCAGGTCAGTTTCGGAAGCTTCGCAAAAGCGGTAAGGGGCTTGAGTGAAGATCAGGGGTGGCAGGTTGCCCGGAGGCGACGTCAGTCAGGATCCTATGTGGTCGTAAAAACCAAACAGTTCTTAACATTCGATCGCCCCCGAGCGAACCTACCCGAATCCCCTCTGACAACCTACTTCGGATCGAAATCCAAAATCGGTGGTCGCCAGTTTGCTGCGGATGGTTGCGCGCTGAACGCGTCCCGAGCAGCCGAAGCTGGTCGCGACGCCGGTACGCCGTTCGGAGTAAACTCCTCTCGGCGCATTTGATGCGCGTACCGTCCTGATTTGCTGGCAGGTGTTTCGTCTATGGTCAGACGTGCAACCCGCTCTAGCCGTGCCCCGTTGGGCTCGCGACACATCAGGACGTCTTTGGCCGACCGTGGTTGACCAGAGTCCGGAGACTCCGACACAGCCGAGCTTCATCCGCCTTGTAACGATTCCTACCCGTTCTATCTTCCACACCGTGAGGGTGCTTCCGAATCGAGCGAGAGGGACCGTCGACAAGCTTGTGATACTACGATGTGAAGGTGTCGCTGGTGGGAGCTTTGTAGGTCGCTCTCACAGAGACAAGTACGAGTGTATGCCGCTGAGACAACCTGTCAACGGCCTTTTCTGGGGACAAATCAGGTCTATGGTTATGATTCTTTTACGAAGTTATGCATCGTCGCCTGCTATGCTCGAATGCAAAAATCCAGCCAGTCTTCTAGCAGGCTAGTCTCCAAGTGCCGTGGCCACTTCGAGAAAAAGTAGCGGACCTCGATACTCTCACTACCAGGCCCGTGTGGGCGATCCAGGACTCGAACCTGGGACCTCAGCATTATCAGTGCTGCGCTCTAACCAACTGAGCTAATCGCCCGAAATTTTGACTGGACCGAATATCCGGGTCGTCGTTCTGATAATCCCTGCAACAGCGAGTAGTGGCAATCACTCAAAGCTACCTACCAATTGTACTCAATATTCCGGGCACGGAAAACGACCCCCGGAGCGGCTGCGACAAAGTGGATGACTTTGGAGCGCTCAAGGGGGTCGTTATAAGCTACCGATGACGGGGGCGCAGGAAGAAAGGCCAAGCCTTGCGTCCGATCATCGGGCTGTCGCGCTATTGCTTAGTTCGTCCCCGTAAGGAGAGGCCATTCATTCGGCGCGACAGTCGTCCTTGCTCGGAGCCTTGCCAGGTGGCTATAGGAGCGGGACTAAGATTCGCGGCGCAGGGGGTGAATGATACCAACCAGGTCATGGCTGATATCCTGCGCCGCGCTGGTCCACCCTTGCTAAAGGGGCATCACCCATCCGCTCAAGGGAAGTCCCGGAGGGCTTAGGACCACGTTTGTTAAGTTTTGCCGACGGACGTATCCGTATATTGACTCGCGTCCGTCGGCGCCCGACGCTCCTGATTTGTAATCGAGAGGCGGCCTGGGAGTTCGGGCGACATATGCCGATTAAGCCTCTATACGTACTTAAATGCTATCATATCTCGCCCAATAGGTAGCCACAGTAAAAACCCGCGAATGCAGTCTGCTGTGTATTCTCTCACAACAAGAAGGAAAGCCTTGCCCGTTTCAGTATTGCAGCAGCGGCCGCTGGCGGTGCCTGTAGAAAGCCGCCGCGAGCAAGCCGAAGGTCAGGATCGGCAGGAGTGGCGAGCCGCCGGCTTCCGGCAAGGAGTCGGTAGACGAGACGTTTGACAGCGCGACAACCCCGGAGGCCGAGGCCAGCCGGATACCGGAACCGCTTCCCGTGCTAGCAGCCGTGCCAGGGTCTGGCGGCGGCGGGGTGACGGGTGGAGTGACCGGGTCGGGGGTCGTGACTAGCACACGTTGCCAGTCTGGTCGCACGTCGGTGCCTGTGCTGACTGTAAGTCGCGTCTGCCCGGATCCATCGGCGTTCATCACATACACCTCGTCATTGCCGTCACGATTGCTAAAGAAGGTAATCTTTGTGCCATCAGGCGAGTAGACAGGACCCGCATTAACAGACGCGCTGTTGGTAAGTGCGGTTAAGCCCGTGCCGTCTGGGTTCATGGTGTAGATCGCGTAGCTGGTGCCGCCTCCGCTATAGAAAATAATCTTGGTGCCGTCGGGTGACTACCGTGGTATAAAATCGCTCACTGTGTTAGTGGTGAGTCGCGTCTGGCCTGAACCATCAGCGTTCATCACATAGATTTCATAATTGCCACCGCGATTACTAGCAAAGGCAATCCTCGTGCCGTCCGGCGACCAGCCCGCGTGGACATCGGCGGCCGGGTTGTTGGTGAGGTTAGCCTGGCCGGAGCCGTCGGCGTTCATCACGTAGACTTCCCCGTTGCCGTCGCGCAGGCTCCTGAAGATAAACTTTGTTCCGTCCGGCGACCAGACGGGCTCAAAGTCATCCGCGGCGTTTGTGGTAACCCGCGTCTGGGCAGTGCCGTCGGCGTTCATCACATAGATTTCGAGATTGCCATCGCGGTCGCTGGCAAAGGCGACCTTCGTTCCGTCCGGCGACCAGGATGCCTCGCGGTCAATAGCCGGGTTGCTGGTAAGGCGCGTTTGGAGGGTGCCGTCGGCATTCATCACGTAAATCTCGAGATTGCCGTCGCGGGTGCTTTGGAACACGATTTTCCCGTTGGTTACCACGGTGCTTGAAGCACCGACTCCTCCCCCGCCGTAGCCAGAGGGCGATGCCGAGAGCGGGTCGATCACGGGAGGCGGAATAACGGTCGGCTGGGTTGCGGCGGCACTAGTGAGCGAGGGGTCTTGCACCACCGGGTCAGGAACGGTTTGGGTAACCGGCGCTGGGTTCGCTTGGGCAATGATGGTCGGCGCACCAGTAGCAACCGGGTCGTTCGTCGTGGTGGCAGGAACGGTTGGTGCGACATTCGTGATCGGCGAGGTGCTCGTCGGATCAGTCGGCTCAGCCGCGTGAGCGGTACCGGGCGCTAGCATGAGCGCACCGGCCAGGACCATCGAAAAAACCGCCAGGCGCAAAGCCAGTGGCAGTTCAGAAAGGACTGAGGTTGTTTTTTGTGTATTCATTCCCCTAAAGCCTACCCTCACCCGACCCGTTTAGTCAATCAAACAGGCGACAGGTGAACTATGAAACCTTGAGCGCCGACCCTGATCCCGAAGGAGTTTGGTTTGCGAGGCGATTGCACTACCCGCATATAACAAAAAGACCTGGCGATTACGCACACCAAAACAACCCCTCGAGGGGTCCTAACCAATTCAGCCAGCACGCCGTTTCAGTATTGCAGCAGCGGCCGCTGGCGGTGCCTGTAGAAAGCCGCCGCGAGCAAGCCGAAGGTCAGGATCGGCAGGAGTGGCGAGCCGCCGGCTTCCGGCAAGGAGTCGGTAGACGAGACGTTTGACAGCGCGACAACCCCGGAGGCCGAGGCCAGCCGGATACCGGAACCGCTGCCCGTCCCACCAACCGCGCCAGGATCCGGTACCGGCGGGACGACGGGGTCGGGGGTCGTAACCAGTACCCGCTGCCAGCTGACAGTGAAATCGCTGGCTGTGTTGGTGGTGAGCCGCGTCTGCCCGGAGCCGTCAGCGTTCATGATGTAGATTTCGTTGTTGCCATCCCGGTTGCTGGCAAAAGCGATCTTGGTGCCATCGGGCGACCAGACGGCGTTGGAATCGCTGGCCGGGTTGTTCGTGAGTCGCGTCTGGCCTGAGCCGTCGGCGTTCATGACGTAGACTTCGGTGTTGCCATCCCGGAAGCTTTGGAAAGTTATTCGGGATCCATCGGGCGACCAGGTCGGGACATTGTCGATGGCCGCGTTGTTCGTGAGCCGTGTCTGTCCCGTACCGTCGGCGTTCATGACGTAGATCTCGCCATTACCGTCACGGTCACTGAAAAACACGATTCTCGTGCCATCGGGTGACCAATAGGGCGTGAACTCATTGCTCGCGATCGTGGTAATCCGCGTTGGTCCCGAACCGTCGGCGTTCATGATGTAGATTTCGTTGTTGCCATCCCGGTTGCTGACAAAGATGATTCCAAGGCCGTCCGGGGACCACGATGCGTGCAAATCACTCGCCGCGTTATTGGTGAGGTTGGTCTGCCCTGAGCCGTCGGCGTTCATCGAGTACACTTCGTTGTTGCCGTCACGGGTAGCCCGGAAGACGATTTTGGTACCGTCGGGCGACCAAGCGCCGTCCTGGTCAACAGTGGTGTTATTAGTGAGCCGGGTCTCCGCCGAGCCGTCGGGGTTCATGGAGTAGATTTCCCTGTTTCCGTCGCGCTCGGTAAAGAAGAGAATCTTCCCATTCGTAACCACCGTGCTTGAAACACCGACTCCTCCTCCCCCGCCACGCCCAGAGGGCGATGCCGAGAGCGGGTCGATCACGGGAGGCGGAGTAACGGTCGGCTGGGTAGCCGCGTTAGTGACGAGCGATGGGTCCTGCACCACCGAGTCTGGAACAGTTTGGGTAACCGGCTCTGGGTTCGTTTGGGCAATGGTGGTCGGCGCACCAGTAGCAACCGGGTCGTTCGTCGTGGTTTCCGGAACGGTTGGTCCGACATTCGTAATCGGCGGGGTGCTCGTCAAATCAGTGGATTCGGCCGCGTGAGCGGTACCGGGCGCTAGCATGAGCGCACCAGCCAGGACCATCGAAAAAACCGCCAGGCGCAAAGCCAGTGGCAGTTCAGAAAGGACTGAGGTTGTTTTTTGTGTATTCATTCCCCTAAAGTCTACCCGCCCCCGACCCGTTTAGTCAATCAAGCAGGCGACAAGTGAACTATGAAAGTATCACAAAAAAGCTTCACTACTCGTTACTACGCAACGCAAAAGAATCCTCGAGGGGTCCTAGCCAATTCAGCCGACGCGGCGTTTCAGTATTGCAGCAGCGGCCGCTGGCGGTGCCTGTAGAAGGCAGCCGCGAGCAAGCCGAAGGTCAGGATCGGCAGGAGCGGCGAACCGCCGGCTTCCGGCAAGGAATCGGACGACGAGACGTTTGACAGCGCAGCAACCCCGGAGGCCGAGGCCAGCCGGATACCGGAACCGCTTCCCGCGACCGATCCGTCTGAGGGCATGGCGGGGCTGGCAGGAGGAGTGACGGGTGGAGCCACGGGATCCGGCGTGGTGACTAGAATCCGTTGCCAGTCAGGCACGTGATCGGTGGCGGTGTTATTCGTAAGACGCGTCGGTGCGGAACCGTCAGCATTCATGGTATAGATTTCGGAGTTGCCGTCACGAAGGCTTCGAAACACAATCTTGGTGCCGTCCGGTGACCAGAGGGGGGCGCTATCAATTACCGTATTGTTAGTCAACCTCGTCGGCGCGGAACCGTCAGCATTCATGGTATAGATTTCGGAGTTGCCGTCACGGGAGCTTGAGAAGACGTACTTGGTCCCGTCCGGTGAGAACGTGCCCGATGTATCGATACTCGCGTTGTTGGTGAGATTCGTCGGCATCGTCCCGTCCGCATTCATGACATAGACCTCGAAGTTACCATCGCGGAGGGTTGAGAAGGCAATCTTGGTGCCGTCCGGCGAGAAGGCGGCCGATGCATCTAATGCCGCATTATTGGTGAGCCGCGTCTGACCGGTGCCATCGGCATTCATAATGTAAATCTCGGAGTTGCCGTCACGAAGGCTTTGGAAAACGATTTTCGTGCCGTCGGGCGAATAGGCGGGCGTAGTATCGCTCGCTGGGTTATTGGTAATTCGTGTCTGTCCCGAACCGTCCGATTGCATGACATAAATCTCGAGGTTACCGTCGCGGTCAGTCTGGAAAGCGATCTTGGTGCCGTCCGGTGACCAGATTGGTTCGAAATCGGTGGCAGTGTTATTGGTAAGATTCGTCTGTCCCGAGCCGTCGGCGTTCATAACGTAAATTTCGTAGTTTCCGTCGCGGTCACTACCAAACACGATCTTTCCATTGGTTACCACGGTACTTGAAGCACCGACCCCTCCGCCGCCATGCCCGGATGGCGATGCCGAGAGCGGGTCGATTACGGGAGGCGGCGTAACGGTTGGCGGGGTAGCCACGTTAGTAACGAGCGGTGGATCCTGGGTCTCGGGGCCAGGGGTAGCTTCGATAACCGGCCCTGGGTTCGTCTGCGCAATGGTGGTCGGCGCACCAGTAGCAACCAAGTCGTTCGTCGTAGTTTCAGGAACGGTTGGTGCGACATTCGTAATCGGTGGGGTGCTCGTCGGATTAGTGGACTCGGCCGCGTGAACGGTACCGGGTGTCAGCACCAAGGCACCGGCCAGGACCATCGAAAAAACCGCCAGGCGCAAAGCCAGTGGCAGTTCAGAAAGGACTGAGGTTGTTTTTTGTGTATTCATTCCCCTAAAGCCTACCCTCACCCGACCCGTTTAGTCAATCA
>JAABUS010002124.1_pt1 | contig 39059 bp, 43 predicted proteins | sample 5560161 | NCBI WGS metagenome assembly JAABUS01 (sample SAMN10711885, study PRJNA513376) | rock metagenome | isolation source: Antarctica rocks | place: Antarctica: Victoria Land, Trio Nunatak nord | collected 2016-01-04
CATCGTCAGTCCCATCTCTTGGGCCTAACGGCCAGGACTCGACCAGTCCGCCAGGCGCGCCCCACGCGCGCACTCCTTGGTGAGTCAACGACCACCCGTTCGCGCGCATCTTTGGTGAGTCAACGCGGCCGCTGGCTCCGTCACTACAGTGGTGAGATGATCAGCATCCTGACTGACGAACAGATCTCCGCCGCCGTCGCGCAGCTGGCCGGCTGGACCCGCGAGGGTGACGCGCTGGTGCGGACGGTTGAGGCTGCGAGCTTCGCCGACGGCATCGGGCTCGTGGACCGCGTCGCAGCCGCCGCTGACGACCGCAACCACCACCCCGACATCGATATCCGCTACACGAATGTCACCTTCTCGTTGTCGACGCATTCCGAGGGCGGCATCACCGACAAGGACGTGCAGCTGGCCCGCGAGATCGACCGGCTTGCCGGCTGACATTGGCTTCACCGCAGCCGCGGGGTAATACTGGACGTGAGCTGACGCGGATGCGCCGCGCAGGACCCGGAGGTCCCAGCATGAAGATCCGTCGCCCCGCCACCCTCCTGGCCGGAACGCTGCTTGCCATGGCTGCCGCCACCGGCAGCACTCAGGCGCAGGCGGAGAGCCCGCCCGGCGTCCTCCGTTCGAGCCTCGGCTCGTGGGCTGAAACAGCACGGTTCCCCGACGCGCTGTACCCCGTGCACCAGATGTGCGACGAGGTCGGGTACTCGACTCGGTCTCCCGGCAAGGTCTAAGGCCTCAACGAGCCGTCTCTAAGCCCCTTTGTCGCACCCGAACGGCGTACCAGTGAGTCGTTCGGACAGCTCCCACAGCCGGTCGGCCGCTTCAGTGTCGCTGGCCCGGCCGCTACGCCCCACGAGTGTCGGGTGACCACGGCTCTCGCGGAGCCCGTTCGGTCCGACGTAGCTCGCACCTGGCAGGTCGGATGTTGCGGCGGACAGCGTCGGCAGCGCGCCCATGGTGTCGGACTGCGCGAAGAACCTGTTGCCCACCGCCATCACGGCGTTCTGCAGCGCGTTGCCGCTATGGCTCTGGAGGTTGGTCGAAGCGTAGCCGGGATGGGCGGCAAGCGCGCGCAGTGCCGAGCCGGCGGCGTCGAGTCGGCGTTGCAACGCAAGTGTGAACAGCAGGTTGGCCAGCTTTGCCTGTCCGTACGCTGGCCAGCGTGAGTAGCGACGACGCTCCCAGTTCAGGTCGTCGAAGTCGATTCTCCCCATCCGGTGGGCGACGGACGAGACCGTGACGACGCGGTCCGTGAGCTGCGGTAGCAGCAGGTTGGTGAGCGCGAAATGGCCGAGGTGGTTGGTGCCGATCTGCATCTCGAAGCCGTCGGCCGTTCGGCCCTCGGGCACAGCCATCACGCCGGCGTTGTTGACCAGCACGTCAAGCGGGCGGTCCCAGAGCTCCGCGAATGCGCGCACCGAAGCCAGGTCGGCGAGATCGAGCCTGCGCACTTCGCTCGAGCCCTCGCCGGTCAGCGTGTCGGCCGCAGCCGCACCGCGTGACTCGTCACGGACGGCAAGCACCACATGGGCGCCCGCTCGCACGAACGCCCGGGCCGTCTCCAGCCCGAGACCACTGTTGGCACCGGTGATCACCACGGTGCGGCCGCCCTGGTCGGGCATGCCAGCGGCGGTCCAGGCGGGGGAGGTCATGCCGTCAATCTAGTGGGCCTGCGGCCCGCCACCACCCGCAGCCGCTATCGTGGCCGCGTCTTGTCGAGGAGAGCAGACGGAGGCTTGGATGGCTGCGCACACCGCGCACGGCGTCGCCGAGGCGGCTGGAGCCCCGTGAGCTCGCAGCCTGCTGAGTCCGGGACCCCGCCCGCCTCACGCGTCAGTGACGAGGGATTCACCCTGTCTGCCGACGTCGACACGACGACCGACGTGCTCTTCGACGGTCGTCGCATCTGGTCGGTCGCCCCACTCGAGTTCCGGCTCGACAAGGCCGGGGAACGGTGGGTGCCGTGGCCGCGACTGCTGCTGCCGTCGCTGGACGGTGTGACCACCGTGACCGTGATGGAGCACAGCAACGAAGGGGTCATCTTCGAGGAGGAGCACGCGTTCGGCACCAGCACAGAGCGGCTCCGCTTCGAGGGGCCGGGTGGCGCACTGCGGGTCATCGACAAGTGGGGGTTCATCCAGCGGCCGTTCGCCCACCAGAGCCAGGAGATCCGCGACGACCTGCTTGACGGCGCCGAGCTGATCCTCACGATCTTGCGAGAAGACTGCGACCTGCCCGCTTGGATCGCGTTCGGGTCGCTGCTGGGAGCGGTGCGCGAGGGCAAGATGATCGGCCACGACAGCGACGTCGACCTGGCGTACCTCAGCAAGCACGAGCATCCCGCCGACGTGGCTCGCGAGATGTTTCGGGTCTCCCGAGCCCTGCAGGCGCACGGCCTCAAGGTCAGCACCCGCACGGGGAGCTTCTGCGCGGTCACCGTGCAGAGCAAGCACGGGCGTGCGACCCCTATCGACGTGTACGCGTGCTTCTACGTCGGGGACAAGCTCTACGAGACGGCCAGCGTGGGGGCGCCGATCCCGCGCGAGGCTGTCCTGCCACTCGGCACCGTTGAGTTCGAAGGGCGGACGATGCCCGCCCCGGCCGACACCGAGGCGATGCTCGAGGCGTCGTACGGCCCGAGCTGGCGGGTGCCGGACCCGGCGTTCGCCTACCACACCCCACGCGCGGTGAAGCGGCGCTTCAACGCCTGGTTCTCGTCGTCGATGAAGCGCCGGCGGTACTGGGACCGCGTCTACGGCGGTGTGTTCGGCATAGACCTCCCGACCGAGCCGTCGAGCTTCGCGGAATGGGTCCTGCCACAGCTGGACGACGGCGCACCTGTGATCGATCTGGGATGCGGCAACGGTCGCGACTCGTTGTTCTTCGCGAAGCACGGGCACCCGACCACCGGTCTCGACTTCTCCCCTGCGGCGCTCGGGCGGGTCGCCAAGGAAGCAACCGCCGCCGACCTGCCGACGACGTTCGACTACCTGAACCTGTACGACTATCGCAGCACCGTCACGCGGGCTGCCCTCGTCACCCGAGACGTTCCTGCGCCTCGTACCGTCTACGCCCGTTTCCTGTTGCACCAGCTCGAGCCGGACGGCCTGGCGACCACGTGGAGCTTCCTCGACATGGCACTGCGCCGGGGAGGACGAGCCTTCTTGGAGTTCAGGACGCACCGCGACGAGCGGCTGCCCCACACCATCGACGGTTATCGCCGCTTCCTCGACCCGGACAAGCTGTGCCGGGAGATCGAGACGGCCGGCGGGCAGGTCGTCGACCGGTCCGAGGGAACCGGCCTTGCGGTGTACAAGAATGAGGACCCAGACATCTGCCGGCTCACCGTGGTGTGGCAGCGATGAGACGGCCGGATGTCCGGCCCTACGAGGAGGCCCGATGTTGTCGGTGGTGAAGTCGGCGAAGAATCTGCGGCAGCGGCTCGATGCCCTGCAGAAGCGCGACGACGAGCAGATGCGTCGGATGGACCGGATGACGAAGCGGCTCGACCGCATGGTGGCCCGGTTGGACGAGCTCGAGGAAGAGATCCAGGAGGAGCGCGCGCTCGGTATGCGCGTCGCCCAGCTCTCCGACATCGTGCAGGAGCTGCTGGTCCCGGTCGCGGACCGGGACGAGAAGCGGCTCAAGGAGCTGCTCGAGGCCTACTCCGACAGTCTGTAGCAGACCCGGCGCGGTGGGCCAGGCAACCGAGGAAGCGTGATGACCGACCGGGTATTTCTGCACATCGGGGGACCAAAGACGGGCACGACGTACTTACAAGACGTCATGCTCGGCAACCGCCGACGGCTGGCGGACCAGGGCGTGTGGTACGTCGGTGAGCGCTGGATCGATCATGTGCATGCCAGTCTCGTGGTGCGGGAGCATCCGCGGCTGCAGAGGTTGGACAAGAGCGCCCACCGTGCCTGGCAACGGTTCGTCGACGAGGCGATGTCGTTCGACGGGCCTACCGCTGTCATCAGCCACGAGACCCTCGGCGTCGCCTCGGCGGAGCAGGCGGCCAAGGCCATCGCCGACCTCGCTCCGGCCGAGGTGCATGTCATCTTCAACGCCCGCGACTTCGTCAGCCAAGTCTCGGCCACCTGGCAGGAGCACCTGAAGTACCGGTTCTCGACCCGGTTGTCGGACTGGGACCCCGAGGTGCGCACCGGCCCCCACACCGAGTGGAGCTTCCAAGCCATCGACCCGGTGGGGGTGCTGGCGCGGTGGGGACGCGAGCTGCCGCCGGAGCGCGTGCACCTGCTGACCGTGCCTCGGTCGGGCTCCGCCCCTGACGAGCTGTGGCGTCGCTTCGCCGGCATCGTCGGCATCGACCCGGACTCGTGCGACCTCACCGTCGCCCGGCCCAACGCGTCGCTCGGCGTGGTCGAGGCCGAGCTGCTCCGCCGGGTGAACGAGCACGTCGACAAGCCCATCCGGGGGGCGCAGGAGACCTCCCGATGGATCCGCGGCAACCTCGTGCAGCTGGTGCTGTCACCTCGTGGCGGCCGCAGGTTCGGGGTCTCAGACCGGGTTGCAGACCACCTGACGGCAGTGATAGCCGAGGAAGAGATCGCCCAGCTGCAGGCCTCCGGCTACGACGTGGTCGGTGACCTCGACGAGCTGCGGCCGACCCCGCGTACCGGGGCGGACCTGCCGCACCCGGACGCGGTCAGCGACTCCGCGCTGCTGGAGGCAGCCACCGAGTCGATGGCCAAGATGTTGCTGGTCATCCGCGAGCGCACGATGCAGCGCGATTCCGCCCGCGCCAAGGTGCGCCGGCTCCAGCGTTCGGCGGGCACAGCCGCCCCGCTGCACGCTTCGGACGACTCGAAGCCAGCACTGCAGCGCGGGCGAGTACGCCGGCTGGCGGACCGGCTCCGTCGTCGCTGAACCACTGCCCGCCGGAGCTGCGCCGGGTGCCGGGCGAGGTTTGGGGTAACCATGACCCGTCAGAGGGAGCAAGACTTCCCCAAACTCGACTGCTCAGAGGTCGGACGCGTCGGGGCTGGGGCAGCCCGCGCCACCACCTTGACGCACCACCCCACGGAACGTTTCGTTCATGTCAGGTTGTCTTGAAAAGTAGATGATCCGGAGGCGTAGTGGACAGAGACGAGGATTTCTCGGCGTACGTCGACGCCCGAGGGATGACGCTGGTGCGAAGCGCTGTCCTGATGGGCTGCTCGCTGTCCGACGCAGAAGACCTCGTACAAACCGCCCTGATGCGCTGCTATGCCTCATGGGACAAGGTCGTAGCCGCACGTGACTCCGACGCGTACGTCTTCCGCGTCCTGCTCAACTGCAGGGCGACCGGTCGCAGACGTCGGTGGAGTGGCGAGACACCCACAGCCGACCTGCCGGAGCGGGCCACTTCCGACCGCACTGACCAGCTGGCTCTTGGTGCTGCCGTGAGTGCGGCGATGCGGGGGCTTGCCTACGAGCACCGCTGTGTGCTGGTACTGAGGTACTTCGTCGACCTCACCGAGCAGCAGATCGCGCAGATACTCAGCATCCCAGTCGGTACTGTCAAGAGCCGGCTCTCTCGGGCGCACACCCAACTTTCGCAGGACCGGAATCTGGCCAACCTGCTCGACACCAGGAGCGGCCCATGAACGAAGCACAAGCTCGTGAACTTCTCGACGCGGCGGGACAACAGCTGACGCCGTCACCCCTCAACCCGGCCCACCTCATTGACCGCAGCCGGCGCCGCCAGAGAGCCAGGGCGGTGGCGGCGGCCGGAGCGATAGCAGCAGTCGTCGCGATATCCGTAGCGGGAGTGACACTGCCCCAAAGCGACGGACGCGACGACCCACTAGCGCCCGCGCCATCAACGCACCCGGCCGAGCAGCCGCAAGAACCGGTCCGTAAAGAGCTGACGATGAGCAAGAAGCAGCTCGTCGGTCCACGGTGGACGCCTCAGGCGGGCGGGCCATACGGTACTACGGACGCCTTCCTTCAATTTCACTCGGACGGCACCTATACCGGGTCCGACGGGTGCAACGGTCAGCTGGGCCGCTACTGGTTGACACGTGGCGGCCACGTGCACGCAACTTTAGGACCGCAGACCCGGATCGGATGTGCTTCGGTACCGGTTGGCTCGCTGTTGGCGCGGGCGGACCGGCTGGTACGGCAAGGACCCTTGCTTGTCTTGATCGCGCAGAACGGTGAAACGTTGCTGAGGCTGCGTGCCACGCCGGACCCTCACGTGGACCCAGGCATCTCACCGCCGAGCGGTCCCCACGGCCAACTCATTCCGGCCGATTCGCGGACACCTGCCGCCGGAATCTGCGCCATGCCGACGGGACCCTTTGCGATCGTCGAGGTGAACCCCGACGCGGCGGCGCCCAGGTGCCAATTCGTGCGGCCGGGTCAGCGGCTGCGTGTGGTCAACACGTCGGACCGGTTCGGTCAGCCAGGCACACCGGTCACCGTCACCTTTGCCGAGTTCGCTCCCCGCGTCCTGCAGATCGGCGAGTCCACGACGTTCGCCCGGCGGTTCGGAAACTACCTGGCCACCGGCGTCCATTCGGTGCGCATCTCGCCTTACAGTGGCGCGGACATCTGGTTGCGCTAGGCGTACGAAATCGAACGTGCAGCCGTCCTCGCCAACCCCTGACCTCCGTACGTCCCCAGACACCTCGTTCGACGCCCCCCTCACGTTTGGGGTAACCATGACCCTTCACGGGGAGCAAGACTTCCCCAAACCCTGATGTTGCGTAGGTCTCCGAACACACGTTGGCAGACGACAACGACTCACGTTGGCAGGTCGACGACCAGAGTGCCCTCGCGCCAATCCGTGAGTTCGTCGACCACCTGACCGTCGGTACCGACGAGTGCGGCCCAGCCTGGGAAGTCCTCGTCATCCGTAGCGCCGGCCTGGGTGGACACCGCCAGCCAGCAGTCCGGTGGCAGCAGCCGCCGAGCGTCGTCGACCACGCTGCCCCGCCACCAGTCGAAGCCCCGCCTCCAGTCTGCGTCGCTTCGGCGACGGGGACCGTACAGTCCGGGAGCAGCCGGCGCAAGGACGAGCGTTACCTGATGCTGGTACGGCAGTTCCGTGCCGATCTCTGCGCAGACGGCCAGCGAGCAGTCCACTCCGGCCACGGTCAGCAGCCCGCTCGGCGTACCTGCAACGAAGGGTCCGTCTTCACCTTCTCCCAGCCCTGCCTTGCGATGCACGGCTTGCACGCGTCCGTCGGTCGCCACCACCTGCGTGATGTAGGGCGCGCGGCCGGGCCCACTGTGCTCGACCAGCCCGAAGCACAGTCTCGGGCTCGCAGCCGTCGACTCGACCAGCTCGATCACCGCTGAATCTTCGAGGGACACGGCAGCATTGGGACGGTAACCAGTCAGCGACATCTCCGGCAACAGCACCAGGTCGCAGCCGGACTCCCGCCCCTCGGCGAGCAGCTCGCGATGGCGTGCCAGGTTGCTCTCCAGGCTGCCCTTGGGGCAGTGCACAGCGGTGAGGAGCAGGCGCAGGGCTGGCTGGCGCAGGTCAGCCCTCCTCGACGAATGCGTTCTCGGGCAGCGTGAAGTTGTACGGGTTCTCCCACGGCTGCAAGGGATCCAGGTCCGGGTCCTGAGAGGTGGCGATGACCGTCATGTCGTCGAAGTCCCGGTCGGCCACCTCGGGTGGGCTGTCATCTGCGCCCAGTCCCAGCACCAGGCCACCGCTCGGGGTGTACGCCGCCGTCCGTCGGATGCGGCTCGGTGCCCACAGCCCGCCCGCCGGGTCACGCCAGTTCATGGTGAGCTGCCAGCTGTCACCTGAGACGGTTATTGCGGTGTCTGGAACACCTGAATACTCGCCGTCACTGCTGTCTGAGCCGACGATCACCAACTGCTGTTCGAACCAGGCGTCCTTCGTGTCCACCCGTAGCTCCCACGGGCCGTAGAAAGTCTGGACTTCCTCAGTCATCGTCCTCGCCCCTGCTCACGTGACTTCCAGGCCGACCTGGCGGCTGAAGTTCGAGCTGAAAACGTCCAGCCGGCCGTCGTCGGTGAGCTGCGCGAGCTCCTGGCGCCACGCGCCGATGTCGCCACCGGCAGGAGTAGCCCCGTCCCCGAAACGATGCTCGATGTCGGCTCGGTTCGACTCGTTGCGCTGGCCCCAGTGCAAGATGCCTTTGTAGTTGCGGTTGCGGCTGGTGGCGATCGCGAAGTCGATCAGCTCGGTCACCCCGGTAACGTCCTTGAGGCCGGCCACCTCGACCGCACAGCTGATGGGCCAGCGCTGCTCACCGATGAGTGCGCGCGTGGGTCCGGTGAAGCGCAAAGAGATGTAGCCGGCGAAGGCCTTCCCCTGTCGTTCCTGACGTATCTCGTACGCCAACAGCGCGTCCACGAACGCCAACAGCATCGGGTCGTGCGCCTCGAAGAACACCTCGATGGAGTCCACGTTCACTTCACAGCTCAGGTCGAGATAGTTGTGCTGGTCCATCACGGCGTAGCTGACGGCTGTGTAGTTCTGGTCGTCCTGCCGGTCCTTGAACACTTTGTACGAAATCGCCTGCCAGATGAAGAGCCCGGCGGCCTGCATCCCTGGGTCGTCGTGGTCGAGCAGCACGTCCTTGACCTCGTTGAGCACTTGGCCGTTGCGATGCACTCCGCCTTCGGCAGCCTTCGCGGCGAGGTAGGTGAGCAACAGGGCGAGGAGCACCAGCAACGGAGCGGCAAGCGCGAGCAGTTCGGCACCGCTGCCCGTGACGACGACGGCGGCAGCGGCGCTGCCCGCGACGACCTGGTTCTCATCGACGAGCTTGCGGATCGCCTCCACCACCGACTCGATGATCCCAAGCAGGAACTCGCCGTCCATGCAGGCCAGCTCCAGCATGCTCATCGGCAAGGCCGAGTTCGGCTTGTCCGGGTCGGGGCTGTAAGCGATGCTCCTACCTGCCTGGTCGAAGAACGGATGGTGCAAGACCGAGCCCGGCGGCGGCTGTCCCGGTTCGCCCCTGCGCTCCTTCCGCCCGTTCGGGTTTTGCGCGTCTGGCTCGGGTGCGACCTTCCAACGCCGAGTCACGCCGGCGAGATGCTTGGAATAGTTGGCGTGCGGGGTGACGGAGACGGCGACCTGGAGGAAGTGGTTGGGGTCGGTGTCACTGCTCCGGTACAGGTCACTGCTGTACCTGCCGATGTCGTCCCTGATCTCCTCCCAGGTTGTCAGGTGGCGGTCCTCGTGCAGGCAGTACTGGCGGACGGCTCGAAGTACAACTGAGTAGATGACACCAAACCGGCCGGCCGACACCAGAACGGCGTTGAAGAGGCTTGTTCTGCGCACGACTTCGAAGCTGCCTTGGGGATATTTCTCTGCGCCGTACAGCTCGTGCAACTTCTCGTCATCGACCATCTGGGGGACGTCCGGGTCCTGGTCCGGCTCGATCCAGTAGTGCCGACCGCCGTCAACCACGAGGTGGATGGCGACGACGTCGTCGGCAAGCGGCGGTCCGTGGAAGTCTCCACCGTGCGTCCCGGTGGTTAGGGCACCCACCACAGTCTGTCCGCCGGCGCCTCCCAAGGTCCGGAACGCCCAAGGCCCTTCGTAGCTGGGGTTCTTGGGTTGGAGAAACGCCGACAGCCCTTCAGCAGCGTCATTCTTGTCGAGCTCGGCGTACAGCTGATAGATGCGCTTGCCTGCCTCGACGTGGACGAGGCACGAGGACTCGTCGCGAAACAGCGCCGACCAGGCAGCCTCGTTTCCGAACGCGGGCTGAGTCCTGCTCACCAGGTGGTCGACAAACGGTGAGCTCAAGCCTCGCGGGACGACCTCGTACAGCGTGCGGTCCATCGCCTCATGCATGTCGCTGGGGTCGTTGGTCTCGATGTACGTGTGGTCGCTCATCGCTGCGGTGGACAACGCCCAATGACTGCCGGCGGCTTTGAGCTTGGTGCCGTTGCTGCGCTTGCACAGCTCGATGAGATCCGCGAGCCCGGTCGGGTAGGCGATGACAGGGACGGCAACGGGGGTGCCGGGCATGTCGTGCTTACGCCCCCACAACCCGTTTGGTACCTCTTGCACAGGCATCTTCGACTCCCGCCGCAACGCCCCCAAGGTTGCTAGTTTTTGGACGCTACCACCGTGCCTGCTGGGTAAACAGGTCCACTGTCACGGACGGAGAGTTCGCCCGAACGATTCGGCACGCTCGGAGTCTTTGACGACTCGGCAGCGCAGGTGGGTCGCCTTCGGGTCCGCTGCTCATCTTGGTCCTCCCGTGAGCCGCGGTGATTCATCCTGCTCTATGCAGCGGCGCGGCAGTAACAGGGGACGCGCTGGGCATTGCGTCAGACAGGTGCAGGCGGGCGCAGGATGTCGCCGCCTCGAGAACCCATTGAGTTCCAGCCGTCTCGTTGACGGTCTGATGTCCCGCGTTCTTCCAGACAAAAGTGAAGGCCGCAACCGTTGCGGCCTCGGCCGCGGATGGTCGCCCGGTGATCAGCAGCGCCACGCGATAGACCCAATGACCCATCAGGTCGTACAACTCACCGACGCCGCCGATGTCGCCTGCCGCGATGTCTGCGAGGGCGCGGTCCACCCGTCGGTCGGAGTCCTCGTCCCTCATATCGTTGCCTCTGCAGTCGGCGTCACCTCGTCGCGGACGCCGAGGACTAGAGCGTTCCACCTATTGTGCAGCGGACTTCAGCGTAACACTGGCACCATTGGTTGTGTTGACTCACGGTTATGCAATACACACGGAAGGCGAACCCGCTGTCCCGTTACAGAGTGCCGGTTCCTTCCACGCCGCCGGCAACCATCCGGCTGGCGCTGCCCGGCGGGTAGCGTGACCTCATGAGTCAGGTGGCGACTGGGAATGCACGATGGTTAGGCGCCGCCCTCGCCGTCCTGGGTCTTTTCCTGATGCACGGGCTGACGGCCGACCACGAGATGCCGATGGCGATGACCGCCGCGGCCGACACGACGCATGCCGCGGGCCACATCACCAGCGCGACCTTGCACAGCAGCGCGGCAGACTCCACCATGACTGGCGTCTCCGCGGCCGGACGGTACGCAGTCGACTACGCGGACCAGTCGCGGGTGCACGGCGTGATCGCTACCGCGGCCACGGTGACCGCTACCACTTCTCTCTTCCCAACTGTGCCGGGACATGGACACGGGATGGGCGGCACCTGCTTGGCACTGCTGAGCACCGTCGTCCTGCTGCCGCTGCTGCTGCGACGTCTGGCGCGCAGTCGAGAACGCGAGCGCACCGTCAACGCCGCATCACTCTTTAGCGTCGTGGCGCGAACGCCGCCGGATTGGTTACCGGTACTGGCGCTGAACCGGCTCTGCATCAGTCGGACCTGAGCTGACTCGAGCCCGGCCACGTACATGCGCCACCTAATGGCGCGGTTCACGGGCCGGGTCCACAGCCTTGTCCACGCAGACCAATTCAGACACGGAGTAACGCATGACACTTACGACACAGCCCTGCTCGGGCGCAGACGCCGGGCGGGCAAGCATCCAACCCCGACCCGCGCGACCATCGAGTTCGCTGCATCGCCGGCGGTCCACGAGCCCAGCCAGCGCCGAGCGCAGGGGCAGCCCCCGCCGTGAAGTCTGGCGCACGGCCTGGGTTGTGCTCGCCGTTTTGGCCCTCCTCGCAGCACTGAGCGCTTGCTCAGACTCCGACTCCGGCGACTCGGCGAGTAAGGGCACAGACCACAACAGCGCCGACGTCGCCTTCGCGACCAACATGATCCCGCACCACGCCCAGGCAATCGAGATGGCCGACCTAGCCATGACGCGGGCACGGTCACCGCAAGTGAAAGACCTCGCCATCCAGATCAAGGCTGCTCAACAGCCCGAAATCGACACCATGACCGGTTGGCTCGAGGACTGGAGCGAGCCGGTCCCCGACCCGGAGTCGATGTCTGGGATGGACCACGACATGAGCGGGATGGACTCGATGAAAGCAATGGAGGGGATGATGTCGGCCGCAGACATGGAGCGGCTCGCGTCCACCACCGGCACCGCGTTCGACACTATGTGGCTGTCGATGATGGTTGAGCACCACCAGGGCGCCATCGACATGGCCAAGACCGAAGTCGCCGACGGGGTCTTCGCTGAGGCAACCGCTCTCGCCGACGGCATCATCACCACCCAGCAGGACGAGATCGACACGATGAAACAGCTGGGCGACGACCTCGCGGACTAGCGCCCGACGCGCTCGTCACCAGACCGCTGCCGGCCCGGCCCCGTGCACTTCTCCGCACCGGGCCGGACTAGCGTCGCCTTCATGGGTTTTTCGGGGGAGGACTCCCTTCAGGCGTTCACCGACGCAGCAGGCTGGTTCGTAGGTAAGACCGCTCTCGTGGGTGACCGGTGGAGCCGGCCGGGCTTGGGCGAGTGGGATATCCGTGCCCTCGTCGGCCACGCGAGCCGTTACTTTCTGACCGTCGAGACCTACCTTGCTCGTCCTGCGGCTGCCGTCGACGTGGCTCCGCCGCGGACTACTTCCGCGCGACGACGGTGGCCACCGCCCTTAGCTGCCGTCGCGGAGCGTGGACGTGACGCCGGAACCGCCCTGGGCGACGATCCCGCCACCGCGGTCGCGGAATTCGCAGCGCGCGTGGTTGACCTTGTCGATACCCACGAGGGCACCGAGCTTGTAGTGGTCAAAAGGGGCCGGGCCAGACACGCGGCCACAGTTCTCATGGCGACCGGTGCGCCGGCGCGTGGCGTGGGCCCGCGTCTACCGGATCGGACTGATGCTGTCGAGCCACGACAGGATGCGTCCCCGCACCGCCGCGGCTACTCGGTCGTGGAGAAGCGCGACGCGTTCGCGGATAATCGCAAACGCCAAAAACGCAACGAGAAGCGGAAGTGGCTCCACAGGGTTGCCGGGTGTGCCCGCCCCCGGCCAGATTCCTGGGCGGATGTCGGAGTGCGCCGGGAACGACCAAGAACGAGCTCCTCGTACGGGAATTCCGCGGCTCTCTCACACTACCCGTTGCGTCGCGCCCGACTTGGTCGTCGATCGGTCCGGGTCAGTCAGGGCTGGCGGTACGCAGTGTCGGGGACGTCGGTGACGAACATGAATCCAGGTGCGTGCGTGATCGCGAACGGCGGCTTGGACGCCATCAGCGCCGCCTGCGGTGTCACCCCGCATGCCCCCCAGAACACCGGCACGTCGCCCTCCTTGTCCTGTACCGCGTCGCCGAAGTCGGGTGCGGAGAGATCGGCGATGCCCAGGGCCGACGGCGCACCCACGTGCACGGGCGCCCCATGCACGTTCGGCATTCGCGCCGTCACCTGCACAGCGGTCGCGACCTGTGACGCGGGGACTGGCCGCATGGACACCACGAGCGCCCCGGACAGCCGCCCCGCAGGCCGGCACTCGACGTTGGTGCGGTACATCGACACGTTCTTGTGCTGCTCGATGTTGCGCACCGGCACCCCGGCCTCCAGCAACGCCGTCTCGAAGCTGAAGCTGCATCCGACCAGAAACGCGACAAGGTCCCCGGTCCACAGGTCGACGACGTCGGTGGGCTCGTCCACGAGCACACCGTCACGCCACACCCGGTAGCGCGGCAGGTCGGTTCGTAGGTCGGCATCTGGCGCCAGCACCGTGGAGACGGCACCAGGGTCGGTCACGTCGAGCAGCGGCACCGGTTGTGAGTTTCGCTGGCCGAACAGAAGCATGTCGAACGCCCAGTCCCCTGGCAGCACGACCAGGTTGGCCTGGGTGTAGCCCGATGCCCATCCGGTGGTGGGGACCGAGAGCCCGTCGCGGAAACGCCGGCGGGCCTCGCTCGGGGACGACGTGGCGGCCCCGGTCATGGTGCTCGCCGAGTTCGGACGGCGTCGAGCAGCTCGGCCAGAGAGTCCCGCAGGTAATCCTCGAGCTCCTTCGCGGCGCGCTCGTACTCTCCTGCAACGAGAAGATCGAGCAGCGCGCGGTTGCGGCCGACGTACGGTTCGTGCAGCCGTTGTGGGCTCGCAACCGCATGGAACGCGAGACGCAGCTCGGCGAGTAGACGTGCGGTGACCTCGTCGGTCCGCGGACTGCGGGCGAGGGCAACGAGATGGCGGTGGAACTGCATGTTGGCTGTGCCGACGGACACCCAGTCACCATTGTGTGCGGCCGCCTCGCCTGCCACGACGTCGTCGTCGAGGCGCTGAAGATCGGGGCGATCCACGTCCGAGAGTGACCTGACGACCTCGCACTCGATGATGTGCCGGAGCCGGTAGAGGTCGACCAAGTCGGCCTCGTCGAGCTCGCGGACGAAGACCCCTCGATGCAGCTGGTGCGTGAGCAGTCCTTCGTGGGTGAGCAGCCGGAACGCCTCGCGCAGCGTGTTGCGCGAGACCCGGAGGACCTCGATCAGCTCCTCTTCGGACAGGTGCGTCCGGGGCGGCAGGTCGCCTTCGGTGATCCGCCGGCGGAGTACGTCGGCGACCCGCTCCGCCGTACTGCTGCGGTCGAACAGCTGGACGTCGCCCGTGACGGTCCGCAGCCAGCCGGACCGGTCCTCGGGTGTCGACAGTGCGGGGTCAGCGGGTCGGGCCACCTCCCCATCATCACGCGAACCGCACCCGGATACCAAGGAAATGTTGAACGAAACTCTTGTGGGATTGTTCAACGATTTGTTAGGTTCACATGATCGAGGGACACGCCGCGTGGCGAACATCGGGCGCGGCACCTCAGGATCTCGACACCTGGAGCACACATGCCGCACACCCCAGACGACCGTCCGAACTCCGACACCGAGAGGTCACCGGCCACGCGCGACTCGGGTGCCGCGACCGGAGACGCCGACATGTCTCCACCTCCCGACGCCCAGCTGAGTGGTCGAGCCAAGTTCCTCGGCGCCATGTTCTTGATGGCCACGTCCGCGATCGGCCCGGGCTTCATCACCCAGACCACGACGTTCACCGACCAGCTCATGGCCGCGTTTGCGTTCGCCATCTTGGCGTCGATCCTGTTCGACATCGCGATCCAGCTGAATGTGTGGCGTGTGGTGGGGGTCTCCGGACGTCGCGCCCAGGATCTCGCCAACAGTGTGCTGCCGGGAGCGGGCTACCTGCTTGCCGCGCTGGACGTGCTCGGCGGCCTGGTGTTCAACATCGGCAACATCGCAGGCACCTCGTTGGGACTGGACGCCATCTTCGGCCTGGACGTACGCATAGGGGCCAGCATCTCGGCCGCCGTCGCCATCGGGATCTTCCTGGTGCGCCGCGCAGGCGTGGCAATGGACCGGGTCGTGGTGCTCCTCGGAGTGGTGATGATCGGGCTGACCACCTTTGTCGCAGTCAAGACGCAACCGCCGGTCGGCGAGGCACTGCGCCAGACGGTGGCCCCGGACACCGTGAGCTTCCTGGTGATCACCACCCTGATCGGTGGCACCGTCGGTGGCTACATCGTGTACGCCGGCGCACACCGGCTCGTCGACAACGGGATCAAGGGCGAGCGGTTCGTCGGTCAGATCACCCGCAGCTCGATCACCGGCGTGGCGATCACCGGCGTGATGCGGGTGCTGCTGTTCCTGGCGGTCCTCGGCGTGGTCGCCGGAGGAGCGAAGCTCGACCCCCTCAACCCACCCGCCTCCGCCTTCGAGAACGCCCTGGGCACGACCGGCAAGATCTTGTTCGGCGTCATCATCTGGTCCGCGGCGATCACCTCGGTCATCGGTGCGTCCTACACCTCCACATCCTTCCTCAAGGTGCTGGGCTCGTGGGTAGCGCGCTGGGAGCGCTGGGTGGTCAGCGGCTTCATCGCGGTCTCGACGGTCATCTTCCTGATCGCCGGGACGACGCCGGTCAAACTGCTGATCTTCGCCGGTGCGTTCAACGGGCTGATCCTGCCCTTCGGGTTGGGGATCCTGCTCTGGATCGCAGCCCGCCGACATGACCTGATGGGTGGCTACCGCTACCCGACCTGGCTCGTCGCCGTCGGTGTTGTGGCGTGGGTGGCAACGATCTATCTCGGCTACAACTCGCTGACCGGTCTCAAGGACCTATTCCAGTGAGGGCCTGATGAGACTGGTCGACCTCAACAGCGACCTGGGTGAAGGCTTCGGCCAGTGGACCCTCGGGGACGATGACGCCTTGCTCGGCATCGTGACCAGCGCCAACGTCGCCTGCGGCTTTCACGCTAGTGACGCCTCGATCATGCGCCGGGTCTGCGATCGCGCGGTCGAGCGTGGCGTCGTGATCGGGGCACAGGTGGGGTACCGCGACCTGCCAGGCTTCGGGCGGCGCTTCATCGACATCGAGCCGGACGCCCTCACCCAGGACGTGATCTACCAGATCGGCGCCCTCGACGGGCTCGCGCGCGTCGCCGGTTCTCGAGTCAGCTACGTCAAGCCGCACGGTGCCCTCTACAACGCGATCGTGCACCACGACGAGCAGGCGGCCGCCGTCGTGCGGGCCCTCGTCGACTACGACCCCACGCTGCCGGTGCTGGGTCTGCCGGGGTCGGTGTGGCTGCGCCGGGCCGAGGAAGCCGGGCTGTCCGTCGTACCCGAGGCCTTCGCCGACCGGGCCTACACGCCCGAGGCGACCCTCGTTTCGCGACGGTTGCCCGGTGCGGTGCTCGACGACGTCGACGAAATCGCGCGGCGCTGCGTCGCGATAGCCACGGGTGAGCCGATCACCGACATCGAGGGCGGGTCACTGACCGTGAACGCCGGCTCGATCTGTGTGCACGGAGACACCACCGGAGCGGTCGACATCGCTCGCTCGGTCAGGAAGGCACTCGCCACCGCCGGGGTCAGCGTCGCGCCGTTTGCCGCGTGATGCGAGTCCTCCCCAGCGGTACGACCGCGCTTCTGGTCGAGCTCGACGACCTGGACGAGGTGCTCGGGCTCTACGCAGCGCTCACCGAGAAAGCACCGAAGGGTGTCGTCGACATCGTGCCCGCGGCGCGCACGCTGCTCCTGGTGACGGACCCGGCGGTCACGTCACTCTCCGCAGTCGAGGAGGCGGTGCGCGGGACCACCCCCCGTGAGGATCGCCGAGGCTGGGGCGAGCTCGTCGAGATCCCGGTGACGTACGACGGCGCCGATCTCGAGGAGGTGGGCCAGCTGCTCGGCTGTGACGCTGCGGAGCTGGTGCGACGGCACACGGCCAACGAGTGGACCGTGGCATTCTGCGGTTTCGCCCCCGGCTTCGGGTACCTGACGTCGCAGACCTGGCAGGCCGAAGTGCCGCGGCGACGCTCTCCCCGCAAGAAGGTGCCGCCCGGTTCGGTTGCACTTGCCGGGGAGTTCAGCGGCGTCTACCCACGGGAGTCCCCGGGAGGCTGGCAGCTGATCGGTTGGACCGAGCTCGCCGTGTTCGACCCCTCGCGCGACCCGGTCGCAGTCCTGCGCCCGGGGATCCGGGTCCGCTTCGTCGACGACGGCGTCCGGCCTTGACCCGCTCGGTCACCGTGCTGGACCCGGGTCCACTGACCACGGTGCAGGACTCCGGCCGAGCCGGTCAGGCCTCGCTCGGCGTCGGGCGCTCCGGCGCGGCCGACCGGGCGTCGTACCGGCTGGCGAACAGGCTGGTCGGCAACGCAGAGAACGCTGCGGTCCTCGAGGTGACGTTCGGCGGCCTGCAGCTGAGGGCGGACGGCGACCTGGTGATCGTGACAACTGGCGCCCGGTGCCTGGGCTCGTCTCCGCACAACGCACCCACCACCCTGCGGTCCGGATCGGTACTGGATCTCGGCGCGCCGGTGAGCGGGCTCCGGACCTACGTAGCAGTGCGCGGCGGACTCGCCGTGGAGCCGGTCCTCGGATCGCGCTCGACTGACACGTTGGCCGGTCTCGGACCCGACGTGGTGTCCCCCGGTGACGTGATCGCCATCGGCCAGCCGGAGCTCCCCTCACCCGGCCTCGACGTCGCCCCGGTGACCGACCCCGGCCCGGGGGACGTCACGGTGCTCGTGACGCCCGGACCACGACGGGACTGGTTCACCGAGGCTGCGTGGGCATCACTCGTGGATCAGACCTACACGGTCACCAGCGACAGCAACCGGGTGGGGTTGCGACTCGACGGCGACGCCCTCGAGCGCACGCGAACCGACGAGCTGCCGAGCGAGGGTCTGATGCGGGGGGCCCTGCAGATCCCCCCGTCCGGCAAGCCCGTGCTCTTCCTGGCCGATCATCCGGTCACCGGTGGCTATCCGGTCATCGCGTACGTCGTGGACGAACACGTCGACCGATGCGCCCAGCTCCGGCCGGGTCAGAACCTGCTCCTGCGGGCAGGGACACCGCGCCGGCAGTAGTAGGCGAGGATCGAATCCAAGCCCTCCTCGACCTCGGGGTGGAGTACAAGGCGACCCGCGGTCACGCCCAGCGCGAGCCAGATCCGAGCGTTGAGCTCGTCCCGGGTCAGCCCGATCGACGGGTCAGCCTGAAGCTCGGCAGCCCGGGACCTGATCAGCGCCTTCTGCTCCTCGGTCACCTCGATCTGGGACTGATCGACGGTGCTCTCGATGTACTCGACCAGCTCCAAGCGCTCATCGAGGCTCATGGCCTCGATGGCTGACTGCAGCGGGATTCACCATGTCCACAGATTGCCTGCAGGGGCCGACACCCAGGGTGGGGCTACTCAGGTGGCTCCTCCTTGTGGCGCAACCGGTCGGGCGCTGGGGGGCGCGCACGGGAGCGACCGCTCGGCCCGCGGCACATGAGTGCGGTTGGACTGCACGTAGCCGGTGGCATCGGCGATGATCGTCGAAGACAGGCGTCACATCGCGCCCGCGGGCACGGCGGGGTCTCGGTGAGAATTTCTGTAGGCAGCGTGTCGGATCCGCAGCGAGGCGTTCGTAGAAGAGGTGAGAGACGGCTGGAAGAGGCCGCCGGAACAAGAAGTCATGGGATGACGCAGTACCTGATCTCGTTCGACGACGGCGCGATGACCTTCCCCGTGGAGGAGCTGCCCGACGTGGCCGATGCCGTGCGCGTGGTGAGGGTGGAGGCCAAGGACGCCGGGGTGTGGGTCTTCTCCGCTGGGCTGGGACATCAGGTGCCGAGCGTCGTGGCCACCGACGGGACGGTCACCGACGGGCCCTACCCGGAGACCAAGGAGCACCTCGGCGGATTCGCGGTCGTCGACGTGCCCTCACGCGAGGAGGCACTGGAATGGGCTGCCAAGATCGCCGCCGCCTGCCGCTGTGCGCAAGAGGTCTTCGATGGTGGGACCGCTCAGACCAACTCGCCGCGCTTCCTGCTCAGGTAGGCGCGCTCGGCGGAGTTCTGGGTGGCGGCGATCGCGGCGTCGTACGCCTGCTTCGCCTCGGCGCTCCGGCCGAGCCTGCGGAGCAGGTCGGCGCGGGCGGCGTGCCACGCGTGGTAGCCCGTGAGCGGCAGCCGGTCGACCAGCGCGAGGGCGACCTTCGGGCCGTCCAGCTCCGCGACCGCGACCGCGCGGTTGAGCGCGACGATCGGCGACGGGTCGAGCCGGGTCAGCTGATTGTAGAGCGCGACCACCTGCGACCAGTCCGTGTCCGGCGCCGTGGGGGCGTCTGTGTGGACGGCGTTGATCGCGGCGAGTAACTGGTAGCGGCCGGGTCGGTTGATCGCCAGGCACTCGCGGACCAGGTCGTGGCCCTCGGCGATCAGCGCGCGGTCCCAGCCGGCGCGGTCCTGCTCGTCGAGCGGAACCAGCTGCCCGTTCCGCACGCGGGTCTCACGACGGGCGTCGGTGAGCACCACTAGTCCGAGCAGGCCGGCCACCTCCGGCTCCTCGGGGAGCAGCTGGCGGAGGATCCGCGTCAGCCGGATGGCCTCGCTCGTGAGCTCGGCGCGGACCGGGTCGCCCTCGCCGGTGGCGAGGTAGCCCTCGTTGAAGACGAGGATCAGCACCGCCAGCACGCCGCCGAGCCGCTGGGGGAGGTCGGCGGCCTCGGGCACCCGGTAGGGCACCTTCGCCGCCGCGATCTTGTTCTTCGCCCGGGTGATCCGCTGCGCCATCGTGGTCTCGGGCACGAGAAATGCATGCGCGATCTCGGCCACGGTCAGCCCACCGAGGAGGCGGAGCGTCAGCGCGATCCGCGCCTCCGGCGCGAGCGCCGGATGGCAGCAGGTGAAGAGCAGCCGCAACCGGTCGTCCTCGACTGGTCCGGTGGGCTCGTGGGGCGTGTCGTCGTAGTGCATGAAGGCCGCCTGGTGCTTGGCGTCGCGCTGCTTCTCGCGGCGGATCCGGTCGATCGCGCGGTTGCCCGCGGTGGTGGTGAGCCAGCCGCCGGGGTTGGGAGGTACGCCGGAATCCGGCCACTTCTCCAGCGCGGCCACCAGCGCCTCGCCCGCCGCTTCCTCGGCGATGTCGAGGTCACCGAAGCGGCGGACGAGCGAGGCGATCAGGCGGCCGTACTCCTCGCGGAAGACCTGCTCGACGGCCGCCGTTCCACCCTGCATCGATCAGTCGTCGGTCGAGCCGGCTCAGGCGAGGCCGTCGAACGGACGGACCTCGACCTTGCCTCGGCACGCCTTGGACCCCTCGGCAGCGAGCTTGAGCGCCACGTCGAGGTCGGGCGTGTCGATGACCCAGAAACCTCCGATGACCTCCTTGGTCTCGAGGTAGGGGCCGTCGGTCATCAGCGGCGTCTCACCCTGACCGTCGACGACGGTCGCTGTCGACGCCGGCTGAAGGCCACCTGCGAAGACCCAGTAGCCCTCGGCGTGAAGCTTGTCATTGAAGGCGCCGGTCGCGGCGAACGCCTTCTCCATCTCCTCCTTGGAGCCGTAGTTGCCGAACTCGTCCATCTCGGCCGGGCCGTGCACAGTCAACAGGTAGTGCGTCATCCCAGTACTCCTCAGTTCCGGAGCGGTCCCGATGACCGCCTTCCACCACCACCACGAACGGCATTCCACCGATACGACAACCTGCCACAGAACCTTGCGATCGGGTTCCTCCTAGGGAAACCGCCCGTTCGACGCCCTGTCGCAGAACAACCGGATGCTCGTGTGCGGGCTCAGCCGCGACTTCGTCCAGGCCGTCGCCGACGGGACCGGCTTCGCCGGCGTCGCGGCCGGGACTCGGCCCCCGACCCTCCCGGTGCTGCGTGACCGCGCGTCGACCCGTAGAACGCTTCTTCTCGCGACCTGTCGGATCGGGAACCGCCCGTATCCCCGGCGTGGAAGGCGCGTCGACCGGCCGACAGAGCGCGGTCACACTCGGCCCGGCTGGCGCGTCAGTGGGTTGACCGAGCAAGCTGGAAGGGTGAAGGCCGTGAACCAGACAGACATGTTCGAGGCCGAACGCCAACGCCTGATGGGGATCGCGAGCCGGGTGCTCAGCGACCACGCCGAGGCCGAAGACGTCGTGCAGCAGGCGTGGCTGCGGCTGCACCGGATGGACGCCGACATCGACAACCTGCCGGCCTGGTTGACGACCGTCACCACCCGGCTGTGCCTCGACCGGTTGCGCTCCCGCACACCCGTCCCCGTAGAGCACGTCGAGCCCGAGGAGACGGCCGCCGACCCGGCCGACGACGTCGCGCTCGCCGACACCGTCGGCCTCGCCCTGCACGTCGTGCTCGACCGGCTCTCCCCGCGCGAGCGGGTCGCCTTCGTGCTCCACGACAGCTTCGGCTTCGAGTTCCCCACGATCGCGGCGGTCCTCGACACCACGCCGGCGGCCGCGCGCAAGCTGGCCTCGCGAGCGCGGGCCAAGGTCACCCAGCCCCATCCTGAGGACCGCCTGGCCGACTGGGAGGTGGTCGACGCCTTCATGGCCGCGGCCAAGAATGGCGACTTCGACCGGTTGCTGCGACTGCTCGCACCCGACGCCGCCGTGACCGCTGACGACGCCGCGGTCCTGATCGGCACACCACGGCAGATCGAGGGCCGCGACGAAGTGGCGACGTTCTTCAACGGCAGCGCCCGGGCCGCGCTCCCGGTCTTCGTCGGTGACCGGCCCGGTGTCGCCTGGTTCCACCTCGGCGCGGCCAAGGTTGTCTTCGACTTCACCGTCAACGACGGCCTGGTGCGCGCCATCACCTTCCGCTCCGCGCCCGACGTGGTCTCGCGAATCGTGCGCCGCGACGGCGGTCAGCCGCGCGGCTGACCCGGTCACACCCTGCCCATCCCGATCGTCAACACATCAGCACACCATCCCAAAAGGAGAGCACATGAAGACCATGACCTGCCGAGCCCTCGGAGGACCCTGCGACTTGGAGCACCACGGCGAGAGCGCCGATGACGTCATCAACGCCCAGGACCGCCACCTCAAGGAGGCGGAGAAGGCCGGCGACGCTACTCACCAGGAGGCCCGGGACGCCATGAAGAGCCGCTGGCGGCACCCCAAGAAGTCGATGGGCTGGTACCGCGACACCAAGCGGGCGTTCGCCGCTCTCTCCGACGACTGACACTGCTTCCGGTCCTCGGTTCCGCCCCGCGGCACCAGACGCGGAACGAGACGCGGCAAAGGGCGCGGCGCCGATTGCGTGCTCAACGGCATGAGCGGGAAAGACGCGGGCCGGGCGGCCCCGCCGCGTCTTCCAGACGTGTCTTACCACCGCCAAAGACCGAACTGCAGGCTAGCCGGCCTACAGCTCGCAGCCCGGTACGGAGCCACCAGAAACAGGTCCATTTAGCACATCGGGCTGAATTTCCTGCGGGCTCTGTGCGGGGTTAGGGGCCTCACACCCCGTCTGACCTGCGCAAACGCGCCGATTCACACGTTGAAGCGGAACTCCACCACGTCGCCGTCGGCCATCACGTAGTCCTTGCCTTCGATGCGCGCCTTGCCAACGGCTTTGGCGGCACTTATCGAGCCGGCTGCGACCAGGTCGTCGTACGACACGATCTCGGCCTTGATGAAGCCGCGTTGGAAGTCGGTGTGGATGACGCCTGCTGCCTCGGGCGCCGTCGCCCCCCGGGTGATGGTCCAGGCCCGCGACTCCTTGGGCCCGGCAGTGAGGTAGGTCTGCAGCCCGAGCGTCTCGAAGCCGACCCGGGCAAGCGTGTCGAGGCCGGGCTCGTCGACGCCCATCTCGGCGAGCATGGCGCGCGCCTCTGCATCGTCATCGAGCTCGACCAGCTCGGACTCGAACTTCGCGTCAAGGAAGATCGCCTCCGACGGCGCGACCAGCTCCCGCATCTGCTGCAGGAGTTCGTGGTCGGCCAGCTCGTCGGCGTCGCAGTTGAAGACGTAGATGTACGGCTTGGCGGTCATCAGGCTCAGCTCGCGCAGCAGTGACGTGTCGAGCTTGGTGGCGGTGATCGGCGTACCCGCCTCGAGCGCCTCCTTGGCCTGGCGCACGGCGTCGAGAGTCGCTGCGGTCTCCTTCTTCAGCCGCGCCTCCTTCTCCAGCCGCGGGATCGCGTTCTCCACGGTCTGCAGGTCGGCCAGGATCAGCTCGGTCTGGATGGTGGAGATGTCGTCAGCAGGCGACACCTTGCCCTCGACGTGGGTGACGTCGTCGTCCCTGAACACTCGCGTCACCTGGCAGATCGCCGCCGCCTCACGGATGTGTGACAGGAACCGGTTGCCGAGGCCCTCGCCCTCCGAGGCGCCGCGGACGATGCCTGCGATGTCGACGAACTGCACAGTCGCCGGAAGGATCTTGGCCGAGCTGAAGATGTTCGCGAGCACGTCGAGCCGGCCATCGGGTACGCCGACGACACCGACGTTCGGCTCGATCGTGGCGAACGGGTAGTTCGCCGCGAGCACGTTGTTCTTCGTGAGGGCGTTGAAGAGCGTGGACTTGCCCGCGTTGGGGAGCCCGACGATTCCGATGGTGAGTGCCACGGGCGACAAGGCTACGGCGAACCACACCGTCGCCGAAATCGAGCGCACGCACGGTAGCCTGAGCGCTTTGCTGCGGCCGGCGTACGCGCCGCTCCCGCGCAGACCGACGACACGAGAGGACCGCATGATCGGGATGGTGCTGGCAGCCGGAGCGGGCAGAAGGCTTCGTCCCTACACCGACGCGCTTCCCAAGGCGTTGATCCCGGTCGACGGCGACACCACGATCCTCGACTTCACGCTGTCAAACTTCGCGACGGTCGACCTGTGCGACGTCGTGGTGGTCGTGGGGTACGCCGCCGACGCGGTCGAGCAGCGTCAGGCGAGCCTCGAGGAGCGCCACGGGGTCAAGCTCACCCTTGTCTACAACGACAGGGCCGAAATCTGGAACAACGCCTACTCGCTGTGGCTGGCGCGCGAGCACTTCCACAAGGACGTGCTGATGGTCAACGGTGACACCGTCCACCCGGTCTCCGTCGAGCACTCCCTGCTCGCGGCCCGCGGCGCCGGCATCCTGCTCGCCCTCGACACCGACAAGCCGCTTGCCGAGGAGGAGATGAAGGTTCAGGTCGACGCAGATGCACGAATGAGCCGCATCACCAAGCTGATGGACCCCGCGTCGGCGTACGGCGAGTACATCGGCGCCAACATCATCGAAGCCGGGGCCGCCGACGAGCTGGCCGACTGCCTCGAGGCGACGTTCTACCGTGACCCGAACCTCTACTACGAGGACGGGTTCCAGGAGTTCGTCGACCGCGGCGGAGTCATCGGCACGGCACCCATCGGCGAGCAGGTCCCGTGGGTCGAGGTCGACAACCACGACGACCTCGCTCGAGCCAGGGAGATCGCATGCCGCTACTAGCCCGCATGCTGGCCAGCCCTCTCTTCGTCGACATCCGCGCCGGAGCCGTGGACGACCTTGCCGAGCTGTTCACTGAGCGACGGATCTCCGCCAACGGCAGGGTGCTCGTCGCCGTCGGCCCCGGCCAGGGCGAGCAGATCTGGGAGCGCGTCAACGGCGCCCTCGACGAGGCTGGCGTCTTCACGGTCACCGGCGCCAGCCTCGCGGCTGCCGGCGAGCTGCAGGAGGCGCTGCACGAGCGTGCGTACGACGCAGTCGTCGGCATCGGCGGCGGCCGCACCCTCGACGTCGCCAAGTATGCCGCCACCCGCGTCGGCGTACCGATGGTCGCTGTCGCCACCAACCTCGCCCACGACGGCATCTGCTCCCCCGTCGCCTCGCTCGAGCACTCCGGAGGCAAGGGGTCCTTCGGGGTGGCGATGCCGCTGGCGGTCGTGGTCGACCTCGACTACGTGCGCGCGGCACCGGCCCGCATGGTCCGCTCCGGAGTCGGCGACGCGATCAGCAACCTGTCGGCGATCGAGGACTGGCAGCTCGCCCACCGTGAGCGCGGTGAGGTCCTCGACGGGTTGGCGGTGACGTTTGCCCGCACCGCCGCCGAAGCCATGCTGCACCGCGAGGACGGTATCGCCGACGAGGAGTTCCTTATCGCGCTTGCGGAGGCGCTGGTGCTGTCCGGCATGGCGATGTCGGTCGCTGGCACGTCACACCCCTGCAGTGGGGCCTGCCACGAGTTCATCCACGCAGTCGACTCGCTCTTCCCCGACACCGCCAACCACGGCGAGCTCGCCGGAGTGGGAGCGCTCTTCGCCTACCACCTGCGTGGCAACGCGACCCGGTTCGAGCAGATCGCCGACTGCCTACGCCGGCACGACCTGCCGCTGTCGCCCGACGACCTCGGGCTCACGGTCGAGCAGTTCGCGACGGCCGTCCAGCGCGCGCCCGAGATGCGCCCCGACCGCTACACGATCCTCGAGCACCTTGCGCTCGACGAGCGCGAGATCCACTCGGCCGTGTCGACGTACGTCGACGCCGTCGGCTGACGCGCGCGGCCCGGTTTCGCGTACGTCTGCCGGCCCGCTTCGCGTACGTCTTCCGACACACGGCGGCAAACGTACGCCGACAGCCTGCGACGGCCGGCAAAGGTATGGCGCGCAGCACCATCCGCGTAGGTGACAATGAGCCAGGAAGCTCAAGGAGACCGACATGCCCGAGAACGCGAACCTGCTCACACAGGACCGGTTCCAGGTGCTGGGCCCCTCCCACCTCGCAGCCCTCGCCGTGCTCGCCGTCGGTGCGGTGGCCGTCGTGATGGTCGGACGCCGCCACCGCGACACCGAGCAGGCGCGCCGGTTCAGCAAAGGGTTCGCCCTTGCCATCCCCGTGTTCACGGTCCCTCTGCAGGTCCTGCAGCTGCTGCCGTCTGACTGGGACGTCCGGACGTCGTTGCCCCTCCACCTCTGCGACCTCGCCTGGATGGCGGCGGTCTGCGCGCTCTGGACTCACCGACCGTGGGCCGTCGGCCTCACCTACTACTGGGGGCTCACGCTCACCACCCAGGGGATCGCCACGCCGTCACTGACCGAGGACTTCCCCAGCCCCCGCTACCTCATGTTCTGGGGTATGCACCTGCTCATCGTCTGGGCCGCGCTCTACCTGACCTGGGGTCTGAAGCTGACACCCACCTGGCGCGTCTACCGGACCGCTGTCGCCCTCACAACCGGCTGGGCAGCCGCGGTATTCGTGTTCAACACCGTCGTCGGCAGCAACTACGGCTACCTCAACCGCAAGCCCGCGTCGGCGTCGATCCTCGACTTCCTCGGCCCTTGGCCGCTCTATGTCGTGTTGGAGATCGCCATCGTGGTCGCCGTCTGGGGGCTGATGACGTGGCCGTGGGTGGCCATGGGGGGCAGGCAGCGGCACCAACAACGCGCCGACGCCGTCCCACTCCCATGACACCAATCCGGCGACTTCTCGCCCCACTCGCGACGCTGCTGCTTCTGACCGGCCTCGTGGGTTGCGGCACGACCTCTCCCGGGCCGGCCGCCAGCAAGCCACCGCCCAGCACCCTGCCGAAGGTCGAGGCGACGCTGACCGGCACCCTCAAGGACGTCACCACGATCGAGCCGTCCGCCGACGCAGGCCCCAACCCGCTCGGAACCGTCCTGGTCGACCCGCCGGGCACGTCCGCCACCGCGATGCCGATGTTCTTCGAGATCACCGCTGAGACAGTCCTCTTCCGCGAGTACGCCGGTCAAGGCGACAGCGAGCTGACGGCAATCGACTTCTCGACCGTCACCGTGGGCATGAACGCACGCGTCGGGTACTCCGGACCGATCCGGGAGAGCTTTCCTTCCCAGGCCACGGCCGAGTACCTCGTCTTGGAGGACTCCAGCTCCTGACTCGGCAGATGTCGACGGGATCGCCGCTCCCGGCGTGCGCTCAGCGGAAATGTCGGTCCGCGCTGCGATAGTTCCCCCATGAACGCAACAACCGTCGTCATCGCCTTGCTGACTCTCGTCGTCGGCGCTGCCGTCGGCTACCTCGTGGGGCAGCAGCGCGCCCAGCGTTCCCGTGACGATCTACGCGACGAGCTGAGGGCGCTGTCGGCGCAGGCGGTGGCCGACTCCACCCAGCAGGTGCTGACCCTGTCGTCACGCGCGGTCAACGACTCGACCCAGCAGGTGCTCGCCCACGCCGACTCGCGAGCCACGGCGACGGAGCAAGTTGTCCGGCCTGTGCGCGAGAGCCTCGACCGGCTCAACGAACGCATCCACCGGCTGGAGACGAGCGGGGCGTCGTGGCAGTCGCAGCTCAAGCAGCAGGTGGAGTCCGTGCACCTCAGCGGCGTCGAGCTGCGCCGCGAGACCCAGGCGTTGTCCGAGGCCCTGCGGCGCCCCCAGGTGCGGGGCAACTGGGGAGAGATGCAGCTCAGGCGCAGTCTGGAGCTCTCAGGGCTCACCGCCCACTGCACGTTCGAAGAGCAGCTGAGCGCCCCCAGCGACGACGGCATGCTGCGCCCCGACGTGGTGGTGCAGATGGCCGGCGGCAAGCACATCGTCATCGACTCGAAGGTCTCGCTCGACGCGTTCCTGACCGCGACCCAGGCCGCCGACGCCCAGGCGCGCGCCACCGGACTGGCGCGCCACGCGAAGCAGGTCCGGCACCACATCGACCAGCTGGCCGCCAAGGCCTACTGGCGGCAGTTCTCCCCCGCACCCGAGTTCGTCGTGATGTTCCTGCCGGGTGAGGCGATCTTTGCCCAGGCGCTCGAGACCGACCCCGGCATGCTCGACTACGCGGCTGGCAAGAAGGTCATGCTCGCCACCCCGACCACGCTGATCGCCATGTTGAAGACCGTGGGTTACGCCTGGTCACAAGACGCCATCGCCGACAACGTGCGAGAGGTGCATACCCTCGGCCGCGAGCTCTACGAGCGCATCGGCACGGTCAGCGGTTACCTCGACAAGCTGGGGCGTTCCCTCACCGGTGCCGTCAAGAGCTACAACAGCACGGTCGGCTCGCTCGAGACCCGAGTGCTCGTCAGCGCTCGCAAGTTCGAGGACCTCGCGGTCGTCGACGCCGAGATGCTCAGCCCGGAGGGCGTGACGGAGTCCACGCGGCCGCTGACCGCGCCGGAGCTGGTGGCCTACGACGAGCCGCAGCCGGTCATCGAGGGCAAGCCCGGCCAGGAGCAGTGGCAGCGTCGAGCCGTAGGCGAGTGACGTCTCACCACTGCTCCGCAGCGGCTGTGAGCTCAGTGCTGTGAGGGCAGTGCTGCGAGCTCAGTGCTGTGAGCTCAGTGCTGTGGGGGCAGTGCTGTGGGGGCAGTGCTGCGAGGTTTAGTGCCGCGAGGTTAGTGCTGCGAGGTTAGTGCTGTGACTCTTGAGGCTGTTGTGACTGTTGCGGCGTGGCGCGACCAAAGACCTAGTCGTACGCCGTAGCGTGACCACGACGACCAGGTCATCGCGGAGGCGACCATGAGCACCTCGCCGTACAGGACACCATCGTGGGACGACGAAGACTTCGAGATTCTCGGACAAGAGCCGCTCGACAGCCCTCCACCCGCGCACGACTCCGTCGTGTTCCAGTCCGACGTGAGCCCCGATGCTGACCTCGGCCAGGACGCTGACTTCGACCGGGACGCTGACTTCGACCGGGACGCTGACTTGGATCAGGACCATGACTTCGACCAGGAGTACGGGGCACACGGCTCCACCGTGACGCACCAGTCCACCTGGACAACCGACGACGGCGACCTGCTGTCGCAGGAGTCGTTGCGGGCGACCGAGTACGCGGCGATGCCGGGGCTTCCCAGCCGCGGGGTCATCCTCGTCACGGCGCTCTTCGCCGGTGGCTGTGCCGCACTCGACTTCACGCTGACCGGGCACCTGTCGATCTTCTTCGACCTCTGCTTCGTCGTGATCGGGCTGGTCAGCGCGATGGCGGTCCGCCGGTACGACCTCTTCACCGCCGGAGTCCTGCCGCCGATCATCTTCGCGGCTGTCATCGCCACCGTCGCACTGACGGCGCCTGCCACCTTGGCTCCCGACGGCGGCCTGTCCAAGGCGTTCATGACCGGACTGGCCGAGCACGCCACCGCACTGGTTGCCGGTTACGGGATCGCGTTGCTCACGGTCGCCGGACGCGTGTTGTCGACCCGCCAGCGCTGACGCCGGCTTCACATCCTCGTCCGCGAACCGTGGACGGCCAGGTCAAGTCAGGTCAGCTCAGGCCGGCGGCGCGCATGTCCTTGCGCAGCTCCGGCGGCAGCGCGAAGATCAACGACTCCTCCGCCGTGTGGACCGCCCGCGCCGCCGGGTAGCCACGCTCCGTGAGGTAGTCGAGAACCCCCTCGACAAGATCCTCGGGCACCGAAGCGCCCGACGTCACGGCGACGGACTCGACAGCGTCGAGCCACTCCTCGCGAATCTCCGACGCGTCATCGACGCGGTACGACGCCTTCGCGCCACTCTCGAGGGCAACCTCGACGAGCCGCACGGAGTTGCTGGAGTTGCCGGAGCCGACAACGAGCACGAGATCGGCACCTTTCGCGATCTCCTTGACGGCCTGCTGCCGGTTCTGGGTGGCGTAGCAGATGTCGTCGGACGGCGGGTCGAGCAGGTTCGGAAACTGTTCACGGATCCGGCCGACCGTCTGCATCGTCTCGTCGACGGACAAGGTGGTCTGCGACAGCCAGGCGACCTTGTTCGGGTCGCGCACCGTCAAGTTTGCGACGTCGTCGGGGCTCTGCACGAGCGTGATGTGGCGCGGGGCCTCGCCGGCCGTGCCCTCTACCTCTTCGTGGCCCTCGTGGCCGATGAGCAAGATGTCGTAGTCGTCATCGGCGAACCGGCGGGCCTCGTGGTGCACCTTGGTCACCAGCGGGCAGGTCGCGTCGATCGTCTTGAGACCACGCTCCTGCGCCTGCTCGTGCACGGCGGGCGACACCCCGTGCGCGGAGAAGACAACCGTGGCGCCTTCAGGCACCTCGTCGAGCTCCTCGACGAAGATGGCACCGCGCGCCTCGAGTGTCCGCACCACATGCAAGTTGTGCACGATCTGCTTGCGGACGTACACCGGGCGACCGTAGAGGTCGAGGGCCTTCTCGACGGTGATCACCGCCCGGTCGACACCGGCGCAGTAGCCGCGCGGGGCCGCCAGCAGCACCGTGCGGTCGCCGGGAGCCGGAGCGTCGCTGGTCGTCGTAGCGGGGTGGGCAGACATGCCTCCATCGTAGGCGGAGTGCGTCGCCGGACACGATTCTGCCGTCGGCACGCTCGTCGACCACACTCCTGCCGCCAGCCGTGCCGGTCGGAGCGTGGCACTACTCTCAGACGGTGGCCTTGGAGACGAGCGTGGACAACCCCGCCCCGGTACGGGTGATCGCCAACACCATGTCGGGCTACGTCAACCGGCTGGGACCGATCTGGGTCGAAGGTCAGATCGCCCAGCTCAGCCGGCGCTCGAGCTCGGGCACGGTATTCCTCACCCTCCGCGACCCGGTGGCGGAGGTGTCGGTTCAGGTGACGGTGGCACGCAGCACGTTCGACGCGATGGCGACGCCGGTCACCGAGGGCGCGCGGGTGGTGGTCTTCGCGCGTTTCCAGTACTACGTCCCGCGCGGCACCCTGTCGCTCAACGCCCGCGAGATCCGGCCGATCGGCGTCGGCGAGCTGTTGGCCCGCATCGAGCAACGTCGCCAGCTGCTGGCTGCTGAGGGCCTTTTCGACGCGGCCCGCAAGCGACCGCTGCCATTCCTGCCGCGGCGTATCGGTCTGATCGTCGGTCGCAACTCCGCAGCCGAGCGCGACGTCGTCGACAACGCCACCCGCCGCTGGCCAGGCGTCGACTTCCGCATGGAGTACGCCGCCGTACAGGGACATGACGCCGCCCGGCAGGTGATCGAGGCGCTCGGCGTACACGACAAGGACGAGACCGTCGACGTGATCATCGTGGCGCGCGGTGGGGGTGCCATCGAAGACCTGCTGCCGTTCTCAGACGAAGGACTGCTTCGCGCAGTCTCCGCGTGCCGCACTCCCGTCGTGAGTGCGATCGGACACGAGTCCGACCAGCCGTTACTCGACCTCGTTGCCGACTTCCGGGCGTCAACCCCCACCGACGCTGCCAAAAGGGTGATCCCCGACGTTAGGGACGAGACAGCGAAGATCGCATCGTTGCGCGAGCGCAGCCACTACGTCGTACGTGCCATCGTTGAACGAGAGCGACACGGCCTCGCGAACGCCCGGTCGCGCCCCGTCCTCGCGGCACCGCGCCACGTGCTCGACCAGCTGAGCCACTCCGTCGACGAGACACGGGCACGAGGCCGGCGCTGCCTCGACCAGCGGTTGAGGCGTTCCAGTGACGAGATCGGGCACCGGCTCGCTCGCGTGCAGACGTTGTCGCCTCTCGCGACGCTGCAACGCGGCTACGCCGTCATCCAGATGCCGGACGGAAGCGTTGTCACCGACGCCGCTGCCGTCTCGGCCGGCGACATGGTCGAGGCACGGCTCGCCGCTGGTCGGCTGACCGCGACCGTGACGACTTCCACCGAGCACGCTGCCCTGGAGGATTCCCGATGAGCGACGGCACTCCTTCCTACGAACAGGCGCGTGACGAGCTGATGGCCATCGTCGCCACGCTCGAGGCGGGCACCACCACGCTCGCGGAGTCGATGGAGCTGTGGGAGCGCGGTGAGGCACTCGCGAAGATCGCCCAGCAGCACCTCGACGGGGCCCGGGCGAAGCTCGACGCCGCGCATGCTGCCGATGACGGCGACTCCGACCAGGACTGAGTCGGCGCCTGCGCTACTCCTGCAGCGACTCGGCGAAGCCGACCAGCGCGTCTTCAGGGACCGTCCCTGACACCACGGTGGTCGACTCGTCGCCCCGCAGCAGCAACGCGTTGTCGTCCCCGTCTGCCTCGTGGAGGGTTTGCCAGCGCACACCGTTGATCTCGACAGGCTGCCCTGGCTCGGCTGCAGGGGTGACGCCGGCGATAAAGCTCTGCGTCGCGGCGGTCGACTGGTCGACGGCGGCGTACTCCTCGTCATCGACCACGAAGCCGAGATGCCACACGTAGTCGGCATCGTGCTTCCCGGCCTCCGCGCTGGTGGCCCGCCATCCCGGCGGCACCGGCTCCGGCGCCAGGACATCAAAAGGCGCATCGGCCCGGGCCTCGGCCAGAGACGGGCGATAGTCGATCGTCGCCGCTGGGTCAGCAACGTCTCTCTGGGCCAGCCGGGTGAGCAAGAACATCACGAAGATGAGCAGCAGCACTGCCACGATTGCCCCGATCAGACCATTGACGCTGCGGTCGTAGCCGCGCCTCGGTCGGCCTGTGTCGCTCGCCTCGCTCACCTGACCCATTATCCGAGGCGGTACGCGGTCTCGATGCCCGGCCCTCAGCCGCGAGCGTGTCGGGCAGACCAGCAGGCCACCTCGCAGCCGAGTTGGAACGGTGTAGCGCTCGCCAAGCCATCTCGGCTGCAACGACGTACCAAACTGGCCGTTGGACGACACGTGGATCAGGGTTGGCTACGATCAGCAACACCTGCAGAGGAGAGCCTGTGACGGCGGAGCAACCACCCGGTCCCACCGGGCACCAGTTCGAGACCCCCCGCGACGCGCCGGACCGCAACCTCGCCATGGAGCTCGTCAGGGTGACCGAGGCGGCGGCCATGGCCGCCGGGCGCTGGGTCGGCCGAGGCGACAAGGAGGGCGCCGACGGCGTCGCCGTCAACGCTATGCGGGCCCTGATCGGCACGGTGGGGATGGACGGCATCGTCGTCATCGGTGAGGGCGAGAAGGACAACGCCCCGATGCTGTTCAACGGCGAGAAGGTCGGCGACGGCACCGGTCCGCAGGTCGACGTAGCCGTCGACCCCATCGACGGGACCACGCTGGCTGCCAAGGGCATGAGCAACGCGGTGGCGGTGATGGCGGTGTCACCGCGCGGCTCGATGTACGACCCGTCCGCGGTCTTCTACATGGAGAAGCTCGTCACCGGCCCCGAGGCCGCCGACGTCGTCGACATCCGACTTCCCGTCGGTGAGAACATCCGGCGTACGGCGAAGGCCAAAGGCAGCTCCAACGACGACATCACCGTCGTCATGCTCGACCGCCCTCGGCACGAGCGGATCGCTGAAGAGGTTCGCGCCACCGGCGCTCGCATCAAGTTCATCACAGACGGTGACGTGGCCGGGGCGATCATGGCGGCAAGAGCAGACACCGGCATCGACCTGCTACTGGGGATCGGCGGCACACCCGAAGGGATCATCGCCGCCTGCGCGATGAAGTCGCTCGGCGGTGTGATCCAAGGGCGGCTCTGGCCCAAGGATGACGAGGAGCGACAAAAGGCGCTGGACGCCGGCCACGACCTCGGTCGGGTGCTGACGACCGACGAGCTCGTCGCAGGCGACGACTGCTTCTTCGTCGCCACCGGCATCACCGACGGTGAGCTGCTGCGGGGAGTCCGCTACGCACATGGTGGCGCCACCACCCACTCGCTCGTGATGCGCTCGCGCAGCGGCACGATCCGGTCGATCCTGAGTGAGCATCGGCTGGAGAAGCTCCGCTCGTACGCCGCGGTGGACTTCGAGCACGCCTGACGGTCGTCGTATACTCGACGGTAACAAACCGGAGGTACGTCGCTCAGACCCTGCGCCAAACCGACCGTCGAGGGGAGCACGACATGTTGCCTATGGAGCACAGCGCTGAGGGCGTCGCCCATCTCGACAGTGGTATCGACATCTGCTTCGACACGGTCGGAGACCCCAACGACCCTGCGCTGCTGCTGGTGATGGGCCTCAGCGGGCCGCTCATCTGGTGGAGCCCGGGGCTCTGCGAGGTGCTGGCGTCGCGCGGTTTCTTCGTCATCCGCTACGACAACCGCGATGTCGGGAAGTCCACGAAGCTTCGTGGTCAGGGGGGCCGCCGCGCCGACCTCGCCCGGGCGTTTGCCGGCGGGAGGACGACGCCTCCGTACACCCTGAGCGACATGGCTGACGACGCCGTCGGGCTCCTCGACCACCTCGGCGTCGAGCAGGCCCACGTGACCGGTGTGTCGATGGGCGGCATGATCGCGCAGACGATGGCGATCGAGCACCCCGACCGGGTGCTGTCCTTGGTGTCGATCATGTCCACCACCGGCCGCCGCACCGTCGGCTGGCAGCACCCGCGCTTGCTCCCGATGCTGCTCAACGGTCAGCGCTCCGACCGCGACCGTGTCATCGCCATGTCGGTGAAGACCTGGGCGATGATCGGCTCACCGGCATATCCGATGCCCGCCGTGGAGACCAAGCTCCGCGCGGCGGAGACGTTCGACCGGGGCATCAGCTCATCTGGGGTCATCCGCCAGATGCAGGCAGTTCTGTCGCAGCCCGACCGGACACGTGCGCTGCGTCGCCTGCGGGTGCCTGCGCTTGTCGTCCATGGATTGAAGGACCCGATGGTGCACGTGTCCGGCGGTCGTGCGACGGCGAAGGCCATCCCGGGTGCCGAGCTGCTGCTGGTCCCCGGGATGGGTCACGACCTGCCAGCAGAGCTGTGGCCGACGTTCGCCGACGGGATCCAGCGCACCGCTCGCCGCGCGACCTCGGTCGACTCCCACTGACCCTACGAGTCCGTCAGGACGTCGGCGGCGCGAGTCCGACCGAGACCAGCAGCCGACTCACCCGCCTGTTCAGCGAGCGTGCGTAGGTCGCCGTCAGGTGGCTGTCATCGCGATACGTGACCTTCTGGTCCCGCACGGCCTTTGCAGAGAGACCGGGGGCACACCAGGCTCGTGCCGCGAACCGCCCGCACCGACGCATACGGCCCGGCCCATTCCGCGCGTTCCCTCCAAGGAACGCGAACCGCTCAAGATCTGTGGCCGGCTAGCGCCCGCTCAGCCCCTAGGGCGACGGCAGAGTTGACGGAAGACCTTGCCGCCGCCAGTAGTCATCGACCGCCGCGTCGACGTCGAGAGGCCACTGCAGGCCGAGCGCCTCGACGGCGGCACGGCCGTGCTCACGGAAGGCGGCTCCAGCCGTCACCATGGCGGTGACGACCCGACCGGGCTCTGCCGTGGGCGCCAGCAGCTCAGCGAGCACCCCTCGTTGATGGGCCGTCAGACGGCTGCTCCACTGCTTGACCCCCATCGCCGGCAGCGGGGCGTTGCATGCGACGAAGAGCTGATAGAGCAAGAGCTGCGTCTGGTGGACCGCGACCACCCCCTGCAGCCAGTCTGCCCGGGCGACCACCGCAGCCGGGAAGATCGCCTGTTGCCGATAGAACTCGTCCACGACTGCGCGGATCCCCGCAGGGTCAGGCTGCTGCAGCTCGGCAGGCGACGGCACCTGCTCGTCAAGCCCGTCACGATCCATGACGACCTGGCGAGTGCGGTAGGGGGACGTCTCGAGGCTCGACACCGGCTCCGTCACCACATCGAGCCGCAGACACGCGACGGTGGTGGCGGCGAAGCTGCCCGGCATCCCCGGAAGCTCCTGTGCCAGCAGGGTGGGCGAGACGGCCGCGAGCCAGTCCCGCCAGCCGGCTGCGAAGTCGTCGAACAGGTCGTCGTCGATGGCAAGCAAGACGTCAAGGTCGGAACCGGCGTCGGCCTCTCCCCTGGCGACGGAGCCTCCGAGCCAAGCCGCCCTGATCCGTGCGTCGGCCACGCACGCGGCGCGCACGTTGCTGAACAGGTCCCGGTACTCCGACGGCAGCGGCGTCAGCGAGGCCAAGGCAGCAGTGACCGCCTCGTCGGAAGCGGGTTCCGAGTGGGTCACACGCCGACCATAGTGCTGCCGTCGAAGGGTCTACGCGGCGAGCGCGACCAGCTCCGCCAGTGCGTCCTCGAGGTAACCGATCAGGTTCCATACGTCGGGCACCAGCTCGCGGCACGCGATGAGCCCGAAGTCGAGAGCGCCGTTGTAGGAGAACAAGGTGATGTTCAAGGCTCCGGTCAGGTCGGTGATCGCCGACACCGGGTAGACACCCAGCACTGCGGCCCCTCCGACGTACAGCGGCATTTGCGGACCCGGCACATTGGAGATGAACAGGTTGAACGGGAAGGCACCTACGGCCACCATCTGGAAGATGGCCCGCGCGGCCAGGCCCGACAGGGCGGTCGGGATGACAGCGGTCAGATCCTGCAGGATCGACGCCGGTACCGCGTCGAACTGCTCCTTCGCCTCGGCCATCCCCATCTGTACGCCGATCAGGCGCTCGGCCGGGTCGGCGATGTGTGTCGGCATCTCCGCGAGCATTACCGAGATCTGGTTGCCGTTCTCGCCCTGCTGGTCCTCGGTGCGCACTGACACGGGGACCGCGACCACGATCGGGGTCGAAGGCAGCCCGTCGTGGTCGAGGAGCCACCGACGCAGGGTGCTCGTGCACAGTGCCATCACGACGTCGTTGACCGTCATGGCGAAGGCGTTCTTGACCGCCTTGATGTCGTCGAGCGGCAACGAGCCGTAGGCGAAACGCCGGTGGGCGGTGATCGGAGCATTGAGCGGCGTCTGCGGAGTCGAGATGGTGCGACGGCAGACGTCGCGGCCGTCGCTGCCACCGGAGGCGAGCCGCAACGCAGCATCGGCAAGGTCACTGATGGCCTTGGAACCGGGGACCAAACTCGCGCCCGGCATGTCAGCCAGATGCGGCAGTGCCCGAGGGAGTGTCCGCATGATGTCGAGCGGCTGGGTGGCCATCGACACGAGGCCTTTGCCGATGAGCTCGGTCGTGCTGGGCATCGGACCGGGACTCCAGTACGCGTCCGGCGGCTCCTCGACACGCGGCTCGACCGTGACATCCATGATCGTCGCGAGGATCTCGGCGCCGGAGATCCCGTCGATCGCCGCGTGGTGGACCTTGGTGTACAACGCCTGTCGGCCACCTGAGACGTTGTGGATCAGGTACATCTCCCACAGCGGTCGGGTTCGGTCGAGCGGGCGGGCATGGATCCGGGCCACCTGTTCGCCGAGCTGGCTGTCGTCACCGGGCGCAGGCAGCCCCACCTCGCGAAGGTGGAACTCGATGTCGAAGTCCGGGTCGTCGATCCAGTAGGGGCGACCGAGACTCAGCGGGACGCTGACCAGCCGCTGCCGCAGCGGGGCTGCGAGGTGCAGCCGGGGCTCGACGACCTCGCGGATCCGGTCGAGCGTCAGCTCGCCCCCTGGGGCACTCGACGGGTCCAGCAGGATCAGGCTCCCCACATGACCCACCGTCGTTGCGGACTCGACGTGGAGGAACTGGGCATCGAGCGAGGACAACTGCTGCATGGGGCCAGTGTGGCGTACCAGGACAAGAGGCGACAGGCGCCAGTGTGCCGCCGCCCCCAGCCCGCACGCGCAGGCTCGACCGCGTCAGTCGGCGACGACCAGCACCGGAGCTGGGTCGATGTCGATCGAGACCCGGTCACCCGGGCCGACGCCGTGGGCGCTGGTGCGGGGAATCTGGGAGACGAACTGCGTGCCGTCGACGACGTCGATGGTGAGTCGCGAGATCGCACCCAGGAAGCTCGACACCGAGACGACCCCGTTGCCGGCAGGGTCGGGTCGGACGTGGATCGACTCGGGTCGCACCAGTGCCGTACCTGCCCCGTCCCTGATCGATCCGTCCAAGAGCGGCAGCCTGGTGCCGGCCACCGTGGCGGTGCCGCCGGAGACGGTGGCCCGGATCCTGTTCGCCAACCCGACGAACTCTGCGACGAACTGCGTCCGTGGCTCGGAGTACAGCACCTCGGGTACGGCGATCTGCTCGAGCTGCCCGGCTCGCATGACTCCCACTCGGTCCGCGATCGCCAGCGCCTCTTCCTGGTCGTGGGTGACGAACAGCGTCGTGGTCCCTACCTCCAGCTGGACCCGGCGGATCTCGTCACGCAGCTGTCCGCGAACCTTGGCGTCGAGCGCCGAGAGCGGCTCGTCGAGGAGCAGCACCGAGGGCTCGAAGGCCAGTGCGCGTGCCAGCGCCACTCGCTGCTGCTGACCGCCCGACAGCTGATGCGCATACCGCTCGCCCTGCGTGTCGAGGCCGACGAGCTCGAGCACCTGCATAGCGCGCGCCTTGCGTCTTCCGGCGTCGACCTTGCGCAGCTTGAGACCGAACTCGACGTTCTGCCGGGCGGTCATGTGCGGGAAGAGGCTGTACGCCTGAAACACCATGCCCATGTCCCGCTTGTTGGCGGGGGTCCGCGACACGTCCTTGCCACTGACCATCACCTGCCCGGAGGTGGCGTCGTCGAGGCCGGCGACGATCCGCAGCGCGGTCGTCTTACCGCACCCTGACGGGCCGAGCAGCACCACGAGCTCTCCCGGCGCCAAGGTGAGGTCGAGTCCGTCGAGCGCGTTGACGGTTCCGAACGTGCGGGTGAGCCCTTCCAACCGAACCTCGACACCCTGGCTCGCCACCTCGTCGGAGGCAGGCGCGTCGGCAGGCTTCGCGTCCTTGCCGGGTCGGGGACGCGCTGACATGTCGGCTTCACTCACGACGTGGCCTTCCGACCTTTGCGACGCGTGCCGACAAACGACAGCGCGAACAACAAGATGAATGCCAGCCCGAGCGAGGCGAGCGACGCTGCAACGCTGACGACCGAGTTCCGCAGGCTGAACTCGGCGATGACCACCTGCAGGTTGTCGAACAGGAGGAGTGAGGCGAACGTGAACTCGCCGAACACTAGCGCGACGGCGAGGAAGGCGGCCGACAGAATCGCTGACATGACGTTCGGGACGATGATCCGGGCGATGACGGTGCCCCATCCGGCACCCAGGCTGCGAGCCGCCTCCGAAAGGGTGCCCACGTCGATGCTGGACAAGCCCGAGTCCAGCGCGCGGTAGCAGTAGGGCAGGACCAGCACGATGTAGGGGAACGTCAGGCTCAGTGCGGTGTCGGTCACCAGGTACTCGACCCAGAGCTGCACGTTCTGGAAACCGACCACGATCACGATCGCGGGAATCGTCAACGGCAGCAGGCAGATGAACTCCATCGCCTTGCGCGCCTTCGGCACCTTCAGCCGCACCCAGACCATCGT
>JAABUS010002127.1_pt1 | contig 39009 bp, 38 predicted proteins | sample 5560161 | NCBI WGS metagenome assembly JAABUS01 (sample SAMN10711885, study PRJNA513376) | rock metagenome | isolation source: Antarctica rocks | place: Antarctica: Victoria Land, Trio Nunatak nord | collected 2016-01-04
CCCCAATGATAAACGTCGGCGTCCCCGGCACCGCCTCGACTTCCGCTCAGGACATCGGCATAAAGGCATTCGCTATCCGTAAAACAGTCGCGGAATTCACGAGTGAGAAGGTAGCAGCTTTGTTGCATGAAATGGCGTTTGAACTTGGCGCGCAGAGGAGGTACGATTGCTTTTTAGGGAGTGGGTATGGTATTGTTACGAGTTGGGTTGGAATTGGCATGGCCGATGTGGGTTGCGAGGAGGGGGTGGAGACGGTGTGGGCGGAGGCTGTGATGCCGTTTTGTGATGGGTGTGTACTTGTTAGGGAGGGAAGGGTGATGTGGAGGTGGGAGGGAAGATGGGGAAGGAATGGTGGGCGAAAGGTGTGAGTTTGGACGTTTTGGTTAGGAGCGATGTTATGGAGAGGTTGGTGGGGGATAAGGGGTTGAGGGCTTTTGCTTAGGTTTGAGAATGGACTTCTATGGTTCTGGCACTTTCTTTGTCAGCCTCGACCGTCTTTCATACCCGCTCATGGCGCTCACATGTCTTCCCTACTCCTTTCTCTCCTTCTCCTGTCTTTTTCTTCTCCTCCACCTCCTTCTCGTCTTCTCCTAATTGGGGACTCTATCCCAAGCTCCTGGCGGAGCTTGGTCTTCAAGATGGCCTCCTTAAACGGGCTACGGGCTTTTGTTGCCCATGGTGACACTCTCGTTGGTGTTTCATCAGCTAAAAGCCGAGCCGGCGTATGCAGAGTAGCCACTGGCGGCGACGAGGTAGGGAGAGGCGTGAAGGGCGATGGTACGGGAGTGCTGCTTCCTTGTGGAACATCGCCAATGTTGAAGTAGTCTGGAATCTCTTGGGCGTTGAACTCGTATTGCAAGGCCACTTGAACGACATAACGAGCGAAGGTCACGGAGCCGAGCGTGGCCACTTCAGGGCTTACTCCTGAAATTCTAGGAATGGCACACATGACTTCCACAAAGGCGATCTGAGATTTTGGACACCTGTCGCCAGGCTTAGTCTCAAGGAGATGCGACCCAGCCCCTTCGAGGTAGAGTGTTTTGGACTAGCCTTGGCCGGTTGATCTTCTGCCATGTTGATGTCCCAGTAGCCTGGTAGCTCTTAGACAGTGTCCATGCAACTTTACTAAACGAATGTCCGATCGTCCCATTATAGCGAAGGGCTTCAACTTGCTAAGTCCTTCGCAGCATCCTGGTCACTGTGCGTGACAACCATTACGTCGTAGGAAGACTTCAGATTGAGAACAGAGTTGTTGAATTTGAATTCAGCAGAGTCAGGGATGAGCCTCTCGCCATCGCGACAGGCACAGCGACTCGACTTTCATTTCATCACTCCGGAGTCCTTGCCAGTTGCACCAAGTGTCCACAGGCGGCCTTCTTCATAGTCTAAAATTGGTCTTTGCAGGCCGTCTCCAGCCCGTGTCGCTTCTGGTTGCCCTTCTCTTGCTCGCGGATTGTGACAAGGTCGCATTTGCTACAGCGACTTCCTGAGGACTAAAAGAAGTCGTCGATCCTCTTTTCAACTGTGATTTGATTCTCTCTATATTCTATGCCCTTCGTAAGATTGACCCGTGGTATTGGAGATACAGGTTTCCAAATAAAGATCTCTAAAGGCTCTTATTCTTGGCAAATCTCCGGATGAATCCTCACACCTTGTTAAGGTACGGCCTCGAGGTTTTATTCTCCACCAACTCCTCTCACCGCCGAACTGTCTTGTCTAGCCCATCCTGCCACGGACTTATTGCTAATTTTAAGGGCAGACCGAGTAATTGTCATATCTGCTACTTCCGTCAGTGATCATTGAAAGGATGTCTACTGTGTCTTGAGCGCGAATTTGAGTAACTGGATGGAATCTAGCCCCTCGCTTCCTCCAAGGGCTCCTCCACCTCCTCCGACTTCCTCTTCCTCTTCCATGGTGTTGGATAGCTCTTGATCCTGGGTACAATTGAAATGCTCATCACCTATGTTGTCGTACGTAGTTACTAGTCGTAAGACAGTTTGAAGGTCTTTACCTACGGGGATAGTGGTGAGCGGTCTTTGGCAGGAATGAATGGATTGGTAGTTTCCTACGAGGCTTCGTCACCATTGACATTGTACATTCTTTTGGAAGACAAGGAAATTATGCAGTGCTGGTTGGGAACACTTGAGGGCGATATTGAGCCTGCTTTGAAATTCTGCAAGACGAGGTTGTTCCATAATGTCCAAGATCTCATTGGGTAAGTTTGGTTGAATTCCGAATTCCTGTCGACGGGGTCTAGCCATGGTAACATAATCTTTTCGTACACCTCTGAGGCAATAGAACACAGGGAAACTACACCATTGCTTTTGCTAGCAACACACTCTCGGATTCAGAACACGAAAAAGAAATGCAGTCTGCCTGGTTAGCTCATGGTATAATTTCAATCGGACGTGGGGCACGCAATTATTTAACGCCTAACGGTTCTAGAATAATGAAGACTTTCCGGCATGCTTTTTTCCATGATATTAAGACTTGCCTCTTATGACATCTCTTTGCCTCGTGAAATTCCCTCATTGGCCTTCAGGTATATGCCGTAAGATTCGTCCCACAGCTCCTTGTCAGCTTGCGGCCTGGGGTAGTAAGGGTCATTGCCGAGAGAAGCAAGGACAAGCTTCGTATTGACATCGTGCTCTGTAAACTCGATCTCGGTGTCCAAATCAAAGAGTCAGAGTTGCAATGCTCTGCGTTTTGAAATTAATAGCTTCCACCGTGTGCGGTGGCGCAGATGTATCATCGTATTCTTTTGGCTGTTCACTGTCCCACGTTGCAGAGCTCCCGAGTACAAACTCTACGTCCTCAGAGCTTTCCAGGGCTCCTTCGGTCTTCATACATTATGCTCTGCTCCATGATCAGCACACAGCACCCTGTCACTTCTTGACAAGCCCCCTTCAGACGCTCTATCAACTTCACTGACGCCAGCAACACAAGACGTCCCGCTGGCGCCGCCTGCCTTACTTGCTTCACAGAGTAATTGAGGACCAAGCAAAGTCAAATCCATACCGCTAGTACTCTGTTCTCCCCCGGTAAAGGTCCACCATCTCGTCCGTTGAAGTCCTCATGTGAGCGAGTCGCAGCGTCTGTAAATTCTCTCCTTTGTATGAAGTATTCAGAAAGTTCTGTTCGCGTCACGAAAGCGATCGCAAACGCGCGGGACGTGTCCCAGGACTGCCCAATGGTCCTAGGTTTTATGGCTACTACTTCTCGGCGGTGGCTAGCTAGTCATCTCGAGATCGCCTTCGGATCAGTACCGTGGGATTGTTGTAGTCTTCACCTCTGAACCCATGAAGTTTCAGCGTTCAACTGTGTGGGAATGTAGGTACATTTATATATTTGATCCGTGTCATGATACTCAGAGGATCTCCCTGATATGTGAATCGCTTTTCAGGAATAGCTAGATTGATTGATCAAAAAGTCTTTAATGATTAGATTTTGCACAGCTGATTTTCTGCCCCGTAACTGATTAAATGCTCTTCACTCATGGTCTATAGTCCAAAAAGCCAAGACGGCTTCTCAACATGAGTAGACATCGGTAAGAAAGTCGGCCAGTTAGATGCAACGAAGAGAGACGACTACTCCTCTTGAACATTCACATTTGCCAACTGGCGACTTTTTGAAGTTGGAATTCGATGCAAAGGAATGCTCTTCGATCTCACATGACAAGTGTTTTTGCTGAAGAAGTAAACATGCTATGGACGTAGAGCATAAGATCAATATAAGACCATGACATTCTGCCAGTCTTGAGATTTCTCAACAAGTCAACATGCTATAATTGTAAAGGGCAAGACCCATTTACCATAATGAGGTCTTGCAAGTCTTGAGAATATGTGACTTTTCTTCCTTGGCGCCATTGCCTTCACAGAAGTCGTGACCTGTCCTCAAACACCAACCCCAAACAACTCAACGTAGACACTACTTATCATTTTTCATTGCCGTGCAGCGTCTTCCAGCTTGGCCTTGATCAGCTCGAGTGGAACTACCGAACTCTCTCCATTCTCTGAACGAAACCGTCAGTAAGCTAATCCCTTCAACGCACACTTTCGTCCATACCTCTCAATCTCATTCCCAAAGATCAAAGTCATCGCCAGTTCAATCCACAGCATAAAAGTAAATCTCCTCTCACCCCTTCCCCCGAACCTTCGTCTTAAACTCCTCAGGCATATTCATCCCCACCCTCCTCGCACTCAACCTCACCCTCTCCTCCTCATCCATTCCCATCCCCGGATTATACCGCTCCAGTAATGTAGCATACATCCTCTGCGCTTTTGCGTACTGGATGAATTGTTCTGTCTCTTCCAGCTGAGGTGTGGCGTCCTCCGAGGAGATGGTGGTGCGAATGCGTTGTTGGATTGGCGAAGGGGCGGAGAGGGGGCGATGGGGAAGTTCGCGCAGGAGGGCGCGGTAGAGGGAGCGGATGTGTGAGGGTGAGGGTGTCATGGTGGGCGATTGATGGTGTGGTGCAGTGGAGAAGATTGAAGGATGATGGAATGGTTCACTGTAATTTTAACGCCAACATATCCACGCCAAGGCTGGGATGGCTTCACTCTGTGAGCTTTGGCTATTAGGTGGACTACACAAGTGAGAAAACGAATTAACCAGCTAACGGTTTGAGTATGTATGGTTTATATCACCTATCTATCTAGGAGACCGAAAGCAAATGGGGTATCGATGCTATGACTTTTATCCACAATTATCCTGTCTCATTCGTATGCTTGGTTCTCTTCTTGTGTCATATACAATTGTAGTCTTGCGACTTATCCGTCTCTTTGTGTCATCAAATGCTAGCCCCAACCAAGGAGAGTACACATCCCAGAAGCATGAATCCCATCCGGACCTCTTGGTCGCTAGAAGCAGTTCCCTTCTTCGTAGGGCTAGGCGTACTTGTAGCAGTGAAAACGCCTGTCAAGACCTCGCTGGTTGTGGAAGCAGCACTACCCGTTGGCGGTGCACCTGTCGTCATGGTCAAGGATGGACCGTTACCAGGATAGCCAGCAACCATTCCTATAGAGGACGGAGGAGCTTTCCAATCGCTGCACTCATTGTACAGAATACCATTGATGATGCACCCTTTCCCTTGCTGCAGCATGACCTTCTGGTCCTTTGTACACGTAGTACCAATGTTCCTCACCCAACACGTCGGCTCCGCTTGATCAGGTGCCTTGGCAGTCGCTGTAGCGTTCGCTGTGCCATTGCTCTTGTAGGTGGACAAATCAGCATGCTTGCCAAATGAGATGTCGCTACCCATAATAATCCTCGTGAAGACAGTAAAGGCGGTCTCAGGCTGGTATGCAGGGATGAGATGGCCAGCATCGTAGATGCGAGAGAAGGAGAGGTTGCCGTATTGACGAACTGCACCACCTACGTAGGAATTGTTGACTACAATGTCGGCGTAGCCAGCGGAGTAGAACAGTGCATAAGCTGGCGATCGTGCTGCGATGGAGAAAGAGACTGCCTCTCCACCAAGCCAATTACATAGGTAGTCACGATCTCCATAGATCAATGCCACACGGACGCCTAGAGACAAGAGATAGACCATCTGATCGATCTGGTCACCACGTTCATAGTCCCCCGCTTGTATGAAAGCATCATTGACAGCCGCGTTGCTCTGAGTGTAATTAAGCGCGACGCCGATCGCAGCTTGAACATCAGCAGAGTTGAGATACTCTAAGTATGTGCTCGTAGGGAACGGATCCGGATCTTGTTGTGTTATATCGTAGACATTCCTTCCCGAAGTAGTGTAAGGTCCAATAACCTCATTGTTGCAAGTAGTCTGGGCTGTTTTGCAGATCTGGTTGACGGCTACCACGTCGCCTTCGTCAGCCGGATCCTGGGAGGCCACAGCACTTCTACACGACTGTATGAGCTGCTGACATCCGTTAGCGCTCAGGTAGCTACTTGCAGCTGCTTGTTGGTCCGTCAAGGAAAGCGCCTGGATGCCGTACGTGTTGTTGTTGGCGAAGATAGGATAGAAACGGCCCTGAACCAGATCGTCGACGCAGCCTTGCATGATACCCAGGGAGGTCAAGTGAATCTCCAGTGTTTTGTTGCTGGCTATGGAACCGTTCTTGCGCAATATGTTCTGCTGCTCCCAAAATGTTGCAAATGCGGGCCCGTACTTGCCACCATAGCTCTCTGCAAAGAGGTTAACACCAACAGCTCCAGGCTTTGTGCTGTTCGAATAGGTGCCTGGATTGTACTGCGGGAATGTGCCTAGGAAGCCTTGCAGCATGTGCCAGATCGCGTGTGCAGCAATTTCAGTGGTATTCGTGGTTGTATTGTCATTGTTAGAGCTGAAGGTGCCATTAAGGAATGTGAAGTCTGGTTGGCCTGAAGGCAGGTCGGTAGGTGGCTCGTCGATGATAGAGGTGAACAAATTCAGAGATCCCTTGGTTGGAGTGTCGTAGGAGAACCCCACCTCGTTTGGTTGATCAACGTAGAGGATGTTGGTGCTCCGATCCCATCCCCACTCATTGGGCTGGGTACCAAGTCTCCCCTTTGCCATCTCGACTACTTGGCAAGGTCCATTCTCTTGAAACAAGCCGACCATACTGCTGCTTCCAGGCCCTCCATTGATGTAGACTGTGAGAGGGGCTGTGCTAGCATCCGTGCGAGCCTCGATGAACCAGAAGAAGGTATTTATAGAGTAATTCTGCTGAATCGGAGCCAGCGTGAAAGGCGGAAGGGATACATAGCCGGTATATTGTTTTTGTGTTGAAAAGACTGTGGTGCAGGTGCCAACGGGTGGGGACTTGAAATGTATGGTAATATTCCTATTGACGGGAGAGTGAATGGTGGTGATGTTCGATGAGTCTATTGGGGCTGGATGTTGGCAAGTCGTAAGCGTCAAGTGAAGCAGGAGGACGCTGATCGTGGCGAGGCTGCTGAGGGAGCCTTGGAGATGATGCTATTCGGATCAGTAATTGAGATCCCAAACCCTGCTCGTTGACCTACCATTATCGAGCGTGCCATGTTGGCCTGTTTCCTGATATGTTGTCTGCCTCGAGGTCTCCCACTGCTTTTGGATCTGGCAGTGTATGCCCCATGGAGAGCTTGTTTTGGTTGGGCCTGCAAATGCCGGCTCCAGACAATGACTCTCCCAGTCTTGGTGGTCGGCAGGCCGATTTGAGTATTAGCTGTCTGGCTGTTGACAAAGTCTCAAACGTAGAATTAAACACAACGAGTGTGGGCGACCTGAAAAGCACTCAAGAAAGACCTGAATCCTCGATCCTTCGAGCGCTGCTCGGTCGCAAGGTGTCTCACAACGCAAGTAGGGGGATAAGAAATATGGCAGAATTTCTACATTTGTTACCGTGAGTTCTGAAGATACGCAGGAAAGGACCACAGAAGCGACTGGAACACGGCAAAAGACGAGCCTCAAAGATGAATAAAGTACTTTACATACGCGTCGTGGTACAATATTAGAGATTCGTCTTCGGGGATCTTCAGGGACCTTCTCCGCTACCTTAGGGCTAGCGCAGCAACGATTCTTCTCCGCAACCTGGCTGGCCTCCCTTAAAGTAACCACTGGTCAGACATTTCCCCATAAGCCACGAAACCTCGAGAATCCTGGCGTAGGAGGCTACGCTCAACAGCAGGAGAATCAGACTGAGGGGCTCCCTTTAAAACACTCCGATCAGCATTTGATAATCAGCTTGAATGTCCAGAGCCTTTCCGTCTCTGATCGGCATAGAAAGGGTTCACCTATCAATCGAACAAACCTATCACTGGGACACCCTACTCTAACTCCACAACCATACGTTTTAAAGCGATGATTCCGCTTGCAAAATTGTACCAATTATTACTTCCTGCAACTTTTGTACCCAAATATTCATTCATAATGGTCTGGTGACAGCCCTCTGACAGGTCCCTGGAGCTAGATAGGTTCGTCCCATTGATAGGTGAAACCCTTCTAGACGATTCACAACTCTTCATAATTCCAGGTCGCAAAGAAATTTTAGGAATTTAGTGGCAATTTCTGAGTCCTTTCCTACTCACGCGTGATTTCAGTCAACGATTCTGCGTTGTTTGAAAAGCTTCGCCTCGAGAGCATTTTACCGGATTCAAAGCGGGCTTGTAGCTCACTTTGGTGATGGGTGCAGAAAATTTACGAGTGTTGTCCTGCGCGCTGCCGTCGACGCAGCCACACTTTGTCTTTCACGGTATCCGCGATATCAAATTAATGGCGTGGAGCATCTTCAGCTCAGATCTGCTCCCCATGCTTACTTGAGCCTGCATCGACGGTTCGTGCAAAGTCAACAACTTCAGGCTGGGGTGAGCACATAGGTTTGTGTTTGTGTCTTGATATCGAGCCAATGTGCATAGAACTATCGCATCGTCATCGTTGTATTAGACAGGGGTGAAACGATGCACTTTTCGTTGATCGACTTGGTCCGAAATTCCGCCCCATAGCTGGTTTCATTGATCGCTGGCTATCTCAGGTCTCGATTAGTCCCAGGATACCCCTTGCACAGCGGCGCTCATACCGAGAGATCATCTCCTTTTCTGCGGCGATGCAAGATCATCCCACTGCCACGACCATGCGTCCGAAATACTTCTCTTTCAGAATCTCGCGTTCTCGCTTGGTGTCCCCATCCTTCATATTCTATTAATCAGTGACACCTGAGTCCGCAAATTGGTGGTATCCGTGCTTTTTCCTAAATACTGGAGAGGATTGGTTGACACCGATGGACGACGGACTCGAGAGGCCTGGCTACTGCGGGCTGGAGGTACAGCAGCCATCTGATTTACAGGCCTATGACATGAATGGTCCGTCGCTGAATTTATATGGCGGCCAAACAATACCACGGCTTTACGCTGGTTCTACCAGGTTGAGAACGGCGACCTGTGTGCGCTAGACTTCGATCCCTCGAACGGAACTCTGATCGATGGCATTTACAATTATGGTGCGTCTGGTTTCTTTCAAAGATTCCCCATCCCCCTGACCTTCTAGCAGCGACCAAGAGCGCTAATACCATCGTCCAGATAATTCTGACCGCTGGTTCACAGACGAAGACCACCCCATCACCACGATATCTACAGAAGCCCCGTTTGCAGCTTTCTCCTGGAGCAACAGCACCTCCACGACACCACTAATCGACATGATAAGCTCTGGCCCCAGTGGTATAGCCGTGGACGCATACAGTGGGACATGGGAAAGCGGGCACTGGGCCTCGGTACAGAATCCATCTATCATGGTCAATACGCAGAATTATTCCGCTGTAGCGGCGAATGCAGATGCTCATGTTTATGCGTTGCAGGGGGGGGGGGGATGTAGGAGTTTAAAGTGGCCGTTGATGGGGTGACTTGGTCGTATGTTGGGAAGGTCAATCAGCTTTTGTATTTAGCTGCTTGTTGAGTCGACACTCTTTATGTATGCTGTGGCTGCCACGTATGTGTTTAGCCTTTTGAAGGGGCTTTGGTCTTTGAGCGCTACCACATTCGTAAAAGGATGAAAGAGAAGATATCTGGTGGTTGGGAAGGTGTGAAGGAAGGAAAATCATGGATAAGTTTGAGGATCAAGGAGCCTGTGGGTTGACATGGCTTAACACAGTGGAGTGGTTTTCGTCCGAAGGGAAGCCTACATATTATCAGATTGGCAGAAATCTGAGAGAATATACCTAGATTTCAATTTCAATTTCAATTTCAATTGCAGTACTAGGATATAATACCGGAACCTAGAGATTAGAATTTGTATCCATAATATTGTAGACCTTAAGTAGGAATAGCGGTCCTAGATTCTCTTGGTAAAAAGCAGACATATATTTGGACCGGACAATGTGCTAGCTGATAGACAATGAAATCAAATTCCCTTGTATCTCAACCATGTTAGCGAACGATATACAATAAAGCAGATCCCTTTCGTTGAGACTGCAATCTACTCAGGAGTTGAAAACGACTGCAGACTAAACAAGGGCTGGAAAGTGCAACAAAAATTGTTCGTCATGGGGGTAAGCAGCCAGAAAAGTACGCAAGGTCATGTATTGATTTATGTCGAAATGTATGTACAAGAAGCCACAATTAGTCACATCAGGTTGTTGAGGAGACGCGTTACTGGACACAAATTGAGGCTATGAGCCTCCGCGCAGGATATCAAGAATGCCCTTCGCTCCCTCTCCGGCGTCATCTGGGTATACGTACTGGAATCGTATTAGCAGATGCCGTGGTAATTTACTAAGCAAAGAGACGACTTACGAAGGCAAGCGCAATAATAGTATACATTCCTATCAGCATCGCACCCTCCAGGTAATTCGATTTGCCGTCCTATGACCCTATGTTAGCTCCATGTAGCCTACTTGAGTTCAAGAACCTTACAGCAATCAAGTAATTTGTAATCAACACACTTAAGAAGAATACTACAGTCTCAAAGGTCTCAAAATGCAATGTCATCGGCTGGCCAATGATCCAGCCCAATATGACCAGGAATGGCGTCACAAGTAGTGCAATCTGCATAGAGCTACCGATCGCGACTCCAATTGCGAGGTCCATCTTGTCTTTCCATGCGACGACACAAGCTGTGACGTGCTCTGCTGCGTTGCCGACGATAGGGAGGAGAATGAGGCCAATGAATGTCTTGGAGATGTGGGCGGTCTCGACAATGGAATCGATGCTGTCAACGAGGAACTCTGCGCATACGGCTACTATGACGGTAACGATGACTAAAGCGACAGCAGCAGCCCATGGTGAGAGAATTGGCTCCTCCTTCTCTTCCCCCTGTTCACCGTCTTCGACCGCTGATTCCTCCTCGTCGAAAAGATTGGCGTGGGTCTTCAATTGGAAGGTGAGATACAAGACGTAAAGGATGAGGAGAATAATGGCAGTCCCATGTGACAGTATCAGTATGTTAGCATCCTTGTCGACATCGGCATTTGAAGCACGCATGACGGCGTACAATGTGGCAGGAATGATCAGGGATGCGGTTGAGACAGCCATAAGAGAAGACATGGTGGAGGCGACTGTTCCATTGAAGCTCTGCTCTTTATGGCGGAGGCCTCCAGCAATGAAGCAGCAGCCGAGGACGAGGAGGATGTTGGAGAGGATAGAGCCGAGCATGCTGGATTGGACGATGCGAATTTGGCCGTCTCTGAGAGCGACGATACTGACCTGTAGGAAGGGTAAGCATTTGTTCTATTTCTATTAAAGAAAGTTCGGAACGCTTACAATCAGCTCAACAGCGTTCCCAAATGTAGCATTTAGTAGTCCACCCAGTGTTTGGCCCAATTTGGCAGAGAGCTCTTCGGTAGCGAAGCTTAGTAGCGAAGCGAGCGGTATTATAGCAAGGAAGTTCAGTATGAATGTTGCCGTCGGACTCCATCCCTATGAGAATTTTGGAATTAGTATTGGATGCCATGCCCGACCGCTATGTCTAGACTATGAGCCATGTTGCATGAGCAGAAAGAGGGTAGGAAGCCCCTGTCTGCTCGCGCCCAGAATAGGGTGATAACCACGAGAAAAATTCTGAAAAATTGTCGGTACAATCCAATATGTGGTCCAAATTAGTGGTAAGATACCGAAATTTACATACCACGACACCAGAAACTATGCCCAACGGCACGAAAACCAACAATACGTTGACATAATTGCTAGTCAAAGTTTGCCACGTCTTGAGCACGAAGTATGAGGGCCATTTCACATAGGGTCTGTTATCCTCCGCGCCATTTTTAATTGGCGACGCAAGCAGCGATGTGTACTCGCTTGCTTGCTCGTGGATTGTATGTGTCACGCCTCCATCGGCTGAGTGCCCATTTTCTCGGTTGTCTCGAGACACACTGCGATTGCTTCGCATGCTGTTGTGGCGGCTAGAGGACGGCCTGCTCAACATCCCAATGTCAGCATACCGTTAATGTTCGACACTTGATTCGAACGGAGAGTTGTAATAAGGTAATATGCATGGTGAGAACGCCATCTTGCTCCCCAAATGGTCATGCGAGTCTTCATCAATTGTGCTAGATAGGGAGGTACCAAGCCGAGCAAAACGTACCGGCCGGTATGACTGAATTTGGCCCTGAGTCCTGAGGTAGCTGGATTTTCCATACTATTAGTCTTCCATCTATGAATCTGTGTGAGAGCGACGGAAGAGATGAGGGCGGATGAGCGAACAAAGAATCACGGACAAGAGTTCCAATGCTTGGTATTACACCAAAGAAGGGGAAGGCCACAGACTAGTACCGCATATAAGAGGCTTACTCACACATCTCGTGGTTCAACTTATTGGTAACTTCCCTCGGTCTTGGTACCTGGGGCCAATGGGAGTGGAGCTGCTGCGCAATGGAGAAGAGGGAGTAGTCGGATAAGTAGGCAAAAGTCTTCGAGGATTAGTGTTCGAGAAAGGAAGAATTGTAATTGATTACTCCTCCTGCGCGAGGATGAGGGCCAGCGAGCTTGCGCGGTCAATTTTCGCCAAATATCCAAATCGTAAACAATAGTATGACGCTGCAAGCTTGCCAAGGGGGGCAGTGCTCTTGGCCACTCTTGGCCACTCTTGGCAGCTTTAGTCCGTTTTCTCAAAACCTCCTCCCAAGCGCCACACAATCTCCAGGGGACCCACCGGTCACCTCGGCAGCTAAGGTAGCCTAAGAAGACCCTGCAGAAGCCTATCCGCCATCCCCTAAACGTACTTTACGAGGGGTACGTGCAACCCTAAAGTATGGCACCAATTCTGCCACATTTCCACCCTAGAGTATCAGTCATCCCTCAGTATCGTCTAAGTGATCCTTATGATGACTGTCACAAGTTGCAAGACTGCTGGTATCTTGACTTGATGAATTCATTTACAATAGTCTAGTTATCGTCCACTAGCTTACAAGGGATGGCTTACGACGAGGTAGCTCAGGGGACCATGATGCATGATGAATCACTGGGCATACGCTGCACGCTCTCTGAAAAGTCCCAGCTTCACGAGCTGCTCGTCTCTGAGATCGAAGGGGAAACCCCCATAGAGACAGGCTTCGTTGCTAGCTCTCTTGTATTGAAGCTCGCCCACTTCATCTCCTACGGCGCTCATTAATACATTGACAAAGATCAATATCTTTTCACTTCTAGCATTACGCCGCGCTTCTTTCTCGCATTGTATTTTGCAAGTCTCCGAGTCATCAGTCTCTTTGCATGGCGGCAATGCAGGCTACCACTCCTTGCGATAAGCGATGCGGTTATTGTCTTTCAAGATCTTATGACTTCTTACCCCAGATTCGCATCCCACTGTTTTTCTCCATTGAAACCTTGACCTACCCAACCAACGTTTACTCTCCTCCTCTTGACTTTCGCATGGGCCATTACGTCCGCCGAATTCATCTGCAATCCCCGCGTCCCTCCACCTCTCCTCCCGTCAGTCGCCAGCTGCGACTACGCCATCCGCCGCCTCGAGCACACGGACCAGCAAAGAGGCTCTGGCAACATTATCTTCAGCCCCATAGCAACGGAACCTCATGGTATTTCCCTGCCAGCGACGTTCCTGGGCGTCGGACCAGGCTACACACCAGTGACACCCGTATGGTGTATCATTCTGATCCTCTGGTAACCTAGACCATCGGCCCAGGTCCCACAGGAGACGTTCGATGTCTTTTCGTTCAGCAAGATCTTGCAAGCCGCGAATAGTATCAGGGATCGATGTCTTATAAGGAGGAGAGGACATACGCCGCAGATTGGGAGGGAATGGGTAGCGCCGCATCAGTGGGTAGATGTGCAATTTGGTGGTATTTGGGGGCCTGAAATTAAGATGCTGAAGGCTAATGCGAGTAACAATGTCCTTCGGGCTGGGCATTTGACTGTGTATATGGCGGATGGTACTAATAAGACCATCTCCACCTCATCTATACTGAGAGGTTGGGATTCGAATGGGACTTCGATCGCTTGAGTGTACCATAGTGAGAGAGTATTGTACTAATAATGGTTCTGGATAATGCGTGCACGCTCCCAACCAGATGTTTGCAATCATGGCCCACGCGAAGTCCACTTTGAAAGAAGGGCAAACTAACCTGTTTACATAAACAGGATTGCCAGTATGGGCATACCAGACTCGAAGTAGGCTTTTACTGTATTTGGAGGCATTTCTTGGCAATTGCTGGCGATCATAAAGGGGGGGCGCGCATTAAAAGATTGACGACGTGACAACCGAGATCATTTGACAATGACAGGTCTTACGGTAGAACAATTGGTTATAAGGCTTTCAAGAAGAGGTTGTTCAATATCTCAGCCCGCAAGCACATGATGGCAAAAGCTCTGTTTGTAGATTCAGTGGGGTTGGAAGTTGACGTTCAAAAGCCAAGCTGCGGAATCACATTGAGATCAGCCTAGCGTGGGTAGATATAGTGACAAGTTTTTTGATAGCTCCCAAAAGCGAATCATCTAATTGATCTTTCACGCGACCGCAAGACTCCACAAGGATCGTTGTCGCTTGTAGGAGCATTAAGACCATTGTATGTACAAAGAAGCGGGCAAGGCTTCTGACTAGAACTCGATCGTACACCGTCTCATTCGAGAACAATTCTTTGGAGCCTTATTAAGCCTCCATCTTACATTTATATCAGCATCTGTTATCTCTGCCTGTTTTCAATCGGAGCATGCAGCATACAGTCTAAAGTGACGGAGTTTAGGTGCCACAGTTGTGTGACCGCCCTTAAGGCCGGTCGCACTTGACCGGAATTCTCACTTCTCTAGTAGCGGAGAATGGCGGAGCACAAAAACCACGACCCAAATTTCGATTTTGCAGAAGCCAGCGCACCCCGCGGACGGCCACCCAAGGGGCCAAGGAAGAAGGGTACCAACGTTCACAGCTCCATCGCAGGCATATCTGTACACAACGCTCTAATGAGGCTTGCACGCCCACCGCAAGATGCTGTCCCAGGCAGCAAAGAAGCCCCATGGCTACGTTTGACCGACTGGGAGATGATGAGCCTACGAAAGCGGATGAAGAAGAACGCCAAATGGCGACCTAGTCAAGACATGATCAAAGTCGAACTCATCAATGCCGGACGAGGACCACAGAACTACTGGATAGCCAAGGCCGAATCTGAGGCTAAGGGCTCCAGATTCATCGACGAGGACAATTGCGCGTCAAGAAACCCAGACAAGGCTCTCACTCTAGGCGAGATCAGTCTCACCGGTAATGGCGGCTCGTCACCAGAGCCGAAACCACGAAATCGCGGGATGATGCTCAACGAGGCCAAGAAGCGAAAGCGAGAAGAGTCGAAATCGTCTTCTGCAGTCTCTGCAGTCTCAGCCTCAGTTTCAGTCTCCGAAGAGTCCGAAAGCAGCTCCTCGGAGGAAGAGGAGGACCCAGGGGAGCCGCCAGCAACCCGCCCAGAAGCCCCATCATTCGCTGCAATGGCCGAAGCACTAGCTTCGCCCTTCCACGCCATGGTTCCCGCTATCGCATCAGGTCGGGCAGTTCGACCACAGCAGTCAAACATATCCAAGGCTCTATCCCGGGTTCTGCCACCGAAGAAAGTAGCTCGCACTGAGGTACCACTCTCGAAGCACGCGGACGCAAACCCGGTCACTCATCACGCTAGACCGGCGAAGCCTCGTGGTCGTTCATCTCGTGGAGGAGAAAATTCCAGGGCACGGTTTGATCATCGCGAGAGTCTTGGTCAGATTGTTGGGAAAGATCCGCCTAAGAGCAAAACTCTATAGAAAGGCAACAGACCTTCACCTCATCCAGCCTTATTTGGGTTTCGGCGAGGGGAGAGAAAGAATTACGACGTGCGTGGTGTACAATAAGAATGGGCTGTGCAGGGAAATCCCAAGATTAGCACCAGTCTACGAGCTTGGCAATCGCTTCGGGAAGCTTGAGCCCAGGCTGGCACTAGAGTATGGAGGGCTGGTACTCAGTGAATAGATTCGCAGGACTTGATCATGCTTTGCTTTACAATTTGTTGAGATTAGCTTCTAAGGCGCGCAACCCAGTCGCAACGGCTTCGGTCTTGGCGAAAACTGCTTCCCGGAAAAGAAATAGATCTGTACATTCAGTCTCTTGTCGCATTGCATTGTCCCAGATTTGACGCCAAATGTTCTCCTACTACTCGCTCATATACCTCCGAGATTTGCCACGACCGTTTATCGCTGTCCCATGTCAAGAATGATTCGCTACGAACGAAGGGAAGCATCCTGGCACACCGAGCCTCGCCTCCAGCAATCGCAAGAGTTCTGAGTACTCGTATACAGATCCCATATTTGCTGCTCGGCGCGTTCCCTCAATATGATTCTCAAGGGATTTCGCGCGTTCACATTCGTCTTTCCCACTCTGTATCCCATTCCAGCGCGTCTGGCCTATCATTCGAATCATTGCCTGCGTGTTCAGTTCCATCGCATTCTTCACTTCCATATTTGGGCTTTTAGCCATGCCACACGATTTCCCGAACGCTCCTTCATCCGCCATTAGCAATGCCTTACCAATTGTATTTCCGGAAATGGTCGACACGCTCTACGTCCCCGAAAGCAAAACATTCCCTAGCAAAAGGCGTACTCCCGAGCGGAGCCTCAGGTTTGGCTCCGATTAGACGGCCTGATTACTCTCAATCGAGACGGCATCGTTAAGTGCATCTTCGACGGTAACGCCATTTTAATCGAATAAGGCCATCACTTGAAGTCTACCTTTGACATAGAACTTACATCCAACAGCTTGACATTTCTTATACGGTTCTCCTGCCTATTATCGCACAACATCGTCTTAAGAATCAATTTGCTCAAGGCGACCCCGAGGAAGCCCCTTTTGAAGAAAAATGGTCTCTTCGCGAAGAACTGTGTGTGTTCAAGCAAGCATCGTTGTTTCATTTTCGGTTATCATAAGCTGCGTGAACCACTTCATAATGTGTTCCTCAGGGTCAGTATCTTTGTCCGGTCCCTAAGATATGTCCGATTAGTATAAAGGATCTCTACTCTAGACCGGACCGCTATCCCTACTTGAGGTCAAAATTTTTTGTGGATACAACTTCAAGCGTCTATCGGGCCGGACACCCTTAAACTGTCTACTACTGGCTCCTCCGATCTCAGCAGTCAAAGCTGGCAGGCAATTCTGAGGGGTATCTTCTCCAGTGGGCAGGGCAAAAAGAATTCGAGCGCTGGCTCTCACTTATCGATCGCTGCATAATGCGTTCCATCTGATAACATGTTTCACGTATCATGCGAACGGGGTATAAGCAACCGCATAGCCCCTTTACATGCAAGCGGAATCGACCCTTGCTGCAAACAGCGAGCGCAGTCCAGGAGCCTTCGATTAGCCGCGTTAAAAGGGCATTACATCGTCATTCGCGAGCTTCTAGATCACGGCGTGCACATGAATACGGTATGTTCATCTGATTCAAATCGAAATGCCCTACATGAAGCGGTCGATGGTAGGCATCTAAATGTCGTCCGAACGCTCGTCGAACGTGGTATTGAGCCCGACGCATTCAAATGGACAGGAAGACCAGCCCTTCACATAGCAATTGATGGGCGCAACGGTCCTATCGCGATAGCATTAATTGAAGCGGGAGCGGCCGTTGATGCGAGAAGTCGGACTAGGCACACAACTCTCCAAATAGTTGCCATATTTGGCAATGCTGGAATTGTTGGGTCATTGCTAGAGCATGGGGCTGATGTCAATGCCAAATCACCAGACAACAAAAGTGCCATTCAAATGGCCGTGGCAGGTAGACAACATCCCAAGCGTAAAAGAGACTACTGCGAGATCATTTCAATACTCATCATATCAGGGGCAGATCTTGTCAGCGAGACAGAAGAACAAGCCGAGGTCCTGCATGCTTGAGACCTCTTAGAGCCTGCAAATATCGTACAGCGTTGAGTGCCTAATCCTGTAATTGTGTTCTCTCCTTGCGAGTCATAAGCTTTGCAACGAAGATGAAACAGGGAACCTTTCCCACGGCCACAGGATGAGGGCTACTAACACCAGCAACAAAGTAACGTCTCTACAACATCTATAAAAATCCTTCGCTGATTAGAAAAGTCTCCAGGCACCGATAGGCATAAACACAGGAATCTTTGTAGCGTAGCATTCGCATTCCCACAGGATGACTCACAATCCTCATTTCCTGCGCCACCTCCTTTCACACTTACAACCCGGCGCTCACCGATCATCTATATAAACCTTCATTCTCCCCTATTATCTTTTTCTCCCCAAGCTTCCTTTGCCATTCTGGCTTAGATCAAGTGTAGTATCTGTTCTTTTCAGTGTAATTGCTGAAAGTCCCCCACGGGGGTACATCATATCAATCATACAATTTTTACATCTTACGATGGCTGCTTTGGCGCTTGCGCCAGAGAAGCTGTTGCGCGTGTTACTGGCCTGACACTGCTGCCGGTTGATGCGAATGTTCTTTTCATTGGAGTGCCTGGCTTGCTGGGGCTTTGAAGAAGAGGTTGCAGTGCAGGTTGTATGAAAATTTGTCCTTCTGAGTGGTCATGAAATTGTTACTCCGCGTCCGTAGTGAAAACTGTTGATATCTAAAGCACGAGCTCGGGGTTCGCTTCGTAGAAGTCTGCGTCTTGTACAATTGCAAGCTCCAAGGCAAATAGGAAGATTCGTATTCGTATGGAGTCCAAAACCGGAGCTTGCACCCCCGCGAGGGGCCGCTCCGACTCTTGGCAGGGTCCAGCAGTGTCGTCAACGAAGCACATCCCGCGTCCAAAAGTGTATATAAAGTAAATACTCTCAGCTGCCCTCTCTTAAACCCGTCGTGCTTTCGTTTGACGCCAATTGTCTTCTCCTTAGATATCGAACTACTGCAATGGCTGTCCTCTCCACCCTCCTCCACGCCACCACCTTCAAAACCGCCTTCCTCTCCAACCTCATCCCCTCCATTGGCCTCGCCTACACGCTGCAAGCGGCCGTAGCCATTCCCTCCATTCTCGGCCAAACAGAGCGTTTCTATGATCTCTCCGGCTCCCTCACATATCTCTCTTGTGCAGCATTGAGCTTGTATTTGCCGACGCTAAGGGCACGATATGCTGCAGCTGCAATGGGCGCTGTGAAGCCTGCTTGGCCAAGTGTTTTGGGTGCATTGCAGGGTATGCCGGGTGCAGGATTGAATTGGAGACAATTGGTGCTGAGTGCTGCAGTTGGCATTTGGGCTACGAGATGTACGTCAATCTCCCACAGAATTTTCTTCCTGAACCCACTTCTGCCAAACGGAACAAATACACTGACCACCATTTCGCATAGTGGGATCCTATCTCTTCGCCCGCATCTCCGCCGACGGCTCCGACTCCCGTTTCGACGGCATCCGCCAGTCTCCACCCAAATTCCTCGGCGCCTTCTTCGCCCAAGCAACCTGGGTATCCCTCTGCCTAATGCCCGTGCTCGCCATAAACTCCCTGCCAGCAGCCACATTCGCTGCTGTACCAGCTGCAGTTGGAATCACAGACGTCATTGGTCTGCTCCTCTATGTCGGAGGACTGAGCTTCGAAGTGACAGCAGACCGACAGAAGAATGCATGGGTTCAAGAGAAAAAAGAGAAGAAACATGAAGAAGACTTTCTGACCCGCGGCCTCTGGAGCAAGAGTAGACATCCAAATTATTTCGGCGAAGCAACGCTATGGACCGGTATAGCCACCACCGCCGCCGGCGTGCTAATGACCAATGTTGGCCAAGTAGGTATGGGATTGGCGGGATGGGGTATTACGGGGAAGATGCTGGCGTTGGGGATGTGTGGCGTTAGTCCAGCCTTTGTGAGTTTCCTGTTGCTGAAGGTTAGTGGAGTGCCGATGAGCGAGACGAAGTATGATAAGAGGTATGGAGATCGGGCGGATTACAAGAAGTGGAAGGAGACTACGCCGATGTTTATTCCGAAATTCTAGGGGCGGGTAGCGATGGAGTTTTGGAGCAAAGGATGGCTTGGATCCGCTGACAATGCGTCCAAAAGGACTTCAATTCATGTCTACCAGAGTCGTACATCCGATTCTGCGTTTTCGTATGAAATAGTAGGCATCTCTACTGTATAAAACAACAAGTCCTTATACTACACCGTTCAAGCTTTACGAAACTTAACCTCTTAACTGTTTATTGCCCTCATAAATGCTTCCCCCTTTACACCTCGCAGCCAAGACAATCGCCTAGCCTCATTGGCATGTGCATGTACAAGGACGAATTCTTAGAGAAGAGTGCCGCTGGTCAAAACAATGCCGCTGATCTCAAGTTCGTGTCGAACAGTCATTTTCTTACGCTAGTCCTTCTTAGGGTCTCATATCTAAGATAAGGATGGAACCACTTGATATGCAAAGCTCAAGATCAGCAAGAAAAGGAAAGCGTTCTGCTCCAGTCTATGGGGAATTGGCATGAGTTCTACTCAAGATGACGCTTGATTGACACCCTTCGTTGGGATTTGTGTAGAACTCAGCAAGAAATAGGAAGGCTTTCTGCTCCGAATATTGCAAAGTTGACACAGATTCTGCTGGAGGTCCGGTAAATTTGGCAATTTGATTGGTAGAAGCCCTCTCAGTCGCCAAATGGCGGAATGAACAAAGATTTGGATGTTCATTGCTCTACGCTACGTGAAGTATCTTACTTCCATCGTCTGCTCGTAACTCGTAATAGCCCAGACCCAGACCATGCCGCTACAGTCACAGCGAAAGAACAATACCAAGGGTATCCACCATCACTCCCCTCTTCCTCCCTCACCCCCACATGACTAGTATTGAAATCCGCCCCAGCATCAACGACGTACTAGTACCGCAGCTTTTCTACCTAGCTCAAATTGAACCCAGCCCCAGCATTGACACTGTACAACAACCTCTCCCTGAGCACCTTTTCATCCCTATAGACAGGCAGCTTCAGCAGATTTACACACGTGCTCGTGCTAGGTAGTCGAGTCTGATCGCTGCCACTGTCTCTGATGCTGAACCTCGGATTCAAATTTCCGAATCCCAGCAACGGCGCCCGTGGCGTGCTCGTCACGAATTTGAGCACTTTCTTCCTGTCCGTGTCGTTGAGTGATTGCATCACCTTCCAAAACATTTGCACAGATGGATGTTCAACCCCATCGTCGCCAATACTGTAGATGCCACCGTATTGCGTGTTCGATCTCAGATCCTCGACCGAGATTTCGGTGCTAGCGCCGCCAACCAGTGTCTGAAGTTCAGATTGATTGAACATGCTCAGCCAGTTTGGGGAAATAATCATCCCCAAACCTTTCAGGAAAGCGTGTGTTTGGTGCTGAGGCTGGGCTTGCAACCGGTAGCGCGCCATGAAGGAAATGTAGACTAGACGGTTTTCATTTGTGACAGGCATGTCCGCGCCCCCTGGGCGAAGTTCGCGTGTGATGCTTTTTGTAGTGGTAGGAGAGGTTCTGATGGTGTCGGTGACGGCGAAGTTGAGCGAGAAGTCTTCGACATTTCCAGAGTAGTTCTTCAGTTGCAAAAGACCTTGGTAGAGGCCTTCGTCGAGGTCTCGCAGGTCGTTGAGGTTAGCGCGGTAGCCTGATTCTTTGGTTGCAGAGGCGGAGCCGCCAGTCAGAGCCCATTTGAGCAGGAAAAAGGGGGCGAAATGGATGTCGACGAGGATGCCTTCGTAGAGGCATTTACCTATTATACGTCCCAGGAATTCATATCTTCGTAGCAGATCTCTGGTGCTCTCGTTCCAGGTTGGGGATTTCTCTTCGATGAGAGCTTGTTGGAGGGTAGCTTTCCGCTCTTCGAGAGCAGCGGGGTTTGGATAGAGCAGGTGCTGGTCGTTTTCGACGAAGAGGGCCTCCAGACCGTTGCTGGCGCTAAAGGCTTCATTGGTAATGCTAGTGAGGAACTCTTTTGTGACACCGCCACCATCAATCCCCTCCTCGATGGTGTCGAACCTATCCACAAATCGGATCTGGATTGGTTCTTTGAGGCCTTCGCCTAAGTCATAGAATTGAGCAAACGCATCGTCAAAGATGTTTTCTCGTCGAACTTTGGCGCGGTGCCGACTTATGTTGCCCATCTGAGGGTTGTTCATCATTGCAAATCTCCACTCATCAGGGTCTGAAGTTCCCCTTCTCCTAGTTTGGTCTAAAGTAACGAACCGTCGGAAGATTTGTACGCGGGTGGCGAAAGGAATGAAGAACGGCATATTTTGCAGGATCTCTAGGCGTGGCGTCACAGACTCCAAGTACTTCCTCCTTGAAGCCTTTCGCTGTTGCTTTTGTAGACGTTCTGCGTTTCGGAGTCGCTGCGTATGCTGAGTACCGATAAGATTCTGGTCATTGTAGTCATCATCATCATCATCATCCATATCGCCTCTCTCAGCGTCCTTCGCTTCGCCATCAGCTCCATAGGACTCTTCGATTTGGTGCTTGTGTTCTTCTTCAGCTACCACGGCAGCTATAAACTTATCCATTTCGAAGTACTTTGTCATCAGCCAATGCTCCCTGGGCATGAATTTTCGGCGCGAGCTGACCAGAGATTAGCAACCGAGCAAAGCATAGCACGTTTCGCACGACTTACTCTCGCTCATAGATCATGCGAAGCACCCCTGTCACCATGCCTTTCATGTAAGCCAGAGTCATGCCGCTTACGCCGGCCACCGACATTTCTGTAAACTTTACAGGCTGCTCTTCTTGACGCTTCTCGCTTTGAGGTGCCTTGGGGCTGCCGAAGTATTCAGCGAGACTAGTCTTGGTATCTGTCGCCTCAATCCCGGCTATTTCTGACCAATGGTAATACATTGAAAACGCAAGGCATTTGAGGAAGATCGTCAGAGACTTGACTTGGTCTAGTGGTAAAGCGCTCTGCCTCGTCCACGACCAGCTAGCATCGAATTCTGAGGTACCAGAAAGGAAATCTTCATCGTCCATGACTTTCACTACGAATGTGTAAAGTTCTAAAAACAGAAGGATTATTCGCCACTGCTGATTTCGTGATTGTGCGTTCATCGACAGTGAGGACCCTTGCGGATGGCCTTCCGCTTTGTCAGGTCTGAGCATGGCCACTGTTTCATGCGGATCTTTGCTGATACGCTTGTAAATGTTTGTACTGCTTGCAGCATGGTAGAGATATTTGATAGCCGGAAGATTCCTTCCAATTGCTTGGGACTGTCTTGACGTTGATCCCCGATATAGCCACATACGTATCTCGTCGCCACGACGAGGGAAAGCTCTAAGAAGAGTTAAAGCATAGCTCGCGAGCGCAGAAGCCTCATCTGGCGTTCCTGAGATACTATTCCCCAAGCCAGGCATCACATCGATGTTAGCAAGTAGACTGCTAACATTTCTTTGGTTGATCAGAGTCAGAATTTCGAAGCGCACGAATGGAGGAAGCGGTTTAACAGGACGCTCTGTGACTCTTAGAGAGATATGGTCTGATGCATCTACTCGCGTCCCAATATCATCTGCAAGAAAAGAGATGAGCCGTGAGACAATCTTGACATACTGCGCATCTGGCGAGTCTGCGGTTGCAGGCTTCTCGGAGTATGTCCAACGGCGAAAGTAGACAAAGTAAGCCAAGAACCACAGAAGACTTTCTCGGCTTTTTAGCTGTACAATATTCTCCCGTGATGATGGTGACAAAACTTTGATCGACGCATTTGCTAGAAGCCTGTAATCGATTCCACGAGCGAATCCTTCTAAGCTTCCGAACATTGTTGGTAGTTCAGGTGCCGTGAGCCACTCGCTTACAAAGCCTTCGTATCCTATGTCAGTGCTTATGGTAGTTGCTCGCAATAGCCCAATAGCGGCTGTCTTAATCAAATTGAAGTCTTCACTCTGTTGACTAACAGCCACTCCAGCCAGTGTCCTAAAGTACTCATGAGAGTAAGGTGCCAATTGATTGGGAACCGCGACAGCGAGGCTGTTAAGGAGTGCCAAAAGTCCATCGACAATGTAGTATGGTAACGGATCATGTCGTTTCGTATTTAGCGTGGCAAGGATGAGCTTCGCTAGTCGGAGTAGAGGATGTGTCCATAAATCCGGTGGTAGACTCGATGACTGTGTCGGCGTGGATCGAAAGTATCTTGACGCAAAGTAGTACATCCGCTTTATATCGTGGTCATTCCGTGGTGAGGCGAACTGTACTAGCAATCTGAGCGAATTCAAGCACGCTTTTTCTGAAGCATATGCTTCTGACGCTGATGTTGCCTGCAGCAAAAATTCCCTCGAGGCATTCTCTGTGTCCCATCTTTCCGTATCATCCCACTCCTGCCTCCAGCCTTTCCTCGCTTCCTTACGGCTTTTGTGGCCTCGCCAGGTCTTTTGGATTCTAGTCGCTGCAGGTGGGCGTTCCCTCTCTTGCTGCCTCAGTATTCGTTCTTGCTGGGCCTGAGCTACGGCGTTCTGAGCTGACTGTGGCGACGAGGTAGTTCGAGAACCGGGTAGAGCAGCAAACGGGTTACTGTTGCGACCTGAGAGATTGACTTGTCGCTTGGAACGCGCGCTGCCAGTAAAGGATGGGAACATGTCCTTCTGCTATAATATTAAGAACGTAGGTGGCTATCTACGTGTCCATGGCTATGTCAGCAGTACTGTGAGACGTACAATGGTCCAAAGGGATGTTCCTGGCTCGAGTCGCGCTAGGAGTGGCCACTGAAGGCATGTCCTAGAGATGATACGGATTGCAATGAATTGGCTCTGACGGGCTAAACACCGAAGCTTATATCCGCCACCAAGGCTGAGAGATTATAGATGGGGCCGATGGATCTTTCAAAGGAGAAAGCAAGACCTTTACAATGTGTTTTATAGATAGTGCTATCAGAATTACATACAGCGTGTCCATCAGAGCCCATTCATATGGAGCTTCGATATCATCATCCAGAGAGCCAAACAATTCTCACCCTAGCATAATTCGATACAAACCTTCACGCAAGCTAGTGCGGCTATCATCTGAGTAGGAACTATGTAGCCTTGTCGTAGACCATGATAGCATGAAGATAGCGTGTTTCGAAATTGTAGACAGTCTAAATGTAAAACTAGCTTCCACTGCGAATTAGAATGATCAGAATGTCCTAGGACCGAATTACGAGGCCAAGGGTAGCTTTCAGTCCCAGCTGCTGCAATCTCCACTACCAGCTAACGAGTTGCTTAACATTCCAGACTCGATCAGTGCTCACGAGTTTGAAGACTGGAAGGTAGGTATTTTAATGAGGTGTTTCCCAACATATGGGAAGAAGGTCCGGTCTGAACGCGTCCCGAAAGTGTAAGCGACAAGTAGGATACGGTTCTAGAAGTCCAGGGTATCAAGGGCAAAATGGCAAAGTCGACCCTGCGATAAAGATGTCTAAATGTTGTCGTGAAAAAAAGTAAGCGTACTACAATTGAGAACCAACAGCCAAAGTGGAAGGTACGGAAGAAAAGAAAGAGCGACATGAAAATCGATAAGATGTTAAAACGGATCGCAGCCGCGGTGCTGGTAGTAGGAATACGTCTAGTTTGGCATTTTGCCATCCCTTTGGAAGTAGTCTTGTTAGATACTATCCAAACATAGTACTTGAGAAAGTCGGAACCATCTGTATTCAATCGTTCCTGGGCTTTCCTGATGGATAAACTTCGGCTCGGCTGCGTTCCTGCCACGCTAGCCGCAACACGCTATAGACTTTCCGATAATCTCTCTTTTTTCCAAGCTCGCCCATCTCACAAACATAAAATTTCAGCCATCCAGAACAAGACGCACCACGATTGTTTTGAACGCCTGCACACTCCCCTTTAGAAAACCCTCGTGACAACAGAAAAAAACTTGAAAATCACTGAAAACCCATACTGGGCAAAGCTGTGTAGGTCGTCACTCTGATCTGACAAAAACCTGACTTGGGCTTGACCTGTCTCTGAGAGGTAGCGTTACACCGTTTCAAAGCTGGATACGGTCTTAATAACAAGCTGTACAGAACATTGCTGATCTCGAGACCTACTACAGTGTCTTTAACATCTCTATACCTCCAAGCCGTCCAGTCATTTCCCACCAAAACCTTTGTGAGCTCACAAAAGACGTTCTTTGTTCCCATCCTTTCCTAATGTACCGCCATTACGAGTCTAGAGACTCAAATACTTTGCGAAGATACGGCTAACCTCTCTTCCAACGAAACAGCTCTATCACCATGTCCGCCGAAGCTGCATCGGGTTCGCCCCCTTCGCTTGAGAAGCTCTCCATCGATGACAAATTAAATGCTCCTACAAATGGTGGTGTACCCAACGGTATCGATACAAGTGTCGGTGGAGCTCCGTCCCCAAATGACCAAGAGGCTCTCCAAACCCCAAGCTCCGCAGCTCCAGGCGGTTCCAACCAGCCTCACTCCGCCTCGCTGTATGTCGGTGAGCTGGACCCGGCTGTGACTGAAGCTATGCTGTTCGAGCTTTTCTCTTCCATCGGCCAGGTAGCCTCGATTCGTGTCTGCCGTGACGCTGTTACTCGTCGCTCCCTTGGCTATGCCTATGTTAACTACAACAATACCGCTGATGGCGAGCGTGCTATGGAAGAGCTAAATTACACTGTCATAAAAGGCCGTCCCTGCCGTATCATGTGGTCCCAGCGTGACCCTGCTCTCCGCAAGACTGGCCAAGGCAATGTCTTCATTAAGAACTTGGATACCGCTATCGACAACAAAGCGTTGCACGACACCTTCGCTTCCTTTGGGAACATCCTGAGTTGTAAGGTTGCTCAGGATGAATTTGGAGCCTCCAAAGGCTATGGCTTCGTCCACTACGAGACTGCGGAGGGCGCCAACAATGCCATCAAGTCTGTGAATGGCATGTTGCTGAACGAGAAGAAGGTGTTCGTGGGCCATCATATCCCAAGAAAGGATCGCGACAGCAAATTCGATGAGATGAAGGCAAACTTTACGAATATCTACGTCAAGAACGTTGAGCCCGAGGCGACAGACGAGGATTTCCGAGCATTATTCGAGAAATACGGCGATGTTACATCAGCCTCGATCGCAAGGGATGCGGATAGCGGCAAGAGTCGTGGCTTTGGCTTTGTGAACTATGTCAAGCACGAGAATGCAGCTACTGCCGTGGATGAACTCCACAACAAAGACTTCAAGGGCCAAGTTCTTTACGTTGGTCGTGCCCAGAAGAAGTCCGAGCGCGAAGAGGAGCTCCGGAAGCAGCATGAAGCAGCTCGTCAGGAGAAGGCATCCAAGTATCAAGGTGTGAATCTGTACGTCAAAAACTTGGATGATGAAATCGATGACGAGAAGCTTCGGGAGATCTTTGCTGGTGCGGGCAACGTCACCTCAGCGAAGGTTATGCGTGATGCTGGGCCCGAGGGGAGCGAGTCAGCCGACAGTGAAAAGGACAAAGAGAATAAGAAGGAGCCCGAGAAAGAGGGAAGCGTGGAAGACGACGAGAACAAAAACGAGAAAGACGACGCCAAGGACGACGATTCCAAGAAGGATACCAAAGTTAAGCGACCACTTGGAAAGAGCAAGGGTTTTGGTTTCGTCTGCTTCAGCAATGCTGATGAAGCTACCAAGGCTGTCAGCGACTTCCATCAGAAGATGGTCAATGGAAAGCCGTTGTACGTTGCCGTTGCGATGCGCAAGGATGTTCGTAAGACACAGCTGGAACAGAGTATTCAAGCACGCAACGCTCTCCGTATGCAGCAAGCCGCCGCCGCCGCAGGAATGCCTCAACAGCCCTTCATGCAGCCGGCGATGTTCTACGGCCCTGGTCAGCAGCCTGGTATGGTTGCACCTAACGCAACCGGACGTGGTGGTATGCCATTCGCACCTCAGCAAGGTATGATGCTGCCTGGTATGCAAGCCGGACGAGGTGGTCAGTTCCCCGGTATGCAAGCCCAGCAAGGTGGTCGAGGCGGTCAGCAAATGCCTCCCAACGCCTTTGGAATGCCTGGCCAGATGCCTTTTGGTGCAATGCCTCAGGTTGGTCCTGGTGGTTTCCCAGCTGGCATGGCCGGTTTCCCGCAAACCCTGGCTCAAGCAGCACAATTGGGCCGCGGTGGGCAAGGTGGTCGAGGCCAGATGCAGGGTATGCAAGGCATGCAGGGTATGCCACAGCAGATGACGGGTCTTCAGGGTATGCGTGGTAGAGATGGGCGTCCTCAGCAATTCCCGTCTCAGCCTGGCCGTGGTGGTATGGGAATGAACATGGGTATGCAGCCTGGCCAGATGGGAGGCTTTCCTCCACAAGCCCGCGGTCCTGTTGGCTTCGGCGCAGGCCAACAAGGCGTGCCTTCAGCAGCTGGCGGACCTTCGCAAGAGCTCCAGAACCTCTCCAATGCGCCATCTAACCAACAGAAGCAACTCCTAGGCGAAGCAATCTACCCCAAGATTCAGGTCTTGCAGCCCGAGCTAGCCGGCAAGATCACTGGTATGCTCTTGGAGATGGACAACGAAGAGCTACTATCTTTGTAAGCCCTCTTCCCCCTGTTAGATGCTGATTTAAGCTTACAGAAACAGGATTGACAACAACGAGAAATTGCGCGAAAAGGTTGACGAAGCACTCGCCGTGTTCAATGACTACGTTAAGAATCAAGGTGCTGATGGCAGTGCATCGCAAGAGGGTCCATCCTCGGAGCAGCAGCCAAACGGAGCTGATAGCGAGGAGGTGAAGGCATAGATTTCTATTGCTGGGACACCATCCAACTCCTTGGAGCATGTGCGACCTTTCACTGTTATACGCCAATCGCCAACGTCCCAACTAACACTACTCTCTCGATAAGTCTATGCCTGCAGTTTCTCCCCACACCAACACAATGTACCCTCAGCAACCTTAACACTTTCTACATCTCTAAGAACACCACTGGCAGCTGAGCTGACATGTTACTTGGACGACCTTTCGTCATTATCATGGCAGGTTCTAATACTTCTTTCGGTTTCGCGCATAGGGTCATGCATCATATAAACGGCATCTCTTCCAGCTTGGCGCGAGCTAAAGCCAATTCATGTGGTGATGGAAAGAACAATACCCTATTTGCTAGCTCTGTATGATAGACATGCCAGGTAGCTGCCAATGATAGAAATATTCAAAGTGCATCAACATTTCGATTTGTGGCTGTTCATTTATTCAGTTGGAATCTAGAGTATTTTCCCGCCAGCTTTGTACGGTTAAATTATCTATGTAAAGTAAGGTATGTACTCCGTAGTCAAACCGCTGTGCTAAGACTTAGAAGACGTCGCATCTGCTTGAAGAGATAAATGAAAGCTAGGTCGAGCGTGTAGCACCTTGCTTTGATGATCCGTCGTTCTGTACTCCGTAGACATGGCAGCATGCATAAAGGAGTGGTCGTGAAGAGGGCCTGTAAGCGCCCGGCTTATGATCTTTATTCTCATTCGCCAGCCTTGATACGACCATCTTGAGCCCTAACCTCCTTCCGTCTCATAACCATCACCAATTGGCTCTAGTATACCCTCCTTGATGCAAAGAATAGATTCGGCTAGCATCTACCTCTTGTAGCAAGATGTGATCCAGAACTCCGTCCACCAATTGCACTCGGAGAATGCTCGCGCTTCACCAGACGACCACACGCTTTGCAGATTTCTGGGCCCATGCATCCAGGAACATCCTGCACCACTGCCTTTACATTGACACTGGTTGATCTCCTGTTCTTCATGAAGATCAGTATCTTGTTTCGTCGCCTTGTCACAGTGAAGATGCGATAGCCAACAGAGCCAGAGGCCTCGAAGCAGGCCTCTGCTGTACCTACCCGAGAATGTCTCTCCCAAATACATATGCTCTCTCACCAGCAGAGGCAGAAATAGCGATAATACCTCCGCGCCGCCGTCAGCACGCTGTCCAACCCCCAAACCTCCTCACTACAAGTCTAGGCCAAGCTCGCAACAATGGTCTTGGAATTGGGGGACTATCCCAGACTCCCATCTCGTCTACGACTCTGAGTACTCCCTTCTCGACATACCCACAGTCAGCATACTCGGCCGTGCCTCCGTCCCCTGGCGGTGCAATGAGAGGGACCTCGCCCATGGCTTTTCGGTCACAATCAGGCTTCAGTGCGGCCTACAATCCTCAGCAATGGGGACCAGTGAGCCATACCTCTCCCGCTTCCGGAGGAGAACACGGACACGATGGTCGATCGTCCAGGGTAGTGGCACTGGCGCCGCGTCCTGTTGGACCAGACGGTAGGGATGACTGTACAACATACGGAGCTTTGACTGACTGAAATTATCACAGAGCCAGTTACCTCTCCACCACCACCCTACTCCCCTCGTCGGGACCCTGACGCACAAGACTCGCCGCGCCGTTCTGTGAACCTCGTTTCTCCATCTGATATTACAACCCCTGGGACTGAACCCTCCCAATACGGCACACCAGTCAGCGCTGCCACAACGTTGTCGCCTGACTTCCATGCGCGGTATACACAAGGACCATCGCCTGTGCTTCGCGAACAAGAGAGCCCGCATGGCTCTCCAAATGCTGCTGTAACGCAATCATTTCCTCCACCGCCTCCTACCTCAGGTCAACGACTCCGCGCGGGGTCTAAGAACCACGCAGATCGAATACTGTCCTCGTTAACCTCAAGGGGTAAACGTGCGAGCGCCGCATCGCCAATCACTGCAACTGATACTTTGCAGCAACATACAGCTCAGGTGCTCCCGCAAGCACCGGAGGCTACTTCTAGCGATCATACGGTACGCGCACCTGCAGCTCGCAGGGCGGCTTCAACAGGAGCAATAGGTATAATGGGCGGAGCTTCTCGGTCGGCCAGCCACTCACCCAGCCCAGTGACTTGGGAACAAGGTATGCCACTGCCTCCACCACCACCGGGTCCTCCACCGGCATCTGCTCGGTCGCAAAGCTTAAACCGGCATACCGAAAGCCCATCAGCAGAATTGGCACCCACACTGCCTTTCCGTCAGAAGCGTCCACCAGGCACTGGTACGGCCCTGGATGCTATACCGCCAACTCCAGGAGACTGGAGGGAAGGCGATGACATACATCTTCAAGACCATTTGAGCCCTCGCACCAATTCGAAAGGACCTTCACCATTACATATCGATACAGGTAGTATATTGTACAAGAGACGATCGGGTGTGGACTACCCACATACATCTACGACTACAACGCCAGGACATTCGCGCAGAGACTCCTCAGCTGGGGGCTTGTTCCGTAGCCCCGCAGTCAGAAACCGGAGTACCTCAAAGGGTATTCGTGAGCGGCGTAGTGAAAGCAGGAACGGCAAGGGCAGAGCCGTTGAGGACCCTGTAATGGAGCCGCAAAGCGCAGTGGCTCCATGGTCAGAGGACTTCCGGGTCGTGAAGCCTACAGATTTGATTCTACCAGCGCCGCGATCAGCAAAGGAGAGGATGCATTCGAAATCAACCCCCAAGAGTGGCAAGAGCATGCAAAGTCTAGATGGTGCATTGCATAGCGCTGAGCTCAAAATTGCGTCTGGAAAAGCTATATCTTTTTCTTCTTCGCATACCACGCCTCAGGCAGAGTCTAGCCGGCGGCAAGAGTCCTCATACACACCTCCACTCTCGCCTGGCAGAGAAGCCGCTCTCAGCTCCTCTCCTGAGGAGGTTGCCTCACCTCGTTTACCGTCAAAGTTACCTCACTCACCAACAACGCGACGGTCACTAGGGCCTTCTAAATTGTCTTTGATGGTTCCGGCTGGACCAGAGCAGCGACCCATATCCCATCTGTTGCATATGCCAAATTCGGACGATTCGATGCAGGTACCATTAAGGCCTGCGACTAAGGCAAGGCAAGCTCCAGTAGTAGATCTTCTGGGTCCAGAAAGCCCGAAAGCTTTTGCTGGTCGCGCCATTGAGCGTCATCGCATCTTTGCAGAACGCGAAGCAGCGGCTGCGAACGACGCCGATAGGCTTCACCTTTTCGTCCAGTACATAATTGCCGAGTCAAGGATACGGCGAGAGCAATACGCGTCTGTCTTCGAAGAAGAAGGCATCGATATCGATGACTTGGTACAAGACATTTTTGCCCATCATACTACCGACGCCGACCCCCCTGAAGAACAGCGAGTCTCTTCATCAAGAGAAGTCACCTCTAAGCGGACCAGTATAGCATCAAGTGCATTAGGCGATTCGTCCTCGCAAGCCTCTCAGGGGGACCTCTCCGCTGCCAGTCGCACTCACGAGTCCCCTAGTAGCGCCACAACAAACAGCAGTACTCAACATAGGTCAGAGAGCACCTGGTGGAAAGACTATGTGCCATGCTTATCACCTATAGCAAGCATGAGCATCGTCACCGGGCAAGATGAGATGGACTCACGAGGCAGAGCTCCCAGCCGGTGGTGGGAAGATCAATCCAGATCCGGTGACGCTGGCCAAGCGGACGCTTTCAATGTCCTAGGGAGATCAAAGCGAGAATCGAAGTACATGGGTGTAGCTCGCAATTCACCCGCATTGTACGAGAACGCGCAGTCTAGCTCGACCAACAACGTGCACTGGCAGGCACAGAATTCAAACCAGCAACCTTCATATGGGCTGGACGAGTACCCTCCTGAGAAAGTCGGCTGGCATGAAGAAGATCCCTCAGCGCCAACAGTACCTCAATACCCACCAACACCTCATTCTGCGCCTTTCACTCCAGATCCCAAAAGGCTGGACATCTCGCGACTTGTGACGCTACCGCCACCTTATCCGCGGCATCATCCGGCCGTGAACAACAATCATCCAGAGCTATCAGATGTGAGAGACGTCGTGCGATCTTTGAACCAGAAGGAAGAAGTTGAATCGGTCAAAGAATCTTACCAAACGCAAATACTTGAGAAGCGGCAACGAGCTGATTCCTGGTGTAAGCATCAGCGTTCACTACACAGACAGGACATTGAGTTTCGCATAGAGCATGGCGAGATGTCTCAAAACCAATTCGATGAAGCTGAGACGGAGCTCGACGCGAAGATCATGAGGTCCGAGAAGGAAGTCACGCAAGATGACTTTGATCTCTACCAAAATCTTGTGCTCACACCTCTGCACTCCATCTTCTCAGAGCGGATCATCTTAGCAACCTCGTCACTCGGGAAGCTCAGCAGTCGCCTCTTCTCCGATGCGCAGTCCCATAGCCCGAATCTACCTCAAGAAGAAGGCGATGAGCAGCCAGAGCTGCTGGAAAAGCTCACCCAACTCAAATGGCTTTTTGAAGCCCGCGAGACCCTCCACCGGCAGATCTACGATCTCCTCAGCGAGCGCAATGATAGATATAAAGCCATCGTTCTGCTTCCATACCAGCAATCTCAAAGCCAGGACAAATACGCCGAAGCCGAAACATTCTTCGCCAAAGATGCCCAAGATCGGCGGCTGGCCTTTGAACAAGCCGTCTGCTCACGCGCTGAAGCTTTTCTCTCCGTTGTCGAAAACAACGTCAGTCGCGGCGTCGAGGTTCAGTTGTCCGCTTTCTGGGATATCGCGCCTTCACTGCTCGAGATTCTCCACAAGGTCCCTGGCGAATTAGATGGATTCGACATCCAAATCCCTGCAGACGAATACGCCGAAAACCCCAGCTACTACGATCACCCCCTACAATATCTCTACTCTCTCCTCGGCCATGCAGAAAAGAGCACGTATCAGTTCATCGAGTCGCAGATCAACCTGCTTTGCCTGCTTCATGAGATACGCTCACATACGCTTATTGCGAGATGCAGGGTTGACGCGCATTCCGGGGAGGAGCATCAGAGAAGGGAGGAACGGAGATTGACAGAGGATCTGAAGGAGAAGGTGGGGATTGTGGAGGGACAATGGGAGGAAGCGCTTGGCAGTGAGATTATGGAGGTTAGGGAGAGGGTTAGGGGGTTTTTATTGGAGGAGGGTGGGTGGGATGATGAGGAAGCTTGATCGGTCGGCCGTTGGGCTAGGGCTGGTCAATGAGCCCGCTAACCGTTCATGTGTTGTTTGGAGGTCTACATACCTCTCTAGGCCTGATCACGAAACATTTCTGCCCCTTCCGCTTCTAGCCTCTTAGGTGAGCAGCGGCTGCTTTTAGGTGAGCCAAGGTGAGCCGGGGTGAGTGGCCCTGAGACGTGCCTGAGCTGAGTTCCTGCGGGGCAGGGCAGGGGCGTAACACGCTGGAGCCTGAATGGGCTCCCTTAAGCCCGGCTTCAATTGCCTTGGCTGGCAGTATATTGCTGCCCACCTCTTTGAATACTGCTGCCTATGGCCCCAATCAATGCTGTTTGAATTCACCCTCGCTTACATTCCATCCGGCCAGCCCGGCCTTTCACTTTATCATATTTAATGCCAATGTGACGGAGGCACATCGTGTAGGTAAGGTAGCTTGAGTGGTGGCTAAGATACAAGATCTCGTGTAAGGAAAGAAGAAGCAAAAGAAAGGGTATAGGATTTTGTCTGGTAAAGCCCTTGCGCCAACCCAACCGGGGATAGAAGTAAATAAGACTTGGCGCTGAGTCCTCTTCATGGATAGTTCTCATCTCGCTCTATGACAAAAAAGTATCAACAAAAGTCTCGTCCGTCAGCAATGAGATATACCGAATAGAGTGGTCTTTGAAGATGTTCAGACATTCCCTCGGCTGTCAAAGTCTTAACAACGTTCGACATATTGTTGGATACAATCTATAATTTAAAGCGCTGTAGGGATCAGCATTAAGCGTGATGGACTTGACTGAGGTCCGATACTGAATGAGCGTAGGGGTTCGGACTCGCGAGCGCCAAAAAGGCTTAGTGTACATGATTTCCTCCAGGAACAGAAACAGAAACAAAAAGAATCCACCTGCATTTTCCCTCACAGCAATTTAATCACACATCCACCACCTATGATTCCTAACAGGGATGACAATCGCATCCCATTTGTGGTGAGTAGATAGAGCCATTCCTTTTGTCACGCGCGAGAATGCCTAGTGGACGTGCTGTTGAAGGCTGCCAGCAGTATTCACCCAATTCTGCTGAACAATCCCTTCCGCCACCAGGCGTCTAATGACCCGGATTGTCCACCCCTGACAGTTTTCCCTAACGGCAGCTTGATTTGGCGCTCTCGGCGGGGCCTCATGAGTGGCCCAATAGCGCACCCTTGCAGCCTGCTGCTCGGTGGGCCGGGCGATGATATACGAATCTTTGTAGGATTGGGAACTCAGGACATTGACGTTGTTGGCGTGGGCAAAATGCATGGTAAGAGCGTCCCCTTTCACCTGAAAGACGGCGCCTGGCTGACCCTCACGGGCAAGAAAAAGTGACCAGTGATATGGTTCGCCAGCAACCTGCTCCTACCGGACAAGTTTGAGTTCCATAGGCGGAGGTCCGGAAGGAGGAGGGCTGTCTGCTTTTTTCCATTCTGTCGTGCCCAGCCGGCGCTTCCACTGCTTTCCCCCAAAAGTTGTGTACTGCCAGTTTCCATGTGTTTGAATTTGGGGGCTAGACATATAGATTGCTGAATAGGTTCAGTCTTTGCCATCTGGGTTATAGTTTGGGGTAGAGTCTCATACTGTTTTGCTTTCAATTTCGTGGATCAGACGGTTCTTCTGGTTGATGTCGTATATTTGGCTTTGCTTCTGGTTGGCCTCTGGAAAAGGAGTCGGTGGGAACCATATATGATTTTATAGGCCTTTGGATGCTGACAGATCCCAATGTTAATAGCTTGATAGACAAGCGCGGATGTATTAAGATATCTATTCCTTAACCGGGCATATTGGCAGCCATCATACCAGGGGAAGGTATAGTCCTCCTCTTCAGAAGACCCGAACCTAACCAATTGGTTTCTGGTTGACCAAGTTCCAAAACAATCATTGGGTCCTATCTTCTCTCAAAGATCCTATCGCGCGCCGCGCTCCAGAAGGATCAGAACTTAACATGTAGGAATGACCTCTGCTATGCCTTAACCCGGCATAAATGCAGCCAAAAACATAGCGCGCGCATAGCTGGAACGGCTGGTTACTGGTGTCGCTGAGAGAAGCATCACACGAATCAAATCCGTTGAATTCCTGAGAGCTGGATTCGGAGAAGATCCTTCAACTAGGTAGTCTCGACTCTCGACATGTTTCTGTCTAGATGCGACAATCCTACCGCCTAGCACTGGCAAATCCTTTAATATCCTGCTCTCTTAGAAGGGGTCACCCCTGAACCGTCCAAACTGCTCGACCGTCCACTCGTAGGGCTGAAGTCCGTAGTGCCCCGAAATATCCCCTAGAGCCCGTTGTTTAGGTGACAAGAGCGGACCCGGAAGATTCCGGCTCCATACCTGGAAGGCGGTTGTTCTAGAGTGCTCTCTCGGGGGACTCCAGGCCTCAGCCCTACGAGTGGACGGTCGAGCAGTTTGGACGGTTCAGGGGTGACCCCTTCTATTGGTATTTGATTTTCGAACCAACAACACCTACTTAGGCGTTTCGGATTTACCCTTCCGCAACAAGGAACCTTGACCAATCACAAATATCATCGCACAAAAGCGAAAGAGAATCGCGCATTGCCCAACTTCTATACCAAAGATTTTCAATTCAGAGCAACTTTCATAATTGGTGGTTTAGCCTGTTGCAAAAGGCAATCGTTTTTAGTATTTTGCCGAGAAATTGCCGATCCCTCAAGAAGTCCCTTCCAGCGAAAACTTTGTATTGCAAAATTATAGAGAATCAACTATATTGAAAGATTTGCAGCCAAAACTTCCAATTCGAGTTATAATTATTGAAGTACAAGCTGAAGACGAAAGACAGGCCTATTGGAAATCAGCCTCAGCCTTAGGTGACTAAGCAATCCTTGGCATGAACTCCTATCATGTAGCATGCTCCCTACCTCCATAGAACAATCAACGAACTATTCAACTCATGAACGCATACGTCAGTGGCGTCAGATATCGCTGTATTCCATCAAGGCCCTATCGTAAATCCGCCAGACCAAGTGGGGTTTGAACAGTCCTACCGTCTTCAATCTTATTCACTTTTGCCCATTCACAGCTGCTCCACTATTATTGTATATGTACCCTCACTACCGAGCTCCCATGCCTACCATACCTTTCGCTAGCCTACCTTACCCTTGTTTGGATTGTCCGTAATTATGGATTTGAGTATGCACTCTGTCGTGCGAAGCTGGGGCAATCGGTCAATATATACTGACGTGAAATAGGTGGTGATGACAGTGACGGCGAGGTTCGCATCCTTAGCCGGCAGGGAGGGGGCCATGTGACATGCCATGACAACAATCTGGTCTGCAAGTCCGGTAGCCGCGTACGGTATAGCGAAGAAGTCGCTATAAGGCTCGTAAAGCAGCACACCAGCGTCCCAGTTCCGATAATTATCTTCTCGAACTATGAGCCCGACAAGGGCAACATAGGCATGAGCTTTGTACCTGGTTTCACGCTCAAGTCAATATGGGACGGGCTTGATGAACGCAATAGAGAGCGAGTATGCCGTGAGATCTGGACTATGATTGCCCAGTGGCGACAGATACTACGTCCCCCCCACCTGGCCCACCTCTACCAGTGCCTTGCCGATGGCTCACCGGCCATAACAGATCCACTTCTTCAGGACCTTGAAGACCCACCTAGATTCCTCCATACCGATGAAGCTGTTCGCGTTCGTATCCACCAACGCTACCTCCGTTACTATGGTGAACGGTACGCGGATACACTGCTTAGCATGCTGCCCCGGTCCAATGTTTCTGTCTTTGCCCACGGGGATATTGCCCTACGCAATATCATGGTGGATGAGAGTGGCCATATTACCGGCATCATTGACTGGGAGCTGGCAGGGTGGTATCCAGACTACTGGGAGTACGCGAATATCATGAAACCCTCGCAGGATAAAGACTGGCAGAGTTGGATGGATCGAACTGCAATACAGCGATGGGACCTCTCAGGAATCATAGCGGCGAGGCGAGTGCTGTTTTAGAGCTCACTCCAGCTAGATCAGCAACGCAGTAAGTAACATTACTTTGTATCAAATTGATAGCTATCCTAATATCTACTTACGATTATAATTAGGAGTTCAAGAAGACAGAGATTGAAATTACCATTTAGGCAAACTACGGACAATGTTTTCTCTTATCTAGAAGCTGCTGAACTGCATGGTTGCGAGGTCTAAGCGCACTTAAGACTGACACTGTAGATGGAACAATAGGTTACCCCTCATTTAATCTGTTCGGTGCCTTAGACTAAGTTGATTTATTCAGTGTATCCTTGGGCCCGGATTGGAGGATAACGCAGGTCTAGTACCGACCAAGAGGTCTAGAGCCTTAAGTGAATGTTTACTATTTAGACTTAGCAAATTGCCTGGAACCCGTTTAAAGATACATCTCAGACGTTTGGAAGGAAAAATATTTCACGCCGCGTATCGGATTGGGGTAATTTTATTTCTAGGACTACGGGGGAGGAAGGAACATTGGGGGAGCAAGAGAGGGGGGCAAATAAAGACTCCATAGTAAATACCCCAAGGTAAAGCAACGAAATACAGCATCCTCTGATTCCTCTTAATTCTCGCTGCAAAAACTCCTCATACTCCTTCACAAAACTCAAAATCAGCAAAAGCAAATCTAATATTCAACCTCTCGTCTCTCTCGCCTCTCTCCCTACCACCAAAAACCTTTTCCCCCGTATAATCCTTCCATCGATATTAGGAAAACAATTTCCAAAATGGCCAAATAATATGTACTTAAGATTTCTTCTATCCCTTACTTTCGCTGAATTAGCAGCTATCGCTTGAACTCTGTGTTCGGGTTTGACTCCGCGCGAGTAGCGAGGTAATTTTCCAGAATCTAGGTCTGATTAAGGAGGTTAAGTAATGAGCTATCAATGAGTAAGGGTAAGGAATAGATGCTAAGTGCTAATTACTACTCGATCCCCTTCTCTATTACGTTAATAAGGGTTTCGTGAAGTGAGAACCGATTTTAGATATGTTGAAAAGAAGATGGACGACCTACGGCGTGACCTGGGGGGTGGGGCGGAGAGGGGGGAGAATAAGTGTACAAATAGCGTTCAAGGGCGTACACGAGCTACAGTGTTTACTGGTACGGAGAAAGTACTCTAAAACGGCTTAGTTTTTTCGTTCCGCGAACGAAGAAGGGTAACTAATGACCTCGAATCCTTGAAGAAGTTTGGGGTGTATATGTTATATATATAGATATCCCCCCCCTGGGTCAATACAAACTACTCTCCTCCCCTCCATTACCCTCTCTAATACTGTGTTCCCGGTATAAAAGCTGCCATCCCCTATCCTCCAAAAACCCCCAAAACGCTAAAA
>JAABUS010002128.1_pt1 | contig 38982 bp, 38 predicted proteins | sample 5560161 | NCBI WGS metagenome assembly JAABUS01 (sample SAMN10711885, study PRJNA513376) | rock metagenome | isolation source: Antarctica rocks | place: Antarctica: Victoria Land, Trio Nunatak nord | collected 2016-01-04
GGGTCATGGTGGAGGCTCGTCGCCCCAGGCGCAGCGCTGTGCTCGATCGCAGCGGCACAAGACGCCGACTCCATCGCCACGATCCTCAACGCGGTCTTCGGCTCCAACCCTCGCCGCATGACGATCCCCTACGACAACTGACCGGCCCGCGCCGCCCGAGAAAGCCAGCGGGGCACGATGCGCTCATGCAACGGGGCCACGGTGGGCCACACGATCCGGGCGGCAGGCCGCTTGAGCTCCACGAACGAGGCGAGTGCCGCCACCCCCGGACCGGTGTACAGCACGAGGTCACACGCCAGCCCCAGCGCCCACTCGACACTGAAACAAATATGGTCCCGTTCGTTCGCCTCGATCCGGTATCCCAGTACATGGTCGTCGGAGGGGTAAGGGCCGAGTCGGGCGGTAAGCGCTTCCAGCCGTACCAGACGAATAGCCGCTGGGCGGTGGGCGGCGACTCGTACATGGCTCGCGCCCACTGCTCGGCGCTGCGCCGGTCGGTGGGGTCGGCGGCGACGCTGAAGGCGCTCTCGTAGTCGATGCGGCCAACCCTTGCTCGGGAGCGGATGTTCTCGGGAACGGCGAGCTTCGCCGCTCGGGCAGGTGTCATCCTTGAGAGTCTGGCAGCGCACCTCGTGACCGGTTGGGGATCGTCCAGCGGGGGCGGCGGGATGACGACTCCGCGAGGTAGCCCGGCCGACGGTCGATCGACGGGAAGACGTGCGTCAATGCCGTCCGAGCTGCAGGGACGCCGCGGTGGCCAGCTGTGCCAGTGCTGCCGGGTGCGGCTGGCGGGAGGTTATCCGAGACCACCCCGCATGCGGGCACGGTAGGCGACCATCTTTTGCTGACTGCCGCACTCGGCCATGCCGCACCACCGGCGCCGTGCCCCACGCGAGCGGTCGACGAAGACCCGGGTGCACTCCGGTCGGGCGCACTCCCGCAGCAGGGGTGCGTTCGGTCCGGCAACGGTGACCGTCGCGTCGCGGGCCACCGTCCCTACTGCTGCGGTGATGTCGCCCGTGCGACGCAGCGTGCCGTCGATGATGGCGTGGGCCACCTGAGGACCCCCGGAGACGGCGTTGAGGTGGTCGACGGCTTCTCGTGGGATCGCGGTGGCGGCCAGTCTCGCCGACGCAGCGGCGTAGACCGCCTCGCGCAGCAGGAGGACGCGCACGAGGTCCTCGGCAGTTGGGATCGGCACGTCATCGACTAGGTCCGCCTGAACAAGCCAGTCCTGCAGGTCTCCGACCGTGCCCAGCAGCTCCTCCGGCTCGGTGCGCCGCCACTTCAGGGTGCCGGCGAGATCGAGCGCGAGGTCGCCGCTGACGAAGACGTGGCGCATGTTACTACTCTGACCGGTAACCTTTCCCGTGGCAAACCTGATCGTCCCCGGAGGACCCACATGACAGATGCCGACACGACCGTGCCCACGGCGCCGCCTGCCCTGCGGGTCTCGAGCCAGGACTACCTGTGGTTCGTCCGCCGCGCTGTGGTCGGGATGCAGCAGATCGTCACGGACCTCGGCGACGACCTGGCCTGTACGGCGCCGGCCTTGGCGGGGGCGAACAGCCCGTACGGGCTCCTCACCCATTGCCTCGGGGTGATGGCCTACTGGGGCGGCGACCTAGTCGCCGGTCGCCAGGTCGTGCGTGACCGGGCCGCCGAGTTCACCGCCACCGGCACCGTTGCCGACCTGGTGGCCCGGGCGGACGCCGCCCTGGAACAGCTCGCCGCGGACCTCGCGCTCCTCGAGCCCGAGGCCCCGCTCCGCCGAGAGCCGGACGCCTGGGCGGTGGGTCCCGACCGTCGGCTCACCCAAGACGCCGCGCTGGTTCACCTGTACGAGGAGATGGCCCAGCACCACGGACAGATGCAACTGATGCGCGACACCCTGCTCGTCAACACCGCCTACCCGGACGACCAAACAGCCGCAGCGCCTGCAGGCTTCGACCACTTGCCGCTCGCGTGGCTACGGGCCAAGCAGGGGGTGAAGTGGCACCGGCCGGGGCCCGACCTGCTGCCCGCGTGGGTGGCCGACATGGACTATCCCGTGGCGCCGCCCGTGCGCGAGGCGATCGAGGCAGCTCTGGACCGCGGAGACCTCGGCTACCCGGACTGGCCGGTGCACCCGCTCGCCCAGCCGTTCGCGCAACGCATGGCAGCCCGGTACTCATGGGAACCGGACCCTGACCACATACGCGGGGTGACCGACCTGATCTCCGCCCTTCAGATTGTGCTGCACCTGGCGACGCGACCCGGCGACGGCGTCGTGGCGCACACGCCGAACTACCCACCGTTCCCGGCCACCGTGACCGGGATGGGCCGGCGCCTGGTCGCCGCGCCGATGGTGCCCGAGGGTGCGGGCTGGACCTGGGACCACACCCGGCTGGAGCGCGAGGCTGCGGCGGCTCGGGTGCTGCTGCTCGTCAACCCCCACAATCCGACCGGGCGCGTGTTCACCCGCGAGGAGCTGCAACGCTTCGCCGACCTCGCCGAAGAGCACGACCTGCTCGTGGTCGCCGATGAGATCCACGCCGACCTGGCGCACGCTCCCCACCGCCACGTCCCGTTCGCCTCCCTGAGCCCTGACGCCGCGGAGCGCACGGTGACGGTGACCTCAGCGACGAAGGCCTTCAACATCGCCGGCTTGCGTACAGCGGTCGCGCACGTCGGGCCTACCAGCCTGCGCGCGGCGTGGGACGCCGAGCCCCCGGACCTCCACGGCGCGCTGAACGTGCTCGGCGTCGAGGCCACCCGGGCGGCCTGGACACACGGGGACGCCTGGTTGAGCGCCCTGAACGCGCACCTGCTCGCCCAGCGCGATCATCTCACGAGCCGTCTGCACGGGACCGGCGTCGACCTGCGACCGCCGGAGGCCGGCTACCTCGCCTGGCTCGACCTCGCCCGGCTCGCGCTGCCCGAGCAGCCCGGCAGCTTCCTGCGCGCCCACGCCGGTCTCGAGCTAGCCGAGGGATCGGAGTACGGCCCTGGCAACACTCACCGCCTCCGGCTGAACTTCGCTACCTCCCGCACCTTGCTGGACGAGGCGATCGACCGCATGCTGGCTGCTCTGGCCGTTCTGTGTTGATGTGCCTGGACCCGCACCCCGCACTCTCAGTCGGGAAGGGCCTGCGGCCCGTTGTGAAGTGCCGGGTTGCACGAAGAGCAACGAGCACGGAGGCACAGTGGCGGCGCCCCCGAAGTACCCGGAAGAGCTGCGGGTGCGCGCGATCCGGTTAACGATCCCGATCCGGGACAGGCCAGCGAAGCGGTCATGGACCTTCTCCACGTCCTCCCAGACCCGGGTGATGATCGCGCCGACGGTGCGCCACGCGACCCGCATCAGCTCGGTCACCGCCGACTTGGAGCACTGCGTGGCCAACCACGCCACCTGCTCATCGAAAGCGTGGGTGTGGCCTGCGCCGTGCCGCGCCCACGGCACCGCCGCGCCCACGGCACCGCCGCGACCACGACCCCATGCTCGGAACACACCACCAAGGGTGCATCAGCCTCCAGCACCGTCCGCACCGCACCCAGGTCCAGGGCCGCTACCGCCGTCGACCCTCACCCATGTCATAGCCCGGGCACCGCCGCTGGCACCGCCCACACCGACCTCGCCGGGCCCGTGACACCCGGACGTGAGCGATGAGCAGCTCCTCGTCCTCGGCGTACTCCAGCCCTTCGATCACCGCATGCTCGATTCCCAGCAGCCCACCCCATACCCTCGCGTTGTACACGCCGTTCCCCTGCCACCCTGCGGAATCCTGTCTCGACAACCGCAACCGTAAGCAGGGAACGGCGTGTCGCTCACCAGGCCCTCTCCACCACCCATGGAAGGGTCACGAGAGCCGGTTTTAGAAAGGACGTGCCGCAGGATGCAGGCCACCGTCGCGAGGTCCTACCTGTACGTCCCTGGGGACAGGCCCGAGATGCTGGCCAAAGCCCTGACCCGGGGTGCGGACGCCCTGATCGTCGATCTTGAGGACGCCGTGGCGCCGGCAGCCAAGGCGGCGGCCCGGGTCACGGTCGCCGACTGGCTCGCCGGTCTGCCGGCGGAGCTGGGCACCGAGGTGTGGGTCAGGACGAACCCGGGCGCTCTCGGCCGTGCGGACGCCGCGGCTGTGGTGAGCCCCCGGCTGGCCGGCCTGGTCGTGGCCAAGACGGAGTCGCCCGAAGAGCTGGCCGCGCTCGACCGGGTGCTGTCCGTGGCCGAGGCAGATCGCGGGTTGTTGGTGGGAGCCCTTCCGGTTGTGCCGTTGCTGGAGTCCGCCTCCGCGGTGCTGCGTGCCGAGCGGATCGCCGCTGGCCCGCGAGTCCGACGTTTGCAGCTGGGGGAGGCCGACCTGCGGGCGGACATCGGGGTCACGCCCGGTGACGACGAGCGTGAGCTGCTGTACCTGCGCAGTCACATCGTGCTGGTGAGCGCAGTGCTACGCCTGGACCCGCCGGTCGCCCCCACATCTGTGCTGGTGCGCGACGACGACGGCCTGAGGCGCAGCACCCTTGCGCTGGCCAGAATGGGCTTCGTGGGTCGGGCCTGCATCCATCCGGCGCAGGTGGCCGTCGTCAACGACGTCTTCACCCCCACGTCGGATGAGGTGGAGCGCGCCCGCGCTCTGGTCGCGGCCTTCGACCGCGCCGTCGCCGTCGGCGACGGCGTGATGCTCGACGACTCCGGCCGGATGGTGGACGAGGCGGTGGTGCGTCAGTCCAGGAACGTTCTGTCCAGGGTTCGCCGGTGAGCCGGTGTCAGCGCTCGAAGACGGTCGGTTCCGCGACCACGTAGAACCGGAACTTCGTGCGGCCCGCGGGGCCCCGGTCGGCGGGGATCGGATGGTCCTCCCACCAGGCCAGGTAGTCGGCGTAGGACGCCTCGTCCGCGAAGTGCATCTCGGCGATCCGGTAGAACATCGTCGAGGCGCCGACCGAGGCCGCTCCGCCGCTGGTGGTGGTCACCGGGCGCAGCACCTTGTTGAAGATGATCCGGTCGATGTGAGGGTTGGCCATCAGGTCGGGCGCGTGCACCTCGAAGAGCCACCGTTCGTAGTCCTCGGCGCTGACGCCGGGCTCGATGTCGTAGCCCAGGATGGTCTTGATCACGGGGTGTCCTCCATGTTCCATGAGAGCGCTGCTGCGCCCTCGGCGAAGCCTTCCGCGCGGACGCGCACGGGGGTCAGCCGGACTCCGACCAGGTCGGCAGCAGCCTGTTCGGCGGTCCGGTCGGGCGCTTTCGTGCCGGCCCCGCCGGCACGCAGCAGTGCGTTCTGCTCGAGGTAGCGGGCCACCGTCCAGTCGGTCGGCATGAGCTCGGCGCGGGCTCGCAGGAACACCACGCGGGGGACCAGCCAGCCGTAGTCGAAGACGGCCGGGTGGTCGTTGCCCGAGCCCGGCATAGGGGTGCCCACCCAGATCAGCTCGACGGCCGGGTTCCGCCGCAGCTGGTCGATCCTCCGGTGCGCCGCGCGCTGCACCAGGTCGACCGTCCAGTCGTCGTTGACGGGGGCGCCCAGGGTCCGGCCGATCGGCTGGCCGGCCCTGCCCACGGTGACCAGCTGCGCAAAGCCTGCCTCGTGCCGGACCCAGTGCAGCATCGCCTCACGCGACAGCGGTTCGGTCATCGACTCGCCGCTGCGGGGGCGTCGGTCGAGGCCAGGTGGCCCGCAGCCAGGTACGCGAGCCCCAGTGCCGGGAGCAGTCCGTTGCCGGCCAGGTAGCCACCGGCGCCGTGCCCGGAGATGCCCATCGCGGCTCCCCCGGAGGCGTACACCCCAGCGATCGGCTCGCCGGCGCTGTCGAGTATCCGGGCGCGGCCGTCGACGCGCAGGCCACCCTGGGTGTGAAACAGCGCCGGCTGCACCTGGACGCCGGCGAAGGGGGGTTGCAGCGGAGCCTCCCAGTCGCTGCGTCCGTACTGGTCGGCGACCTGTCCTCGCGCGCACGCCGCTGCCTGCGCGACGGTGTCGGCCAGCCCCGAGGGGTCGACACCGAGCCGGCCGGCGAGCTCGTCGACGCTTTGGCCCCATTTCACCGCACCGGAATCGATGGTGTCCCGGAAGTCCTCAAACGCCAAGCAGGCGTCGCGTACTCGTTGGTCGAAGACGATGACCGCTCGTTTGCCGGCGGCCCGGGCCAGGGTCAGGTGGGCGAACTCCGAGTAGCCGACCGTTTCGTCGGCGAACCGCTTTCCCTCGGAGTCGACGAGGTATCCGCCGTGCATGACGGTCGCCCAGCCGACCAGGGTGCCGGCGGCGCCGCAGAGCGCGGCGTGCCCCTGGTAGGCGTCGAGGTAGGCGGTATCAGCGCCGAGTCGCGCGCCGATGCGCAGGGCATCGCCGGTCGACTCCGGCGAACCGTGGTAGGTGGCGTCAGCGATCTCGGGAACGTGCTGGTGTACCAGTTCCGGGTCTGCGCCGTAGCCGTTCGTAGCCAGCAGCACCGCTCGGGCTGCGACCTGCTCGCGGGCGCCGTCCGGGGTGGTGATCTCCACCGTGACCCCGTCGGGTCCGGGCACGACGTCGGTCACCCTGGCTGGGACCAGCACGGTGATGCGGTCCTGCTGGTGCACTGCGTCGACGAGGGCCTTCAGCAGGTGCTTGCCCGACCGTCCGGTCAGGCTGTGGCACCGCAGGTTGGCGTGCCCCGGGTACTGGAAGTCGGTGACGAGCTCGAGGGGCACCCGGACCTGGTCGACGAGCCAGGTGACCAGCTCCGCGCTGACCCCGGCGAGTGCCTCGGCCAGCGGCAGGTCGACCTCGCCGTTGGTCTTGCGCACCATGTCGGCGACGAAGGCCTCGGGGCTGTCGCTGATCCCGGCCTCGTCCTGCCATCGGGTGCCCGCACCGGGCAGCATCGCCGTCGACATGGCCGTGTTGTTGCCGCGCGTGTAGTGCTCGCTGGCCTCGACGACCAGAACGTGCAGGCCCAGCTCTGCGGCCCGCAGGGCGGCGACCAGCCCGCCGCCCGCGCCGGCGACAATCAGGTCCGGACCGTCGGACGCTGTCCCGGCGCTCACCGGGCCGCCGCCGGCAGGTGCGGGGTCAGCCGCAGGTCGCCGATCAGGCCCAGCACCTGCAGCGCTGTCGCGGTCGGGTCGAGCACCCGAGGGCCGCCGCCGGCCGGTAGCACGTCGACGGCGGAGCAGCCGTTGACGACCGCGCCGACCTCGAGGTCAGCAACGGCTGCGGCCACCGACTGTGCCCAGGTGGCCTCGTCCTCGATGTCGGTCACGGACAGTCCCAGCACCCTCACCTGGGGGCACTGCCCGGCCATTCCGTAGAGCGCGAGCCGGCGGCCGAGCTCGTCGGCGATCGCGGTGTTGCGGGCGACCGCGGAGAACGGCTGGCCGATCCCGCCGAGCAGGTGGCTCGAGAGTCGCAGCAGGCCAAGCACGGGTACCGGTCCGGCGCTCTCGGCCCCGGGGTCGAGCACGCAGTCGGGCAGGAAGGCGTCGAAGAGGGCCGGGTCCGTCTGCTGCAGCGCCTGCACCACCAGCGACTCGGAGCGCCGGATGTCCTGCTCGGTCTCCAGGGCACGCGGCACCTCGGGGCCGTCGCCGAGATCGGTCAGCTCGACGGTCACCCCGGCTGGCGCGAGCCGGTCGTAGCGTCGGCGGCGCCGTTCGAGCTCGTCGTCGGCGACGTGGATCGGGGTCACTGCACGGATCTTCATTGGGATCTCCTCACATACCGAGGTAGGCGGTGCGGACGCGCTCGTCGGCGGCGAGGTCACGGCCGGGGCCCTCCATGGCGATGGACCCGCTCTCCAGCACGTAGGCCCGGTCGGCGATGGCCAGGGTCTGGGAGGCGTTCTGCTCCACGATTAGCACGGTCACGCCGGTGTCGCGGATCGCTTGGACTGCCTGCAGCACCTGGACCACCAGGTTGGGGGCGAGCCCGATCGATGGTTCGTCGAGGGTCAGCAGTCGAGGTCGGGCCATGAGCGCACGGCCGATCGCCAGCATCTGCTGCTGACCCCCGGACATGGTGTCGGCTCGCTGTCGCCGGCGGTCGGCCAGGATCGGGAACAGCTCGTAGACCTGGTCGAGGGCGGACGTGGCGTCCTTGACCCTGGTGTAGGCCCCCATCTTCAGGTTCTCCGCGACCGACAGACGACCGAACAGGGCTCGGTCCTGCGGCACGTGGACGAGGCCCTGACGCACGAGCAGGTCGGGGCGAAGGCCACCGATCGAGACGCCGTCGAAGAGGATTTCACCGTCGGTCGGACTGATCAGTCCGGAGATCGCACGTAGCGTGGTCGTCTTGCCGGCCCCGTTGGCGCCGATGAGGGCCACGATCTCGCCCTGCCGAACCTCCAGGTCGATGGCGTGCAGGATCTGCAGCCGCCGGTAGCCGGCCGAGAGCTTTTCAAGACTCAGCAATCTGGGACTCCTCACCGAGGTAGGCCTGCACGACCCTGGGGTTCGAGGTGACCTCGTGCGGGGTCCCCTCGGCGAGGGGCTTGGCCTCGTGAAGGACCAGGACCCGGTCCGAGAGGGTCATGACGGCGGCCATGATGTGCTCGATGAACAGCAGGGTGACCCCTTCGCTGCGCAGCGTTCCGAGCAGGTCGATGAGCGGCTTGCGCTCGGTGGGTACCAGGCCGGCCAGGACCTCGTCCAGCATCAGCACCTGCGGCTCGAGGGCGAGCGCCCGGGCCAGCTCGAGGCGCTTGAGCCCCGCCGTCGGCAGCGTGCCGGACATACGGTCCCGGTACTCGCTCAGGCCGACCCTCTCGATGACCTCGGCGGCGCTGTCCCTGGCGACCCGTCGGGACCTGTGCCGCGAGTGCGTGGCAGCGGCGACGTTGTCCAGCACGGTCATGCTGTCGAAAGGCCGCATCAGCTGGAAGGTGCGGACCAGGCCAGCCCTGGCCACCTTCCACGCGGGCCAGCCGGTGATGTCGCGGTCGTCGAACACGACCCGGCCCGCGCTCGGCGTGATCTGGCCCGCGATGCAGGAGAAGAACGTGGTCTTGCCGGCCCCGTTCGGGCCGATGATGCCGAGGACCTCGTGCTCCTCGACGGACACCGTGACCCCGTCGAGCGCCTTCAGCCCGGCGAACGACTTGGACAACCCCTCGATCTGCAGGAGGCTCACCGGCCGAACCTCGCCTTCAGGCTGCCGTACACGCCGCGGGGCAGGAAGATCACGATGGCGATCAGCAGCACGGCGTAGGTGATGACGTCGAGCCCGGCCTTCCCCTCGAGGAACGCTAGCGCGGCGGGCGGGTTGCGCAGCAGGGTGCTGGTGAGCTCGGAAAGCGGGCCCACGATGGCGGCGCCGACCAGCGGGCCCCAGATGGTCCCGACCCCGCCGATCACCGCCGGCACGATGGCCTCGATCGAGACGCTGCCGCCGAAGGCGTTGTCGGGGCCGACGAACAGGTAGTACTGCACGTAGTACACCCCGGCGACCGCGGCGATGGCCGAGCTGATGGCGACGGCGAGCAGCCGGTAGCGCATCACCGGGATGCCCAGCGCCTCGGCTGCCGTGGCGTCGTCGCGCGCCGCCACCACGAACTGACCGGCGCGGGAGTTGACCAGCGCGATCTTCACCGCCACCGCGATCGCGAGCAGGCCCAGCGGGATCCAGTAGTAGCGCGAGTCCCCCTGCGGGAACTGGATCTTCGACCAGGACGACCCGGACAGGATAGGCACGTTGTAGCCCTCCGTGCCGCGCAGCGAGTTCAGGTTGCTGACCAGCAGCAGCAGCATCTGCGCGAAGGCGAAGGTGGCCAGGGCGAAGTAGGCGCCGGCCAGCTTGTAGCGCAGCGAGGCGTAGGCGGTGGCCACCCCGAACAGGGCCGCGGCCGCCGCGCCCACCACCATGGCCACCCACGGCGAGATGCCGTGGTCGACGAGGAGGTAGGCGTCCACGTAGGCGCCGATCCCGAAGAAGGCCGCGTGCCCGAAGCTGAACATGCCGCCGTAGCCGCTCATGACGTTCCACGAGACGGCGAGAATGGCGAAGATCAGGGTGCGGACGGCCACCCCCTGCCGCTCCTCGGGCAGGACCAGGGGGAGCAGGGCGAGCAGCAGCACCACCACGCCCAGCACCAGGTACTGCCGCTGCGAGCCGGTGCCGCCGGTGGTGGTCACGGTGGTGCGCGGTGCGCTCTGGTCGACGGTCACAGGTCGCTCCCGAACAGTCCCTGGGGTCGCACGAACAGCACGACCACGAACACGGCGAAGACCAGCAGGAGCGCCCCCGTGCCGGGCACGAACAACCCGCCCACGGTCTGCAGGAGCCCGATCGCCAGGCCGCCGAGCACGGCACCGGTGACGCTTCCCAGGCCACCCAGCACCACGATGACGAAGGCCAGGATGGTGAACTGCTCCCCGGTGCTCGGGGTGAGGCTGAAGAACGGCAGCACCAGGCCCCCGGCGGCGCCCACGCAGGCTGCGCCCAGCCCGAAGGTCACCGCGAACACCCGCTTGACGTTGACGCCCACCATCGCGGCGCCCTGTCCGTTGGCGGCCACCGCGCGGATCGAGAGCCCCAGCCGGGTGCGCTGCAGCACCGTAGTCAGGGCCAGGGCCAGGGCGATGGCGCCGACGAACGCGATGACGCGCGGCACCGAGGCCACCGCACCGAGGAAGCGCAGGTTGCCGCCGACGGGGGCGGTGATCGACTTCGGCTGGCCCCCGAAGGCCAGCAGCAGGCCGTTGGCGATCAGCAGCGACAGTCCGAGGGTGACCAGCAGCTGGCCCTCGGTCTCGCCCTCGGACATCAGCCGGTTGAGCAGCAGCAGCTGCACGAGGTACCCGAGGCCGAACAGCAGCGGGATCAGCAGCAGGGTGGCCAGGTAGACGTTGAGGCCGACCGAGGTGACCAGCACGTACGCCGCGTACATGGACAGCGTGAGCATCGTGCCCTGCGCGAAGTTGACGATGCCCAGCACCCCGAAGATGAGGGTCAGCCCCATCGAGACCAGTGCGTACACGCCGCCGAGAAGGATGCCGGTCACTACGGCCTGGTTGACCAGGGCCGGGCTCTTGCCGCCCAGCAGGTAGACCAGCGCCAGCAGCACCAGCACCACCCCCGCCAGCCCGAGTCCTCGCATCAACGTGCTGGGCCCGGCGCGGACCGCGGCCGGGGGATCGTCGTCGGCGTCGACACTGACGGCTGCGACCGCACTCGCACCGAGCTGACTCGGGCCACCCCTACCCGAACCACCCTCAGGAGGGCCGCCCTGGCTGGCGGCGGGCGGGGTCACGGCCTCGTCCGACATGACGGTCCTTCCAGTCGGTGCGCAGCGGATGGGGGTGTTGAGAGTGGGAGGTGCCGTCCTGAGCGCATCGGGGAGCGCCCGGCGGCCGGCGGCCCCCCGGGACTCAGGGGACGCCGGCCCGCGGGTCAGGAGGCGCCCGGCTTGGCCGGGAACTTCAGGTCGACCGTCTTGAGCTTCTGCGGGTAGACCTGCTCGACCTTGCCCCCCTGGATCTGCATGACGATGACCGTGGCGTTGGTGTTCTGGCCGGTCCCGTCGAACTTGATGGGGCCGTCGAAGGCCAGCAGCGGGTCGCTGAGCTGAAGGGCCGAGATCGCGTCGCGCAACTTCTTGGGGTCCTTGCTGCCGCTCTTGTCGAGGCCGGCCGCCACCACCTCGACCGCCTGGTAGGACAGCATGGCCGCGGTCTCCATCGGCTTGCCGTACTTGGCCTGGAAGCGGGTGCGGATGTCCTTGACCCGGGCGCTGGTCGCGTCGTAGTGGTAGTTCGCGCTGAGCAGCCCGTTGCCGGCGGCCCCCGCGGCGCCGGGGAACGAGTCGTCGTCGAACCCACCGTTGGCGATCCCATAGACGGCCTTGACATCGGGCTTGAGGGCTGCAAGGGACTTGGCGATCAACAGGCTGTCGGGGTAGTAGCCGGTGACCACGATGGCGTCGGGCTTGGGCGCGGCCGCCTGGGCCACCTGGGTGGCGGCGTCGTTGAGGCTGCCGCTGTCGTACGCGACCTCCTTGGCGATGGTGATGCCCTTGGCCTCGGCCTCCTTCTTGAAGGCCGCGAAGACGCTGTCGCCGAAGGCGCCCTGGATGTGGATGTAGGACACCGTCTTGATCGGCGACCCGCCCTGCTCGCCGATGGCGGCCAGGTCGTCGGCGCCCGACGTGCCCATGCCGGTGGCATTCGGCTGGATGCGGAAGGAGTACTTGTAGCCTTGGGCGAGGATGTTGTCGTCGACGGCCACATCGATGACCAGCGGGACCTGTGAGCGCTCGGCGACCGAGGCCACGTTCTTGGTCACGTCGCTCTGGTAGGTGCCGACCAGCGCCACCGCACCGGACTGGGTGAGCCTCTGCGCCTCGCTCTGCCCGATCTCGGCCTTGCCCTGGCTGTCGCCGGAGGCGATCTTCAGCTGCGCGCCGCCCAGGCCCTTGATGCCGCCCGCGGCGTTGATGTCGGCTGCGGCCATCTCGGTGGCGTCCTGCATCAGCTGGCCGGCACCGGCCAGCGTGCCGGTGAGCGGGTGGATGGACCCGATAGTGATGGGCTCGCCGGAGGCCCCGCCTGAACCGCTGCCGGAGCTGCTGGTGCTGGTGCCGCCCGAGCTGCTGCAGCCGGCCAGGGCCAGCCCAGCGACGGCCAGCACCGCCAGTGTCTTTCGTCGTGAACTCATGCGTGGGGCCTTCCGTCGGGGTCCGGTCTCCCCCGCCGGTCGTTCCTTGCACCGGAACGGGGATGTTACGTCATGTGGTGTCTAACACGCAGGCCCGGGCCGGTCAATGACCCTGCGGAACCGAAACATGCTTGTCATGCTTGACCATAGGCTCTCCGAGACTCATGATCAGCCCCTTCGCTTCATTCCGCTAGGAGGAACGATGACGCGTAGCCGGGCTCGTGGCGATGGAACTGCTTCCCTTGCGCCCCATCCTGGCGGGGAGGACGGCCAGGTCGAACTGAGCGGTACCGAGGCCGCCGGCCGGGTGGCGGACGTGCTGCTGCTGTTCGCGACCGGTCCGTTGCACCTGGGGGTCAGCGAGATCGCCCGCGAGCTGGGGCTCAGCAAGGCGGTGGTGCACCGCATCCTGCAGTCGCTGGTCTCGCGGTCGCTGCTGCGGGCCGACCCGGGAACTCGCGAGTACCGGCTGGGGCCGGGCGCCATCGCGCTGGGCTCGCGGGCACTGCAAGACCTCGACCTGCGGCAGCTGGCCGGGCCGACGCTGCGGCGGCTGCGGGACGTGACCCGCGAGACGACCACTCTGTCCGGCCGGGTGCAGGACAGCCGGATGTACCTCGACCAGTACGAGAGCCCGCAGGAGATCAAGATGACCGTGCGGTTGGGCCACCCCTACCCTCTGCACGCTGGTGCTTCGAGCCGGGCGATGTTGGCCTTCCTGCCTCCCGCGGTGGTCGACCGGGTCGTGGCGCAGGGGATGGACCGATTGACCCCGGAGACCATCGGGGACGAGGCGGTGCTACGGGCAACCCTGGCCGAGATCCGACGGTCGGGGTATGCCACCTCGCTCGGGGAGCGACAGCACGGGGCAGGCTCCGTGGCCGCGCCGCTGTTCGGGGCGGGCGGCGAGGTGATCGGGTCGCTCAGTGTGTGCGGTCCGGTGTCGCGCTTCGACCCAGCGAGCGTGCGGCTGCTGGTGCCGCAGGTGCTGGCGGCGGCGGACGAGATCTCTCGCCAGGCCGGCTGGGACGGTGGCAGCGCAGCGGATGGCATCGCCTGAGCCAGGCGAGAAAATGCCGGCGGTCCCTGGACCGGTCAGCCGGCTGTCGCGAGGGCACCTGCGGCTCCCAGTGCGGCGGCCACCGGACCCGGCCCGTCCTCGGTGAGCCGGTGCACAGCGCCCAGCAGGGCGTCGGTGGCCGTCGGCCCGACCAGCGCGGTCAGCCGGTTCCGCGGTCCCGACACCACGTCCGGCACCGTGAGGGCGTCTGGGCCGTCGCCGCGGGGCCGGCCGGCGTGGGCGGTGCGGATGCTGCCGTCGGTCAGAGTGACGACGACCGTCGCGGGCCGCCCGTCGGGGTAGCCCGCTTCCAGTGACGGGTCGGCCCACACCTGGACCCTCTGGGCGAGCGACCGCAGCAGGGGGTCGGCCAGAGCAGCGGGGGCGAAGCCCCCGGCCTCAAGATCGCCGCGCAGCAGCCCGACGGCGACCGTCCACGGGATGCTGAACCGGGCCGACAGGTCGTCGAGGGGATGTACCTCGGCGAAGGCGGCGGCCGCGCGGTAGGTGCGCACCTCAACCCCGGCCACGTCCGAGGCGACGAGCGGTCCATCGGCCAGCAGGTCCTCGACCGCGTCGTTGACTCCGTGCAGGTGCGCGCAGGTCGGGTGCCTCTTGAGGTAGCCCTCCATCACCGCCCAGGGCTGCGGCCCGTCGGCCAGGTCGGGGTCCCAGCGGGCGGCGCTGAACCGGGAGAAGTGGTGTTCCAGGGCGCCGGGCTCGGGTCGCAGCCCGGCGGCGGCGGTCTGACCCCACACCACTCCCAGATAGGCCCCGAGCGCCAGCAGCAGGTGCTGGCCGGTCGCCCCGTGGAACACCATGTCCGCCGAGGGAAGGACGGGCACCGACGCCGCCAGGTCGAGGGCGGCTGCCACCACCTCGGGGTCTCCGCCGCTGAGCAGGTGCGCCACGCCCGTGGCGGTGGCGGGCAGGGCCCAGGTGGCGATGTCGTGCACCCCGGCCGGGGTTCCCCCCTGGGCCGCGCCGAGGCGAGCGCCCACCTCGTAACCGGCCAGGATCGCCGAACCGGTGGCGCGGCCGGTCGAACCGGCTGCCTCAGCCACGGCCAGCACTGCCGGCACCAGATGCGAGGCGGGGTGACCGCGGGCCTTGCGGTGCCCGTCCTGACGCTGTTCGGCGGCGACCGGCAGGGCGTTGGAGAGCGCCGCTATGGCGGGCGCGGCCCCTTGCGGGTAGCCCATCACGGTGCTGGGCCCGGCCCCGGACAGCAGTGCCCGCCGCGCCGCGGTGACGTCCGGGCGGCCCACGGCCGCGAGGCCCGCCGAGAGGACATGGGTCACCACCTGGGTCAGCCGCTCGCGAACCGGCTCCGGCGCGGCAGCCACGTCGATCGCTGCGGCCCGGGCCGCCAGTCGGAGGGCGAGCACTGGGGTCGCCCTTAGCGCCGGGCTGGTCGACGGGCCGGGATTCATGGCAGTTCCCGCAGCAGGGGGCGCACGTCCGGGGTGTCGGCCAGCGCCTCGACGGTGCGGCGCACCCGCCGGGTGTCGTCCGCCCCGACCAGAGCGGCCACCTTGGCGTGCACCTGCTCGGCGGTGAAGGGGTGGTGGCCGACATCGCCCACCGGGTTCAGCACCTCCTCCACGAGCTCACGGCCGTCGCGCAGGACCAGGGTCACCCGGGCCGCCCGCTCGTCGGGCAGTCTGGCGTCGAGGGCCGGATCGTGGACCACCTGGACCCGGTGGGCCGCGGCGATCACCTCGGGGTCGTTGCGCCAGGCGTCGGAGAGCTCGCCCGGGCCCACCACCCCGGCCCGCAGAGCGACGGCCATGACGTAAGGCAGGGAGAACATGGCGGCGAGCCGGCTGCCGGTGGACACTGCGGCCAGCGGCATGCTGAGCCGGTGGGTGGCCACCACCATGCGGTCGACCGCGTCCGGGCGAAGGTCGTGACGCTCTCGCAGGGTGAGCACGGCGTCGGCAGCCGGATGCGTGTAACTGCACGACGAGTGCCGCTTCAGGTATCCGCCGGTCAGGTCCCACCGCTGCCCGAGCCCGTCGGCCAGCGGCGAGACGTCCAGGCCGCCGACCACCTCGCCCAGGGTGCGGCCCACCGTGCCCTCGACCCCGGACAGGCCCGCCTCAGCCAGCCTGCCGCCGACCAGCCCGCTCACGTTCGACCCGGCCGCCCACAGGTTGCGCACGAAGCTGCCCGCCAGGACGACGCTCCAGGGGGTGGCATAGACCAGCCCGGCGGCTGCGTCCGTCGAGGCCGCCACCTGCTCGGCGGTCAGCCCGCGCAACCGCCCGACGGCAGCCCCGGCCCCGGTCGCCCCCCAGTGGCCGTGGGTGTGCAGGTCGGCCCGGCGCCGGGTGGCCCGACCGAAGCGGGAGGCGATCTCGTACCCGGCCACCACGGCGGCCAGCAGCTCGACCCCAGGGACAGGCTGCTCGGACGCACCCGCCTGCGCCAGCGCGGCGAACACCACGTGGGCGGCAGGGTGACCGGCCGCGTGCTTGTTGCCCTCGTCGAGCTCGAGACAGCACGCAGCCGCACCGTTGAGCCACGCCGCCGTGTCGGGCTGGGTGGGCTGGCCGGTCCCCAGCAGAACAGCCGGACCCTCGACCACCGGCCAGGCCCGCTGCAGAGCCTTCAGCTCGGCGGTGCGCGCCCCGGCGACCGTCACGCCCAACAGGTCCACGAGCATCAGACCGGTGCGCGCCTGCACTTCGGCAGGCAGGTCCGACCAGCGCAGGTCGGCGGCGAACCGGCCAGCGGTGCGCAACGCCTGCAGCAGCTCGGGGTCAGGGACGGACGCGGGGACGGAAACGGGATCAGCCACAGCGCGACCGTAGGCCCGCCACACGAGCAGGCCAACCTCCGTTCCGCTGATAGGAACGAAACGGGAGGTCGCTTATCGGGGTGGGCCGAGCCCACTTCCGCACGACACGGGGTACGTCAGGTGATTTCCGGATGATGATTGGCCTGGGAGTCCTACGGAGCTAGGGTTCGGAGTGATTCGTGTTTCACCAAGCGGAACGGACTGCTGACGATGATGCCGCTCGAAGGACTCCGGGTGCTCGACGTGTCGACCATCCTGGCCGGCCCGCTGGCGTGCCAGATCCTGGGCGACTTCGGCGCCGACGTGGTCAAGATCGAGCACCCCGTGGTTGGCGACAGCATGCGCGGCCACGGAGAGAGCAAGGACGGCGTGCCCCTGTGGTGGAAGGAGATCTCCCGCAACAAGCGCACCGTCGGACTGAGCCTCAGCTCGCCGGAGGGCGCCGCCCTGTTCCGCCGCTTGGCTGCCACCGCAGACGTCGTCGTCGAGAATTTTCGCCCCGGCACGCTCGAGCGCTGGGGGGTGGGGCCGGACCAGCTGCTCGCCGACAACCCGGGACTGGTGATCGTGCGGCTCACCGGCTTCGGACAGACCGGGCCCTACTCCGAGCGACCGGGCTTCGGCACGCTGGCCGAGGCGATGAGCGGGTTCGCCTTCATGACCGGTGATGTCGACGGGCCGCCGACGCTCCCCTCTTTCGGGCTGGCCGACAGCATCTGCGGGATCGCCGCGAGCTCGGCGACGATGATGGCGCTGCGCCACCGTGACGCCACGGGCGAGGGGCAGGTCGTCGACCTGAGTATCCTTGAGCCGATCATGGCGGCGGTGGGGCCGGCGCCCACGATCTACCAGCAGCTGGGCGTGGTGCCGCAGCGGCACGGCAACAGGTCGACCAACAATGCCCCACGCAACCTCTACCGCGCCCGCGACGGGCGCTGGGTGGCTGTCAGCTCCAGCGCGCAGAGCATCGCCGACCGGCTCCTGACCCTCGTGGGCCACCCCGAGGTGCTCGACGAGCCCTGGTTCTCTTCCGGCCGGGGCCGTTACGAGCATGTCGAACTGCTCGACCGCTATGTCGGCGGCTGGGTGGCTGAGCGCGACCGGGACGAGGTGATCGCCGCCTTCACCGACGCGGGCGCCGCTGTGGCCGGTGTCTACGACGCGCAGGACCTGGTCAACGACCCGCATGTGCGAGCGACTCAGATGCTCACCGAGGTGCCCGACGACGAGCTGGGCCCGGTGCTCATGCACAACGTGATGTGGCGGATGAGCCGCACGCCTGGCGAGATCCGGTTCACCGGCCGCGCCAAGGGTGCGGACACCGACGAGGTGCTCACCGACCTGGGGTGCACCGCGCAGGAGATCGCCGAGCTCCATGAGAAGGGGGTCGTCGCATGACCGATGCGCTGCTGGCCGTGATTCAGGAGGGCGTGCGGGCCTACGACCTGGGCCGCCCGATGAGCGTCGGCATGCCCCAGTCGCCCAACCACCCGGCCTATTGGCACACCCTGCCGCGCCGCCACGGCGACATGGTCCGCTCCGACGGCGGCTCGGCGGCCAACGACATGATCACCACGGGCACCCACGTCGGCACCCACATCGACGCGCTTGCCCACGTGTCTCACGATGGCAAGCTGCACGGCGGGGTCGAGGTCGCCGACGCCATGCGAGGCGGCGGCTTCCCCGACCACGGGGTGCACACCATCGCCCCGATGGTGCGCCGGGCGCTGCTGCTCGACGTGCCGGCCGCGCTAGGCACCGAGGCGTGCGAGCCTGCCTACGAGATCACTCCCGCGGACCTGCAGCAGGCCGAGGCGCTCAGCGGCACAACCGTGCAGCCGGGCGACGTGGTGCTGGTGCGCAGCGGCTGGGGGCGCCGGTTCGACGACGGAGCGCAGGCCTACCTGGGCCAGGTCGAGGGCGTGCCCGGGGTGGGCGAGGCCGGCGCACAGTGGCTGGCCGACCACCGGGTGCACGCCGCCGGCGCGGACACCATCGCCTTCGAACGGCTCGCGCCGGGCGGTGGCCACAGCGTGCTGCCGGCCCACCGGGTGCTGCTCGTGGAGGCCGGCGTCTACATCGTCGAGGCGCTGGCCCTGGAGGAGCTCGCGGCCGACCAGGTGCGCGAGTTCACCCTGGTGCTGGTCCCGATGAACCTGGTCGGCGCCACCGGCTCGCCGGTCCGCCCCCTCGCCGTGATCAGCGACAGGTCCGCCGATGCCTGACGCCGCGCCGAACCAGCCCGACACCCCGGCTCCGGACGCCGCCGCGCGCACCCTGGCCCAGCAGCTAGGCGCTTTCGCCGCAGCCGCCACCTACGACGCGTTGCCCACCGACGTGATCGACAGCGTGCGTCAACGGGTGCTCGACACGGTAGGCATCATGATCGCCGCCAGCCCACTGGAGACTTCCCGCGGAGCGCGGCGCTGGGTCGCGGCGCAAGGCGGCTCCCCCCGGGCCAGCGCCGTGGGCGTCGAAGGGCGGCTGCCAGCCACGCTTGCCGCGTTCAGCAATGGAGTGCTCGCCCACTCGCTCGACTACGACGACACTCACCTGCCTTCGGTGCTGCACCCCAGCGCCTGCGTGGTCCCGGCCGCCCTGGCGGCCGCTCAGGACGCCGGCGCCGACGGGCGGGCGACAGTCGCGGCCATCGCCGTGGGCCTGGAGATCACCGTGCGCCTGGGCATGGCCGGCTACGACGAGCAGGCCGGCAACTCCACGTTCTTCGAGCACGGCCAGCACGCCACCAGCATCTGCGGGGCGATGGGCGCCTCGGCGGCCGCCGCCCTGCTCTACGGCCTCGGCGCCGACGGGGTGACGCATTCGTTGGGCCTCACCGCGTCGATGGCATCCGGGGTGATCGAGGCCAACCGAACGGGCGGCACCGTGAAGCGGATGCACTGCGGATGGGCCGCACAGTCCGGCGTGAGCGCCGCCCAGCTCGTCGGCCACGGCTTCACCGGCCCCCCCACCGTGCTCGAGGGAAGGTTCGGCTTCTTCCAGGCCTGGCTGCACGGTCAGTTCGACCCGGCCGCCATCACCGACGGTCTCGGCGAGACGTGGGCCGTGCCCGGCATCTTCGTCAAGCCCTACCCGGCCAACCACTTCACCCACGCCGGCATCGACGCCGCCCGCGCCCTCGTGGCCAAGGGCCTCGACCTCGACACGATCGCCTCCCTCGAGCTGGGCGTGCCGTCGGCGAACCGGCGCACCATCGGCGAGCCGATCGAGGTCAAGCGCGCGCCCGAGACCGGCTACATGGCCCAGTTCAGCGGCCCCTACACCGTGGTCGCCGGGCTGCTCGGCGGCCACGGGCTCGGGGTGGGCCTCGACGACTTCACCGACGAGCTGGCCACCGACCAACAGCGGCGACGGCTGATGGCCCTGATCGACGTGGTGGACGACGACGAGTGCTCGGCGATCTTCCCGCGACAGTTCCCAGCCGTGCTGCGGGTGCGCACCACCGACGGCCGGGAGCTGGTCGAGAAGGTGCTGACCACCCGCGGCGGCCCGCAGCGCCCGCTGAGCCTCGACGAGCTGGCCACCAAGTTCGCCGACAACGCGGGCCGCCTGCTCGACGACGACCAGGTGAGGACGGTGCGTGCCGCGTGCGTTGGCCTGGACACCCTCGACCAGGTGGACGCCGTGCTCGACCCGCTCCGGGCGTTGGACCCCCTCGCTCCCCGCTGACAACCACAACCCACCCAGACCACCGCAACCCTGGAGGCCGTCGTGCCGTCGTTGGACCTGCTCATCAAGAACGTGCGTGTCGTGCGCCCCGACCACGACGAGGTGTCCCGGGTCGACCTGGGCGTCAAGGACGGGGTCTTCACCCGCATCGAGGCCGACATCCCCGTCGAGGAGGCTACCGAGGTGGTCGACGGCGGCGGCAAGCTTGCCTACCCCGGCGTCGTGGACGCCCACCAGCACTGGGGAATCTACAACCCGTTGTCGGAGGACGCGGTCACCGAGAGCCGGGCCGCCGCCCAGGGCGGGGTCACCAGCGGCCTGACCTACATGCGCACCGGCGCCTACTACATGAACACCAGCGGTCCGTACGCCGACGTGTTCCCGAAGGTCCTCGAGGCCACCGAGAACCGGGCCTACGTCGACTACGCCTTCCACCTGGCGCCGATCGAGGGCCAGCACATCGACGAGATCCCGGACCTGATCGCCGAGCACGGCGTCACCTCGTTCAAGATCTTCATGTTCTACGGCACCCACGGGCTGCACGGCCGCTCCTCCGACCAGAGCTCATTCCTGATGCTCGACGAGGACGAGAGCTACGACTACGCCCACTTCGAGTTCATCATGCGCGGCCTGCAGAAGGCCCGTGAGGACGAACGCTTCGCCGACATCGCTGACAGCCTGTCACTGTCGTTGCACTGCGAGACGGCCGAGATCATGCGGGCCTACACCAAGATCGTGGAGGCCGACGGCAGCCTGAGCGGCCTCGAGGCCTACAGCGCCTCACGCCCCCCCCACTCCGAGGGCCTGGCCATCACGATCGCCAGCTACCTCGCGCACGAGACATCGATGCCGAACATCAACCTGCTACACCTGTCATCGCGCAAGGCGATGGAGGCAGCGATGCTCATGCAGGGCACGTTCCCCCACATCAACTTCCGCCGCGAAGTGACGATCGGCCACCTGCTGGCCGACATCCACACCGCCAGCGGGATCGGCGGCAAGGTGAACCCGCCGCTGCGCCCGCGCGACGACGTCGAAGCGCTCTGGGAGCACCTGCTGGCAGGAGACGTCTCCTGGGTCGTCAGCGACCACGCCTGCTGCAAGGAGGAAACCAAGTTCGGCGAGCCCCAGGATGACGTCTTCCTGGCCAAGTCGGGCTTCGGCGGAACCGAATACCTGCTCGCCGGACTGATCAGCGAGGGCCGCAAGCGCGGGCTGTCCGACTCCACCATCGCCCAGCTGACCTCGTTCAACCCCGCCCAGCGCTTCGGCCTGCACACCAAAGGCAACATCGCACTGGGCTACGACGCCGACCTGTGTCTCGTCGACGACGCGGTGTCGTACACCGTGGCGGCGGCGGACTCGGAGTCGGCCCAGGAGTACACCCCGTTCGAAGGCTTCGAGCTCACCGCCAAGGTGACCGACACGTTCCTGCGCGGCAGCGCTGTGCTCACCGACGGTCAGATCGTGGGCGAGCCCCGCGGGCAGTACCTGCGCCGACCGACCACGCGGGCCTGACCCGAACGCACCCCGTGGCGCACTGCCACGCAGCACGGCCCTCGATCGGCAACCGGTCGGGGGCCGTGCTGCGTACCGGGACGTCGCTACAGCTCCCCGGGTTCGTGATACCCCGGGCGCTCAAAAGATGGTTCTTGTGACCCTTCCATGGGTGGTGGAGGGGGCCTGGTGGGCGACACGCCGTTCCCTGCTTACGGTTCGGTTTGTCGAGACAGGGCAGTGCCACCACCACGCGAGAGGTGTCCTCACCCACGAGGCTCACCTGCGGGTGAGGACTGCGGGGCCCCGACGACGGGCCCGCAGACCGTCGACGAAGGTACGACAGCCCCCCGGCCGGGCGCACAACGACCACCACCCACAAACCCCAGGCCCGACCACCCCGGCACCACCACCGTCCGCGGCCAAGAACAAAGTCGTTCACGACCACGACCACGACCACGACCACGACCACGACCACGACCACGACCACGACCACGACCACGACCACGAGAACGGCGCGACCGCGGCCAGGCCCGGCCCGAACCCGCAGACGGCGCACGGCGCACGGCGCACGGCGCACGGCGCACGGCAACAGGGCGAGTGCAGAGGGCACCGTCGGCATAGCCGCAAGCCGAACGGCTTGCGGCGACGATTCCGACTCCTCGACCGAGGTGATCTTGTGTCACTTGTCGATGGGTGAGCGGAACAGCTGGGGCAGGTACGTCCGGTACGGATCGACTCGAGCCGCTCCATGGGCTCAGGGTCAGGATCGGGTTCTATCGGTGGAGCAGGCGACACTGTCAACATGTGGACCGGGGAGCACACCAAGACGGTGCAGGTCGAGCCAGAAGCGATCTGGCGGCGGTGGACGAGGCTGGAGCTGTGGGAGGAGGACGACCCTGACACCGCGTGGGCCCGACTGAACGGACCGCTTGCCGTCGGCACCACCGGCCGGGTGAAGCCGCGCCGTGGGCCGGCGTCAGCCCTGACCATCACTGCCCTGGACGCGCCGGCCCGGTTCGACTGCCGCACTCGCTTGCCCGGCGCGTCGATGAGGTTCGAACACCAACTCGAGCGCACCGCCACGGGAACGGCCTTTACCCACCGGCTCGTCCTGACGGGACCGACCAGTGCGCTGTTTGCCCGGCTACTCGGTCGCAGGATCGTCGCCAGCTTCCCCACGGTGATGACGCGGCTGGCCCACGCCGCCGCCGCGGACGTCCCGTAGCCGATGCGTGGACGGTGTTGGGCGGGGTACCTCAGCCTGGGGGGCACAGCTACCTTCCCCGAGCTGTCGCCGCCCTCTCCGGTACCGCCGCGTCCAGCCCGCAGCAGACCTCCCTGCTCATCCAAGCCCTCAACTTCTGACACCTCGGCCGCATCGGGCGACGCTAGGTCGCTCAGAATTATGGACGACTCCATCGACGATGCGGACGTGCTCCGTCGCCGTATACACGTTGACGGTTTGAACGACTGGTCGAGGTGGTGGGCCTCAGTCGTCGTGCTGTGCAGCCGTCAACGGAGCAGGACCCCGGCCTTGCAGGCCCCGCACCCACACCGAATGACCGGCATGCGGGCGCCGACCCAGTCTCTACCCAGTTGCGTGGTCGTGGGGAACGCCTGGTGAGGACGCTTTTCCTCACCATCGGGCACCCTTGGTCCAGGCGGTGACACCGGGTTCCGTCTTCGGAGCGCTGCTTTTGGCCCGGCCCATCATGGGCGATCACCGCAGCGGTCGTGACGTTGCTAAGCGCGCAAGCCATGCTGTCGCACTACCGGCCGGGCTACTCGACCGGGCATCGAGGGCGATCACGCTATCGAAGTCGGTCGATGCCGCTCGCGCCGGGCTGTGCAACCCGACGCGCCGGCATCACCCGGTGCCGGTGGCCTTCGAGACCCGCGCCACGTCGGCGAGACTGTCTCCCGACTCCTGACGGATCTCCTCGGCCTTCACCTGCGCCCGCACCTTCACCGCGGCGTTTTGGCGCCAGATCGCGAAGGCGACGGCGACGACTAGGACGACGCCGTTGAACATGTCACCGAGCCACTGGGCGCTGGTAACGAACTGAAGTCCCTGGATACCAGTCGCCAGAATGTAGACGGCTCCCACGGTCCCCCACACGTTGAACTTTCCGCGCAGCAGGACCGAGCCCAGGAAGGCCGCAGCGAAGGCCGGCAGCAGCAGCGCGGAACCGTAGGTCAGCGACGGGCCGTACAGCGATCCGTAGAACACTCCACCGACGCCGGAGATAAGACCAGAGAGCGCGAAGCTCAGATACACGTGCCGACCCACCGGGACACCGGCGAGGCGGGCCGCTTGGGCGTTCCCGCCGACGGCGTAAATGTAGCGGCCGGCGGTCATCCTGGTTAGCAGCCACCACACCAGCACCGCGATGACCAGCATGTAGACGACGATAATCTGAAACCCGAAAACTGTCCGAGTGGTCAGCTCGGGCCAGGCCGGCGAACTCGGCGGGACCGGCTGAGTGCCTCCGACGATCATCACCTGGAAGGCGAGGACCACCGACGACATGCCCAGGGTCGCGATGAACGAGTTCACTTTGAACCGGACGACCACCAGACCGTTGATCGCGCCGATGAGCACGCCGATTCCGACGGTGACGCCGACGGCGGGAACCATGCTCATGTGCCCGTCCGTCTGCAGCAGCACGGCGACGACGGTCGCGAAGTTCATGGTCGCCCCCGCCGAGAGGTCGTAGGCACCGGCACACAACGGGATGAGGACCGCCAGCCCGAGCAAGGCGGTCGGAGCATTCGCCGATGCAACGCTGTGCAACGTGGAGATCGTGAGGAACAGGCCGGGCTTCCACACGCCGAACACGACGACGAAGGTCAGCCACAGATAGATTCCGGCGAATCGATCGAAGGGCATGCTCGGTCGGAATCGTGCGCTCATGAGGCGTCCTTCGCGTCGAGGTGGGCAGTGCGGTTCGCGATGGCGGAGGGGGTGATGGCGTCGCCCACGAGTTCGCTGACAATTCGACCCCGCCGCATGATGAGGACCCGGTTGCAGATCGCCGCCAACTCCTCCTCATCCGAGGAGGAGACGACGACGCCCACGCCGTCGTTCTTCACGGCCTCGATGAGCAAACCGTGAAGGGCGGCTTGGGCCGCGACATCGATGCCCTGGGTGGGTTCGTCGAGCAGCAACACCTTGGGTCCGAGACGCAGACACCGTGCGAGCATGATCTTCTGCTGATTTCCGCCGCTGAACGCGGCCAGGCGTTGCTCGGTCGCCCGCTGCGGCCGGACGGCGACCCGCTCGAACCAGTCGGCCGCTTCCCGGCGTTCGCCCTTGCGGTTGATCTGCCCGCCGCGCGAGCACGCCCGGAGGTCGCCGATCGTCAGGTTCTCCCGTCCGGTCAATTCTCCGAACGCGGCCAAGTGGGCCCGATCCGCGGGCAGATAGGCGATGCCGGCACCGATCGACGCGGACACGTCGCTGCGCAGCTGATCTCCGCGGATGGAGACCTCGCCGCTCCGCCTAGGCTGGGCACCGTAGACGGTGGGCAGGAGTTCGTCGCGGCCAGAGCCCTCGAGCCCGGCGATCCCGAGGATCTCCCCCTGCCGCAAGCGGAAGGAGACATCGACGAGCGACGGACCGGATAGTTCATCGCATTCGAGCATGACCTCCTCTGACGCCGTGTCGACCCGGCCGAGGTACTGGTCGCGATATTCCTCGCCCATCATGGCCGAGACCACCGCTTGTCGCGTCAGCCCGGCGGACGGAGCCGAGAGCACCTTCTGACCGTCCCTCAGGATCGTGACGACATCGGCGAGGTCCAGCGCCTCCTGCAGGTGATGGCTGATGATCATGACCGCCGTCCCGTGCCGGGCGACCTCGTGGATGACTCGGGAGAGCACCGCGACCTCGTGCTGCGGAAGGGTTGCCGTCGGCTCGTCCAGGATCAGCGCGACGATGCCGGACTTCGTGGTCTCGTCGCGCCGGATCGCCCGGGTCATCGCGACGACCGTCCGCATCGCCGGCGAGAGCGAGCCCACCAGCGCGCTCGGCGAAATATCGGCGCCGAGCGTGGCGAGAGCATTGCAGACCTCCTGCTCGGCCTGCCGGCGGTTGATAACCTGAAGGCGCGTCGGCCAGCCGCCGGTCAGCAGGACGTTGTCCGTGACCGATAGGTCGTCGATTAACGCCAAGTCCTGGTGGACGAAGCGACAGCCGGCCTGGAACGAGGCGCGAGGCGATCCGAGCGGCAACGGCGTGCCCGAGACGAGCACCTCGCTCCCGGCATTCGGCAGCTGATAGCCGGACAGGATCTTGACCAGGGTCGACTTGCCACAACCGTTGGCCCCGAGCAGCGCGTGCACTTCGCCCGGGCGCAGCTCGAGGTCGACGCCCCACAGCGCCACCGTCCCGGGGAAGGTCATCGAGACGTTCCTGACCGAGATGCCCCCGCCGTCGGTCGGCGACGGCGGCATCGTGACGGCATTAGCCATCTCTAGCCGACCTTCCAGAGCGTCTTGAACTGCTGCTCGAAGCCGACCGGGCCGTTGAACTCACCATCGGAGACCTTCGCCGAGTCCTTGGTGACCAGCTTGGTGGGGAAGACCTGCTGCGCGAGCGGAACCTGAGGGGCAGCCTGAGCCTGGCGAAGCGCCACGTCGAAGACCGCCCAGGCGGTGTACTTGTTGCTCACGGCCAGGAAGGCACCGCCCGAACCGTTCATGACGTCCTGCACGTTCTGCGGCAGCGGGAACAGACCGCCGACCTTGACCTTCAGCTGCGCGTTCTTCAGCGCCTGGTTCAAGCCGCTGAAGAACGCTCCGTTGTAGCCGACGAAGTAGTCGATCGACGGGTCCTTACGGATTTGAGACACGATTGACTGGGCCGCTCCGGCACCGGAGATCTGTGTGGCGGAGCTGTCGATGTCGCTGGTCTTGCACCCGCTGCAGAGCTTCGCGAGCTCGGTCTTGAAGTCCTTTGCCCAACCAACTACAGCGTTGTAGGAGCCGATCGATTGCACCAGGACGTTGGCCGTGCCGCCCGAGTCATCGGCTACCCATTGAGCGAGCTTGGCCGCCATGGACTGGTCGTTGACGGGGCCGGCGACGTTCGCCGGGACCGTCGCGCTGAGCGGTGCTTCTCCGATGTAGCTCGGGATGATGATTGCGCCGATCTTCTCGAAGTCCGGGATGTAGCGCGACCACAGGGCATACGGTGTACCGCCGAAGTTCACTGCGACAGGGCGGAGGGCGACGGCCTGCTGGAACGCTGTGGCCAGGGTCGACGGGTCGGTGTCGACGAACGGGATGGTGACGAGCGTCCACCCCACCGCCTCGGCCACAGCGGCGTACGCAGTGGCCTGCTGGTCGCACTGTGGAACCTCGCACTTGAGGAATACGAACGTACTGCCGGACGAGGGTTTGGCCGGAAGCGGCGTCGTGATCGGAATTGTGGTGGGTTCCTGCTCGAGCTGCCCGATCATGGCGGATTTGCTGCTGCCGCGGTCTTGCGCACCCGAACCGCCACCGGAGGAGCCCGAACCGCCACTGGGACTGCATGCGGCGGCCAGGGTGATGACCAGGGCACCGATGGCTAGCCCGGTCATGCGTCGCAGATGAAACATGGCAGACATTCCTTCAGGTAGGTGGCGATGAACGACTATGCGCCGATGAACGAGTGAGGGCGTGGGCTCGCGATGGCAACGCCCCATGATGAGGGCGTCGCCATCTCATGCTCATGTCACGTTTACAGGTGATGTAGCGTGACTCAGGTCATACCATAGACGATGTCGTCCAGCATGCAAGGCATCCTCGGTAAGGTTGCCGAATAACTGATGCAACATTGTGTCCTAGTGAAGCGCCATCGCAGCGCTGCTCATCCTGGTTGCTCTGCGGTCAACCTGTCCCCACCGAACGGAGATCGTCATGTCAGAAACGCACCCGGCCGTGCGACCCACCACGCTCCGCGACCTAGAGCAACTGGTCGGATCCGAGCTCGGCCCCACCGAGTGGCACGAGGTCACGCAGCAGCGGATCAACGACTTCGCCGATCTGACCGGTGATCACCAGTGGATTCACGTGGATGTCGAGCGTGCCCAGGATGGCGCATTCGGCGGCACCATTGCGCACGGGCTCTACAGCCTGTCGCTGGGGCCCGCGCTGTTGGAGGAGCTGGTGGCCTTCGACGGCTTCGCCCACACCCTGAACTACGGCTACGACAAGGTGCGCTTCCCCGCTCCGGTGCCGGTCGGCTCGCGAATCCGCATGCGCGCGACGATCCAGTCCGTGGCCGACGTCGGTGGCGGCTCGGCGCAGGTCGTCACGACCCAGTACTTCGAGCGGGAAGGAGTCGACAAGCCCGTCTGTGTGGCGCAGTCTGTCGGCCGCTTTACCGAGCGTCCGACGCCGGGAACCGAGTGAGGTCCGCCGACCTGAACCCCACCATCCACATTCACCATGAGGACGAGACGTGACCAGAGCCGCCATCATCGCCACCGCCCGGACCCCGATAGGAAAGGCCTACCGCGGGGCCTTCAACAACACCCAAGGTCAGCAACTGGCCGCGCACGCGATCGGATGCGCGCTCGAGATCGCCGGGATCGACGCCAGTGAGGTCGAAGACGTCGTGCTCGGGTGCGCGATGCCGGAAGGGAGCACGGGCATGAACGTCGCCCGCCAGGCCGCGCTGCGAGCCGGCCTGCCGACCGATGTCGCCGGGATGACGGTCGACCGCCAGTGCTCGTCCGGGCTGATGGCCATCGCCATCGCGGCCAAACAAGTGCTGGTCGATGGCATGAAGGTCACAATCGGCGGCGGCGTCGAGTCGATCTCGCTGGTCCAAAACGAGCACGCCAACCGCTACCGCGCCCGCGACCCGTGGTTACAGGCCAAGGTCGCTGGCATCTACTACCCGATGCTGCACACAGCAGAAATCGTCGCCACCCGCTACGGTGTGAGCCGCGAACGTCAGGACGAGCTGGGCCTGCAGTCCCAGCAACGAGCCGCCGCTGCGCAGGTATCCGGCGTGTTGGCCGCCGAGATTGTCCCGATCACCGTCGTGAAGGTCGAGACCGATAAGGACACCGGCGAACGGCGCGAGATCGAGGTCACGCTGGCCACCGACGAGGGGGCTCGGGCGACGACGGCCGAGGGCCTGACCGGTCTGTCAACGGTCCTCGCCCCGGGCGAGGTCGTCGAGCGTCCGACGGTCACGGCCGGCAACGCCTCGCAGTTGTCCGACGGCGCCTCGGCGTCGGTCGTGGTGGACAGCGACTACGCGGCGGCGTTGGGCCTGCAGCCACTCGGGTACTACTGCGGCATCGCCGTGACCGGTTGCGAGCCGGACGAGATGGGCATCGGCCCGGTGACGGCGATCCCCAAGCTGCTGAAGCAGCATGGCCTGTCGATCGACGACATCGGCGTCTGGGAGCTCAACGAAGCTTTCGCCTCCCAGGCGGTGTACTGCCGCGACACCCTCGGCATCGACCCGGCGAAGTTCAACATCAACGGCGGCGCGATCGCTATCGGCCATCCCTACGGCATGACCGGTGCACGAGCGGTCGGGCACGCGCTGCTCGAGGCGAGGCGCCGAGGCGAGCAGTTCGCCGTGGTGTCGATGTGCGTCGGTGGCGGCATGGGTGCCGCCGGGCTGTTCGAGGTGGCCTGATGTCAAATATCTCCTATTGCTTCAGCGGCGTCTCCGTGATCGTGACTGGCGCCGCTCGTGGGGTAGGCCTGGCCATCGCCGAACGCTTCGTCGCCGCCGGCGCCGCTACGTTCATGGTCGATCTCGACGGCGACGAGCTTACGGCCGCCGCAGCCCGCGTAGGTGGTCATGCGCTGCAGGCCGACGTCTCCGCCACCGTCGACGTCGCGCGCGTCGTCTCTGCGGTTGTCGACACGACCGGACGGCTCGACGTCCTGGTCAACAATGCGGGGATTCTGAGAGACGCCGTCGTGTGGAAGCTGACCGACGACGACTGGGAGGACGTTCTGTCCGTGCACCTTGGTGGCACCTTCCGGTTCACCCGCGCCGCGGTGCCACACTTCCGAGCGCAACAGTCAGGACGCATCATCAACGTCACGTCCTACACCGGCCTGCGGGGCAACGTCGGGCAGGCGAACTACGCGGCAGCGAAGGCAGGCATCATCGGTTTCACCAAGACCACGGCCAAAGAGCTCGCCCGATTCGGCGTCACCGTCAACGCGATCTCGCCGAATGCCGAGACACGAATGATCGCGACGATTCCCCCTGCCAAGCGCCACGAGATCGAGGCCGCCATCCCTATGGGGCGCTTCGCGGACCCCCGCGAGATGGCCGATGCGATCGCCTTCCTCGCCTCCCACGAGGCGGGCTACATCACGGGCGCGGTGCTGCCCGTGGACGGCGGCATCTCGATCTGAGCTCGAGCGCCCACCCCGACCGGGCACCGTCGGTCGGGGTGAGCGAGCCGGTCAGCTGACCAGGTCGACGAGGCGCGCCATGACCGCGCGATGGTGATCCGGCCGGCCGAGTCCGAGCTGAGCCGCCTTGGCCCGCGTGAGGTACAAATGGGGCTCTCCTGACGTATCCGTGGGTGCGTTGAGCGCGTTGTAGCGCGCACGCCGCCCCACAAAGACGTGCACGTCGCCGTCGCGCTCGACGCCCTTGGCCGCCGACTCGGCAACCTGGAGATTCCGACCACGACCATCGGCTACCAAACTCTCTACCAATGGGCCGCCGGACTCGGCCACGTCGGTGCCTTCGGTGTGGAGGGAACCGGTTCCTACGGCGCCGGGCTCGCCCGTCACCTGCGCCGCGCCGGCAGCCGGGTTATCGAGGTCAACCGGCCGGACCGGGCCACGAGGCATCGCAGGCAAGTCCGACCCGATCGATGCCGAAGCCGCCGCACGGGCCGTGCTCGCCGACACCGCCGCCGCCACCCCCAAGGACGGTGACGACCAGGTCGAGGTCATCCGGATCCTCAAGCTGACCCGCGACTCGGCCGTCAAGGCCCGGACCCAAGCCGTTAATCAGGTCAAGGCAGTCCTGGTCACCGCACCAGCCGAGCTCCGCGAATCCCTCAGCGGACTCGGACCGGTCGCGCTGCTCGAACGCTGCGCCGGGCTGCGTCACGGGGAGCCCACCACCCCTCTATCTGCCGCCAGTACGCCCTACGGATGCTGGCCCGGCGCGCCCTCACCCTGCACACCGAGGCCCAGCAACTACGCGAGCAACTGGCCACCCTCACGACCGCGGCCGCGCCAGCGCTCGTGCAGCTCACCGGCGTGGGGCCCGACACCGCAGCAGCACTCCTGCTCGCCGCCGGCGACAACGCACACCGGCTTCACAGCGAAGCCGCGTTCGCTGCACTGTGCGGCACCAACCCGGTCCCGGCCTCCTCCGGCAAAATCACCCGCTACCGCCTCAACCGAGGCGGCAACCGGCAGGCCAACGCCGCGCTGCACCGAGCCGTCCTCACCCGCATGCACTGGCACGAACCCACCAAGATCTACGTCGCTCGACGCACCGCCGAAGGCAAGACCAAACCCGAGATCATGCGCTGCCTGAAGCGATGCCTCGCCCGACAGGTCTATCGGTGCCTCGTGCCCTCCGTGCCCGCCAACTCCCCCGACACGCGGCTCAACCGCCTCCCCAAAGATCTTGCCACGGCCGCTTGACGAAACATAGGAGCATCAGCCCGTTCAGCGAAGCGGCATTCACGACGTTGAAGTACGCACCCGCGTTCCCGACCAGCTTCGGGTCCCTGCCCGACGCCCGCGCGTTCTGCGAACGGTTCTTCGCCTACTACAACCACGACCACCGGCACTCGGGTATCGCCCTGCACACCCCCGCCTCGGTGCACTTCGGCGCCGCAAGCGACGTCCGCGACCAACGCCGGACCATGCTGCACGCCGCCTACCAGGCCAACCCCGCCCGGTTCGGCCACCGCCGACCCGAACCACCCCGGCTCCCCGCCGCGGCATGGATCAAACCAGCCCAGCAGGGAAGCCCTCATACAGAGCGCATGAACCCCAACTGTCTCACCGACCTTGACACCTTCCGCACGACGCAGGTTAGAGGGATCGCAGCAACTCCTCCAAGTGGCGCTCGCCTTCCCTCGTCTGGACCCCAGCGCCCAGTCCGGCGCGGATGAGGCCTTCGGCGGCGGGTCGGACGAATTGGCTCGCCCACGCATCGTGCTCGATTCGCAGGCCAGAGCTGAGATCGTCGGCTGGCATGGCCCTCTTGGCGGCGGCGATGGTCCCCTCGGGCAGATCCGCGATGTTCCGCGTCACGCGCTCCACGAACGCATCGAACTCGTCGGCCGGAACAGCTCGGTTGACCCAGCCGTATAGCTCAGCCGTCTGAGCGTCGAAGAGATCCGCGCTGAGGACGATCTCGAGCGCGCGGTGTCGGCCCACGCGATTCAGCAGGTACTGCGTCCCGCCACCACCCGGCACGATTCCGCTCACTGCTTCGATCTGGCCGAGCCCGGCTCTGCCGATCGCCGCGAAACTCAAGTCCGCCGCCGTGACGAATTCGGCTCCACCGCCGCGGGCCAACCCGGCGAGCTTGACAATCGTCAGCTGCGGAGCGCTGCGCAGTGCCTCGCCCAGCGCCTGGAAGATGTTGGGGGAATCGATCCCGCCGATGTCCAGATTCTCCTCGTCCACCAGGTGAAAGTCGACGTGGGCAAGGAAGTACTCCGGATCGGCGCTCTCGAAGAGCACTACCTTCGCCTCGTCATCCTCGCGCAGGCTGTCCATGAGCGACATCAGCTCACTCATCATGGGCAGGCTCAGCACATTGACGGGTGGGTTGTCGAGGATCACCCTCACGACGCCGCGATCTCGAGTCACGTGCAGGGTCTCTTGGCTCACGCCGATCTCCGTTCGTGCAGGCGCTGGCGTCGACGGCCGCGCCAGTCGGTATCTGATGTATACCTAGACTAGAAGGATTGCCGGCTCCGTCAAGAACGCACTTTGGGCATCTCAGGGATCGTGGAGGATACCGAGGATGATCGACACGACCGCTCCTGACTGGGTGTTCCGGGTGGACTGCCCGGCCCGGCCGATCCTCGACCAGATTGCAGACAAGTGGTCTGTGATGGCGATGGCCACACTGGAGGAACCTCGGCGGTTCAACGAGATCAAGCGCCGGCTGGAGGGCGTGACTCAGCGGGTGCTCACCCACACTCTGCGGCGATTGGAGCGCAACGGCATGGTCGAGCGTCGCGTCCTGGACACGTCCCCGATCGGCGTGGAGTATTCGCTGACCCTGCTTGGCCGATCGCTGCAAGAGCCGTTCGCCCACCTCTATAACTGGACGGTGGAGCACGCCGAGGATATTAGCGCCCGGCAGCGAGACTACGACGAACGGCACGCTTCCTGACCCCGCTTCTTGCAACATGCTGTGTAGGAGTTGCATCACAAGCGAAGCGGCGGCACACTGCGTGGTGAGCTTCTGCCCGGCTGCGGCCACCAACCGCCGCCGTCGGCGAAGCGTCAGTGGCGAGCGCACCGGACGGCGGCCCGCGCCGCCTAGCCACGACGTGAGGGATTGCTTAGATGCAACTAGGACTGACCGAGCGCGGGGAGCGCTATCGAGATCTCGTACTCGATTTCATGGCCAACCATATCTACCCAGCCGAAAGCGTCTACCACCAGCAGATGGCGGATGCCGGCGATCCGAATTTTCATCCGCCCATCCTCGAGGAGTTGAAGGCGCAGGCGCGCTCACAGGGGCTATGGAACCTGTTTCATCCTCACGAAAACTCCGAGTGGGGCTCACCTGGGCTTAGCAACATCGAGTATGCGCCGCTGGCCGAGATCATGGGCCGGAGTCCGCATCTGGCGCCGGAGGCGATGAATTGCAACGCGCCGGACACCGGCAACATGCAGGTGCTGCAACTCTACGGAACCCCCGAACACCAAGAGCAGTGGCTCAAGCCGCTGCTCGCCGGCGAGATCGCCTCGGCCTTCGCCATGACCGAACCCGCCGTCGCCAGCTCGGATGCGACCAACATCGAGTTGAGCATGCGCCGAGAGGGGGAGTACTACGTCCTCAACGGCCGTAAGTGGTTCGTGTCGAATGGTCTACATGCCCGCTGCAAGGTGTTGATTGTGATGGGCAAGACCGACCCGACCGCCGCGCCGCACCGCCAACAGTCGATGATGGTCGTTCCGTTGGACACACCGGGCGTCACGGTGGTACGGGGCCTTCCCCATTTCGGTTACTACGACCGCGAAGGCCACGCCGAATTCACCTTCGACGACGTCAGAGTGCCGGCGTCGGCACTGCTCGCCTCGGAGGGTGATGGTTTCGTGATCAGCCAGGCGCGACTCGGCCCGGGACGCATCCACCACTGCATGAGATCGATCGGAATGGCAGAACGCGCGCTGGACCTGATGATCGACAGGGCGCAAACCCGCGTCGCCTTCGGGCGTCCGCTGGCCGATCGCGCGAACATCCAGGACTGGATCGCCGAGGCGCGGATCGAGATCGAGATGGTGCGCCTGCTCGTCATGAAGACCGCTTGGCTGATGGACACAGTCGGCAATCGGCAGGCTCGCACCGAGATCGCGGCGATCAAGGTCGCCGCGCCCCGGCTGGCTCTTCAGGTGATCGATCGGGCGATCCAGGTGCATGGCGGTGCCGGCGTCACCGAGGATTTCCCCTTGGCGTACTTCTGGAGTTATCAGCGGACCCTGCGACTTGCCGACGGTCCGGACGAGGTACACAAGCTGACCATCGCTCGCCGGGAGCTGCGGCGTCGAAACCCCGAGTGGAGGACCACCCTGTGATGGCGGAGCCCTGCGCGGGGCCGAACGGCGACGCACGGCCATCGCACGGGTCGGTTGCTCGATGACCAATCTCGCCGTGCTGCTGGACGAAGCCGCCCGCCGTTACCCGGACCGGATCGCCGTGTCGCACGGTGAGGTCGCGTGGTCCTACACCGAGTTGCTGGCCGAATCCGGTCGGGTAGCCGAGTACCTGGTCGAGACAGGAGTACGGCGCGGGGACACGGTTGCCCTCAGCTGTCCTAACGTCCCCTCGTTCACCGCCGCCTACTTCGGAATTCTGAAGGCCGGAGGCGTTGTCGTCCCCCTCAGCATCCTGCTGCGGCCTCGGGAGATCGCCTATCACGTCTGCGACTCGGGGGCACGGTGGCACATCGCGCACCGGGGATCCGACCGGCTTCGCATCGCCGACACTGTGCGCGAGGCTGACGTCGACGGCGTGCAGCTCATCGAGATCGACGCCGACAGCTCGGCACCGTGGAGCAGCCGGACAGGCGATATCGCCACCGTCGCGGTCGACCCCGACGACCTCGCGGTGATCATCTATACCTCCGGTACCAGCGGGCAGCCCAAGGGCGCAGAGCTTCGGCATCGCAATCTGCGGGACAACGCGATGATCTGCGCGAGTGTGTACGGCGTCACCGGAGAACCGGCGGAGACTCATCTGGCGGTGCTGCCCCTGTTCCACGTCTTCGGGCAGTCCTGTATGCAGAACGCGGCGATCGCCTTTGGCGGAAGGATCGCCCTGCTCGAGCGGTTCGACCCGGTGGACGTCCTCAGAAGGATAGTCGAGGACCGAGTCACGATCTTCGGCGGCGTCCCGACGATGTACGCGGCGATCCTCGACTCCCTTGACGAGGCTCGCACGGAGGGCATCCCCGTCGACAGCATCCCGGCGACGCTGCGCGTCGCGGCGTCTGGTGGTTCGGCGATGGCGGCACAGCTGCACCAGCGATTCCGGGAGGCCTTCGGGTTCAGGGTGCTCGACGGTTACGGCTTGTCGGAGGCTTCCGCGGCGGTCGCCTCCGCGCGGGTCGGCGAACCCACACGCCTCGGATCGGTCGGCAGGTCGTTGCCCGGGATCGAGATGTCGCTGATCGACGGCGAAGGTGGCGTGCTGCCCGCCCTCCACGCGGGCGAGTTCTCGGCCGTGGGCGAAGTGGTCATCCGCGGGCACGGAGTGATGCGCGGCTATCACAACCGTCCGGAGGAGACGGCGACGGCGATCCGCGACGGGTGGCTGCGGACCGGCGACCTTGGTCGTTGTGACGCGGACGGATTCTTCTACATCGTGGACCGCCTCAAGGACATGATCATTCGCGGTGGACTGAACGTGTACCCACGCGAATTGGAGGACGTGCTGATGACCCACCCGGATGTCCTGCTGGCCGCCGTGGTCGGCGTGCCGCACGACACCCTGGGAGAGGAGGTCAAAGCAGTCGTCGTCCGCCGTCTCGGCTCAAACTTGAGCGAGCACGAGTTGCGAGCTTGGGGTGTCGAGCAGTTCGCCGCATACAAATACCCGCGCATCGTAGAGTTCCGCGATCAGCTTCCTATGACGGCGTCGGGCAAGATCCTCAAACGCAGCATCTGTTGAGCGGACGCGTCGCTCGGGCCATGCCGGGCATTGAGCCGCCGACCGGCGCTGCGGAGTGGTCTCAACCACTGAGCAGCGCGGTGAGAACTCGCTCCGCGACGTCTCCGTCGAAGGGCGACTGGTCGATGGTAGGCCGGTACTGATACGACTCGGCGATGCGCACGCACACGAACGCCAGGTCGTCGAGCCCGATGTTGGAGCTGACCCGTCCCGCCTCGATGTCCAGTGAGAGGTAGTAGCGCACGGCGGCGAGGAAACGCGGCTGGTAACCGTTGCTCGCGATCGTGGTCAGCCGCATCAATCGTTCGTTCTCTGTCATCAGGAAATGCCGGCCGCCTGGATGTGACCACGAGGCCCTGAGGAATCCCACCAGCAGCGCGGGCACCCGCGGACCCTGCAGATCGATGACCTTCTGCCACTCCTGGTTCAGAGTCTGCTCGGTCAGCCGCCAGATCACCTCGAGGATCAGGCCGTCGCGCGTTCCGACCCAGCGGTAGAGCGTGACACGGTTGATGCCGAGTTCGTCGGCCATCTGGCCAAGATCGATGCGCTCACCAGCCAGGTACTTCTTGCGCGCAAGCGCGTACGCATTGGCCGGACGGGGCCGCACCGGTTCTTCCGATCGTGAGCTGCTGCCCTTCGTTGGTGTCACGGTTTGAGCATAGGGCGAATCGTGCACCCCTTCGGATGCAACATTCCCCATCACAGGTGCACCGCTCAGAGACCGTCCATAAACCTCTTGATATCGCCGACGGTAGCTTGGTAGGCGTGGGGAACCGCCAGCCGGAAGCTGGAATCGGCCGCGTGCACGAGGCCAGGTTTGATGTGTCCCGCCGTGGGCACCTCGGCGTGGACCAGCTTGCGGAAGGAGGCCACGCCCTCATCGCGGAGGGGATCTAGCTCGTTCACGGACACGACGTGCGGGGGAAGCCCCCTGAGGTCGGCATCGGTGGCGAAAGCCAGCACAGAGGGTCGCTGGCGTGCGCGTTCTTGGGGTCGTAGGCGTCGACCAACAGATTCATGGCCTGCGCCTTGGCGAGGTAGCCGTCGTTCTCGACCAGACACGGGAGCTCGACCAGCTTGCGGTCCCGGGGCCAGGCGTATCCGTGTCAACGCCGCCGATGTAGGGGACGGACGCGTACACCCCGCCGATGGCACCGATCCATCCCTCCCGATTGGCCTTGATCGCCGTGACGAGAACGAGCTTGCCACCGCCTGACTCACCCTGGATGACGAGCGTCATGATGCCCAGTTCGCCGCGATAGGTGTCGATCCACTGCACGGCACTGGGCAGTCGTCGAGACCCGCAGGGAACGGGTTTGAACCCTCGGGGTGTGGGCGTTACGGAAATCGACGGCGATGACCACCAACCCGGTGTGCGCGAGGTCGTCGCACCACTGGCGATGCACCTTGTGAGGGTGTTGAGGATGACCATCCCGACACCGTGGACGTAGATCCGCAGGAGAGCGGTCCGGTGAGGTCGTGCGGGCGGGTGATGTGCAGCTGGATCTCGTTACCGTCAGGGCGTCCACGGCGGTGGTCTCCTCCGTGACATCGATCGAGTCGGCGTCCGGGAGTTTCGTTGGGAAGGGCGACGTACACCTCTTCGAATCCCTTGTGGCCCTCCGCCACGGCTTTCGCGCGCTCGGCCGCCGAACTGGAGCGGGTGATCTCGGGGTCCGGGTTCAGCGCGTCGAGGCCCAGCGGTGTCAGGGCGGCCACGATCCTCGGATGCGTCCGCGGTTCGGTACGGGGGCTGGTTGCGGAGTCGCGCAGCCGGCCCGCAAGGACTCCCCACTGTGCGGCAGAGGTGTCTGGATCTGGCACGAAGGTCATCGATGCTTCTGGCGCCCGATGCGTGTGGTCCGCATCACTGCGCGTAGCATATCGACGCAAGATTGCAATGGCAAGAGTCTGTCGACGGGCGCTATGCGGAGCGCGCATCGATGTTGTCTTGCTCCACATGGCAGGAACGTTGCTGAGATGAAGGTGGAGCGAATGATCATCGACTCAAGCGTCGCGGTCGTTACCGGAGGCTCGGGGGGCATCGGACGCGCGCTCGCGCAGCGATTGGTGGAGCGCGGTGCACGTGTGCTCGTGACCGATCTCGATCCCGAAACCGTCGCTGCGACAGTCGCCGCGCTGATGCCGGCAGGTCGGGGCCGCGTAGTCGGGCTGGCCGGTGACTGCTCGGTTGAGACCCACCTGCAAGCCATCGTCGACCTTGCCGAGGATCGCTTCGGACCGGTCGACCTGTTCGTCGCGAATGCGGGTGTCGCTCTAGGGCAGGGCCTTGACGCGGCGGAGGAGGACTGGCAGGCATCGATCGAGGTCAACGTGCTCGCCCACGTCCGTGCCGCACGCGTGCTCACTCCACCATGGCTGGAGCGCGGTCGCGGCTACTTCCTGAGTACTGCTTCGGCCGCGGGGTTGCTCACGCAGATCGGTCAGCCGGCCTACTCCGTGACGAAGCACGCGGCGGTCGCCTTTGCCGAATGGATGTCGGTGACCTACGGATCCCGCGGAATCGCGGTGAGCTGTCTGTGCCCCATGGGTGTGAACACGGCCATGCTTGCGCTCGCGGCAGAGTCCGAGGATGAGGCAGCTCGCGTGAGTGCGCGCGCCGTGACGGCATCCGGTGGCGTGCTCGAGCCACTCGATGTCGCCGACGTCGTCATGGAGGGCCTGTCTGACGAACGGTTCCTGATTCTTCCGCATCCCGAGGTTGCGCAGTTCTATCGTCGCAAGGCGGCCGATCCCGACCGATGGCTGACGAGCATGCAGCGCTACCGGGATGCACTGCCTAGATGAGTAAGTCCAAGGGGTTCAGTGGTCGTAGGCGGTCAGTGACCTGTGGGTGAGGCCGAGTTGGTCGTTGTGCCAGATCGCGGCGGTCATGGCCAGGATGCGTTGGGCGACGCGGGCGCATACGCCGGCGATGCTCTTCCCGCCG
>JAABUS010002129.1_pt1 | contig 38952 bp, 36 predicted proteins | sample 5560161 | NCBI WGS metagenome assembly JAABUS01 (sample SAMN10711885, study PRJNA513376) | rock metagenome | isolation source: Antarctica rocks | place: Antarctica: Victoria Land, Trio Nunatak nord | collected 2016-01-04
GATACTTTGGGGAGCGCTTTAGTGAGCGCTTTAAGGAGCGCTTTAGTAAATGCTTTGGTGAGCGCTTTCGTGGGGGCGCTTTCGTGGGGGCGCTTTGGTGGGGGACGCTGCTGTGAGCGCTTTAGTGGGGGATACTTTGGGGAGCGCTTTGGGGCCGGATTGAGCGTTCAGCTCCCTGTGCCCCTGGGTCAGCCAATAAAAAAAAACTCACGGCGCTACGTCAGCACGCCAATCCTCTCCATGAAAATCTGCAGGCGGCAGGTCGGCCGGGAGAGGGTAGCCGAAGGGATCAATCCAATGAGATGGATTGTAGTCCGTATAGCGCCCGTTTTGTTGGAAGTGGGAGGACATCTCGCATGAAGAGGGCGGAGTGGCGTTCTGATGCGTTGGCGGTGTTCCGGTCAGCGAGGTGCGCAGGGTTCGAGGATCGGCCAATGAGAGATCGCACAAGAGAGAAGATTGTGCAACTGCGAGCGCAAAAGTTGTCAAGAGGAGGGGGGAATGGGATGCTTATGTAGACAGTGCTGCTGGAGTGAAGGGCGCACCGCTTCAAGGGGCGGCTGACCCTGATCACCCTACAGTCTCCTTCTGTGCTCTGGAGCATGACTGGTTCATTTCTGTCGATATTCTTTTCTATGGTGGAGGGCTAATATCTAACCCAGCGACCTTCAACTCAAAGCTATCATTCCTACCATAGCTCCCCGCAACATCCAGATCTAGCCTTCCCCTCTCGCAGTCCTCAAAGTCGACCTCTGCGATTAGTAAACCACCATCTTCGACTTCCCAGAGAGGACCAGCAAGTATGCCACCCGTAGGAGAGATGATGCATGAGCCGCCCCTAGAGACGAAGTCTTCGCTGTCATCGTCGACCTGCGACTGAGACTTGGAGATGGAGGCAACGTCACCTTGAGATTTTGATAAGTCGTGTACAGCTTGATCGTCTGCTGGTATGGTACTTAGCTGAAGTGGCGATGTTCCATTTGTGGTCTTCTGGTCTTGAGGTGGGGCTTTCGAGAATGGTTTTGGCTCCGGTGAGGGCCATGAGATTTGATGGTTGTCTTCAGTTTTAGTGACTATCGAAGACCTTCGCCTCGAGTTCTTGTTTCTCGCAGCGACGTTTGTATCATTGGAGCCTGAATCTCGCCCAAATTTGCCCCCAGAACTTTTGCCAGTGATCCAATCTGGAAGATTCTTCCTCTTCACGCACTGATTCGCACTTAAAACATATGCCCTGCTCTCACAGGCAATAGTCTGCATGAGCGGCACCCAAGTCTCTCTAGCGTCGGCCGTAGGTGCAAGATACAAATTGATGTTCTGCGAATACAGCGAGAATCTGAGTAGGGGCATATAGTTCTCCCAGCAGATCGCCGCCGCAAGCGTCAATTTGACCCCAGCGATCTCGGTGGCGATGGCTCTGAGAGTCGATGGCGATCCTTGTGCCCAAATCAACCGTTCTGTTCCCGTTGGCATCACTTTCCTTCGTTTTGCTAGACACCCTTCTCTTGGGCAGACGTATACGACGGCACAATATAGGCTCCCTCCCGATTTTTCCACCTAATTCCGGAGTCAGTGCTGCTCACAACGAACAACGAGTGTCTCGTCGGGATGTTGTGGGAGCACAGAGTGGGCAAGAACCCCGTGATCGGTCCAAAGCTCATGCATTCGACTCGTGGTGTAGTCCAAGAAAGAGTAAGATCCCACGTACCAGCCCGACCACCAGGAAGACTCCGGTATCTTTAGCCACCTTCTCCAACTGCTCTCTTGTCCCATCTCCCCTGTATTTTTGCCCTTTGGCCACCTCTAATTTCTTGTCGACCCAATCCTGGCCAGCACCCCTCGGCGTGTCGCCGAGGTCGACAGCGCTGTGGAAATACTGGAGGAATTGTTCGCGACCGATATCATTGCGGGAGCCGACAGCAGCACCGAATGAGCAAGTCCGAGGGTAGCCACCAAGGTATGCTTCTGGGAAGAGGAGGAGATTGATTCCGTTTGTGGCAGCTTCCTGGGTGGTTTCGGAAAGGGCGGAGAGGGTAGCTGAATTTGTAGAGAGGGTGCGCGATTGGGCAACGGCGACAGTGAGCCTTTGAGGCATAATGGCTTCGTTTGAGAGCTGTGACAGTAGGTCAATTTCAAAATTATACTGGTCGTGTCGTGCAGAGGGTAAGGTACGGAGAATACTGGCGATGCTTGCTCCCAAAAGCGGGGTAAGGGAACTTGCAGTGACTTTCAGGTCCTCGAAAGTTGCCGTCCCTGCTCCGCGACAAGGATTGATGTGGATGCGGAGTACGTGCATGTAAGCTCACTGTGTGGGTCGAAATACCGAGTGAGGTTCGAATATGTTTTTCTCGATCTCCAAGCTCATAGTAAAGAAATTCGATCCCTTCAGATCTGGTCTGCTTACAGCGGGGCCTGCCAATTCGTTTCTCTTGATTTCACCCGTGTGTATCGGTGCTTCGAACACGTAGGGATCACTATCTTTCCACTCCATCCTCGTATCTGGCTTCGGAGGCGGAGGTGAAATCATTCGCCGTCTCTGGACCAGAAAGAACCAGCAAGCTCCAGCAAGGAGGCCCAGGCTAGACAAATCCTCCTCCAATAGTTCCTCCAGCTATTGCAGCCGTCTTGCTCTTGTGCTGGCTGTCAGTGAAGGTTTAAAGAATCGTTCGTAGACGCAGGAGCAGTGGCAACGATGTGCGTAACTGTGGCTGGCCCCGGACTGGATGAGGGCGCTGTCGAAGAGGCTATAGAGCCCGATGAAAGGCTATCGATAGCAGGTATCGTAGATGATGAGGCAGCAGCAGAGCTTGGCGATGATAGAGATCCCGTAGAGGCTAAACTCATTGCCGCCGCCATAGATGGATTGACCTTCGTCTCTTCCCCATCAACCACCCAAAAACCTGACCCACAACCACATCACGCCTTAGCATCGGCATTGCTCCCGCAGCAATAGCTCCCATTACTGCACTGTGTGATCATCACATCTTTGTTCGCCAGGTTCGTCCCATTGACGCGGAGCTTGACGCATCCGGGACTCTACCACGTCTCATCGGTGCAGGCTGTTCGCGATAGATATCCATTATTGATGTCGGTACATAGACCATCGCTGCGACATGTAATGCCCGACTTCGCGTTCAAGAAGGGAGAAGTGCTGTCCAGAGCACAGCACATGCTAGCGGAAGCGCCGAGATCACAGGCTGAGTATAGATTGGAAGGGAGACCGGCATCCCTGTCAGTACCTACTTATCAGTCAGCATACAGATCATCGAGGTTATTCTCGCTATGGCAGGCTCACCATTAGGCCAATAGCAGCTTGCAAACGCATGTCGGATTAGTGAGCATATGAAGCAGACAGGTAGGTAATACGGTAATCCAGCGGAAAGTAAGCCATAGTAGAACAGAGTGCGGATGAACTTGTAAGAGACAGTAGGAAACAAGCTCGTCAATCGAAGAGCCATACACAGGGGGACTCGGGAAGCGATGCGAGACTTAAAAGGCTCAGATGTGCGTTTTGAGCTTCTCGAAACAATCCTCCTGCACGCCCTGCATGCTCCTGACGCCACTTTCAAGAAGTAAAAAGGCTATAGACACGAGGAAGCAGTGCCATATTCGGGGGTTCCGTGCGTTTCAGGCGATGACAGCTGCTCAGCCGCAGCGCACAATCGTATCAGCAGATGGGGCCATAATTAGTGACAGAGCAACGTATTATTGGATATTTACGCCCATGAGCAGGTACTTCGAGTCCAGCCCGCCAGTGTGCGCAGCATTGGCATGGCGAGAGGCACGAGAGGCACAGGCTTCGGGATTGCTGGATTGCCAAGAGCGCGCCAAGCATCTTGTCGATCTTCAGCCTTATTTGTTAACCACCAAAGGATTTTACTCTTTCCAATCAACAAAAATCAGGCTTAGAAGTTTTAGAATTTGCCGCATGAATGTGTACAGTCGTCATCGGACATACCGTGAACACAATGAAGCCATGGCGTAAAGTCTGTCCTTCGGTCAAATCTTGCTCCTAATTGTTGCCACCTCGACCTTCTCCACCTCGTGGTCCAAGAACTCTCTGACACTAGCCGCGAGCTCAGTATTCTACTGATTCAGGAAGCCATGGCCTGCCCCCAGAAAAGATCGCCAAATACGCATCAGATATATGCTGGTATGAGTCCCACGAATTGGCGGTATCTATCAACGTATCTTTATCTCCATTCGCAATAAGCACCGGCATCTTCAGCTCATAAAGACGTTCAAAAGAATTGCCGGTATTGGACTTGACCAATGCTGCCACGATGCGGCTTGATTCCTAGTCCCCTCTTCCTCCAGGAGTCCTGCCCTATCATCCTTGCGCTCTTGAATTCGTTCCCATGACGCTTTAGCTTCCCTTCTGCCTGCGATTGTTAGGTAATAAAAGGAGTCCCTAATCGCCAGCTCGTTTTCTTCAGGGTCCGACCCTTTGAGGAATATAATGAAGGGACTGACGTGTGCATCGACTCTGCTCGGACCTAGGCTGGGGCCAGTACCTGCGAGAACTAGCTGTCGAGCAAGATCTCCTCCGTTAAGAGCGACCATCTGAGCTGCGGAGCCACCCCTTGAGAAGCCTAAAAAGTTGATTTCTGAGATATTTAGAGCTTTGAGCAGGCCGATGACGTTCTGTGCCTACCCAGTTGGTACTTGCCTACTGCTTTGTCCAGCTCCGGCATTATTAAGAAGCAAGACGGTGCGCTTTCCCGCAATTAGGTTGATCAATGCTAGGTCCCAGTCATCCATTTATCCTCGAAGGTGTTACAGCATCACGAAAGGCACGGTAGATGATTAACCAAAGTGCCCGTTAATAACTTCAGCAACATCAGATGATCATAACAATATAGGCTTAAAGATCATTTGCAGGAAAGGAAAGTATGATAATGTGAACTGAAACGGAAGTTCCGGCAGTGACATGGCTGCGCACGCACTAGGAGACATGGAACGCACTCCTAAATTCTATGAACGCTGCATCCCATGAAGTACCCTCGACCACCAATCCGTTCTGTGGGATTTAGCGTGCATAGAGCTTCGGGCGATTTCCATATCTCCCCAAAACACCATTGTTTTCGAGCCTCTAGAGAAGTAAGAACCTTACCACAACCTCAAGCGTGCAAATAGTAGCATATATGTGTTTACATGTAAAGACTCCACGAGGCTATCAAACCGTTTGTTGATTGGATATGGCGATAAGGTAAAGCACAAGATTAGATCAAACATACTCAATGCTCTTTAGCATCGACTCTCGCCTTTCCCGCCAACCTTATCATTATAAAACACATATCAAAATCCATGTTTGCTACTAATTCGTTTTCAACGCTCGGCGCCATGCCAGCCTTCTAGCTCCTGCCTTGTTGCCGACGCAGGGTCCAACTCAGGCATTCGGGGCCATCTGTGCTGGGTTCTCTCCACACTTTCTGCTCGCCAACCATGATTGGGACAGAAGTCCGCGATTGTAGACGCGGCTTCCGCCTGATCAACGGATAATAAAAGGTCAAAGCCAGAAATACAACAGCAGCATACCTCCAACAATACCTCCAATTATTACTCCTGCACTATTGGATGATGCTTTAGGCTTGGCCGTCGTTGTCTCGCTAGAGCTTGAATTCGAAGAAGCCGAAGCTATTTTCTGAGCCGGAACCGATGATGATGGAGTCGGCGCTGCTACCGACTAGCACATTTTGGAAGAGTCAGCATTACTTCTGCAAGACGAGCTTTTGGGTAGTAAGACCTGTCTTGGCAGTGGTTTTGGGGCAAGAACCTACGAGCCTACTGCAGAAACATGTTCTAAGACGCCAGAAACAGTATCAAACGGGGGAGAATGACTCCGAAAGTGCCCTACAGTCGACGAAGACAGAATTCTGCGATCTACAAGGAACACCTCTTCCTTCCCAGAACAGCAATTCTTCGCGGCGTCCGTACCGTAAGGTCCGCAGCAAAAGCTTCCATCAGTGCAGTAGGAGACTTGGGTGGTCGTGTCCGCGTAATCGTCGACACCATCCCATGCTGAACACTCATGTCAGCAAAGTCATCGAAGACCCTCGACCGATGTTTCTTTATATGGTCCGGTAATACATAGACTGACGCAAGCAGGGTCTTTTCAAGTAGGGTCGGTGCAGGTATCCCGCCAGGGCATATCATTAAGGTACGAGGCTCACTCTGGATTACGGACTTAGTATTAAGAACCATCAAGACGCGGCGGGAGCTAGAGAAGGTTTTTGAAGAGGCATCCAGACCAGGAGACAGAGATTGTAAAGAGGATAGAGATGTTTCCAAGGGTGTCTTACCAAGCCATCACTTCGGCACATGTCTGGCTGAGTAGTGTCGCTTATCCAGCGAAACATGCTGTGTACCTGATTGCTGGTAACTGGGTAGGGTCGACGGTTTCGGTGCTATTGGGATAATAGCAGCCCGTGCCTGCTCGGACACAGAGACACGAGCAGAGAATGCAAAGAAGAGACAAAAATTCATGCTTTAAGAACGATGTAGACATTCTTGCGACTGAACTAAGCGATTCCTACTATTGAAAAGGTAATCCAAACCTCAAGCTTGATGAGAATTGCAGGATGGAAATAGATAGATAGAGAAGAAAGACAAAATAGAATCCACCAATGAGTCTAAGTAAACATTTGGACCTGCCAACAAGAGCAGAGCAGCACAGCAATCTGCCCCAAGGTCCATGCACGCTCCACCAATAGCCAGGCGTCATTTGTAGCAAATGCTGGAGAATTGTGTTTGAAGCGCTGGTAACGCGCCACTAAAAGACTTCGCCTCGTCAATCTTTCACTGAACGACTTCCCCTGAGAACCCTAGTAGGGGCCATAATCCTTTCAAAAGAATCACAAACAAGCCGGTGGAGCACTGCCTCCGAAGGACAGCTGTCTAACTCTTCAAATGTCGCGGTAGTTGTTAGCAGATCTGCATCTGGTGCAGCTCTTTTGTGTACTAAGGCTACATGGGTGATAGCCTTACCGTAGGCTCAGTGACGGGATTGATAGTCTATGCAGTGTCCCTAGTCAGGAGCGTCCAGCGGGGGTCTCGGGTCTCTTGGCCTTTGGCATCTGTTCGGTAGGGGGCGGAGGCCAGAGACTGAATATAAGAAGCAGATAACACCGAAAAAATTCTGATGAACGAAGCTCTAGTGAGGCGAAATGTCTCGACTGACATATTACGTAATGTACCTTGAAATTGCAGGTGCTCTCGTACTCAAAAATCGTCGAAGATTGATCTTGTCTCGTGCGAATCCCACCAGGTGGGAAAGCATCCAGCTCAAGATCAAACGATAGTGAACGGAAGATCGAGCGAGGTGAGAGACTTGCGAAGCAAAATAGCAAGCGGAACGATACTCGCGAAGCAAAGTATGAGAGGTAGAGTACACAAGAGTAAATGATGGGTATCGTTGTCTGCATGAACACTAATCTGTTTTACCTCATTTCCTGTGACGCTGGGGTTTCCCTGCATTGAATTTTGCAGAAGACTAGTATGCCACCCGCGTCCGCATGTCAGAGATCTTCCTCTCGATTTCCCTGACCGATCTATCCAGCTCACCAGCAATCATTTGCTTCTTGTCATTAGGCAACAGCGCGTACCGTTCGCACAAATCCCCATCTATCATGCCCTTCACGGGTACGTAATATCCACGGTAGATCAGGTGGTCACGTCCGGCCAGCGGCGCATCTTCGCTCCGCAGATGCTGCTCTAAAGTCTGGAAGAAGTCTACGTCTTCTCGGCTGACGAACGGAATGAAAATGCCCAACGTTCCTTGTAGGCCCGTCCATACGAGAACGTCTCGGCCACCAGCCACTAGTTGAGTCTTCTGTATGCTCGTAGGCACATCCTGCGCAAAGAAATGAGACATCAAGGCTAGGCGGTTTGGAGCACCTTGAAGGTATTGGCGTTCGTGGACAAGGTGTGCGCCCGAGCCGTCCTCGTCGGCTTCTTCAGACGCTTTCTGTGGGCACCTTAGTAGCCAGATATTACCAAATTTATCGCCACCAGCTACAGTCTCGTAATCGACCATTGTTGTGCAAGTCGTATGCCTGGCAATCACATCGTCAACGAACGGGATGAGTCGATTCTCCTGAAATTTGTAGACCACATAGACGATACTTTCTTGCACATCGCTGACAATAATGCGACTTCCTTGGGTCTGTAGGCCAACAACCATATTGGGAACCACCTGAGCTTGGCACTTCCGTAATAATTGTTTGAGACCCAAGTCATATATGCGAAGCTCATTGCCAATACCTGCTACGAGACGACCCTGGAAGCCGAGAAGCGCTTGGGGAGGCTCTTCGACTTTCGTCTTGTGGATAAATTCAAGCTCTTTGCCATCTTCCAAAAAGCGATAGACGTAAATGAAGCCTGCGCTGAACGAACGCGGAGCAACGACGATGTCTTTACCGGTGCCCACCACAAGGAAGGTCTCATCATCTTGGCTTGTAAATGATACGGTTGCTATGCTGACCGCTGCTTCGTTGTCTTCTAGGTCGATCTGCTGGAGGACTGCTTTCGCCGTGACAGGATCAACGATGTGGACGCAGGATGCCCAGTGGCCTTGTGCTCGAGGGTACCCGAATTCTTCAGGTGGAAGCACGGCAGCGTCCCCGTTAACGAGAGTTGTGTCAGTAAGTAGGCGTTGTTTCGTTGAGGGCGATAGGGTATTGTTATCAGATTCGATGGTATAGAACAGCGGCTGTTCTGGGTGCCGAACGAACTTGCGAGGTGTGTACGTCAGAGGTATTGATTGTTGGAGAAGGTTGTTTCCAAGCTTGTCGATGGAGAAAATTCTAAGAAAGACCACATTAGCCTTCGTTGCTTGAAAAAAGATCTCGTCGTACTCGCATAAGGATGATGGAAGCCACGTATCAGAAGGAACAATTGGAAGTGATAAAAGTTTTTTCCGCATTATCGTAGATAATATAGGTGGAAACCGCTTTATGATCATCACATGTGGCATTGGAGGTAGTAATAGGGAATCAAGATGGCTTACCTCAAATTCTTCATCTCAATTCCTACCATGCCTTCTACGCACTGCTCACTACTAAAATTCGAGCCGTATTCCAGGGCAGGGTAATCCAATGGCGTCAGCATGAAGCCTTTCGTCTGAGGATCAGAGTAGCCAAGCCACGGCCGCGAGCTCAGCGCGAGAACCGCTGGCTGACCTTTGACAGAAACTTTGAAAAGCTTCGCCGGCTTTGGACCAAGGAAGCGAGTCCGTGTGTCGGAGAGCTCTCCAGTGACCTCGTCCAACACTGTACGAAGATAGACACCAGAGTAGAGACCGATATGGAGATAGAGCGTAGATCCACCCGATGTCGAGTCAGCCATGGCCAGGATTGCAAGAGCGCTCGGTGGAGAGGTTAGTGCTTGAACAGATTTGTTCTCAAGCGTGGAGTCAGGGTCGAGACTTAGTATCCGTACTGTAGAGTCATCACAGCCAACTGCAAGAAATTGACTCCGCACTCGACCTTCAGGTACTCCTCCAAGACTGAGACAGGTCACAGTGCCGCTCATTTCACGCTTCTCGTCATACTCAGCAAGAGAACCGTCAGTGTCCATCTCGAAGTAGACGATTTCTCCGGAACTCAAGGCCACTGCTACCTGCCTCTCGTTGGTGGTTGCTGCAACTATAGATCGATGCTGGGGGGCTGGCCATTCATTGACGCGTCGATCTGCTCTTATATGTCTGATCCCTTTGGGATGAACTTGAATCAGAGCGTCTTCGCCGAGCTGCTGGACGGCTAGCGTTGGAGCGCTGGAGAGAAAGCCAGTGTCAGTTACCTCTTCAACTGTTTCTCCAATGCTAAGGACCAGTGTGCCATTGCTGAAAGACAGCACGATATATGCATCATACTCGTCTTCTCGAGTAATCTTAGTTGTCCAGACAGCTGTGGGACCTCCAGGCAATTCCGAATCGACTATGTCGTTGACTTCCAGTCCATGCTTGAGAGTCCGAAATGAGCTACGTGCCCCGCTGCCGCAGGTTGAATAGATTTGAGGCGCGTCCTCCTCGGTCAAGTTTGCGACCTTACAGTCCAATTGTGGATTCATAGAATCGATGCTCTCGACCAAATTGACGTTCTCAGCAGCTCGAGGGTGGAAGTAGACAGGCGCATAAGGTTCGGAAGGATCTGCAGGGAAGGAGTGGCTATCGAACTCAGTCTCTTCGTCGTCATCTCCAAGCTTCTCGAATTGGTAGAAGTGGTGGTTCCCAGTCTCACTAGCAACAAACAAGAATCCACTCTTCAGAATGCAGAGGTTGGACGCTATTGGCACAGTGTCGAAATACTTAATCTTGAGTCTCTTCACTTCTCCCGTCGCCTGACCGGCTTCATCTTCTACCATCTCTAGTGTTACTTTGAACATGTCGCCATCTTCACTTTGCAGGAGGAAGAAAAACGCGCCTCGCATCTTGTGCATGACACCAGCAATGATGTATCTCTTGCGCTCAGGATTCTCGGTAGCTCCTCTTCGACGTGGTATGGCGACTCGAAATTGTTCCTGGTTGGAATGCCTGTATGTGATGTTGTCGAGTCCACATACAAGAACTCCGCTGGGCCCATCTGCACCACCGGGTACTTGGAAGAGCATTGTAGCTGTTCGGTCCACTGGGTCGCTCCATTTTCGAACGACATGATTAAGACCCAAATCGAGCTCGTAGTAGACCAATGACTTTTCGAGATCTTCAAATGCTTGCCCTGTCGAATCTTGATCGGATTCTGTGTAGTCCACCTCTAGACAGGCGAAGATGGGATTCTCATAGCCAACGTCAAGCCCAACGAGAGCGAAGACCAGAGTCTGTGGCTTGTGGGCCTCGAGGGGTGAGGAGATGGTCAATTCAGCCTGTGCGTTTCGATTTAGAACGTAGACTAGCTTATTTTTTTCGACTGATGCGATCAGGCATGCCCTACCCTTTGGATCCACCGCAAGGTATTGACCTGGTATTACCCGTCGTATGCCTGATTTGCCGAATGTCTCGAGATGTAATCGATTGAATCGGTTCTGTGAAGGGACGTATTCGATAATGGTAATTCGGCCTGAATCAGAGCCTATGATAATGTAGTCTATAGAAATCTCAGCCTATGTCTCTGTTGTTTCTCGCGCCAGAAGCAGCACAGCCGTCGCTACTGCTGTGATGTGCCGAGCTACCTCACCATACTTCAAGAATCACTAAATGTAGCTTCAAGAGCCGGGGAGATTGTCACATACCTTTATTGCTGCCTGCTAGCCTGAAAGCCGCTAACGTCCGTATAATACCAAAGACATCCTTTGAGAGTATTGTAGTGATTTTGCCCTGGGTAGGGTCTGGGCGGTGTATGGTGAGTCGAGAACCAGACGCAGTCACTATCTGCTGTTCCTTTGTGCCCGCAAACTGCCCGAGTATTGTCTGTGTTATCGAAGAAGGTGGCTGTATCGTAAGCGAATACATGAACATGCTCGAGGTGGCCGCCATGCTGCCGGATTCTACAGCGCTAGGCTATGGGGAGGCTGTATCGATCACTTCCAATCAATTGTCGTTTAGTTGAGTTCCATACAGACAGCATTCATAGAGGAGTGAGAAGAGGCGACAAGCAGAAAAGAATCTGTCTCATCCAAAGATGGAAATTGTTGTGACTCCGCCGTGGCTCGAAATTCTGGAAGCTCTCTCGGCTGCCAAGCCATATAGGGCTAATGGTGTCGACCGCGTTGATGACGCTTTGAGCTTTGACCAGACTTCCATTATAGATTTTCAAATATGCAGTCTGGGTACACCTGCCAGAGGTGTTTGCATAGCTTGAGAAGATTAGCCAATACTAGGCCATATACTTCTTCCTACACTCATGCTCCTCGGCGAAGATGGCAGTCAACGGGTACGAAACCGAACTTGGAGAATAAACCCAAGAACGCAATCCAGCAACGACGTTCAATTGCTTCGATAGAAACTCAGGGACAGGTTCCAAACGATGAATCACCCCAAGTACGAAGTCCACCTGGGCTTGCTGATACGCCATCCCCCACTCTTTCCGGAAATGTGCTCCTTCAACCTAACAACCTCTTCCACCATTTCTCAGACTCGCCCTCGCCCGAAATTCGCAGGAGAGCAGCCTTCATGAAGACTCATGCCTATTGCCCTCATCCTGCACACCATCGAACACGGATGCCGCTTTCACCCAACGATCCAGAAACAAGGAAGGACCCAGAAAAGTCAAGTCAACCACCAGCATTCGTTCGATACGAATGTCCAGACTGTGGCATACCAGTATCATGCTCTGAAGAACATTGGGCGGACGACTACGAGTCTCACATGGAGATATGTGACACTTTGCGAGAAGTCAATGAGGATGATCATGACCTGCGATCTGGACGCTTCTTTCCGGAGTTCGAATACCCCGGTCCACAAATGGAGGAAGCTTTAGTAAATATGACGAATTGGGACACATATCTCTATACACGAGAGTACGGGGCTATAAATGACGAACGGTCTCTGCGTCAGGCGACAAGGCTCCTCACGTATCCTGTGACTATAGGGAGCATACTTTCTGAGTTAAGTCCATATGAAAACATAAACCGGAAGGGCGGCCGTCTCACGGCTGAGGGCTTGAGATCTCTAGCAGCTCTCCGTTACACCCTCCATCCACCCCGCACCGGCGGGGATGATACCATCAAAGGCTTGCGCCCTAACCCGCCCGCCGTCCGCCTCTTCGTTCTCGGCGCCCGCGCGGAGTCCTCCCTCCCACGTGAAGTATGGGAACAAATCACCTTCATCTTCCCCCGTGTGCAATTCCATCTGATTCTCATCGGTCCTGAGTCAATGGCAAACCGAGACTCGGAATTCCCATTGCCAGAACGAACGCCAGGGAACCCATTTGGAGCAGTTGTCGAGGACAGGATAAGCCATGAGATAAAGATCAGTACCTTCGTGGAATACTACCACACTCTGCATCAGGCGGGGCTCTTTCATCCATTCGATCCTTACTTTGACTGTTTCGTGCTCTTCCATCCGGGTCTCGGTCACCCAGCGAGCGCCCACGAGTGGCAGGATACATTACCTCAGCTACTAGAGACCAAAGTGCCTATTATAAGTACAGGATACACTGAGTGGGACATGCAACGGGATTTGGAGTGGGTGAAGGATAAGGTAGGAGGTGAAATGGATATACTAATGGAGCCTGGGGAGAACAAATTCAGAAGCTTAAGGTGGGATTTGAATGATTTTGATCCCGCAGACGTGAGTTGTGGGAATTGGGGTGTCTGGGCTTTCAGAGGAAAGAGGTATGAATTCCTTAAATTCACACGCCATAGACCTTTTGACTGACAATGGACAGATACGAAACTACAATGCGCGATTAGGTAGATGGCCTCAAGGTAGTAACAAAATAGTAGCTACATACCTGAATTGAAACCACGCATTTACTACCGGGGCCCTCGTTGAAAACCAACACGAGCGGCATCACTCCTGACAGACAGCACATTGCGGGGTTGTTGATTGGGCAGACGCCTTTTCCATAGCCAAGGTTTGGGCTATCGTAGACGATTATAAATAAAGTATTGTCCGAAGTCCACGCGATGAAGGATACTTACTTGAGCTGTATAATTTACCTTTGAGAAGAAAAACAATGGCGCCCAGCCTCTCGAAATCTCAGCACCAGACAAGGCACTCAAGGACGTGTCTTCGCACCTTATAAATATCCGCTTCCACTCTCAGCTTGAGGACGATGATTCTGACCTTTCTCAATTTGGCGCTCCTGTCGCTGATATACGGCGACTCTTAGCCTGATGGAAGGATGACGTCGATTGAAGAATAGCAGGATTGATGCTAAATGAGCTGCCGGATTTCAAAACGGGCGTGAATGTTGACGGGTTCGGCGAGATTGATGTTCATTGTACCAAGCGTGGTTGCGGTGTTGCTTTGCCTATCTGAAATTGATCTGATTGATATTGACGGTAGTCGTCCATCAGCGGAGTGAGGTCGAAGGAGCAGTACCACTTTTGTTTTATCGTGGACATATGCTTGGCTAATCCCCAGTACCCCCTGTTGGATTATTGAATCTGGGCAACGAACCTTTCCAGGGCCAGGACTTTCACTCAAGTCAAGGGGTTACTGCCTTTACTCAAGGGGGGTGACGACGGCCCTGCTTTTCAAGTCCAAGCGCCTTCACTACCCATTTTTGTGTTTCCAGCTGGTATCAACAAGAAAGGCTTTACGTTGACTGGGAAGTATCCTTCAGAGAGAAAGCGTACCTGTGGCTCCCCGAGATTTTCTTTTCCCCAAGCTAAGCGTCCAGAAAGAAAGTATACTGACACCGGCTTGGTGTAGAGTACGCGAACCATGTCATAAATAAATGCTCAGGCCGAAATACAATACACATCTTAATTCACACCAGACAACCCCATAGCATCCCCATTCACACACCACCAATAACCCAAAGCAGGGACTGGGATTTCTCCGTAACCCGCGCCCTTAGTCTCCAATACCCAACCCACTGCCTCGCCTCGCCTCGCACCCTCGCCCATCCCCCTCCCTAATCCGCAACGCCCTCCTCACCATCCATCACGCTCTCACACACCCTCCTCCAGTCGTGAAAAACCGGCCAAGAACACTAAGCCTGGTTTTAAAACAAAGGCTGGGGCTACAATATCCTGCAAAGTACGAAAACGCAGATCATCAGCTTTGCCCTCTCTGACTATTTAAATGCACTGTTTGCTTGGATTAACGACATATTGCGTGATTGGATAGATAGGTATGAATGGAGTGATGATGAGATGCTGACCTGGGTATCTGTATTCCGGTTCCTCAACCGCGGGCACCACAGCAAGCGTGTGGATATACTACAAGGCCACGCGTCCAGAGCCGTATTTGAGGATATTTGGGAGGGGTGAGCCGTGTTTTGGGGTTGTTGGGGGGAGGTGTGGGTATTGAGGTTTTGATTACTGGAGTGAAGCCATTAAAAGCGCCTTGTAAGGATAGAGCGACATGGTTGCAAATGCGGCAATTCATTCAGGCTTAGTGCTAGTGCAAAGCTGGCTGAAGCAATACAAGAAACAAATTGGTATCTAGCTTCCCACGCTATCGATAGCCCTCGATCCCGATTCCCTCTTAGGCTTACGTCAAATCCAGTACTCAGAAACGATATTGCACGGGCTTCCTGACAACTTCCTCTTCCTCCTCGTCATGCCCGTAATCATCATGCATCGCCTTGCTGCCCGCCACAGTATTCTGACCATTACTATAAGTTGAACTCGGTTGGTAACCAGAAGAATAGCCGCCAGGCTGGATGTTTTCTCTTCCCATGTTTGGAGGTGGCGTGCCGAATCGTGGGACAATTGGGGCTTGCATACCATCACCGCGTTCGGTGTCATGTTGGTCACCAAACGGATTCTGCTCCTCTGCTTGCATCACTTGCTTTCCGGGTGGTGGCCCTGGCGGCGCTTGATATGACTGAGAGCGCAACGGACCACCAGGTGGATTTGCTGGAGCTTCGAATGGTCCACTTTGGTTGGGTGGAGGATTCGGTGACGGCGTTGGGGATGTCGCCCCAGTAATCTTTCTCGCCTGTAGCATAGCTCTTTGATGTTTCGACATGGCCGTCGCTAACTGATCGTTTGTCTCGATAAGCGTGAGAAGGGTGTCTTCGTCCGGCGGAGGATTGTCAGAGTGTATGTAACTTTGCAGTGACCTCGTAGCTGATTGACACCTCTCCACAAACTCTTTGATTAATTCATTGCCCAGCACTTCCGCTGGTGGCGTCGACTGTACGACTTGCGAGAGAAGCTTCGCGGAAGTCTTTGCTTCTTCGACACGCTGTGCCAATTCAGCTGGTGAGGGTAGACCGCGAGGCTTGTGGTTATGGGCGAAGTAATTGTGCTGGTTGTTGTACTGTTGATTCGGGTTGTATGTTAGCGTGGTCATGTTGCGAGCCTCGCTCCTCTGTCGAGTGTTAGCATTAGGACGAGATTGTATAAGCCGTACACGTACACCCCCATCTAATCTACCACCCCTCTTGGCTATTTTCGCCTGCTCCTTCTTCCACATGTCGTTCACTAGAGCCAGGGTCTCATCATCGCCTTTCTGCCTTTCGAAGCTATCCAACGTCTCCCTTAAGATCTGCTGTACGCTCATGTCTCTTCCATCTCGCAACAGCTCCTTCATCGTGCTCACGAATTTCTGATCTAGGTTCTTCGTGAAACTCTTCCCAGGGTTATCCGCCAATATCCGCATTAACATGATAGCATTGTATTGTACGTAGGCTCTTTGGTAGTTGTCTTTGGATAGAAATCTCCGTATTCGAACAGAGGCTTCTGTTGCGGCGGCAGGACTCGACTCGGCAGCTTCAACTATTGTAGGTAGATGTAGTACTTCCTCGCCCTGGATCCGCAATCAATATACCATTGGGAATCGGGACTATGGTGGGGAACGGCGCACTGAATTGTTTGGGCCTCCAGACTCGCAAAACAGTCTCTGCGATCAAATTCAGCATGCTGAAGGCTTCTACCATAGGCTGATATCAAGATTCACTAACCACTCCTCTGGCGACGCTGGCTTCTGGAGAATCTCCATTGGGGATCGCCTTCTCAGAGTCCTCCTGGCCTGCTCATCGGTCAGTACCCAAGTTGTTTTATTTCCAGCACATCGGCAATTGACATACTCGGACGCCTGCTGATAGAGCCCCAAATTCGCTTATGCATACTTCAGAGATCCGAGATGTGTTAACTGTTCGTTTACTTGAAACTTGAGTGCCTCGGGATCCCCGTCAGTCTCACCGGCAGCGGCTCTTGGCGCGTATCTTGGCGGCAAAGGCGCAATTCAAGCCGCTGAGGTTTTCGTTTCTCCTTCACAATTCGTGTGACGATATTTCATGGGAGTAGATCGCTAGTGATGGTGAGATGCTGGGTAGTTGCTAGAAAGATACTTTACTTTCGATGCATAAATTTACAATGGAACTACACAGCCTCCACGCGTTGGAATTAATTTGCCACTGAAAATAATTCGTCAGCGCACCACGTGTTGTATCTTGGTATCTGAAAAATGACATGGTCTCATGGTCTCAAAGTATAATTAGCGAGCCGTCCCAATTGGATTGCGACATGTGATCCCCATGGTCATCTTCTCCATGCAGCACTTCATGATATTTGTTAGTCTTTCCGATCAACTCTCCTCAATAAACTCGAAGCGCTACCAAATAACGCCCTTCTACTCAAACAACAGACGAGCCTTTTAATTTCCTCATTATCTACCAGCTCGTGGATAGGGTTGATACTTGCGATACAGCTATTTAGGGGCGTTTTCCTTCTTAGATCGGTGTCGGTTCTGTCACCCTATTGAAAACTGAAATGGTTAAGACGCGGCGTCCGGTTCTGGGGAAATAGTGTCAAGATTTCCATCAAGTAGCTGAGAGATATTGGGGGTTATCTGATTCGTGGACCTCGTCAAAGGCTCAGGGCCTATGAAGACTATGCTGCACTAATTTTGGTAGTCTCGTATCTCAGCTGCAAAGAGCCAAAAGAGGGGCTCCTCGCTTCAACAAGAGGCCTGCTATTCACCAGCCTTATGAAAGACCCGCATGGGCATCACTTGTTTCTTCTCATCGAGCAGAGTGGAGATCGTGTTCTATACGAGCCTGGCATTTTGCATTGGTGGTTGAGCCACCACTAGGTTTTGATTGAGTAATGGGATGCGGCTCGCACACCGTGTTATCTCGTCAAGCAACCACGATTTGTCGAGATTTCAGAGGCCCAGCTAACCAACATGAACGATTGGGCAGGATTGAGCCTCATCGTCTCGATCGTCAACAACGAGAAGTACGGTTTCGTGCTTGCCGCGGCCGCGCCGCGGCCCGCCTTGCCTGCTAACCGCTTGTGGCTAGTCTGTCTCTACAATTGGTCCGAGGGGTCAATTGAAGCTCTTCGCATTGTCAACGTAAAGTAATCTCCATGAGCACTACAGCCTTACTTACACCGCTACAGTGAGCTCTCCAAATTGAATACAATCCTAGAAGCTTCGAAAGCTTGTTGAAGCTTGAACTTCACGGCAATCGACGGCCAAATCCTTACGTCACTTGTCAATTACACTGAAGCGTGGGCTTAACAGTGAAGTTCTTCTCCTTGCATTCTTGTTTTCCGTATCGGAGGGCTCAATTCTCGTGGCGTAGAGTTCGTCATCATGAGTGCCTCCCCGTTAGCTCAATTTGGCACAAGGCATGTAGCCAGAGGCATCGGTCGACTGGCGACCGAGGTCATCGAGAGCGGCTCTGGAAGCTATGTCACCATGGTAGGAGGCCGCAAGATGCTCGATTTTACCTGTGGTATCGGAGTCGCCAACCTCGGCCACTGCCATCCGGCAGTGACCAAGGCGGCCCAGGCGCAAACCGGCAAGCTCGTCCATGGGCAAATCAACATCGCTTTTCAGAAGCCTTACCTCGACTTAGTAAAATCACTTCTACCTCTCATGCCTCACGAGTCGTTAGATACTTTCTTTTTTTGGAATTCAGGCGCCGAGGCCGTCGAGGCGGCAGTCAAATTGGCTCGGCAGGCAACCAAAAAACAGAACATCATCGTCATGCAGGGCTCTTATCACGGACGCACATTTGGAACAATGGCAATGACACGCTCGAAGACTGTATATGGCGAGAATTTTGCTCCATTAATGCCTGGCGTGTTTTCCGTCGCCTTTCCAGACTGCGCGCACTGCTCAGTTGCCACCCATTCTGATGGTAAGTATGGTTTCGAGAACTGTTGTATGGATCCTGTGCTTCAGCTTGAGCTTCTCTTGAAAAGGGAGAGTGCCCCATCTGACACTGCTGCCATCTTCATCGAACCAGTCTTGGGCGAAGGTGGCTACGTTCCGCCTCCGCCAGAATATCTCGCTAAGGTCCGAGAAATTTGTGACAAGAACAATATCCTCTTGGTAGCAGACGAGGTGCAATCCGGATTCGGCAGGACGGGGAAGATGTTTGCGATCGAGCATTGGGGTGTCAGGCCCGATATCCTGGTCATGGCGAAGGGAATAGCAAACGGCTTTCCGCTCTCTGGAATCGTCTCGAGAAAGGAATTGATGGACATGCAGAAACCTGGATCCATGGGAGGTACTTACGCCGGGAACGCGGTTTCTTGTGCGGCCGGAGTCGCTGTAGCTAAAGCGTTCCAAGACGAGAGAATATTGGAGAATGTCGCTGCCCGGGGAGCGGAGCTGAAGGCTATGCTCGACTCAGCGAAATCTGATTCCAAAACGGGAAAGATGATCTACGACGTGAGGGGCTTGGGATTGATGTTGGCGTTGGAGTGTACGCCGGGACATGGATATGCGTCAAAGATCCAAGCGAAATGTATGGAGAAGGACATGCTGGTGCTAACAACCTCGATTTATGACACACTCAGATTCATACCGCCGCTCAACATCACGAAAGAGGATATGGCGAAGGGGTGTCAGATCATCAAGGAAGCGATTCAGGACGTAGCTGCTGGAGGAAGACCAGATGAAACAGGAACCAAAGGTCAAGCGTTGGAGTAGTATGGTATGTAGATCTTCTGTGAACTCATTCGCGAGTAAGGCTACATCTGTCAAATAATGATCTGTTGCATGTGTATTTAGTAATGTCTTCTTCCCCTGCACTCCTTCCAAGCAACATTCAGACCTTTTCCTCCATTCCGCCATCGCTCTCGTGGCACGCCTCTTCGTCATTATTGAGTCCCTCAGTGTACTTGAGCACAGCGAACATCACGAACAAACCCACCGCAACCAACATGAATAGACAGACTGGGATCCATCCTAGCCATATATTGGCTTCGCCTTCCTTGCATTGGATCGTGCCGGCCCCTAGGATCACCACGGCGTTACATAGAGTAAGCACTGACACCTCCTGCCACACGATTGATGAGAAAGCGAACGCGCTGGCAAAAGCTTCGAGGAGGAAAGCGACAAGCAGTATTTTACTTGGGGGAAATTTTCTGCTCTTGCGCACGACGCCACCATTGATTGTGCGCTCATAGTAGCCGGGGAAGGCACATAATAGAGCTGTCGCAATGGCTGCGAGAATGGCACTGGTGATGCTGCTGTACGTAAAGAGCTTTTAGCTCCCTTTCAACAGAGAGATTGTGCGGAAGTCTCACGGAAGACCTCGAATCAGGACGTTTGTTGAGAATATTCGAGCTTGTGCCTCCAAGCCGAGAGGGTCCTGTGAGCATTGGAAAGTCGGCATTTCCTTTCACGTCCTTTGCGGACAATATGCTGCAGATGGCTTTGGGAGGACATGGTCCAAAGATAACGATTGCACACCTCTTCTGCGGATTCATATCACGGGAAGATCTCACTGTAAATTACATACCTGGTCATCAAATTGTAGGGAGAGCAGATCCGTGGCGCTACTACTACAAACCACAGAGTCTTTGTCGATGGCGCAAATCCCGAAATAGCTCGCGCGAACTTCGAACGGCCCGATCGAGCCGAGTGTTTTGAAGGCATCAACGATACCCCTAGTGGCATTTGGTTCCATCACAGGCATCGGGACAAACCCGTCGTTGACATAACGCAGGCTGAGTACATATTTACTAAGTAAGAATGGCGAGTAGGATGTACAGCCGGCTAGCAGGAGTGCTATTGCTCCATTAGTGTTTAAAAAAATAATTGACATTCGTTGAAGAGCTCACACAAGGAGATAACGGCTGCGATATTCAGTAATATCAAGGCGTAGTTTTGGTGAGCCCGATCAGCGTCGTCATTTGTGAGGAAGATGGAGAGTGCTTACGGTAGCCCAAGTAAGGCATCTTTCGGCCACACAAAGCGAACAACATTCTGTAAATGTTGGTAGCGATCTGGGTTTACGACTTACGACCCGTACAGATGATGATTGCGGAGTTTGTCTAATTACTTGAATGAGACCGAGTATTGACGAGGTACCTTGGTAGGAGAATTTGGGTGTCGAAAGAGGAGTGAGGTACTTCTAGGAATTAGATACCTATATTCATTTAGACTTGCGGGCTAGGTAATAACACCAAAAAATCTTGTGTCACAAGACATAGAGACCCCAGAAGTGTGAATAGGAGGCTTGATAAGAAACCTTAAGCAGCTCAACTTTACTAGACGTACGCCTCTCCCTCCAGATTCGTCGACGGTATCGCCCTAAATTTCGGGTCTTCGTCCTCGATAAAAAGGGCTATGGTCTTGTGATTCTCGATCAAAGGGACCAACAGATTGCGTAAATCTTTACCCTTCTCTAAACACGTTTGCATAGTGCTATCTCTATACTCAAGATGAGCCCACGGTTAGTCTATACTGACTTTCGTGATAGCATTAAAGAGTTATACGGAACTTTTCAAGACGCTACAAAAGCCACCTACCCGCTCCGTAAGATCACCGCCGTTAATCATTATATGGCTGGCAACCCCAATGTGGACAACACCAAAGATAGCAGCATAGGCGCAATCCACGCATTCCTCAAATTCGAAGCTCAGGAGAAGACATTTTGGATCGGACTTACTCCATCCCGCCCTCCCATCCAGCCATTCGATTTCCTCCTTAATCTTCTTCCTCCATATATCGAAAGCTTCTGTGGCCCGAGCCTTCCGACCCCTACCATGAGTCCTCGTCATCCCCTAATCTGTCCACCAAGTCCATTGCATAGATCATGAACCCCAAGCACATTGTACTACCCACAAGCAGAAAGACTCGAGTCCATCCCTATGCCATCGCGCTCACTTCAATGTACCGTTGATAGCAGCAGGTCCTAACAGACGTAGCGCCTCGAGGTATGTACGCGCCGCGCTATCCTGGCGTACGATCGCTATGAGAGCCAGCACCGCCGCTACCGTCTCCAAGGAAAAAGCCTCAATCGCAACCTGTCTTGATTGATTCGAGCCTTTCCCATCAATTCCCCCGTCCCTAGATGGAAATGTTGCTAGTATGATCGTGGCTAGCAAAGCTAGAGCTATGCTCAGGCTCTCGATCGGATTGCGGAATATACTCTTAGAGGGTGGGAAGGCAAGACCTTTGCTGAGAAAGCCTGGACATGGGTCTGCAAAGCGAGAGGATCCTGATCGCCAACGAACAGAGGGAGCACTCCCAAGCCTCTACTTTCGCATAGGACATTCTTTATACCGAGAGTGCAGAGGCTGAAATCATCTGCTGAGGATGCCAGGCTACCTTGCGTCATGCGGGCGTCGAGTGATATAATAAAAGCTCGGATACGATTCCTGAGGGGGAAATATCCGTTGCAGGGACATATTGTAGACTCAGGATGTATATGTTGGACATAAGTGTTGTGTTCGAGGAGCAGCCTGCAAGGAGTATTGCTAGGTATTCGTCAGTATTACACAAGGCCTCAATGAGGTGACAGACTTAGAAAGGAATGCTATTGCATTAACATTGAGAATCATTAGGGCATGGTCTGGGTGACTCTGATCAGCGATTTCCATAAGGGGGTTGATTTCACTACGTACGATAGCTTGACATCGATACCAGCTGCTAAAAAGACATGGTTATTTCCCAGATGTACCAAGTGCCCACGTCGTTTGGACTTTGGGTTGTAGATTTACTCTGTTGAGTGTAGGTGCTTGTGTTGCACGATGGGTATCTAAACCTTGATGGCGAGGGATCGTTTTGAATTGCAATGATGTTGGGTGTAAGGTAATGGGTATTTATACTAATGAATCGATATCTATCTTGAACTCAGCCCCACGAGGCTTTTAACACCATCACTCCGTAACACATCGTGAGAATGGCACCAGAATGTAAAGCAGCAGACTCGAAGATTAGATGGAAGACATGAAGATGATACGAACGCAAAGCCTTAGAGTGTGCAGGCATGAGCCAATACCCAAGACAAACGCAATCGAACAAGGCTCGACCAAACACCATCGCAAAGCGCAGAATACAGTAGAGTATTCAACAATGCTGCAAGAAGAACAAAGTAGTGGAGTCGCACATCGAACGAAATAATATACAGGGCAGCAATGCCGGCAACCAGAATCGCGAAGAAGACCGCCATGTCAGAATTAACAGATAGAACTATGCAGATGCGCTTAGTAGGAAGGACTGTGCATCATGCACAAGCGGGCCCTTTCCTTGAGAAGTATTTGGTCGAAAAGCAGACGGGGCGCGAAGGCAAGTTTGTGGTGGGAAGAGGAAGAGGGACCCCCGTCTTGGCAATTCAATCCAAAGTCTTCAAATCTTTGGTCTTCATAAATCTTCCGTATGTCTTTGTAGAGGATCTGATCGAGTTCCGTACAAGGCATCGTCTTCATACCCTGTAAATAGCGTATGCCATGCCCGCCCTCGCTAAATGCCTTGATAAATGCGTTTCACGAAATCCCCCATTTGGTATGGCGCCTAGGCATCCTCTTCATCATCGTCGATTGGCTCCACAATCAAATTAGCACTTCGCCCTACTTTGTTCCCTACGGTTCCACCAGCGTGAACGTCGTAGACAGTCCGAGGCATTGGTGATACAAGTCGAAATCCATACTTGTGCTCGTAGCCTGCGGGTTCGGTTATCGCAGATAAACTTTCTCCGGCTTGTAGAGTATCGTAGCATTCGACAAATGCATAGAGCTCCTCCATATCTGCATGCTCTGCAAATCTTCGAACCATTCTCTCCCCAGACGTGAGACGTATACTAATGCGTGTGACTTCTTTCACACCTGCAGCAGGTTCAGCTGGTATTGATCGGGCCCTCCATCGTTTCCACTCTTGCATTTTCTGCGCTTCGGCTTCTATTGCTGCTACCCTGTCCTTCTGTTCCTGCTCGGCCCGCTTCTCTGCAGCCTCGGCCTCCCTTCGTCGTCTTGCACGTTCCCGGTCTTGCGCCAACGATCGCTCGTAGGCGCTGTTCTGCTCTTCTCGCAGATTTCGGGTGGCCTGCTGCTCAGTCCGTGTTGCTCGCACTCTATCCAACGCCTGAGAGTGTTGAACGATCCCTGTTCGCAATTTTGCGACGAAGGAAGATGCAGGTTGGAGGCCTGTGATTCGAGCAATCGTTGACATAGATGTAGATGAATCCTGTGGTGTGTGGACAACCAGAGCTGCAAACGGGAATTTGCTGCAGTTGAGTGCGGTAGAGACCTGGTAGGCCTCGGAGTCCTGAACATTCCCCGCCCATAGAATGATCTTGTTTTGTGGATCATTAACGTAATCTACCACTTCCTGCGATAGTAATGTTTCTCGTACGAAAGTGGACATATCATCATGCTCTAGCGAAAGTAGCACCACCATCAAGAACTTCAGGTCTTTCTTCGCCAAGTCATAAGCTTGAGCGTAGCCTCCATCAAAAAAGTGTAGATCATGATTCCCATACTCTTCCTCAAATTCCCTCGCGAATCTAGATGCAGTGTCTCTCGGATTTAACGATCTTCTGCCGGTTCGTGACCGTGCTGGAGAGCGTCCCGCTGACAGTCTTGGAAGTAGTCGAGGAAGAAAAGGAAACAGATATCCAAAGAGGGAGAAGGATTTTGAGAGGATTTGATATAGTATGTTGAATGGAGTGAGTATGATTGCGAACAAGAGAGGTGGTCGGTAGTTCTTTTGGCTTTCAGGTTGCGGTACTATTCTAGGTGCAGGTTCTCGAGGTAGGGATCGAGGAGATCTAGGGAAAGATGGAGAGCCATGAAGCAGTGTTTCGCGCTGTATGGACTGAGGTGGAAGAGGGGATGCGGCTCGAGCAGCGCGGGCTTCTGCGACTGGATCTGGGGCTTCACCGTCGAAAAATTTGGCTATCGCTATCTGTATCGCTGTTAGGACTGTCTTCTGATTGAATTTTCCCCAGAAAAGTATTGAGGTACCTGAACATTCCACTCGGATCTCTGCAGCAGCGAGATTGCAGCAGATGGTTCCTGATTGGTGACAGATGTGTATGTGCCCAGCGCGACCTGCTGGCTTTCATTCAGCTGCCCTGGGTCGAAGTCCGAGCTCGACATGGCTTGTCGAGGTGTGTGAGGAGTTGATTGAAGAGATCGAAGTTGTAACGGTGTTAGGCAGTAATCTGGGTGATGCGAGTCATGTCAAAGGCCAGAAAGTTCAACTTCCGGGCCGATCACCAAATGCGGGGACACTAGCGGAGGAGCCGCCGCTATCATCTCAAGCTTCCGGTGTCCCTACTATATTTCTTTATACTCACACCTTTATGATAGCTTTTCGGCGCTGCTGAAGCTGTGCTTCCCAGCTTCTGGTATCCTTCAATTCTAATATTGCTTATATTAGTATCATTTGCTGGAGACCCGGCTACAACTACTGGATCTGCAAGGCTTGTCAGCAAAATTCAGGCCCGGAAAGCCTACTGGGATGAGGTACGCATTCACGCCGGTTACATAGCCTGTTCTAACATTTTCCTGAAGTGCCCCTATCTACTACGAATCAATATGGCCAAATTATAGAGCACGAAAACGGGAAGAATGGCAGCGTTGATGCAGGGCAACTCGGAGGACCATCGACGGTTGGGGAGTTCTCCGAGACCCAAAGGGCGAGGTAAGAGCTGGGTTGCAGTATACTTGGGCTATGAGTCTGAGGTAGGATAAGAAAAGAAGCGTTGCTAATACTGGTGCTCGGGGGAAAGAGAATGCAAAGGACACGCTCTGTAGGAATGTAACCATATACGGCCACTGTCGCTACGAAGATAAAGGTAGCCATATGGATCCAAGATATGGGTGAAGAAAAAAGACTTATACTGTCACAAAGGATGTGCTTTTAATCATGATCCTGTCAAGTCACAGCAGCCACGTAGCCAGACAGAAAGGTGGGTGATTGTGACTTCCTAGTTTGGATGATGCCTGCTCACCATCTGAAGCGTCAAGAAGCGGTTTAATGTGGATTCGCCGAGCTTCACTCCTGCATCTCTTGCTGTCAATGGCAATACTACATTATCCAAAACACCTGGCCTATCGCCAAAAATGGCCAATGCAGCACCTTTCAAACCGAAGAATCACACCCCTGGTAATTTCCACCTAGACTTTCTTCAGAAAATTGGTCGTTAACGGTCATAGCTCCCAACGCGACTCCCTCCTCATTAAACCAATACAATCCGAACGCACCTGACTGGATAGCGCCGGATACTCAGGAATTCCTTCCTCAGACGTACCATTCTGTAAGTATCTTTCTCTCTGTCATCTATCGTTTCTTTGTTCCATTATCGTCACAAGCATGGATAAGACGCACAAGAAGGCCGCCGAGCAAGGGGGAAAGAAGCTCGAAACTCCACGGGGAGCTAGTTACGAGGAGTTTATGCAGGCCTGGTCATCTGAGTCAGAAGCTGCTGTTGCTCCTGGAGCTGGAGCCGAAGCCCCAAGGCAACAAGATCATCAGACTCAGAATCGTCCAGTGGACGAAGACGTCAATCAAGGAATCGTGCACTCCAAACCAACTTTAAGGGTTGGGGGCGTAATTCCAGAGAATCCCAAAAACGAGAATGGAGTAGCTCCAGGCTACCCCAAAAGAACCATTCATCCTAAGACTCCCATGCAAGCCATTGACAAAGCTTCTCGAGATGGAGCCCTTCCGATCCTCTCACTGCGCCCTGCCAATACCCATAGGACTTTCGGAAATCCTCGACCTGACAGACGGACGAATGATGAGCATGCCTTCCAGCCAAAGGCAACACAAGCTCACAACACCAATTTCGAAGTCGGTCGTGATCGGAGCAATGAGGACGGCTATCGGATGCAAGGTCGTTCCAATTATTCGTCTGCGAGTCCCACGATGGCGTCTAGCTCCAGAGGAGAACATCATAGATTCACAAATGTCAGAACGCGAGTTGTAGAGACTACTCCTCTTACACCCATATTTTCTTTTCCTACTTCGTTGAGGGTCAACTCAACGAAGTAGGAAAAGAAATGGCTAAAATACGACGACCTCCTCCTAGTTCACCGGAAATGTGGTCAAACCCTGGACAAGAGACACATCATCATCCACTCCTAAAAGGCCATCCAGAATTGCTGGTTCCACTCCGCTCCACGCCTACGACACCCGCGGGCCAAGGTGAAGGAAGCGTGTCAACCCCTGGACGAGGACTCCATCATCTTTCATTCCCAACAGGCCATCGAGGAACGCCGAATCCAGCCCGCTCAACTCCAACGGGCCGTGGCCAAGCAAGGGCATCAAGCTTTGACATGCGCAATCCTCGTGCCTCCCCAGTGCTAGGCGGAAGACTAGATCGCACGACCATATATGATACAGCTTCATTCAGTCCTGACCCTTACATGACAAATTTGTTCGATACAGTCGCACCATTGCCTATGTCTCCAAGTTTAGCTCTGCAGATCCGTGATGAATTGTTTCGCTCTGAAGCGCAATATTTAGGACTGGACACATTGTCAAGGGCGCCTCACATGACATCAAACTCACTTGTTTCAGAGGATAACAATCCTCTTGGGAGCTCGGATGCCCGACATCCCTCTACTGATTCCCAAAGTTTGCCATTCACCCCAACGCAATTGTGGACTCCGAAGCATTTAATAGGTCTGAGCGGAGGCGTCACCGAATTCCCTTCTGGTCCACTAAAGCCGCCCATCACCAATAGTGTTCGCGCCCCTGGCTATTCAGAGTACCTAATCCCAGAAATTCCGCTTATTTCTCGCACTGGACCGGGTGCGTGGGCAATCGAAGGAGCCGGGATGGCTCCTAGTCGTCCTCGATATCCTCCATCTAGCCAATACACTCCGCAAGAACAGAGGAAGTCGATGACATCCGCTCCCCCCATACCTTTGCTGATGATGTGATCCGAATTGTCCACAATGGCTTCAATCCGTATGGTAGCTCTTCTGAGGCAGGTTTGTGGGCCTCTATGGATCACCCATATCCTCCACCTAGCCAACACACTCCAGTGGGGGATAATTCAATGTTTGACACCACAACATTCAACAGCAGCTCGCTGGAAAGAAATGCGCGTCACATGGCTCAACCCCCCAGTAACGGATCCAATTCTTACAACAGCAGCTCTGGTCTCCAGGTCAGTGTATCCAATCCAGTCCCAGCCCGACGGGGAACGGCCCGATTTGGTGACCCCATGAGACCACCAAACCCTCGTCCTCGACGCGAGCATGGACGTCAAAGAACTCAGCGATATTGCCACAGATGCGGACAACATGCTCGTCACATGGCAGGAATACCTTGTCCACTTTGAGACTACAATCTCGTAGATCTTCATCTTAGTGCCTCGACTCGTTTCGTCTTTAATTCTCATCTATAGAATTTCATAGCTGTGAATGCTTACAATTATCCTCAGACCGATATCAACTCCGATCATTCCCAGTCCAGTGCCTTTGACCCTTACGGGGCTCCCACACCTGGTCCCAGTGCTTCAAGTAATATCGACCTTTCACAGACTGGCAATCCTTATCCTTTAGATACAAATGGCTACTCACAGACATACTTTCCGAACGCGCCCACTCATTCACAATTTGTACGCCTCCTATCTTTTCAGAACTGTCCGTTACTGATCGGAGTTCAGCTTCAACATCACCTCTATGCGCCTGTGGAAGCCCAACAAAAGTTTTCGAAGTCCAATCAAAGGACCGCAAGAGATTTATTCATCCCTGAAGATCTTCGGCGCAAGCTCCAAGCCAAGACCGATGCATCTCTCAAAACTTTTCCGAGTAAGTTTACAAGGCATAGAGATTTCCCTGTAAATTGCATACGGGAACTCATTGTTCTTCTCTAGATTCTGCCTTGCCACAAAAGGTCGACTTCTTCCACACCCTAACACCCTTACAAGGTACCTCTCCAAGTACCCTCTCACTTAGGCACGCAAGGACGGTCTACAAGGCTATCTCCGCTCAAGATGGTAGAACCTACTGCCTCAAGCGCTTCCACAGTAGGTGGTCCTGCTACACTAAAAGCATGATTAGAGACTGATAATCGTGTTTGAAGATCATGAGGTAACGAGCGAGAACGAGCATGCCATCAGATCGATCCGCACGCGGTGGTCTTCTATTCGAAACAGCAACGTTGTCTCTATCCATTACGCCTTCACTACTACCGAATTCCACGACACCTCCTTGATCATTGTTTCCGACTATCATCCAGCGTCCGCTACCGTCGCGGACAAGCCTTCCAACAACAATCTCTCTCGGCCCTCTCGGAACTCTTCTCCGCAGCAGAATACAGATCCTCTAGAAGCCGTCACGTGGATTTACATTGCACAGGTCGCCAATGCCCTTAAAGCCATTCACTCGACAGGCTTAGCAGCCCGATGTATTGATGTCAACAAGGTGGTTCTGACCGATGAGAACCGAGTCAGACTCAATGGTTGTGCGATCGATGACCTATTCGACAAACGACCTCTCAGTCTCGAGGATTTACAACGCAGAGATTTTTACGACTTTGGGAGATTCCTCGTAGCGGTTGGAGCTAAGCACACGGGCTATACGAATAGCCGGGTAAGAGCGTCTGATCCTTTTCTGAGGTGTTCGGAACGCCTCAAATCAGTCATCACGTGGCTCCTTGATCACATTACAGAGGAGAACAATCAAGGTATTGATTACCTCCTGGACTGGATATCTCCGAATATCGCAGACGCCTTCGACGCATCGCTCCGTCTCAATGATGAGCTTGATTCCAATCTTACTAAGGAGCTTGAGAACTCCCGTCTTGTGCGCCTAATGACGAAACTGAATTGCCTCACCGAGAGGCCCGAGCATGAGCATGATCGATCCTGGTCACCTCAAGGACCCCGAGCTGTCATAGCATTGTTTCGCGACTATGTCTTCCATCAAGTTGATGCTCAGGGCAATCCAGTAATGGACATGGGGCATATGCTGGCTAGCTTAAACAAGCTAGATGCGGGAGTTGACGAGAAGATGCAGCTTACGACAAGAGATGAGTCAAACGTCATCATAGTCACTTACAAAGAAGTAAAAGCGGAGGTTGATCGCGCTTGGCAAGAATTGAGTACGAGATCCGCCAACTGAGGCGTGCTGGCAAGGATGACATACATGTTGATAGAAGAGTGGACGGAAACTTGCATCGTATGGGACTAGACAGGAAGCGACGTTGGTCTATGAGCGTTGGTTGGAAAGACAAGGACAATAAAGAGGTGTGAAATGGAATGAATGCCAATGAAAACTCAACGCAAATGCATGAAAGAAGTCGATGCGCCTCAACATTGAGGTACTTAGATATTCCCAAAACCAATCAAATAACTGTTCAATTATGTATATACCAAGTTCAACGAACTTTTCTTACCATTTCAAAATCTCAATAGCTCCAAAGTATGGCCTAATAGGTAGAGTAGAGTAGAAACTTTGTAATCTTGTCACAGAAGAGATGACAAGACTGCTGCGTGAAAGACTGCCTAGCCAACCCTTCAACAGGCCACCAACAGACCATTCGCAGACGATCCTGACACCATCCTGACACCATCCTGGGACTATCCTGAGACCACAGTCCGGACACTAGATGCCCAATGTTGGACCCATAAAATTTCTAGGCCTCAATTAGGGATAGCGGTCTGGTCCGGAGCAGGTATCTCTTATAAGGGCCGGACTATATCTTAGTGACCGGACATTACCAAATAGTCACATATATGCACCCTTGGCATTCAACATCATCGATTTGCGCACATTACCGACAACTGAAAGCGTCACAGTTCAAGTATGATCTTAATGTTATGAAGCATGAATGCATTGGTAGCTAGTATAGAGCTTTCGATCCTTCGATTAGCAGCTCACCGCCGCTAACTTTGACAAGAACCTGGAGCTGAATTCCGCTTGATGTTTCGGCTTGCTTGAGCGCTCTGGTATCTTTTAATCTTCCAAAGCACTACGCAGCGAAACGATTAGTGTACTAGAAGCTAGCAATATGCCCTCGCCCAAAGGAGATTCGTCCCCTGTTGAGGAAGCTGTTCCATTCCTTTCGCCAGACGTACCGCTGAATATCAGAGCAACTAGCGCACATGAATCAGAGAATCAGCTCCAGATCACCGACACACTTCAAGAAGCCAGGAGTATTTCTAGTATCAAACACCGACTTTACATTTCGCACTTCCTGTCGACCTGGAATTCCCGAGTCTTCGAATTCGCAGCTGTGCTTTTCTTAGCTCATATCTTCGAAGGCACGCTGCTTCCACCTTCCATCTATGCGCTCTGTCGTGCTGCGGCTGCGATAGTGTTTGCGCCTATGGTAGGCCGGTATGTTGATCGAGAGAACCGGTTAAAGGTTGTAAGAATTTCGATCGGTATGCTCTAGACCTTTTGAAGATCGCGGCTTACTATGAAAACCGTACTTACAAGCACATAGTAGGCGGACGGGTTGCAGTGGTTATATCATGCGTTGCCTACTTTACTACAGCTGTCATGATGTGGGTGAGCAGCGGTGCTCTAATGCCCGTTGCTTTAGGAGTATTGATCCCACTCGCCTGTGTCGAGAAGTTATGCTCGATCATGAACCTAGTTGCCATCGAGCGAGACTGGGTCATTGTGATATCTGAGAACTCACAATGCCAACTGAAAGCCTTGAACTCCCAAATGCGGCGGATTGACCTAGTTTGCAAACTAGTTGGTCCACTCGCGATCGCTCTGATCGATGGATATACTATGCAGGTTGCCATTGAGGTGATGTTTGTCATGAACATTCTTTCGATTTGTATCGAGTACTTCGCCATTGCAGATATCTATCGGATGGTCCCGGCTCTGCAGTCAACTCGCAGTATTCCGACCGAAGAGGACGACGAACCAACCACCACCACCTCCCAGACACCTGCTTTACAACGGTGGAATACGTTTTTCGCCACCCACTCCATCTACACCGCCCTATCAACATACATCCACCACCCCGCCTTTCTTCCCTCCCTCGCGCTCTCCCTCCTCTACCTAACCGTCCTCTCTTTCTCCGGCCAAATGGTCACCTACTTAGTCGCCACTGGCTTCACCTCAACCAACATTGGTTTCCTTCGAACCGCAGCCGTCATTCTAGAGATCTCAGCGACATTCATAGCGCCTTTCCTTATGAACAAGGTCGGCCCGCTACGTGGAGGTCTTTGGTCTATTAGCTGGCAATTAGCATGTACAATAGGTGGGCTCTGTTTCTTCTGGGCTTTTGGGTCGTCGAGGCTTGTAGCGACGCTTGGTTTAGTGGCTGGGGTGGTGCTGAGTAGGATTGGGTTGTGGAGTTTTGATTTGTGTGTGCAGATCATCGTTCAAGAGGTAATTCTACGCGTTCTGATTGTTTTTATCCTAATCACAGCTTACCAAACCGTTCTTAGGCAGTGGAATCCGACTCCCGCGGCTCTTTCTCCTCCCTCGAAGTCTCCTTCGAGAATTTCTTCGAGCTATGCTCATATGCTTCAACGATCGTCTTCGCTCGGCCGGATCAATTCCGGTATCCTGTGCTTTTGAGCACTGTTGCGGTGCTGATGGCGCATGCTTTATATGCAACCTTTGTACGGCAGCATAGAGGACATTTGATCCACTGGTCGAAGTGTCTGGAGGGGAAGGGTGGGCACGTACAGGGAAGAAGAAGGCGGCGATGGGCGGTGAGATTGCAGGAATTGCCTTGAAAAGATCTTGTTGATCCCGATGATTGTACTGGATTTGAAGAAGAAGGGCACTCTATTTCGATGTGCATGCAATCAGAAACCTAGGGCCCCAATTGCGTTACTCGAGATTCTGGTGCGAGATCGCTCTTTCGCACAGAATGTAGAGTTTCAGAAGTCTTGGGGACTGTCTCTTCTTAGTCTGTTCGAGAGTAGAAAAAGGGGATAATACATGGGACATAGTGAAAGAAAGGTAGATTGTCGATGAGAAGCAATCAGCAAACGAGGCTATTCTGAGGACATAGACCATAAGCCTCGTCAGATCTGAATCCTCAATGTAACAATTACCTCAATAGAAGGACAAGACCATTTGTGCATTGGTTCTACGATTCTCGGATCGTGTACTTACAATGCATGAGATCCATACCTTAGACTGATAGAAATCTCGGTTGGCTAGCCAAAAAATGCTTGGCAAGCCAGCATTTCCATCCATATTTCTAACTTGATTGGGGGCCAGTGGATACTTCAAGCCTAGCAGGGGCGTTAGCGTATTCTTCGGTCACCGACCAAGTAGGCTTCAGCGTTTTTATATAGGGGGTAATTACATCGGCAAGTCCGGAAAAACAGTCCTGCAAAATCGCTGCTTAATCGGTGCAAAATGCGCATTTTGCAGCCTTGGCAAATCTTGGCGCCAAGATTTTTAAGTTAGAGTTAAGGTCTGCGCGGGAGCGCTAAACTTAATACTAAAAGTAGCTTTAACGCCCTATAGGGCAACGCTAATAAAAATCTAATTAAAAATTCGGAATCTTGGCTAAAAATAGATTTAGTAGCATATTTATAGTTCTATATAGGGGCCCTAGTCTAGATACTCTTAAAAGTTAAATTTTAAAAAAAAAGTTGTTAAATCGGTGTAATATCGCTACTTAATCGGTATATAATATATTTAGAATACGGGATATAAGTAGATACGTATTTCTAGTATTTTATATAATTTCGGTATAAAATATATAAAAATCGGGGTTTCCGGACTTACCGATATATTTTAGGGTTTTTTATCTTTTTTATTTTATTTAAACTATTTTAGTTACTTTATTTAAAATACTATTTATTCTTTTTTCTTATTATTATACTTTTTAAAAAACTACCTAATAAGACCGCTTTAAAGTATATAATTAAATTTACTATTACTAGCTCTTTAAACTCTACTCGCGGCCGCGTCTCTTTATAATTTAATAGGATAAACTTTAAGGATTAAATAATTACTAATAAATACTCTTTAATTTATACTATATCGATAAAATATAATATTATCGACGAGAAATATATACGTAGGATTTAATAAGGTAGATTCGACTTTAGGTATATAATTAAATTATAAAATAAATATATTTAAAATATTAAAGATAACGACGAGATCGACTCGGCCTTTATACTCTTTAAATACTTTATATACTTTTTTAGTAGATCGTAGTTATACTCGCCCCCGAATTTATTAAGGCCGAGCTTTTAGAGGCCTTCTTTTAATATTATATTTAATTAATTAATCTCTCCTTCGAGTATACTTTCTTTAGTATACGGGACTAGTATTACGTTTTTATTTATACTAGCCTAAAGTTAAATAAGGACGATCCGGCTAGCTAAAGGGTAAAAGGCGAGAATATTTAATTATAATAAAATTTACCGCTAGATACTTTAGTATCTTTAAAGATAAATTAGTATAGGGATTTCTAATTTAACGATTATATACGATATTAATCCCGATATACTTATATCTATAAAGATTACGGTAGCGACTACGGAAAAATAAATTATATTTTTTAAAATAATAACTTTAATACTTTTAGTCGTTAAGATTAAAATTAGGAGTAATATTAAAATCGGGAGTAATACTCGGAGTAAGATTCGGAGTAGGATTCGGAGTAAAATTAAAATTAAAAGTAAAATTAAATTTAGGAGTAAAATTAAGAGTAAAATTATAATTAAAAATATTCCTAAATAAGAGTAAAGAACTATATTAATTATTATACTTTAATAATCTTTATCCTACTCTTTATTTATAATTTAACGAGATCTTAATTATTATACTCTAACGATTTTTATTTTATATTATATTAACGACGCTCTCGCGCCTATAATTTATAGTTTAACGAGATCCTAGTTATTATACTTTAATGATTTTTATTATATACTTTATATTACTTTAATAATACTCTCGCGATTTATTATATCCTAGTTTTTACGGCCTACTACGTTTTAACTCTACCTATAGTTTAATAAAATCCTAGTTATTATACTCTAGTAATCTCTATATTATACTTTATATTATTAATATCACTCTCGCGACTTATATTTTATACCGATAAATTAGTTTATTATAGTAATAGAGGTTTCTCTTTATTACCGGTACTAACGCTTTACGCTAGAGACGACTATATTATCTCGTTTTTAATAATTTTAAATTAGTTTAGTTTTAAAGTTTAATTCTATTATTTATTATATTAATTATACCCGTAGAGGTTTATATACGGCCCTAGTACTAGCGCCTAGTAAATCTATATATCTTTTATTTTATCTTTCGGTATTTTTATTACGTACTTCTAGTAATTTACTAGTTTAACGATAATATTAAATTTCTAATTTAATTAGAGGCTAGTAGATACTTTAAGTCTAATAAAGATATTAATATATTCTTCGGTTACCGACTAAATAGGCTTTAATATTTTTATATAGAGGGTAATTACCCTAGGGTTTTTTACCTTCTTTATTCTATTTAGGTTATTCTAGTTATTTTATTTAAAATACTATTTATTCTTCTTCCTACCCTTTTTTATTTATATATAGAATTTTACCCTAGGGTGCTATCGTTTAGATAATAAGAGTTAAGTTAGTTCTAGGGCTTAATTCTACTACCTACTACGCCGGCTATACCCGTAGAGGTTTATATACGGCCCTAGCACTAGCGCCTAGTAAATCCATATATCTTTCACCTCATCTTTCGGTGTTTTTGCTGCGTGCTTCTGGCAGCTTGCTAGCTTGACGACAACACTGGCTACAAAATTATGTTCACGAAACATAACGCAAGTCGCAATGATTCAAAGTACCCAAAAGAGCAAAAAGCAGTGCCCCCAGACAGATTTGAACTATCGACCTTTGCATTACAAGTGCAACGCTCTACCCCTGACTATTCTGGAGTCAGCAAATGCAAGTAACCATTTTGGACGGGAACCGTACGCTATAGGGGCGCAGTCAGCGACTTGGTTCTTATATCATTATATAATCTCTGAAAATCAACGAGCTCAAGAGCGTTCAAATTGCCCATTCGAAAAGCCTTGGCAATTCGACCCACATTCTCCGACGACTCAAGTTCCTAAGTCCACCTGAGCTCAATCTTGGCTAGCAAATAGCGACTCAAGGCTACGTGTGTCGAATACTACGAATGACGTGAGCTAATACATATGTCACCAACCGAGCTGTGGGGTACGTGTATCAAGCTGGTTAACGCACTTCATTACGTGGGAGCAACGATGCCAATGAAAGAAAATCTACGAATACGGAGGCAGCACCAAATTCGTCCCTGAGTGCACCTACTGCCAATGATATGCTAGAGAGTACTATACATCAAGACCGGGATCTGGGTAGGGTCAGAGATCTCAGATCTGGGGACGGAGTTTGTAGATCCAGATGTCATACGTCAGTGTTTACCTTCGTCATTACTTTCACAAAGCATAAGCCACGTTGATGATTACTCGTACTCGCGACTGCAGCGTCACTCTTTCCTTTTACACGTCAAGAAAACATACATAAGATCACTGTACCTCAAAAGACTTCCCTCAATAGATTCCATGCCCCCTTCCTGCATCCGCATCCACCAAGGCCTCTTCTTCCCAAGCACCAAATCCCTGCTTCCCCGCCTCAACGCACACCACCAAACCCTTCGTCAATTCACAAGCACACCTTTCACCATGTCCGCCAACCCCTCCATCGACAATGCCTCCATCCCTGCCTCCGCCCCTGGCGAAAACTACGAGCCCCGCCAAACCCACCCAACCGAAGACTACAAGCCGGACCCCTCCAAATCTCTCCCCCTCTCCAAAACGCGTCAAGAACTCGTTGACGACATCATCGAGTTGTACAGCTGCCGGCCCACCGTTGAGAGGGTGAAGAGGTATACGAGTGATTGTGTGTATGACGATCAATTTGTGTATGCCAATGATCGGTACAAGATGGCTGGGCAGTGGTTTGCATTGCCCAAGCTGTTTAATGATAGTAAATGTCATGGGATCCAGGTCGTGAAGAATGAGCCCGGGTTGATTCAGTTCAGGAATGAGCAGGTAGGTCCCGATCTTTTCAGGCACTCGACATGCGTGCATGATGCTGATAGAGTACGCTCTAGTCATGGACCTTCAAAGTTATCCCCAAAACCGCTACCATTAACGCTCTCGTCTCGCTTTCACTCGACCCCGCTACCATCGATAGTGACTTCATCCAAGTCAAGTACCATAAAGATCAGGCCAACGATAAGGACTATTCGCATGAGGGTCTGGGATTCAGCTTCAAGAAATGGCAAGCGGATCAGGTTATGAAGCTTATGGATAGCCCTGAGGTCCAGGCTTTTGAGGCAGACAAGGGTGCGGGCAAGGAGCATGTCAGGACGTATGGTAGTGGCGCTGCTGAGGGAAACGCGCCTACGAAGGAACTGTAGGGTGGGTTGGCGCAGTCTGATGATGGAAAAATGATAAATAGCTTGAAATCATGTAATGATAGTCTCAGAAAATAATATTCGTATCAAATTATCACTGCGAGGGGTTTCGAAATCGTTGTTGTTATATTATCCCCGGCCCATGTTTTGACAAGGAATATACCCATCTTGAGCGCAGACCTTGCCATTTCGATTGACGTAGACTCAGCCCCAAGTACTGACCAAGGTCTACATCTACAATTATCGTCCACTCCTCACTCAACCATCATATGAAAACCTCTCTTGATAAGCGTTTGGCGTAAGTAAAAGACCAAACCCGCGTATCTGATTCCTCCATTTGGTGTCAATGTGGACTTGCAATTGCGACAGAGAATGGCACAAGCCTGGGGTTCGTCCTCATGTTACGCTCCCTTATGAGGCGCATAGCTCTTGATTTCGATGGCCTATACCTGCTTCCAGTCTATATGCAACAGCTCGTAGCAAATGCCGCTCCTCGCCTGCCCAATGCGTCTTTGAACCTTTACGCATGACTCTTGTTCATCTCGCACCGTGCCCAGTCCCACTAACAACCAAAACCACACTCCCAAACTGCCTCCTCAAATCCTCCTTGTCCACATCATGACTATCCTCCACCTCTCCCCATCGTCCAGTCTGCCACCTTACTTCGAGACTACAAGCCTCCGCCGCCTGTTCAATGCCAAACCTCTCCCTTCTCCTAGCCTTCCCATCCTCTCCTCCCTCCACTGCACTCGGACCCAGATCCAGCTTCAAATATTCACTCCACTCACAAACCAACCTCGCCGCCACACACAGACTCTTCCCCGCCAACACCGCCCTCTCCAGCCCCACCAATTCCCAAGCCGGCAGCCCAGCCATCCACCCCTTAATCACAGCCCTCGCAGCCGGACTCTGGCTCTTCGGTAATATACTCCCATCATCGAGCGTATTCTTCAGCTCCACACCCGGCCACACCCTCTGCGTCAGAAACGCCAATATCGGCCTCGCGATCCTGACTTGTAAATCTCTCAAGCTCTCCCCCGGCTGCGCATCGGTGGGTGGTGGCGGCGCCCAGCACAGTAGTGTATCAGTGTCCAGATACCGCAGCAGCGTGTTGACGATGTCATAGCGTATTCCCTGCCCAGAAGACGCAGCGTGCTGATCTCCGGCATCTTCGACAGAGAGGCCGTGAGCGCGGGAGGATATTGAGGTTAGGGGAATGAGGTGGGAGCGGGTGGCTTGTTGGGCGGAGACTAGGAGGTCCCATTCTAGCGCTAGGGCGGTTGCTAGGTGTGGTTTTGAGGGGGGGATGAGGAGGGGGGTTTTGAGGGTGGGGTTGCGGACGGCGCGGGTGTCGAGGTGGATCGTGTGGTTGTTTTCTGAAAGTGAGAGGGGTGTTAGCTTTGGTGTTGTGGGGGTATTAGAGCTAATGTTTTGGAGGCGATTGGTAGGGAGAGAGCGTACCATCGTCCGTCTGTACGCTTACATCTTTCCAGAATCGCTTCTTCATTGCTGTACCAGGCTTCATGGCTGTTGCTCGCAAGTCTTGGCCGCGCTTGAGAAGCTCAGCTTGCCGCCGCCGTCGGTCGACTCTTTCTCCATACTGTGACGCTGCTGGGACTGGCGCTGCGGGAGGGGGACCTGTTGCGGTGATGGGGAGCGGAATGGCAGCGTTGGGGGTGGAGGTATGGAGGCATTGGAGGAGCGCTCGTTGAGAGCAGCACGGGCCGGTCCTGTGAGAGGTGTACAACAAGGGAGAAGATACCAGGGACACGGTACGCTTCATGATATGCAAGACTTCCTAATATGTATTCC
>JAABUS010002130.1_pt1 | contig 38888 bp, 1 predicted proteins | sample 5560161 | NCBI WGS metagenome assembly JAABUS01 (sample SAMN10711885, study PRJNA513376) | rock metagenome | isolation source: Antarctica rocks | place: Antarctica: Victoria Land, Trio Nunatak nord | collected 2016-01-04
TATTTTATTTATTTTATTTATTTTATTTATTTTATTTATTTTATTTATTTTATTTATTTTATTTATTTTATTTATTTTATTTATCTATTCTATTTTAATAAGTTTAGAATATTATAAACTAGGTATAATTTAATCTAGTGTAAAAAGCAAGGTACTCGGGTATTTAATTAATTATTATTATAGATTAATTATAATAATCTTTCTAATAGTTATATAATTAAGTAAGATTTTTAATAAATTTTAGGGTCTACGCTAAATACGGGAATAAATACTCTTTTAAGTATAATATCCTATTTCTCGTAATTAAATTCTTAATATTAACGAAGTCTTCGGCGATCTTCTCTTTAACTTTTATTATTTAATTTATAGTTAATAACTATTTAATAAAGTATATCTTAGTTTTCTTTAATATTTATTATTTAATAATTAAAGCGTATTATTCTCGCCGGTAGGCTATATTAACTTTATATATATTAAGAAGTTAGAATTCTTATTATATCGAAATAAATTAATTCTTTCGTAGATTAACCGCGTAGTAAATCTATTCGGTAATAGATTATTAGAAAGATATTTATAATTCTTATTTCCTATTTAAAAAAGACCCTAAGATTAAAGCCGAGTAGATACTATATAACTTAACGAATTTCTTATATAATACCGAAATCATTATTAGATAATATAGATTTAGTACTAATAATAATAATAATATTAATAGTTTAGTTATTATACTTTATTAGTTATAAGGACGGCCGAAAGAAATTTAAAGACCTAGGAAATAACTAAAAAAGTACTCGATTAATATATTAATAATAAAGGTAAAGACTCGTTTTACCTAAACTTTATTATTCGAAAAATAGTATATAAACTATTAAAGAAATAATATAACTACGATATTAATAATATAAAAGAAACTCCGTATTATTAAGAAATTCTAAATAATATTAAAGGCGTATTAAGTTATTACTTTAATTTAAACGAAGTAGGAGATCCTTTTAAAAAGATATAATCTAGGTTTTTTATTATTCTAATAATTATTATAATAATTATTTTCCGATTAAAACTACCTAAGTTAATAATATTATATATTTTATAGAGAAAATTAATATAATTTTATAAAGTTAAGATATACTAATTTAAAATAATAATAATATCGTATATAAGGATCTAAGCGAGTTAGAGGTATATTAAAATACTATTTAAATTCTAATTATTAAGAGATTATATTAATAATAACCTAATCTAGACCTAGCCTAAACCGTATTTTAATAAATCGGAGATAAGGAGACCGAAGGGCTATTATTAATTATTAATTAATATACTCTAATCTAGGAAGCTTAGAAAAGAGTAGGTATAATAATATATATTATTAAAATTAACGAATTCCGCTTTAGGCGGGCTATATAACGTAAACCTATTTGAAATTTATTTTATAAAATTAATTATCTTAAGTATTACGACCTAGGGATATATAAATATATTATTTTTATTTAATATAATTATCTTAATTAAAATACGGTATAGATTTCTAATAATTATTCTAATAATTAGGCTAGTTAACTATTATTAGGGTTTACCCGTTTTATAAATAAAACCGTACTAGTATTTTATAAAGAAAGAGATCGTTATATAACGAAATATAGTTTCCTACTTTTAAGTAGAGGAAGAGGACGAGTAAATTTCTTTATTAAGATTTATTTAATAATAGAAGGGGTATAATCTATTTTATTATAATTAAATCCTAGATAAAGACTCTAGAAATATTAAAAAAGTATTTATTTTAGTTTCTAAAAAGTTTAATATAGAGTTATTTCCTAATTAAAAGTATATTACGCCGTCGTTAATATATTTATATATATTCGACGAGGAGTTATCGAATTTCCTAGCGCCTAATTTCTAACTTCTTAATATAATTATATACTTCGATATAAATTAGTCTTCGTTCGTAATTATTAGAATAATTATTATAAATATATTTATTATTGAATATAAATAGATTAAAATATATTTTTATATCTAAAATCGCGTAGAAACTTAAAATCCTTTAGAAGTATTATTATATATTTATAATAGTAAACTACTAGCTAAATAATTAGATAATATTAATAATAATTTATAGAATAATATACTATAACTTTACGTTTAAACTTTAATATTAAACAAATTTCTACCGCCTCCTAAAGAGTAATTATTATAACGGATTAAATATATTTAAAAAACCCGATATTTATATAAAACTCTTTAAATACTCGATAAAAAATAAACTTCGGAAGTAAAAATTCGATTAATTTCTAATATTTCTTAATTTACCTTAAAGCTATTACTATTTTTTATTAATTAGAGGCTTCGATTTATTATTAATTAAAAAACAATTTACTACTACGTTTATATTTACGATATTTAGGATTTTTTAGAATTAGGTCCTAGGTACTAGATATCTTCCTAGGCGCCTTTTAGACCTTTATTTTTTAAGGTATCTTTATTTTTTTCAATAATAAACCTTCTAAAAGATAATAATATATATAGGGAAAAAGTAGAGAATAACTATAATAATAAATAAAATATTTTAGGGAATAATCTCGCCGCTCGAATATATAATTATCCGAGTTAAAATTAAGTTTAGAGTATTTTGATAGATAATCTCGTTACTCGTTATTTAGATATATAATCGTCCGAGCTAAATTTAACCCTAAAGTTAGATTATAAATAAATTTTATTAAAGGCGTAGCTTAATTAGATTATATTATATTAAATAAACTCTTAGTATATTTTGAATTTTAGAGTATAATCCTTTTTAATATTTATTACGAGATTAACTTTATCTATTAATATATTTTAATATTAATATTCTTTTACGATTATCCTACCGCCTATTTTTAAAGATATATCGATTCGATATCGGTAAAGAATAAAGTATAAATATATATATATATAGAAATATTAGATCTTAATTCTAATAATCTTTTCAATAATTAATTAATTATTATATAATATTAACTAAACTCTTTATTACTTTCTTTAGAATCTATATTAAATTAACTAGGTAGAGACCGCTTAAATAATATTTTTAATAATATATCTTCTCTTAATATTAGAAACTTTATAAACTATTATTTTAAATAACCTTCTAATATTATAATAAAAGAAAAGCGATATAGATATTATATCTTCTTTAATATTAAGAAGGATATATTCTTAAACTAGTAAAAATAAACTATATAATATAAATATCTCGATAATAAGAAATAGCGTAAGAAGATTAATTTTAATAAAATATAATCCCGAAAGTCTATAATATAGATATTTTTCGAAGAAGGAGTAATTATAGGCTCCGGAAAATTATCGATAGTCTATTTATAATATAACGATATATTAGTTTATCTTTATATAAATTAAGGTACTAGGTTAAGAAGAGACTATATAAAGAAAAAAAGTTATAAAAACTCGACGAGTATATATAGTATAATATAATTAATATTTAGAGAAATTATCTCTACGTAGGTAAAAGTCTAGATTATTATAATAATTATTAGAATTCCCTAGTTAATTCGAACGTAGCGCCGCTAAATTAAAAATACTAAAGTTACGATTAACGGTTTTATACCTTAACGATTAGACTTTAAAGAGGTATTCCTATAAATAGTTACTATAATAAGAATATTATATAACTTTCTTAATAATGTCCTAGTTTAGTATCCGTTCCTTTATTTAAACTTTATTACTATATTACCGAGTTCTTTAATAATTAAAAATAAATTTTTATAATAATTCGAGAAGATTAAAGAGAAACTACTTAATATTTTACCTAACGATAAATTAAAAGTATTCTTTACTTTAGATAAATAATTACCTTATAATATATCTTTATATATTACTATTATTATTTACTTTATTAATACCGAGTAGAAATATTATAAAGTTATTATTAACTTTAAGTATATTAAAGAGAAATATACCGATAAAAGACTAGCGGATATTTTAACTAAGATTATCCGTAAATATAAAATCGAGTATCGAATCTATATTATTATAAACGATAATACTAGTAATATATAGATAATATTCGATAGTATTATTCTTATATTTATATAAAGAAATAAAAAGGTTAAACGGATATTTATTAAATAATTATCTAAATATATATCGTACCTTATATATATAATTTAATTTACCGTTAAGGTATTATTAAATACGATTTATCTTTCACTTATAAACGAATAATTTTAAAGGGGTTAGAATAAATAATAAAACTTTTATAATTTCTAAATATCACGGGGTAGACTTTAGTAGGAGTATTATTATAAATATCTATTAAGACGGCGGGCTAAGCCCTACCGCTAGCCCTATCGAGACTAGGGTAATATTAGGATTCTAGTATATTAGGGCCAAATCCTTTATAGAATAATTAATATCTTTTATATTATTTATTATTATATTAACCCCGTATTAAATAATAGTAACGGCGATATTAACGTAGAACTATACCTTTTCTATATTAGTAAGAACGATTATATTAATTATAAATAGTAAAATAATCTTTAAAACGGTTAATATACTCCCTATTAACTACTATATTTAAAATAACTTACTCTATATCGATAGCGAGTCTTACTTACGTTATATCTATTTAGTATTTCCGTATCGTATCCTACTACCTTAAATAAGTGCTTTTAAGCTCTTTATTAAGTTATTAAAATAACTTATTTAATACCCTTTTTATTTAGGGTATTTATAGTAAATATTAAATTAAGTATTTAAAACGTCTCTTTATTTATTTCTTTTTTATTAATATAATTACTTATCTTAATAAGTTACCTATTAGGTAAATGTCTAGCCTAGTAAATATATTACTAGTTATATCTTTTACGCTTCCGCTATAGAAAAAGAATACTAGAATACTAGTTTTTTAATACTACTTTTATTATTCGCCTAGTATTATTACTTTTAATATTTATTATTAATTATTACTTTAGTTATTACTCTAGAAGAAGTTTAACTAAACTTTATTACAATTAATTTTATTTTCTATTTATAAGAATTCCTACTATTAAATAAATATATTTTAAAATAGGTAAAAGTTACTTTTAATATTAAACGAGTAATTAACTAGATAATTATATAGTTTCCTTATCCTCCTATTAAAGTACCTCTTTAATATTTATTAAAAAGGGCCCGGAAAACGAAGTAATTTAACGACGACTTTTTAGAGTATACTAAATTTAAATAATCTACTATATAGTTACCTTAAGTTATAGGTAAAATATCCGTAATACCGTTTATCGGTATTTTCCGAAGGAATATTAAAGAGTTATATTAATACCTATAAAAGGAGTAGCCTTTAAAGGACGAATTTAAAAACGAAGAAATTATAACTCCTCCCGAGCCCGAGTAATCTACTATAAATTCCGAATAAGTAATATAATTTATAGAATCGTTAGAAATTTAGGCTCTTATTATTAAGTTAGCGGTTAGGATAAAGGAAGACCCGATAGAACCTTAAGACCTATTAAAAATAAATAACTTAACTAGTTAAGACGGTATTAATATTAAGGTAAACGCCTAGAATAAATTAAAACTCGAAGAGATTAAATTCTTCGACTTTAAGAGTAATAAAAAGGATAACTTATTTACCTTAAGAAAGTATACTATATATAAAAATATTTTCGACTTTAAGAATCGCGTTAACGATATAATTAAATAATACGGCGAAGAGGAAGTATAAAAGCTTCTATCTTTATATCTTAAAAGAATAACCCTTAAATAGTTCTCGAATAAACTAAATATTAATATTAAAGTATTAATATATACCTTCGCTAGCCTTAAATAAATAAGTCGTTTTATTAAACGATTTAAAATAAAAACGCTAGAAGTTATATATAAACTTCGTTTTAATAAATATAGATTCGTTTAGATATATATTAGTAAAACGCCTAAATAATATATAAATAAAATATTTAGCCTAATTAAAGCCGCCGATATTCCTAGTATATATTAATAAATATTTATAATCTACGATTATATTAACTTTAATTTTAAGTCTTTTATTAATCCGCCTAAACCTAGCGTCTTATTAAATAAATTCCTTAATTTATTTAATATTAAGGAAGAAGCCTAGCTAGGAATAATACGAAGTAATAAAATAATTAGGCCTCTACCGCCTCTTAAGCTAGAGGGCTTACGGTAAAGTTAATAGAATTAATAATTTAACTAATTCCGGTTATAATAAAACTAGTTACCTTAAGCTACTTTTTATTAATTTATTAATCCAGTTTATTAAAATATATTAAGTATCTCTTAAACGTAATAGTAGTCTCGTTAAATTTAAATACTACCTATTTAACTATAGAATACTAGTAGTAGTACTAGGAATATATCTTTCCCTTTTAGAAATAAGAATCGTCCTAACTTTTAACCGCGCTAAAAAAACCGCGGGCTTATAACCGGTAGTTATAATCTTAATTATTTCGGGTAATAATAAATACCCCTTAAATATATAATTATTTATTATAAAACCGAGGTATAAAAGGATTATTTTTAGGAAGATAATATTATAAAGTAATAAATAGAAGAGTAATCTACGCTTAATATTAATCACGTTAATAAATAAAACTAAGATTAATAATAAAAGGATTACTATAATAAATAAAACGAAATAACCGGTTATTAAATAACTATTATCGATTCGCCTAAATAAATCGAGTATCGTATTTATAAAGAGTCGTTCTCTTCTAAAAACGTATTATATATATATTTTAGAAGTTAAAGTTTAGGTAGGAACTTTATTAAAGCCTCCTACCCTAGATATTTAATTATAAATATTATTTAGAAGAGTAAATAATCTTTAATAATAAACGAGAATACGGAAACTTATTATTAAATTAAAACGAATAACGAATTACTAAAATAGAAGTTTATTATTAAATTAAATTACGACTCTTCTAAAAATACGGGAATAGGATAAATATTTAGGAAATACTAGTATAACGATATTCGGGTCGGCCTAGACCCTGAAATTAAAATAGAAAAGAGTTATAAAGATACTAGTTATAGGGTAACTATCGTTAATTATAAATTTATAATATATTTCTTTTTAAAAGCTAGAATCCGTATTATAATAACCCTACTCCAAGTTACCGGTATTAATACTAACCGTTATATTATTTCTAAATATATCGTTACCTCCTTATACTTCCCCGGGAAAAATAAGAGCGGTAATAAAATAATAACCGAAACCGCCTCTAGGGAAGTCTATATTATAGATAATCTTAAAGTAGGTATATTTATTAATATAGACATTATGGCCCCTAAAGGGATTAATATATTAATATCTCGATAAATAGCCCGTATCGGTAGCTATTATATAAAGTACCCTATCGACGTCTATTTAAAAGGTATAAGTATAAACCGGCTAGTATATACTACGAAAATAAAAATTATCCCTTTATAAACTATAGTAATTATCGAAGTCTATAAATTTAATTTATTAGTACGAGATTACTTCTTTAAACCGGTAGATATTAACCTATACCTCTTTACCGGAATCGTTAATAAAATAAGATTAATACTTATAAAGAATAAAACGGATAAATATATTAAAATCCCTAGGAATATAAAGCTAGGTTAAGTAATCGAGGTTTAATTTAATAACTATTATAGTATTACTATAAGCGATAACGATATTCGCGAGCTCGTTATACGAAGGCCTCTTTAAGAATATAAAGAAACTTTTATTAAAAACACTTTTAATAATACGGTTACTACTAGTATTAATTTATTACTTCTTAAATAGTCTTTAAGGGGTAAAGATATAAAGAGCCTAACTAGTTCCCGGCCTTTTATTCTATTAATAAAGGTAACTACTTTAATAAAGAATAATATCCTCTTAAACAATATTATTATTTATAATAAATAACCGGAGCTAGTAAAGATTATTAATTAATTCTCTATACTCTAGGTAGAAGGAGGCTTTATTAATATTCTAGAAAACGAATAAATACGTATATTACTTCGCGCCGACTAGGAAGATAAAGTATTTAAAATAGTATATATTTATCTTATAAATAACGAGAGCCGGAAGATTATTAACGAAACCTTTAATAAACTATATATTTAGGGACGGCTTAAATAGACGATATAAACTACTTTATTTAATTTCCTAGTCTTCGTTATTTAAATTATAAAATTAGACGATATTAAGAAGGGCCGTACCGTTATTAATATTCGAGGTTTAAATACTATAGTTATAATAAATATCTATTATTTATCTTTATAAAATAATATAATTAGCGCCGTTAAAGGTTATTATTAAATTACTATTATTAACGCGGCTAGTTTCTTCTATTAATAACGAGTATATTTTAAAGATAAATATAAGTTTACTATCGTATTATACCGCGGCTAGGAGACTTTTAATATTACGATAATAAGATTTAAAAACTCGTTTATATATATATAACGGTAAATAGACTAGATCCTACGTATCTATAAAGTATTCGCCCGAGTATATATTAATAACATTATAGTATTCTCTTAAACCCTCGAGGATTATATTTAATACCTATATACGGTATTTTCTTTATTCGCTAAATTTAATATTTTAATTAACTTTAAGAAGGCGTTTATCGGTTATTTATTAATTATACTATTTAACTAGAAAGTTAACTCGTTCGGGTTATTAATTTCTAAAGAAAAATTTATAATTATTAAATAACTAGTTTTCCCTTAAACGCTAGTAGTATTTCAAATATACCTAGGAATAACTAGTTAACTAAGAGATTATATTAAAGATTATACTACTCTAGCTAGGTCTTTATAAAATAAGAAAACCGTATTATTAAATAAAACTCCCCCTATAGGCGCTTAACGATAAGAATATATTAAAAAAACTAGTTTTAAATCACTTTCTCTATAGGAAATCCGTTCGTTTAAAATTATTTAAAATACCCTTTCTAAGCCTTCTTTTTTATACTATTTCGATGATAAAAAGGAATTATTTATCGACCTTAATACTAGTAAGGAATTCGGTTACGGGGTTATAATTTATTATATTATAAAAGAATTAAAAGACCTTTATCCTAACCGAAAGTAGGTTTAGTTTATTCTTTTCCTTAACCGACTCTTTAAGAATATAGAAATACGTTATTAATTTATTAAAATAAAACTAATAGGAATAATATAGGTATTTATTAAAATTAAATATATAGTCGAATTAGCCCCTAAGACGGTCGTCTATATTAATTATAAAGCTACGCTTAATATAGTTAAATAAATAAATATAACTACCTTATCTACGGTAAAGATTAATTTACGTATCGTACGGGCCTTAGATTATATTTAATATTTTTAAAATATAGAGATCCGTTATAAATTTAGTATTAAATATATAATACTAGACACCTTATCCCGATTATAATAAAAGAACGTAATTAAGGACTTTTTAGAAAGCGAGCTAGATATACTCTAGGTATATATATATAAGGTCTATATACTAGTAGAAATAAACATATAATTTAAATAAGAATTACTTTAAGGGTATTAGAATAACGACTTTTAAACTAAAATAAATTATATATTTAACTATAACGTAGAAACTAGCGAGGACGCCGTAGATCTTCCTTTTTCGAAGGGGAATAATAACTTAATATAATATATTAATAATTTAATTATTAATCGAGTATATACGCCGGAGCGCCTATATATACCTTCTTTATATATTAAAGTTTTATTTAATATCGTATATCCTAGCTTATATATAGGAAGATATAAATACTATAAAATAATAACTAGGTACTAGTATATATATAAACTAGATAAGAAGCTATTTAGGGGAGTATTTATAATATTATTTATAATATTAATTATTCGGTACTCCTAGGTATAAACTTTATAAAGTACTATAATTTATTCTTATACCGCCCTCTCCTTTTTATATAATTTTTATTAATTTTATTTTAACCTTACCCCTTTTATAGGAAGGATTCGATAATATTATAATCGTTATATATAAATTCTTTTAAAAGGTAACCGCGATTCTAGGAAAATTAATATAAAAAATAGAGTAATAAATAAATATACTTTTACGTCGTTTATATTTAATAGATTAAAGTATTTCGAAGGTTATTCTTTCCAACCGCGACTATAAATTTATAAATACCCTATAAAAGACTTTATTTAATAAGTTTAAAGTAAGTTTAATATTCTCTACCGCCTATTATTTATAAACGGATAAATTAAGCGAGCGTATAAATTAGACTATTAAAATTATATTATAATTCTAGATCGCTATCTTATAAAACTTTAAAATATAGGAAGAGGTACTATCTTTTATAATTATATAATATAATAATACGTTTTCCTAGCCTATTAATTATACCCTAAATAAAGTAGCTTTCGGTTTTACTATTAATAATACGTTAAACCTAAGAAGTTAAGAGAATAATATTTTATTAAAGGAGTTAGTATATATTTAAACTTCGGATATAATTACCTTTATTTAAATATACGATAAAGAGTATTATAATTATATTTATTACCTCTAGTATTTCCGTAAAGAGGACTAGGCCTTACTACGCCTATATAAAGGTTATAATATTCTAGTAAATAAATTTACTAGTTATAAATATAATTAATAAATAACTAGTTTATTTAAAGTTCTTAATTATATCGGTAAATTTATATACCGCCTTAATATCCCGGAAAATTAGAAGATTTATAATATATTTTTAATAGTATAACTAGAGTAGTATTTACTGTTAAATTAAGACCCTTTTAAATATCTACGGCCTACGAACCCTAAAATAATAGAAACCGAGCGAGATAATTTAAAACTAGAATAAAAACTAGAGTATATCCTCGATAACCGCGTTATTAAAAAGGGGAAGGGTTATACTACCGAATACCTCTTATTTTAAAAAAACTAGGGATTTATATAAAACCGTTAAATAAATATTAAAAACGTTTTTACGGACGAATTTATTAAGGAATACGAATAATAGGCTAGATATTAAACCAAATTCTTCTTCTAGGGTCGATAACTCTAAAAGTATAACTATATTTTTCTTTTACGTTATCGCCCTTTATTTACTTTTATTAAGAAATAACTATTATATTAAATCTACTTATCGAGCTCTATTTAGAGTACGGGTACTATAATAATATTAAGGGGGTACTATACCGAGAACTAATAAAACTATTTTTTAATAATTTTAAATTATTCGCCTAGTCGCACGTAGAGCTATATAACCCGAATATCCTAGTAGTATATTATTTATATACTCCTCTATATAGATTTAAATATATACCCCTCGTTATCGCTACTTTTTAACTAGGTAGTATACTTATAAGGGAAAGAACTTCGGATAATATATTAATTATATAACTATTTAGCCGAATCGGGACTAGCTCCGCGCTAAAATAGGTTTAATTCTGAAAGTATCGTTAAATAACTTTCCCTAGCTAGCTAGATTTATACTAAGACTTTACTTTTCTAATATATATTTAAGGCCCTAGTCCTTTAGTACTAATACTTTTATAATATTACACGTAATATTATAACTCCTATTATTAACTACCTACGTTATCTCTATACCCCCCTATCGTCTTACCTCGTTATCGCGATTTTAATATTAAACTTTAAGGCTCTACGTTAAGTTTTAAGGCTCTACGGGCCTACCCGTAATTAGTCGGTAATTTAGAATATATATTTCTTACTTATTTACTTCTATATATAGACGCTATTTACGTTATTACTTACGATACCCTATATAAATATATTAACGAGGGCGTTAACTTCTTTCTTTTAAAAGGGGCGATTTATTACGGGGTAGATTTTAATAGGAGTATTATTATAAATATTTATTAAGACGGCGGGCTGAGCCTTACCGCTAGCCCTATCGGGACTAGGGTAATACTAGGATTCTAGTATATTAGGGCCAAATCCTCTATAGAATAATTAATATTTTTTATATTATTTATTATTATATTGACCCCGTGTCACTAGACTAGCGCGTAAAAAAGTTTACCGTTAATATTAACTAAAGTAAGAGAATTCTAATAGTCTTTATAATAATCTAACCCTATTAAATATAGAAGACTACGGTATTTATTAATATAAATAGTTAGTGTAGAACCTAGTTCCGAGATATTTAATAGAAGAGACTCGATATTATAAAGAAAAGTATACTAAATAAAATCAATAAACTTATTAAATTAAAGTTAGTAAAACTTATTCAAGATATTAGAATACGAGGAGACTCGATATACTATATTATAATCCGCGTATTTAAACTATACTATAATATGAAAAGTTACTTTATATAGGCTGAGATTTCTTATCTTAAACTAAAAATAAAAAAATAAAATTATATTATTTATTTAATTAATATTATAAGAGAGTTCGCGAAAATAACTAATATTATTAATATAACGAAGATTATTACTAGTTACCGTACTTTTATAATTTATAATAAACTCTTTAATTATCTAAAAAAGTCTATAAAGTAAATCCGTTTTAAACGAGTATTATAAAAGTCTAAAATAAAGATTATATTATATTAAGCGACCGAAAAGTTAAAATAATACTATATTAAAATTAAAAGCGATCTAGGGTATTTTTATAATAAGGCGGTCTTATTAAACCTTATAAAAAATAGGAAAATATTCGAGACTTTAAAATAAGAAATTAATATTAAGTAACTATTAAAATTATTAATTTATTAATTAACTCTCGAGGAAGAGTATAAGGAATATTAAATAAATATATTAACTTTAAGTAGGTTATTTAATTTTATATAAAGTTATAAATATAATTTAAACGATAGGCTCGCCTATATATTAAATATAAATTCTAATAATAAAAAGAGAGAAGATAACGAGTTCTAGAGGTATAAGAATACTAGTAAATTCTAATAATCTTTCTAATAATTAGTTCCGGTAATCTCTTTAGTATTATTCTCTAATTAATTTATAGAATAGAATATTCTAGTATTATAAAAGTAACTCGCCCCTCGGTTTCTAATTCTTAGTATAATTACTCGTAATATATTAATCGTACCGATTACGAGTATTAGCGTAGAGCGTTTAGTCTTTATTATTATAAAGTTATATAATATTCAGAAATTATAATTACTAGTAATTTTCTAGATTATAGTTATTCTATATAAATATAATAAAAAAATAAAGGAAAACCGGCCTTAAGATATCCTATTCTATTTATTTAATAATTAAATAGAGAATCTTTTCTAAGAAGATATAAAATAGGAAGAAATTATTCGTAAAGAGAATCTAAAGAAAAAGCGATAATATAATAATAAATAATAAATACTTAATAACGATAACGAAGACGAGCTTATTTATATAAATTTTATTTAAGATTATAATTATAATAATTATATTAATAATTAATCTCTAGTCGTTAGAAATATAGAAGAAACGTTTATATTAATAATATAACTCTTATTATATTATACTAAGACTAGGCTTATAGTAGTTATTAAATAGTATATAAATTCTATAAAATAAGCGTACGGGGTAGTACGCTATTTATATTATAATATTATATTATAACTTCCGGTACTCCGGAGCTCTTTTTAATAATAGGAGGCTCGAAGCCCTAACTCTAATTCTTTAGAAATTAATTCTATTATTTAAACCTAGAGATTATTTTCCTCCTATTAAGATTTTATATTTATTTTCATATTACTATATATACCCTAGGTACTATAATTTAATAACTCTATAATCGATACCTAAAATTTAACTCGGAAAAGGAGTAATTATATAAAGATTAGTTCGGAGGTAGATAAATATAGTAGAGATAATAAATAATCTAAATTTAATTTACTTAATTATTCGATTAGAGTAAAAGAGAGTATTTATAATAATTAATAACCCACGAGCCTAGCTTCTTAATTAGGATTAAAAAAATAATTATAGAATTTAAATAAATAGAAATACTATTATCTAGTATAAATTAAAGTCTTTTTACTATAAATTATCTTCTAAAATCCTATTATATCGGGTATATTCCTAAAGTTAATTAATTATATATTTATTATTAGGGATTCTTTAGAGATCTCTACTCTACCCTACTCTAGCTTAGAGTAGGGATCGAACCACGATCTCTATTTTATACTCTACTCTACCCTACTCTACGCTAGTATTCCCTCTAGGGATCTCTATATTAATCCGAAGTATAAATAAAAAAAGAAACTATATTAAGAAAAGGAGTTATATTAAAAGTAGATTTTATATAGAAATAGAATTAAATAATTATAATAAATTAAATCGAGTATAAAGAAATTAACTTTATTATTATTATTATTTATTTTATAGTAATTAGTTTAAATTTAAGAGTTTAAATTAAAAGATTTCTCTTATTAATTAATTATTACGGGGTAGACTCTAGTATAAATATTACTAAACTAAACCTCGATACTTCTATAATAGGACTAGCGCTTTAGCCTAATTCTTGTATATTAAGTTAGTAATTCTATAAAATAACTAATATCTTTTATACTATTAATATTTTTACTATTAAAGTAACTATACTTTAATATTAATATACTAATTAGAAGTTAAATTAAATACTTCTATTATATCGACGCTAAATTTAACTCTAACTCTAACTCTAACTCTAACTCTAACTCTAATTCTAATTCTAACTCTAAATCTAAATCTAACTCTAACTCTAACTCTAGTAATTACTTTAACGATAATATTATTCACCCTTTAAGATCGTAGATATAAATATAATAAATTAATATCGAGGATAAGAAAAAGTCGAAAAACTTCGTTAGTTAGAGAATAGAACCTTCTTTTTAAAAAAGATAAAACGAAAGCTAGGCTAATAGGATTTTACTACTCTAAAGAATTATAAAATTAATTAAAATAAAAGGGAATAAGGGTAGTAGAGATAGGACTTAAAATATTAAAATAAGAAATAAACTATTAACGCGTTCTAACGCGACGAAGATATTATAATAATAAAATAAAACTAGTAATTAAATAAGAGGGTATAGAGGGAGTATTAAAGTTTTAGAAAATTAATAATAATTATAATAAAGACTATAAAAGATATAGAATATAAAGAGGTATAATAGATAATATACCGCGGGCTATAATAATTATAGATCGCGCTAGGAATAATCTTTAATTATATATAAAAATTAATAAAAAAGCGTAGGCTTTAAGAGGCTTAAATAAACTCGTTAAAATAAAAAGTCTAGAAATTTAGAGCGAGGAGTATACCTATATTATTAATATAAAGTTAAATTAATATTACCCGTAGATATATATTTATCCTATCGAGATATATAGCCGAAACGAACTCCCCTCCCCCGGTAATAACAATTAACGCGAAAACGAAGTAGTTAATAATTAGGATAAATAATATTAAGGTTAGAGGATAATTTAAGAAGATAATTAATTTTTAATTAATTAAAATATTTTAGAATAGAGCCTACCCGGTAGCGGAGTCGATTATTAAAATAAAATAAATAATAAAAAGAGACTTCGTTCTATCCTATATAACGATAGAGATAAAGTAAGAGTTAGAGAAAATAATTAAATAAATAAAAAGTATTAACCCCTCGGCGAGAGTACTAAAATAAATTTATATAATAATAATATATAGTATAAAAAAAGAGGCCGTCGATATAAATAATTAAAAAGCGGTAATAAAGATATTAAAAAAAGATAATTATAAATTATACCCGGGATTAGATATCGTAAATATAAAATAAATAGGATTCGTCTTTAAATTAAACGAATACGACTATAAAAAGAAATATTTAATACTCTTTCTTAAGATCCCGGACCTAGATATAATAAATAGACTAGTAACGGACGGGTTCCTATATCGGTAAGTCCGGAAAAATAGTTCTATAAAATCGCTACTTAATCGGTATAAAATACGTATTTTACGTATTTCGCAAGCTATTAATAAGCGAAATATAGTATAGTAGAATATAATCAAATCTAATTTATCTTAGCTATATTTAAATTATATAAATAATAATATATTATTATATAAATAATAATAGGGATAGTTAAAATATTAAGAGCGCGTTTCTCTAAATCTAGGCTAGAGCTAGGCCTAGATTTAAACGGTATCTTTAACTTCTTTATAAATATTATAAATATACTCGGTAATATATTCGTAGATTAATATTCCTTTTCTATTATCGTTTTAAAGGTTTTTACTAGTAACCCTTAATTCCCGGGGCCCCGTATCGATCGTAAATTTAAAAGGAGGTTAAGGAATATATAGTTAAATACCGTATTGAATAACGATAGATATAATTAAAATATTAAAAGCGTAGGCCCTTAGTAGCGAGTTTAGGGATTAGGTAGAATCTAGGTTAAATTTAAAAAATATCTAGGCTAGATCTAGGCCTAGATCTAGGCTAGATATAGTACTCGGTTTTTTATTATCGTATTAAATATAATAAAATAAAGGATTAGAATCGTAAGTGATAATAATATATTATAATAAATATTATTATATATAAAATTATATAGAGGAGTAATAGGCTTCCTAGCTCCTACTCGAGTTTAAATATCTAGCGGTTTAGAAACGTAAGAATACTTTATTAAAATAACTAAATATTATATCCGTAACTACTCTAACCGCGCTTTTATTTAATATATATATTATTTTTTTAAATCGCCTTTATACCTTCCCTAGTATTATTACTAGCCGTAGTATTATTAATATTCTAAGTATTATTATTATATCTAGGATCATTACCTCCGTTAGCGCCTTCTATACTCTCCGCGTTCGCCGTATTTATAGTCTTAAATATATCTACTCTAAAATCCGCCTTCGACTTCTACTTCCCCTCTATATACTCTTTAATTCCGGTATTAATATATAATATATATTAAAATATTTCCTCTAACTAGGTTATTTAATATACTCTCTTCGGTATTTATTTATATAACCCGATAGAGTAGAGGGGCTTATAGAATAATTATAATTATATATATAAAATTTAAGCCTACGCCTATCTACCGCGTAAATTTAATTAAAAAATTAAATATACTATTCTCTACTAGCTTACGATCATAATTAGTCTTTTATATTAATATATATATAGTTACGACCCTCGCCTTATCGGTCCCGAAGAATATTCGTATTTTAGGTTTAAACTCCTCTCGGATATATTATAATAAAGAAAAGTTAATATTAAATACTATATTTAGAAAAGAGAATACTATATTTAATATATTAGAAGAAGCGAGTTTAGGCTCTTTTATACTAAAGATTTTAAAGAAGGGAAGAATTTATTTATCCTACTACTAGAATTATCTTAATAAATAAGGATATAATTAATATATTTACCTCTTTATATTTCTTAAAAATAAAAACGATAATTTTAAATTTAGGGGATATTTTCTTAAATATTATATAATCCCTACCTAGAATATAATCTTTTTATATCCGACTATTATCTTTATTTATACTAGAGGCCGCGGCCGTATCGTTAGTCTACTTCTTATTAAGAGTTTTAAAGGAGATAACGAGGGTAGGTAGAAATCTATATAATCGGAGAACCTATAGTATAATAGGTACTATATTAAAATGAACTAAAATTAAATACTAAAGACGTTAGTATAGGAAAGAGGTATTATAATCCTAATATTCCTTCGGTAGTCTTATTACTATTAGAGTCTTTCTAGTATAATAGTTTTTTAATTAATAATAATAGACCTAAATCGCGGTTAGAGTCCTAGTAAATAAATAGTCGTAAAGTCTTTTTAATAAAACTTCTTAAGCGTTATAAAATATATCTAATTTAATTACTCTTCTTATATCGTAGTATCGAGGTATAAAGAAGTATATTAACGAGGATATTTATTACCTTAATAAATCTCTCCTATACCCTAGTTTTCTTATATATCGGGTAGTAGTACTCGTAGACTTTTCTAGGTTAATAAGTCCGAAGCGTTAATAACCGAATTAGTAATTATTCTAGTAAATATCTTTTATAGTAGTCCGAGGGGTTATAATATCCTTTAGGTTTTAATTAATAATCGTTTTAATTATAATTATAAAATAGAAATTATATTTAAGGCGAGTCTTTTTTATTTTTTAAAAAAAATAATATAAATCTTTACCTAAATTTCTTACCTTATTATATTCGCCTACGATTACGAAATTATATTAAAAATAATAGATTACTTCCTCTATAGTCTCTTTTTTCGCTTATTTTATATAAAGATATTTATATTCTTCGTTAAAGACCTTATTAAAGGCTAACTATATCTACCGTATAATAACTATATATAACGATATATTTACTGCGCTCGGGGAATTATACTACGTAGGGTTAATATTTTTTTACTTTTAAATTATATTACTTTAAGGTCCTTTTTATTATATACCGTCGTTAAACTCTTCGTCGCCCTTTTATTTATAATATAGTCGTATTTTTATTATTATATTAATAACTACGAGCTATATCTTTAGGCCTTTAAAGTCGATTACCGATTTTAATTTATTAACCTAAATACCGAGATCGGGCGGCGGGATAAAGAATAATTTAAACTCGTTAATTAATATAATATAAATAACCTCTAAGCCCGGTAAATATAAATATTCGTAGAATTATTAATTCGTAGGATATTTAGAGCCCGTAGGAGTATTTTTATAATAGTATTAAGACTTTATTAACTACTCCTTTTATTTATATTAAATCTTTATTTATTTCCGGTATAAATAGCGATAAAATACGGTAGCGCCTATAACTTTATAAATCTTTATATAATTAGAATTAATTAGGGAGCTTAATAAATAAAATTATAAACTTTATATTTTCTATATTTATTTATATAGTCTAGACGAATATTATAATATCCTAAATCTTCTTCGTTATTTAATATAACTATAAATATATAGAGTTACTATTAATAATAGCTTGACTTTAATATTCTAGGAATTATTATTATACTATTACCGCGAGAATTATTAGGGTAGACGATTTTCGCGAATATAATAACGCGTTCCTATATATTATCGTGAATATATTCGTATAAATAGTTATTACTAAGTTTTTTAAAGTTAGGAAAATAATTAATAAATATAATACTATTAAAGGAGATATTGATTAACCGTTATTTATATATTATAATTAACTCTACCTTCTCTTCTTTAACCTCGTTATTATCTTTATTATTATTAATAGCTAGTTCGGAGGATTCTTTAAATACGAATTTATCCTTTTAATTTAATTACTCGGAGGACTTCTTTAAAGGTTTAGGGGATTCGCGAGGTTTCTTAAATAAAAGTTTCTTCGGAGGCTATTTCTACGGTAATAATAATAAATCATCTTTATTATTATTAGAGCCTAAGAACTTCGTCTAGCTCTTTAATCTTTTCGTTATCGGTAAATAAATTAAATCTTAATAAAAGGTATTAAAAGAAGAGCGATATTTTAAAATTATAAAGAAGAGAGATTAATCTCGAAGTAAAGAAAACGGGAAATAGTAAATAAATACGAATATACTTTCGATATTAATTTCTATAATAGCTCCTTTTTTTCGAGCTCCTTCGGGCGCGATAATAGGTTTTTATTTATAATATATTAAATACCTAGAAGAGGGAAGAACGGAGGAGGAAAAGAATAAATTCAAAATCTTAATAAAGGTAAGTTTATCTCTTAAGTTAAATTTATATTAAAGGATAAAAGATATAGTTAACTAAAGTTATCGTTTATTATAACCTCGATTTTTATTAAATTTATACCTTTATCTAGGAAATATTAAATAGTACTTTATAAATTATTATCTTCTAAGATACTAGTATAATACTCTTTTATAATATAATAAATAAGGTAATCGAAGCTCGGGTCTATTATTAAATTACGAGATATTAAATAATCTTAAAGTAGTAAAAATCGTAAATAAACTATATTAAATTCTTTAGGTAGTAGATATAAGGAGACTTTAAAAAACCGGGTTTTATATACGAACTTCCTTAGCGTATACTAACTTAGTATATAATCGATCTCGAAATCTTTAAACGAGCGAAATAGAAGAGGATTAAGAATAATTCTCGGTTTTTATTTAATACGAAGATTACTCGAACTAGCTATTACTACCGCTTAACTCTAAAAATCCGGAGGCGGTACGTTATTAGGTTTATATTTAATCTTTAACGGTTTATTAAAACTTCCCTAGTAAATAATAATACCGATATATATTTTTTCGCCGAAATTTATATGGTTTTAGACTTAGATTTAGTCGTTAAATTTAATTATTAAATATTAACTCTACCGGACTCTTTTATCTTTAAGCGCGATTTTAAGGTTCGGTTAATTCTTAAATATATTATTTATAAAGTAATATTACTCTACGAGCTCTTTAGCTTATTAAAATATAATATTAATAATATAATAATAAATCGGTGTATATACGCCTTTTATATATATAATAGTCTAGTTATCTTTAGATAACTTTCCGTTATAATTAAACGATAGAAGGGGTTATTATAATATTATAACGATAATAAATAAATGAATTTAATAATAATTATATAGCTAAAAGGGTATAATAATATATATAATAATTATAATAGTTAATTCTAGTAAAGTATAATAGATTAGATAATAAGTATACCTAGATTTAGGTTTAGATCTAGTTAAAATATATAAACTAAAAACTCGGGCGCTAGTTTTTATAGATATAATACCCGAGATTTCGTCTCCTAGTATAAGGCTACGCGAATATTAAATTATCTAAAATTTACCCGGCCTATTTAAGGCTCTATTTTAAGAAGTAATATTTATATATTATTTAATAAAAGAGAAGTAAAAGAGTACTAGAAGAGATTAATATTAAATAATATAATACCTATATAATAAGACCTTTAATCCAGTCGAGTTTCAAGAGATATATATACCTTCGTATTATTAAATCTACGAATATCGTTTTTAATAATTTAAATTCCGTGAAAATCATTTTAAAATAAATATTTCGAATATTAATATTTTATACCGTTTATAATTTTACGTTAAAATTAATAATCTATTTAATTATTATTTTTAACGTCGGTTATATATATTTCCCTAACCCTTTCTACCCGTAGAATAAATATTACTTATATTAAAACTATTAAAATTATATATAAATCTATTATAGTAAAATCTTTCGGTACCGTCTATTTAAATTAAATAGTTTTATTATAATATATATCGAGTCTATAGCCCGAATACTATCGTTAACGTAACTATTTTAATTAAATAGGAGTTAATATTATAGACCTACGGGGTAAAGGACGTTAATATTTATAAAATATAAATTTCAATATTAATTTCCTATTTAGGTAGTTTAGGGTTAGGGTTTACCGAGATTTAAATAAATTTTAATGATTTAGCCTAAACGCGTCCGAGTTTAAAATAATAACTTTATTTATAGATATATAAAACCGCGTTTTTAATAAATATTCTTTTCTTAAGTTTTCTACTTTTAATATTAAATAATACGAAGTATATAATAAAACGATTATAGTACGGCTAATATAGTTTCTTTTAAGCGAAGAATTACTCGGGTTTATTACAATACCTAAATATATATAAAGGGCCTTAGTTTAAATATATAAAAATTAATAAATATCTTTAACCTTATTAAAGATTAAACGGGCTTTATATTCGTTTAATACGAAATCTCTTAATTCTAGGAACTACCCGCGCCTAGCGGTAATAGATTAGATACGGATTAATTAATAGAATTCTATACTATTTACTATAATATAGATAAACCGCTTCTTAAGTATCTAAAGATTAATAAAGATAATAATAAAGATATTACTACCTAGGAGTTTATATAAATATATTAATAATTTATCTAGGCCCTCGTCTACTTCGATAGATATATTAAAACCGGCTATAATATCTTCCTCCGCGATTATACCGTTTATCTCCTTTAGAAGCCTTCTATCTATATTTAATTCTCTTTATACAGAATCTTTTATCGACTTTATAAGACGAGACGCCGGCTTTATTATAATAATATATATAAAACTAAATCGCGCGTAATATTAAAAACGTCGACGAAATACTTTATAGTTAATAATAGTAAAAGATATATACTACCCGTTCGATAATAAAGTTAGTTAGACTATTACCTATTTATTTTCCGAATACTATATAATTAAAACGAGTATTAACGTATACCTTAAATCTATAGAAATTAAAGTAAATTAGAAGGAGGAGGTAATTTTCCGTAATATAAAATAATATTAGTAACTAGTAGAATATAATATTTAGTAGGGTATATATAATAATAACTAAATAATCGATAATCTCCGCGTACCCAGCGAGATTAACCATTTTAATAATTTATATTTTAAATTATATTACCGTAATATTATTAAAGTTATCCGCTTTTTCCTCGGCTATAAATTATTTAAAAATAATCTAGTATATATACTTATAAAGATTACGAACGATAGTAATAATAGGGTAGTTAATAAAATATATATTAATACCTAGTAATAGGAAATATAGTTATAAATCTTTATTAAAGGTATTATTATCTCTTTTATATTATCGTCCGACGAGATAGTAATAATTTAATATTATAACGACCTTTCCCTCTAGCTAGTATATATAATTATCGGGAATTTTAATTATACGACGCGTAAAGTTTAGAAGCGACCTAGCCTAATTCTCCTAGATTTAATCCCTCGTATTAAGAACGAAAAGAAATTCGGTAACTATATATAATTAGATATCTATTATCTCGCGCTAGGGCGTATACTCTAGTGTATATATAATTATTATTATTTATTTAAATAATATATTAAAGTAATTAAAGTAATTAAAGACCTAGTAATATAAGAGATTAATATTATATACGCGGATAATTAACCCCGAAGATACTATTTAATAATTATATCGTTTATAGCCGATTATTTAAAATAAGTTTTAATAATAAGGGTAAAATAAAATCGTTAATATCTAATATATTTAGTCCCGTTTAATAAACGAGGGGAGTTAACTAGGACGTAGGAACCGCGAACCTACGAATATATATATCGAAGGATAAAGATATAGAGGAGAGATCCCGACCTCGCTAAAGATTTAATAATTATCTACGACGTTAAAAATTTCGCCTAGCGTTATTATCTAGTTAATATTTATATTATTTTTATTATTAATATATTATACTAGCTTTTAAAAGGAATTATTATAAAATTAATTAATTAGATTCGGGATTTAATTAAAGATTACGTGGTTCTTATAATTATTAGATAGATAAAGAAAAGGGTAGTTAGGCCGAAGAAATCTTTAGAGTAATTAATAATAGAGATTAAATTAAATTACCGTTTTCGCTAGGTACTAGGTTTCGTAGGGTTAAAATTATTTAAAAACTTTAGTAAGGTAAAATAATAGAGTAGTAACGAATAAAAAGTAATATTATAATAATTAATAACCATCGTTACCTCTTTATTTATTAAGCGCGTACCGGTTACCCTATATTATATACGGGCTATATTTAACTTTATTATATTTACTTAATATACGTCTTATAACGGCGATACTTTATAATATATATAGTACGCGCTCTACCGTATTTATAAATTAAAGGTAGTTTTCCGTAAATACCGGCCGAGTAATAATTCGGACCTAGATTTAAAAAACCTTACCGATCGGTATTTTAATATACTAAAATTATACGCGATAATATATTACGCTAAATATATTCGAAGATATAAAAGTACCTAGAACTTCGATATTTACTATAAAAAGGCGGTTTATAAGTTTCTCCTTAAGAAACCCTTTTTACGGATAAATAAAATTAATAAATTCAAGATATAATTACTACGGTATAATATTATATACTATAATATAAGGGTTATATAGGAAGTTATAGTAATACTTTCCGTTAAACCTACCGTTATTCCTAATAATAAAATAAAATAGTAGAATACCCGGCTGTATCGAGAGAAATTAGATTTAAATAAATATATACCTATTCTTAATAAAGATACGCCGTTATACTACGGTATATAGGTACTAGATATTAATTATTATCGCCTAATAATTACGGTAACGAGGGCTTTTTATTTTAATATTAAAGATCTTATCGACGTTATAATAATATTCGTATAAGAGAGCCGTAAGAAATAGGATAAAAATCCGGGCTCTATTAAAAATTAACGGAGATAGGAAATAAATCCTAATTAAGCGGGAGATATATATATTTTTATATATCGATTATTAATATATTAGGTTTATAATAATAAGGAGAGCTAGAATTTAGGGCGGTTTATAAAGAGATTAGTTTATTATACCCCTAACTTTTATTCTACTAGTAAACCTCGTAATAATTATATCTAGATTAATAACGAAGCGACTCGTTTATAAGATTAAGGCGAGATTAAATAAAAGGCCCTTTATATAATAATCGGCCGGCTCGAGTTAATTATTAATATTTACGACTACGAGCGACTAAATAATAAAGGTAAATATAAGGTATATATTAGCGCGTTAGTTACTCTATATCGACTAAAGAATAACGGGAGAGTCGACGATACGTATAGGATATTCGAAGTAGAGTATATTTTAATTAATAGAACGAAAAGACCCCGAGAACTATACGGTTATCGCCTCTTCGAAATATAGGATATTATTCGGAGTACGTATATAATACCTATTAAACGGGAAGGATACTATTATATAAATAATTTTATCGACTAGGATTAATATAATATTATTTATAATCCTAATTTTATAACGAAAGATACTAGGGTAGTAGATTAATTTATAGAGTAAATATAATAATTATATATTTATAAAAAATCACCGTCCGCGATAATATATTTATTATACCGCCTAATAATACGTATACCCCGGGCTTTTACTTAATAGTAGTACTATAACCGTATAACGGTTAATAATAATAACGAGAGTAGCGGGTATAGTATAGAGATGGATTATAATTAAGGTATAAACTCGATCGATAATAATTAATAAAAAGAGAATTAGAGGGTCTAAACTAAATAGGAGATTTATTAAATAAAAGTTCTTAAGATACTACTCTTATAGAATTAAATAAGAAAAGGAGTAGACTCTTAAATTAACCCTTATTCTTTAACGCTCCTTCGGTATATATTTTATTAATAGAAATAAAAGTATTTAGTTCATAAATAAAGATATTATAATTTATTTTTTATAGGATTTATCTCGGTCTACCCTTTATTAAACTCGTTTTAATAAACGGCCGCCGTTTCTAATTATATTTATAATACCTTTACGCTCTTATAATTTATAATATTATATAACCCGAATTCGGTATTCGGATTAGCCTTAGTTTAGATCTAGGCTAGATCTAGCCTAAACCTAACCTAGATCTAGACTAAGGCTAATCCGACGTATATTTATTTATTATTATCGCGTATATAATTTTACCCTCTTTCTTATATATTAAAATAAACCTATTTTATATCTCGACTAGTTAGTATACTCTATATTACCGAATAATATTTAAGTCTATATATATACGACGTAGTAATATACTAAATAATAAAATTAAATTAAACTATACCTCCTACGTATCGTAATACGGTTTTAACTAGTTAAAGAATTTATAATAATAACTCCTTCGATAAGGTTAAAGATTAATTTTAATAATAAATTATATTAATACTCCTAAAGTAAATCTCGGCTATAAATAATTTACTTATTCCGATATATAAATAATAATATATATTAAGAATACGTTAATTATAAATCCTTCTAGTATATATTAATTAATATTAACTATTAATAAAGACGAAGAAAGTATATACGGAGATAAGGAGGTTAATACCGAGGCCGATAATAATAGTATTAGGCTTCCTACCCCGAAGCGACGGAAAATAAATAATATATCTCGGTTAAGCGGATTAGGCAGGGCCACGCTATATATATATATATATATTTTATATAGGAGTTAATAATATAACTAATCTTTTTATAATTCTTATCGTTTATCGGTTATTATATATCCTCGTCCTCGTCCTACCCTAACTCTTATATATATAGACTAGGAGATACGAGGTCTTTTAGTAACGCGTTATATAAACCTTTAACGAAACACTACCGTAATTATAACGTATTATAATTAAGAAACGAGTCGTTATTATTATAGGCGGGCGTAGGACGTCGTATTAAATCGGTATTATATATTTAAAACTACGAGGCCGTTCTCTAGTATATAAAATAAATAATATTAATAACCCTCGTTATAGGATATAAGGACTCGGGATATAGCCTATAAATAGATTTTAATAAAAAAAACGAAATTAATACTTTAATCTAGAAGCTCTAGCGGAATATTATTAATAAATATAATAAGGCCCTCGGGCTAAAGGATAAGGTAATAAAGAAGACTTTAAATCTAATAGAGGCCTAAAAGATATTAATCTACCGGGTTTAAACTAAAGATATATTAATCGAAATTAATTACTCGATTATATCGGTAATTACCGCGCCTTAATAATAATAAGGGTTCGATAAATTATAGCGGTATACTATATCTTTTCTATAATAGGACGAAGTATTAAAAAGATAATTACTACTAAAATAAAGAATAGAAAATAGATATATAATTATAATAACGATATAAGTCTTAATATTTCCTTATTAAGATTTAATATTAATTATTAATAAATCTAAACTACTTTACTACTTTTTTAGAGATTTAATAATAAAAGCTATAATTTTATTATTCTTTTAATCGGACCTAGGTTAATTAAGAACTCGTAATAATATTAAGTATATATTTAGGCCCTTAACGAGAATTATAATAATTATAGTCTACGTTATAATTTATTATATTATTAAAGAATATAAAATAAGGAAGTAGATACGGATTAAATTCGAAGGCGAATATATTAAAAATAAATTAGAGTCGACTCTTTTCTTTATATCTCTTAATATTAATATAAAGTAATATAGAGTTATAGATTTAAATAGGGGAGACGTAGGAGGAATAAATATCTATATAATAAAATATAATAGTAGAGGCGTTATCGGGTAGGATTAATTAAGAAATAAGAAGAGAAGAGATACTAGTAGATAATATAAACGATTTCGTCTATAAATAAAAAAATAGAATCGATAATTTAGTCGGTTATAAAGGCTTCCGTACTATATCTAATTATCTCTTAATTATTAATAAGACTACTATAAATTCGCCGGCTCCTCGATAATATAATATATAGGAGGACGAGATAAATATTATAGAAAGAGATAATACGAAAGAAAAAAGTACTAGTAGATCTCGGAAAGACGAGTTATTTATTTTTATAAAAATAAGTATTTCTCTTATTCTAATAAAACTAAACTAGCGGACGAGGTATTAATAAAAACTTTAATTTATTAAATAATATTTAACGAGGTATAAAAAGAGGTAGAGTCTTTATATAATTTATTATTAATCCTCGAATATTAATATAACTATTTAGGCGGATACTCGAGTAACTTCGTTTAATAAATCGGTAGAAGACCGGGGTAATAATATATATAATATAAAGAGCCTTATAAATCGCGAAATAATATAGTATTATAATATTATATTTATTATAAATATATATTAATACTATATACTAAATAGTAACTACCGGTCTTTATCGCGTAAAAACTTAAAGATATTAAGCCTAACGAATAGATTAATTCCTTTAATATTAATAAAAATCTTATCGAGTCTACGTTATATATATTTAAACTCTCTACTATATACGAAGGCTTCCGAAAAAGGTTAAAGCTTAAGAAAAAGGAAGAGAAAATAATATAATAAAAAAAATAAGGTTAAGATTATATAATAGACGATACGCGTATATAGAATATAATATTTGAGACTACGAGGAAGGAGAGGTACGTTATTTTAATATAAACTACCTAAACTAATAACCCGGACGATAAATAAAAGATAAATTATATATATAGTAGATTATTCTTATAATTAAAAATAATAACGGCCTAGATTTAGCCTAGATTTAATTTATATCTAGACTAAATCTAGGCTAGATCTAGGTATAAGTTAATTTACGAGAATAAATAATAATAGTTTCTTAATAAACGGATTTTAGGATATCTATAACTCCCCTATAATATAATAAATAGATAAAGTAGAATATATATTAATTAATTAATATATATATAAAGATCTAAATACGATAACGATATTAAAGGCGCTAACGGTAATAATTATAATAATAATATTATTATTACCTAAAGTATAAATAGTATATTTAAAGTACTATAGAATAATATTAAGAATTATCCATTTATTATTATTTGCCCGTTAAGTATTAATTATACTAGAATTAGTTATATAAATATATTTTAGGTACTAAATATACTAAAATTAACTATATAACTATATTTTAGTTATATAATATACTTAGAATACGGGATATGAGTAGATACGTATTTCTAGTATTTTATATAATTTCGGTATAAAATACGCAAAAATCGGGGTTTCCGGACTTGCCGATATAGAAAGTGAATAACTATTATTATATAAAAAATAAGAGAGAATAAGTAACCCGAGGTAGTATTTTAATTATTAGAAATATAATTATATAGCCCTAATTTATAAAAACTAGCCTAAATACGGGATATATATAGAATTTTATTAATTATACGAATATAATACTAAAAGCCCGAAGGAAAAGCGCTATACGGTTTATTTTAAATATTATAAATCCTAGAGTAAAGCGTACCTAGTTAAATAAAAGAAGATATACCGAATCTAATAAAGATTAGAGAATAAATCTAGGTAGTTCGCGGTATTACCGAGGATAATAACCCTAAGCTCCTAGATATACCTAATTAGTAATAAATTTATACTAGTACCGGCTAAGAGTATAAAGAAGAGGAAAATAATAACGAATATAATTAATAAAATTTAAGACGCGGTCACTATATCTAGGAAAATAAAGAGGCCGAGATAAAATAATAAATTAATAATAATATTTAGGTAAATAATCCTCTAAATCCTAAATAACCTCTTAATAACGGCGTTCGACTAACTAGATAAAAATTAGCTAGAATTAATACTATTAAGTAGTTAAGAAATAAACGAGGAACTTATAAATATAATATTAATATATAATAAGTTATAGTACCTAATTTAAAGTCGTATAATATAATATTAAGAAGAAATCGAAGTTAATAATTAAATTACTCTAAAACGAGTAAATTAAAAATATTAATATTATAGTTATTTAGGAGTCTAATTAGAATCCTACTACCTAGGCGCTATATAATAATAATATTAATTATTTCTATTTAGTATATAAGGGAGGCCTAAAGGCCTATATATATTTTTATATAAATAAAAGGATCGATACGGGTAACTAGGAGTTAATTTATTATAAAGGCGATTTATATTTTATAAAGATTATATTAAACAAGCGAAGAAATAAAAAGGAATTTTAGTCGGATAAAATCGGGGAGGAGGAGGTTATTAATTAAAGAATCCTTTATTATAAAGAGGTATAAATCTATAATATATATAACTTATTACCGATATAATATACCTCGATTAATAATCCGTTAATATTACTACTACTAGAGGAAGTATTAACGGAGGAAAACGAATATATTCTTTTAAAGGATTTTAATCTTTATTACCCTAACTAAAATAATACTAGGCGATATATATATTATATTATAACCGATTATCTCCTAGGAATAATAGAGTCGAGGAAAATAAAACTAGGGTTATTAAAAGCGTTTATTATATAAAAAGCCCGAGGATATAAAAGTATAATCGATTTATTAGTTTTTATAAAAGGAGTATATTAGGTTATAAATAACTTTATAGTCTATAAAGAATTATATTATAACTCCGATTATAGACTAGTAATAATAGAATTCGAGTAAATATAAAAAGAAGTAATATTATATACTCGGTATATTTGAAATAAAATTAAGGATAATACTATTTAAAAGGAAATATAATAAGATATAAAATCTCTTTATTAGGCGTTAAGGAAATTAAAATTTAAAAGTAAAGAAAATATTAATTAATATTTAAATAAAATAATAGGAGGTTTTTTAAAAATTATCGAGTTTACGATTTTATAGGCCCGTTTATATTAAGGAGCTAAATCCTATTAAAACTCCTATTATATTAATATTACGTTAAAGGTAAAGGAATATATAAAAAAGTATAAACGAAGTTAAAATACCTAGACGGAGGAGGCCCTAAATATAATAAATAATAAAAGAATATATATAATTCGAAGAACGAAAATATTTTTTTAATAAAAAAGTATATATAAAGCCTCGCTAAAGTCGACGGGAGTATAAAAATTTATAAAATAAAAAAGAGAAAAAAATAATTATTTTAAAAAACTCCTTTAATTCTTAATTATTAAAGATAATATAGGAGGAAAAATTAAAGACTTCGAGGGTAAAATAAAAGTCTTATAAAGAGTATTATTTCCCTCTTTACGGATAATAGATTTAGGTAATATCGACGGAATAAAATACCCGGAGCTCGTTAGAATAAACTAAGAAATAATTAAGATAAAAGTATATAAGATAATATAGTACCTAGTTATTAATAAAGTACTAGGAATAACTAGAATCCTAAATTAATTCCTAAAAATAATAATAAAAACGGAAGTAATAAATATTATTATTTATTTATTCTAGGCCTACCTTAAATAAAGATATTACTTAAGGTATTTTAAGGAGATTAATATAATAATTTTTAAGAAATCGAAGAAAGACGATTATTTGAAGCTAAAATTATATAAGTTTATTATACTCCTCGATATATTTAATAAGGCGCTAGAAATAATTATTTTTAAAAAGTTAAATAATATAATAAAGAAGTATAAATTATTATTACTATAATAAATAAAGGCTAAACGAAAGTTTTTAATAGAAACCGCGTTAAAGACTCTTATAAATATAATATATATTATATAAAACTATAATAGAAACGGGAGGAGAAAGATAATAAACCTATTATTACTAAATATAGCGGGAGCGTTCGATAACGTTTTATATAAGAGATTATTATACGATTTATAGATAAAAGATATACCGAGCTTAATCGTCGACTAAATAATAAACTTTCTATCGAATAAAACTATATCTATAATACTTAAAAAAAGAATAAATATAGTAGAGAAAGTAATAACGGGTATTTTATAAAGATCGTTTATTTTACCGGTACTCTTTCTATTCTTTAATATACTATTAATCGAGGAGTATATTAAAATAAACTTATTAATATAGGTCGGAGGATTCGTAGACGACGTTTATTTACTCGCCTATAATAAAAGTATAAAGAAGAATTATACGAATTTAGGACGGGTCTATAATATTTATTTAAAATAAATAGTTATTTATAAAGCGTTATTTACTCTTTAAAAATACGAGTTAGTTTATATATCTCGAACGCCGAAGAAGTTTAATATAGAAATAATAATAAATTTTGAGAATATAATTATCGAACCTAAAGCGAGTATTAAGGTTTTAGAATTATATATTAATTTAAAATTAAAATAAAGATTATACCTAGCCTAGATTAAAATTAAAGCGGCTAACTAAAGCCGCGCTATAAAATATTCAATTAATTCGATATAAAGCGCTACCTTCGCGAAGTATAAAATAATATATAATATAATAATTAGACCGATATTAACGTTTACGGCTCCGATATAATATTAATTAAAAAGAACGATAAAGGCTATAAAGGGATATATAAAGAAATTAATAATTATTTAAAATAATTATTTTAAAATGGTCCTAGGAGTATTTAAGGCTACCCCGGTTTTAATATTTAAAACTAAATTAGTAATCGCGTTAATTAACTATTAATTAAACCGCCTAGTAATATAATATTGAATAAATTGAAAGACCTATTTAATTACGACTATAAGAAATATATAGATCTAGAATAAACTCTAGCGTAGAGGAGGGGGGTAACGATAAGTATCTTTAATACTAATAATAATAAAAAAAACCCTAGGTAATTCGCGCCCTAGGATTTAAAAAATAATATAAAGTAGTTATAACTATAAATAGGAGAAAAGACTAGATAAACTTAATCGAAAATATCGAAAAATATTAAGATATTAAAATTATCGATTAGAGAGTAAAAAATTAGGCCCGTTAATAATAATTAAATAAATAGGAGAGTTATAAAATAATAATCTTTATATAAATTATTAACCCGGTTTAAAAAGAAGATTTATTTAAAGACTAGTTCGATTATTATAATAAATTAAAAAAGGCTAAAAACTCTATAATAATATAATTAAAATATAATAAAATCGGATTAAATAACTTCTTATACCGAATAAAAGTATTTATAATCCGTAGCGCTAGTTACCGGTATAGATAAAAAAAATAAAGTATAAAGTATATATTATTATTTTACCCGGAATTAACTAGGGATAAAGTAAAGTTTATAAAATAAATAAATATATATAATTTTAAGAAGATATTAATTTAGGCCTAAAGTATATATATAGCCGCGCGGTAAATAATAAAAACGGGGTAGCTCGGTTAATTCTCTTTTATTAAAAAATTACTAGTATAATCTAAATTATTATTAAAACCTAGCGATATACCTAGGCTTATAAAGAAGAGGAAGAAAAGGAAGAAACTACCGGCCGGAGGGCCGTAGGTATTAATTATTTAAAAATATATAATAAAGCGGCCTATAGGCCTACGAGATAAATAAATAAAATTAGGAAAATTAAAATAAAAGAGAAACGGAGGGAAGGGGTAAATAGTATTTTAAAATAAATATAATTATCGGCTACTAACTAATAAAAAGAGGAGATAAATCATCGATAAATTAGAGTTTTTAACCGACGAGGTTTCTTTAATAATTAATAAAAACTACTAGTAGCCCTATTAGGAAAGTATTCGCGGAACTTCTTTATTAATAAAGTAGTTTTACTAGAGTAAACGTATAAATTAATTAATTAATTAATTAATATCGAGGACAAATATTATTAATAATTAAATTAATTTAATAATATTGAAATAGTTTTTTTTTTAAAAAAAAATCGGATTAAAACGATTCAAGATCTTTTTATTATAAATATATTTTTAATTAAAATAAAAGTAAATATAACGAAAATTATATAAATATTTATTTTATAATAATTCTATTCTTAAATACTCGTTATAATATTAATTTAGATAATATATTCCAAAATATATTTATTTATAATCTAGATATATATAACGTCGTCGTCGTTAATAATATTATTATAGAGTAAACTCTAGTATAAATATTATTCAACTAAACCTCGATACTTTTATAATAGAATTAATATCTTAGTTAAATTCTAGTATATTAAAACTAAATCCTTTATAGATAATTAATATTAATATTTTTACTACTAAAGTAACTCTACTTTAATAAATAATAATAATAATATATATTAAATACTTTTTACTTTTATAAAATACTTCCGTTTATATATTAATTTTTTAGTTTTCCTCTAAGACTCTAATATTAACTTAATACCTCTACCGCGAGAATTATTAATATATAATATTAAATACGTTATTTATATAGGTCTTTCCTTATCGACGAGTTATTCGAATCTTTTATTAGGGCCTCGAATTAATACTATAGTCTTTTATTAATTTATAAAAAAAACCCTCTTCTAAAAGTTTTACCCTAGAAGAAATTAACCCTTTAATATACTTATTATATATAATTACTTAATACGTTATTTATTAAAACTCTTATTCGTTTTATTTATTAATATTTACTTCGTTAATTACTTTATTTTATTTTATTTATTTATTAATAAATTTTAAAATATATATCTATAAAAGTATAGAGTAGGCTTTGAGCGCTCTAAGCGCTCGTAAGCCGGTTAAGTCGGTTTAAGCGGGGTAATACTATGTCCTAACTCCCGAGCGCTATTAATTTATTTAAATATAATTAAGAATCTAGCTCGCTTCTAAGAATACCTCTAACTCGTAAAAATATTTAAAACTTATATACTTAATTTTTAATTTATATATAATGATTACTAGAAGTACTTTCTTTAATATTTTATTTAATATAATTTTATCGGTCGATTAAAGGTCTTTTTAAGATAATTTAATCTATATTACTTTTCTATTTTAAATATAGCTTTATAGTTAACGGGAAATTTTAGCGTAAATAATATTCTTATTTTAAATCTATATTAGGGCTAGTAATAACTTATACTCTCTTTTAACTTTTATTATTATTACTCTATTTATATTCTTTAACGTAAAAGATATATAAATCTATATATTAGATCTTTTATTATAGATATATTATTATAACGACGGTAATTTCTAGTTATATTTAGAACCCCGGGTAACTTTAATAATCTTAACTATTAATATATATTTTAAATTTTTTTGAAAACTTTAATTATTATCGAATATAGTCTAAGTTAGTAATTAGTATTAAATTCTTTCGTCCTTTTTCACCTTATATTTTACTTTGAATTTAATATATATAATATTTAAATATAGGGTATCTTCTCTTCTATCGAATCGAAGTATAAAATTTATTAGATTTAATATATCTTTTAGCTCTTTATCCCGCGTTATTAAATTATTATTAATTACTCTTATTTAATAAAAGTTAGTATATATAATATAATATAGTAATAAGCGAATATAACTCCGTTATAAACGGGTACGTACCTCTTTTATATAGTCGGTTATAAGCGACTATAATAGTCGACTATTTAAAATATTAATTTAATTTTTATTTATAACTTAATATCTTATTTTAGCCAGCTATTTCTGTGAAAAAGAGATTATTATTATTTTTTATAATAGCTTTTCTTTCTTTTTACTCTAGTTTTTATTTATTTAATATTCCCGTTAATAGGCTAGATAGTATACGAAGAGAGTAATATCATTATATCCGATAATCGCTTTTATTTATTACTACTTTTAACGCTTACTTAATATCTATATTAATAAATTATAAACTATATAGTCGACGAGTATTACTATATCTCGTTTATTTATTATTTATTATTCTATATTATCTAGATTATTTTATATACTATTATTTTCGTTAGTAGTATTCTTTTAATATACGTTACTTTTATTATCGTTATCGTTAAGTATCTATAAGAAGTTAGTAAAGAAATAAGATTAAATAAAATTTATAAATCTATTATATCCTACCCTCCTTTATTTATATCTTTATCGAATAAATTATAATTATTCTTTTTTTTAGAGGAATCCCGGATTATTTTAATATTATATTTATCCTCTTTTAGTATATAATTAATTTATATTTTAATCTTCTCCTATAGTATCTGTAGGATTAATTCGCGATATTTAAGTCTAAATCCTTTTTAACCCTTTTATATATCTTCGTATATTTTTATATATAGAATATTAGTATTAATTAAAAGAATCGGAATTACTAGAGGGAATAGTATACTCTTAATTTATTTACTTTAAAATACTATCGTCCTCCTAAAGCCAAATTCGTAGTCTTTTATTATAATATATATTATTAAATATATTAAATAAAGCGTCTTAACTCGAATGAATTCGAATATATACTTCGTTATATTCTTTATCCTTAATACGTCTACCCTCTTTAAGAGAAATAAAGAAATATATACTTTTACTATAATTTTATTTAGGAACCTATATTTACCTCTCGGCTAGGTACTATATAAATATAATTAATAAAGTAATAGTTATTAATATTAATTATAATAGGCCTATATATAACTATTATTATAATTAATTATTTATAACTTCCGAGTTAAAAATCCTTATACGGTTTCCGCTATATCTCTTTTAAAAATATAGTGGTTTTAGATATATTCGCGGATCTTTTTTATTATCCGAATCCTTTTCTCGCTAATTAAGTCTAGTGGTTAATATAGTCGTTAATATATATTAATAATATATTAAATTAATAACGCGTTACCTTTTTTACCTCGCTTAGTATAAAAATATTATTAATATCTTCGTTAAGTTTTTTTTTCTTAATTATCCTATTTTTAACCTTAAATTATATTTACTTTATATAATTATCGAGTTTAAGTTTTATTTTAAGGTTCGTTTATAATTTATAATTATTACTTTTCTATTCTATAAAAATAATAATCGAAAAGTACGGAAGTATATTTAATAAAATAGTCTCGTGGCCCGCGGTATTATATATTAAAATATCTCGCCGCTTTATTCCTACCTAGAGATACCGTATTTTATTTTTACGGAAATCGTAAAATTTAACCTCCTAGGAGTATTTTTATTTATTACGGTATTTATATCCTAATTAACTCGACTCGTAGGCGGATAAAAAAAAAAAAATTATTACTAGGGCGGGAGCTTTCGGACCGAAGTAATAAAGGAATAAAATTATTAATAGGGTATATATACTCTTTAGATAAACGCGTTCCTCTATATATAGAGTAACTACTACTATATAAAGAGGGCGTTATATAGGTCGAGATATAATAACTATATAAAAAAGATACGGGAGGCTATATTAATTTAAATTAATAAAATATTAATTTAAATCTATTTATAAACCTACCCCCCGATATACTCGCGATAATAAGAATATAATATTATATTATTAATTGTATATCCGATCCTTTCGTAGCCTCTTCCGAGGTCGCGACGGGTCGATAATCTCGCCTTCTTTATTTTTAAATTTATCTTTATCTCCGTCCTCGATAATTATACCTAACTTCGTTTATAAATAGTCGTTATTTTTTAAATATATTTACTCTTAATTCGATTTTTAGTAGTTAAGATAACGAATCGATAAAATAATATTTAATTTAATAGTTAAGACTTTTAGTCGTTTTATACTATAAAAAATAGACTAGGAAATAGATATTATAAAATATATTTAAAATTTAAGACGCGATAACTAAATATAGAAACGATTTTAATAATATAATTTATAAAAGAGGGTACTTTAAAAGGAAATTAAAATAAGAAATTATTTAATATATTTATATATATTTAAATTAAAACTAGTTTAATTTATTTTAAATTTAAACTAGATAAAAATACTATATTAAAACTAAACTTAAAGTTTTTATAATACTAACGAAAGTATTTTAAATTAAATATAAACTATTTAATATTAATTTAAGGATAATTATTTATATATATTTAATAAGATAAGAGAGGGTAGGTACGATTATACTTTATTAATTCTTTTCTATAAAACGATCGGCGGCCCGAATTGCCTTAAGTAAAAAATCCTAGTTATAAATAATATTATATTAATCTTAATTAACGAAATTATTTATATAGAATACTATCTTCTCCCTACTTATAGGTATTAAATAGGTACTACGAAGGATATTATATACTTTAAAAAACCGCCGAGAATTTAAAACTTAAAGGTTAATTACTTTACTTTTAGAGATAACCTTAACTTCGAATATATTATAAACGGGGTCGACTTCGTTATTATTTCGTTACTAAAGTATCTCGATAAAAGTATTAATATATATCGCCGGCCTACTCTTTTCGTTATATTTTTTAATATTAATTATAATAATAATAGTCTTAAGTTATCCTAATTCTTTTTTAAATTCCTTATTTTTCTTTTTAGCTCGGTCGTTATTAGCGGGATCTAGTTATATTTATATATAATCTTAATAGCTTTTAAACGTATCTCGTTAATTAGGTATATATCGAATTATAAATTTCTTTAAATATTTAATATTACTCCTATCTTTACTATTAGGGGCCTAATAAATTACCGAAGTATATATACCGATATAGTATTCTTTTATCTAGGATAAGTCTCGTTTATATCGAATTATATTAACTAAATCGTATTTAATACCGTTTAGCTTTTTACGATTCTCTCGGATAAATATAATAAAAGTATTAATAAAGTCGCTAGATATAATTTTTTATATTATTATTATTTATTTAGTTTACCGTTATTATCGCCGATTAAGGCCCTATTAAATTATATATTCGATATCGAGACCTTTTTTAAATAAGTCCTATATAGACTTTATATATATTAATTATATAATATAGATATTTAATACTACTTTAATAATAATACGCCTTCGGTTATCGCGAAAATCTAAAAGATCCTATATAGCTAGTATATTAATTCGACGGGTATCATATTCTAGGATTTAAATCTTAAATCCTTTATTTTTATTAATCTTAATATAGAATTCTTTTATTAAGAATTTATAATTTATTTCGTCGTAATAAATATCGTAATTTTATATACTTTTATAAAGCCGAATAAAGTCTTCGTAATAAATAATACTATATAATTTAGGTATATTAAAATAATATTAATTCTTCTTATTATCCGCGGTCTCGTTTAAGATTATAGTAAGCCGATATTTCTTAAATACTTATTTTAATTTATTAATCTAATATATAACCTAGTATATATAGTTTAAGGTCGCTTTATTATTTATTATATATAACGTTAACGTAACGAAGTCGAGTATAGCGCGAGTATAATAAAGAATAACTAACGCTCTTTAGAGGAGAGGAGTTATAACTATAATAAATTATTTAATAATCGCCTTTTATTTATTCTCTATTTATTAATTTACGGAGTTAAAATATAGGAACTTTTTAAAATTAATAAAATTTAAAAACTAACGGAAACGTTCATTTAATTAAAGAGTTATAAATATTTCGGTTATAATCTATTTTTAACTTTTTCTCTTTCGAGTTATAAAAACTATATTTAAAATTAAATATTCGAGTTATTTAAAAAGAGTTATAACTATACCTTTTAGGAGTTAATAAAGGATATCGATTATTATCGTCGAATATATATTAACGAGTATATGATTCTAAGCGAAGTTCCGAATATAACGGATATTTATCGGGTTATTTAGAGTCGGGTTTATTTACTAATTATAAAGGCGCTACTAGGTATATTTA
>JAABUS010002131.1_pt1 | contig 38876 bp, 38 predicted proteins | sample 5560161 | NCBI WGS metagenome assembly JAABUS01 (sample SAMN10711885, study PRJNA513376) | rock metagenome | isolation source: Antarctica rocks | place: Antarctica: Victoria Land, Trio Nunatak nord | collected 2016-01-04
CGCGCGCGCTCGCGCGGTGATCGTGGAACTTTCGCCGGGGAACGTCGACCTCACACGCCTCACCGCCAGTCAAGAGGCGGGCCGGCGGGGCGATCTCGCGGCGGCGATGGCGGGGTACCTGCGCTGGCTGGCACCCCAGCTTGACACCCTGCGCGATTGCGTTCCCGACCGCCTGGCGACGCTGCGGGCAGCGGCGCGGAGCGACGGGGCGCACGCGCGAACGCCGGAGGCCGTCGCTAATCTCGCGCTTGGTTGGCAGCTCTGGCTGCGGTTTGCCTGCGAGGCGGGGGCACTCTCCGAGGCTGAAGCCACCGCAATGTGGGAGCGGGTGTGGACGGCGCTCGGGGTAGCTGCCGCCGGCCAGCGGGACCATCAGGGGGGCGAGGCGCCGGCGCGTCGGTTCCTTGACCTGCTGTCGTCGGCGCTGGCGTCCGGCCGGGCGCACGTCGCCGGACCCACGGGGGAGGAGCCATCGGGACCGGAGGCGTGGGGCTGGCGCGAGCGGACGATTGGCACCGGTGACTATCAGCGGGACGAATGGCAATCGCAGGGAGAGCGGATCGGCTGGCTCGCCGGTGACGACCTCTACCTCGACCCGCATGCCGCCTTTGCCGCGGCGCAGCGGCTAGGAGAGACGACCGGCAGTATCATCGGCGTGGGGCCAAAGACGCTCGCGAAGCGGCTCCACGAGGGCGGGGCCTTGCGCTCGACCGACCAAGAGGACGGGAATCTTCAAGTCCGCCGGACCCTAGAGGGGACGCGGCGGCGCGTTCTGCACCTCGCCGCAGACGTCCTCGCCCCGGACGAATCCGGCCAACCTGGCCAACCCGGCCAAACGGACGCCGCCAACCCACACGCGACCATGACGCCAACCGATCCTGGACGGGTTCCTTGGCCGGATTTGGCGGTCGGCCGTGCAGAATCCGGCCAGGAAAACCGGCCAGAAGGGTCGGACGGAGGCGCCGAAGGTCAGGTTGACCAGATTGGCCTGGTTTCTCCGGAGAAGGCGGACGGGCGGGCCGTGACACGCTGTGTCGGTTGCGGTGAAGCCTTGCCGATGGGGCGGCGCTACCAGTGCGCGGCCTGCGCCGTGGCCGGCGATGGACGGCGCACGGCATGAGCGGGGCACGCGCGCGGAGGTAACACAACGGCATGGGGTGGGAAACGCGACAACGGGGCGGGCGCTACTACACCCGCAGTCGGAAGGTGAATGGCCGGGTTGTCCGCGAGTACGTCGGCACCGGGCGGTTTGCGGACCTGGCCGCCGCTCAGGACGTGGCCGAGCGCGAGGAGCGGAGCGTGGCGATGGCCTCGCTTCGGAAGGAGCAGGAACGGCTGGCACCGGCGGAGATGGCGCTGGCGGAGCTCGACGTGGTGGTCGAGGACCTGGCGCGGGCGGCGCTCGTCGGTGCCGGCTACCATCGGCACCATCGCGGAGCATGGAGGAAACGACGGCATGGCGACGGCCAAGCGACCGAAGAGTGAGCGCCGCCTGCCGGCCTTGCCGGAGGGCGTTGGGGAACTGGGGCCGGAGACGCCGGTCACGAGGGACGTGGCGGCCTGGCTGACGGCGCTCCAGATGCTCGCCAACCAAGGCGATGCCCAAGCCGGCAAGACGCTGGTCGAGGCGTACGACAAGGTGCCGAGACTGTGGGAGCAGGTAACGGGGCTGCAAGAAAACGCCGAGCGGTCCTGGATCGACGCGATGGCACCCAAGCGGCCCGGCCAGGAGTTTACGCGGGCGGCGATTCAGCGGGAGGTGGACCGCCGCCGCCGGGAGATTGGTGGGGAGGCGCAAAGTCCGTTAGAGCGGCTCCTCGTCGATCGGGTTGTGCTCTGCTGGTTGCAGGCGACCTTCGCCGACGCCCGATACGCCCAACGGATGACCGACGGGCTGACCTTCAAGGAAGGGGAGTACTTCCAGCGGCAGTGTGAGCGGGCGCAGCGGCAGCTCTTGAAGGCGGTGCAGACGCTGGCGACGGTTCGCCGCCTGTTGACGCCGACGGTGCAACTCAACGTCGCCGAGAACCAGATCAACGTGGCGGGGTAGACGTCAGGCAGTGGTGGGGGCGGCGGCAACGCGTCGTGCCCCCTGCGATAATCGCCGCATGGATCTGCTTGCGTTCCACGCGAAGTGGCGGGGGGTGACGCTGACCGAGCGGAGCGCGTCGCAATCGCACTTCAACGACCTCTGTGCGCTGTTCGGGGTGCCGACGCCGGTCGAGGCCGACTCGACGGGGGAGTGGTACACCTTCGAGAAGGGCGCCACCAAGGCGACCGGCGGCAAGGGCTGGGCCGATGTCTGGCGGCGTGGCGCCTTCGGCTGGGAGTACAAGGGCCACCATGCCGACCTGGTCGCCGCCTACCGGCAACTGCAACTCTACCGGGACGACCTCGAGAACCCGCCGCTGCTGGTCGTCTGCGACCTCGACCGCTTCGAGGTTCACACCAACTTCACCGGCACCGCTCCCGACGTCCACCGCTTCGATCTGGCGAGGCTGAGCGACCCGGTCAATCTGCGCGTCCTACGCGCTGTGTTCACGGACCCGCTCTCGCTGCGTCCGAGGCGCACGGCGGAGGCGGTGACGGAGGATACCGCCGGAAGCGGCGGCCCACTTTCTGGTTCAGCTCCTCTTCTGCCTCTTCGCCGAGGACACCGGGCTGGTGCCGAAGGGGCTGTTCGGCGAGCTGCTGGCCGGTTCCGCCCGAGCGCCGGACCGGTTCCCGGCGCGGGCTGAGGCGCTGCTGGTCGCCATGCGGGACGGCGGCGACTTTGGGGCGACGGCACTCCGCCACTTCAACGGCGGCCTCTTCACCCGCGTCGAGCCGGTACCGCTCACCGGGGCGGAGCTGGCCGATCTGGCGGCGGCGGCGTCGCTGGACTGGGGGAGCGTCGAGCCGGCGATCTTCGGGACGCTGTTCGAGCGCTCCCTCGACCCCGCGAAGCGCGCCCAGCTGGGGGCGCACTACACCGGCAGGGATGACATCGTGCGGGTGGTCGAGCCGGTGCTAGCGGTGCCGCTGCGCCGGCGCTGGACGGCGGTACGGGGGGAGGCGGACCGACTGGCCGCGGCGGTTGAGACCGCTCCCACGCCGCAGACCCGGCGCAACCGGCAGGCGACGCTGGCCGCGGCGCTCGGGGCGTTCCGCGAGGAACTGCGGGGCGTGCGGGTGCTCGATCCGGCCTGCGGCTCGGGCAACTTCCTGTACGTCGCGCTGGCGGCGTTGCTCGATTTGGAGAAGGAGGTGCTGACCTACGGCGCGGCGCACGGCCTGCCGCTGGGCTTTCCCCTGATCGGTCCGGGTCAACTGGCCGGCCTGGAGCTGAACGCCTACGCGCGGGAGTTGGCGCAGGCGGTGGTCTGGATCGGGTACCTGCAATGGCTCAATGCCAACGGCTTCCCGCCGGGGAGTCGCGATCCGATCCTGGAACCGTTGGAGACGATCCGGCTGCAGGACGCGCTGCTGAACCGGAGCGATCCCGAGCAGCCGAAAGAGGCGGCATGGCCGGCGGCGGACTTCATCATCGGGAACCCGCCTTTCTTGGGAGGGAAGCGGCTGCGAACCGAACTAGGTGACGAGAGCATCGACGCTTTATTCATCGTTTACCGCGGCCGGGTGCCGCGAGAAGCGGACCTCGTCTGCTACTTCTTCGAGAAGGCGCGTGCCGAAATCGAGGCGGGCCGCGCTAAACGGGCCGGCCTGTTGGCTACGAACAGCATCCGAGGTGGAGCGAACCGAGAGGTGCTAAACCGGATCAAGCGGAGCGGTGACATCTTTCTGGCCTGGGCGGACGAGCCGTGGGTGCTGGAAGGGGCGGCAGTGCGCATATCTATCATCGGCTTCGACGGCGGGGACGACCAGAATCACAGCCTCAATGGCAGAGCTGTTACTGCGATCAATGCTGAACTCATGACATCGCTGGATATATCCAGCGCAGGGCGTCTCGCCGAGAACCTTCGCATAGCGTATATGGGTGATACCAAGGGCGGCCCGTTCGACATTGACGGAGGTTTGGCTCGCCGGTGGTTGGCAATACCCGCGAATCCCAATGGGCGACCAAACAGCGATGTGCTTCGGCCACGAGTCAACGGCTTGGACGTTACCGGTCGTCAACAGGATGGATGGATAATCGATTTTGGTGTGGACATGCCGCAAGGTGAGGCCGCGCTTTATGAAGAACCGTTCGAGCATGTTCTACGGCATGTGAAGCCGCTGCGCGCGGCTAACAAGCGAGCTTCCTATCGTGAACGCTGGTGGCTCCACGTTGAGCCGCGATCCGGGATGCGCGCGGCTCTCGCGAGTCTTGATCGGTACATTGGCACCACCATCCATGCTAAGCACCGAATCTTTGTTTGGTTGGAAGCTGTCGTCCTGCCTGATCATGCACTAATAGTCTTCGCGCGCCAGGACGACTACTTCTTCGGCGTCTTGCACTCGCGGGCGCACGAGGTCTGGTCGCTGCGGATGGGGACATCGCTGGAGGACCGGCCGCGCTACACGCCGACGACCTGCTTCGAGACCTTTCCACTGCCGTGGCCGCCGGGGCAGGAGGCGTGGCGCGATCCGCGGCTGCACGCGATCGCGGAGGCGGCGCGGACGCTGGACGAGCAGCGGCGGGCGTGGCTCGACCCGCCGGGCGCGACCGCGGCGGAGCTGAAGAAGCGGACGCTGACGCATCTGTACAACGCGCGGCCAGCCTGGCTGGCGCAGGCGCACGTAACACTGGACCGGGCGGTCTGGGCGGCGTACGGGTGGGAGGAGGAGCCGGACGAGACGCCGGACGAGACGATCCTGGAGCGGTTGTTGGCACTGAATGGGGAGCGGACGGACGCTTGACCGTCGGGTGATCTTGCTCGACAATGCGGGTCATGCGCCGGAGTGGCGTCGCACCGCCATCCGCGTCACCTGTTCCCTGGAGAGGATGAATGAAGGTGCCTGCTGACGGCCGCCTCGCGGTCGTCAACCTGATTCTGCCGCACGGTTCGCTGGCGAGGCGGCTGGAGCATGCAGAGGGACGAGACCGAATCTTGGCGGTCTCGTGTGCGCGGTCCGTCACATGACCGAGGACCACCGCGCCGAGAAGGGGCCAAGGGAGGGCGACGAGCGTGTGGAGTCGGCGCTCGCCTCCGTCGGCATGGCGATCTGGGACTGGAACCTCGAGACGGGCGAGATCGCGCGCTCGGGTGGGATGGCCGCCCTGTTTGGGCTCGAGGACGGCACGGTCACCGGCGACCCGGACGCCTACGTCGCCTGCATCCACCCCGACGACCGCCACCTCCTCACGGAGATGGACCGGCGGCACCTGGAGGACGGCGCGGACTACGAGGTCGAGTATCGGGTCGTTCGGCCAGACGGCAGCCTCCGCTGGCTGCGCGAGCAGGCCCAGTCGGTCCGCGACGCCTGCGGCCGGCCGGTCCGTCTGCTCGGCGTGACGATGGATGTGACCGCGCGCAAGGAAGCCGAGGAGGCACTGGTCCGCAGTGAGGCGCGCTTCCGCTCCCTGATTGCCAACGCCACCGATATCATTAGCATCCTTGATGGGGACGGCACGATCCGCTACGAGAGTCCGCCGATCGAGCGCATCCTCGGCTACGATCGCCACGAGTTGGTGGGTCGCAATGCCTTCGACCTCATCCATCCCGACGATCGCAGTGCGACGTGGACCGCATTCGAGGGCGCCCTGGTTGACCCGGCGCTCGTGCCGACGGTCGAGTTCCGCTTTCGTCACCAGGACGGGTCCTGGCGGTGGCTGGAGTCGACCGGCACCAACCTGATGGCCGACCGCGACGTCGGCGGCTTCGTCGTGAACTCGCGCGACATCACCGACCGGAAGGAGACCGAGCAGGCGCTGCGCCGCGGCGAGGCCCGCTTCCGCGCGCTCGTCGAGCACGCCTCGGACGTAGTCTCCGTCCTCGACGCCGACGGCATCCGGATCTACGCCAGCCCAGGCTACGAGCGCATCCTCGGTGTTCCCCCCGAGGACCTACTCGGGCGGCACGGCGCCGATATCGTCCATCCCGACGACGCCCCGCGCATCCACGAGCTCGTCGCGGACCTCGCCCGACGGCCCGGCGCCATGGCACGGTTCGAAGTGCGCGCCCGCCACCGCGACGGATCGGAGCGCTGGTTGGAGGTCGTGGCCACCAACCGGCTGGACGACCCGACCGTCGGCGGTATCGTGATCAATTCACACGATGTCACCGAGCGGAAGGAGATCGAGGCGCGGTTGCGCCACCAGGCCCATCATGACCCGTTGACCAGCTTGCCCAACCGGACGCTCTTCTTAGAGCGCCTCGGCCAGGCGCTCGAGCGAGCGCGTCGGCGTCGCAGCCGGCCCTCCACGGTCCCGATCCTGTTCCTGGACCTGGACGGCTTCAAGGTGGTCAACGACAGCCTCGGCCACGGCATCGGGGATCGTCTCCTTGTCGCCGCGGCGAATCGCCTGGCATCTCCCCTGCGTCCGGGCGACCTGCTGGCCCGCTTCGGAGGCGACGAGTTCGCCATTCTGCTGGAGCAGGCGATCACCGCCGCGGAGGCCGTTCGGGTGGCGCAGCAGTTGCTGACCACGTTGGCGCCCCCCGTCACCCTCGACGGGCACGAGGCGGTGGTCGGCGCCAGCATCGGCGTCGCGGTCAGCTCCCCGGACCTCTCTGACCCGGGCGACCTGCTGCGCGCCGCCGACATCGCGCTCTATCGGGCCAAAGCCGCCGGCAAGGGTGGCGTCGCCATCTTCGATCCGGGCACGGATGAACCGACGCTCGCGCGGCTGGATCGGGAGACGGCGCTGCGGCACGCTCTGGAGCGGGGGGAGCTGCGGGTCGTCTACCAACCTGTCCTGCACCTGGCAACGGCAATGGTCCTTGGGGTTGAGGCGCTGGTGCGGTGGCAGCACCCGGAGCGCGGTCTGCTGCAGGCGGAGGAGTTCGTCCCCTTGGCGGAGGAGACAGGGCTGATCCTGCCGATCGGGCGGTGGCTGCGTGCCGTGGCCTGCCGCCAAGTCCACGACTGGCGCATCCGTTACCCAAGCGACCTAGCCTTGCGGCTGAGCCTCAATCTCTCGCCACGCGAATTCCGCCAGCCTGCCCTGGTCGCCGACCTCGATCGCCTCCTGCGCACGACCGGATTGCCACCTGACGGCCTGACGCTGGAGGTGACGGAGTCGACCGCTATCGCCGACGCGGACGAAGCGATCGCGGCGATGTGCGGGCTGAAGGACCTGGGGGTGCGGTTGGCCATCGACGACTTCGGGACCGGCTGCGCCTCGCTCGGTGCGCTCAAACGGTTCCCCGTTGACGAGCTCAAGGTCGATCGCTCGTTCGTGGCCGGGCTGGGCCAGCAGCAAGAGGATACGGCCATCGTGCGGGCGACCATCGGCGTTGCCAAGGCGCTGGGTCTGCGCGTGACGGCGGAAGGCGTCGAGACGCGGGATCAGGTCGACCAGCTACGGGAGCTGGGGTGCGACTCGGGCCAGGGTTTCTTCTTCGCCCCGCCGCTTGCTACCGCTGAACTGGACACGTTTCTCAGCGCGCGGCGTGATGCAGGCGCGGACGCGGCATGATCCGCCGCCTCAGCGCCCGCCGCACCGCACCACCTCGGTCCGGCGGGCGACGCGAACCCTGGACGAGCAGCGGCAGGCCGGGCTCGACCCGGCGGGGGCGTCCGAGGCGGACCTCAAGCAGCGGACGCTGACCACCCTCGACAACGCGCGGCCGGCCTGGCTGGCGCAGGCGCACGCGGCGCTGGACGGGGCGGTCTGGGCGGCGTACGGGTGGGAGGAGGCGGAGCCGGGCGAGACGCTGGACGAGACGATTCTGGAGCGGTTGCTGGCGCTGAATGGGGAGCGGGCCAAGGGCTCGAGCGAAGGCTCGCGGGGAGGTTGACGACGACGTCATCCTCGCGTGGCTCCTTGCCGCGAATATGGAGCGCGACGGGCGACACGTCCCGCAAAGAGCAGGCACGTTCCGTGATCCTACCGCTCGTAGGAGGCGCCGCGGGAACAGGTCTTTCCGGTCCTGCCCTCCGGAGCTCGTTACGCCGTTAGGAGCCTGCCCCACGCATAACGGACGTGCGGGCCACCGTGTCGGAGCGGCGGGGAAATCTTGCTCGGCAGACGGTCGGCCGTCCACATGACCCGTCTGGTGGCACGTCGTCTGCTGTATCTAATGAGCAGCCCCCCCACCACACGCCGCGAGCTCTTGTCCAGCGGGCAACGACTCAAAGCAGCGGGGTATCGACTTCGCAGTCGGGGGCGGCATTCTTGGTCGGGCGACGAACGGATCGTCGCGCGTCGCGGACAGGAGATCCACCATGGAGAACGCCGGCATGCAGGGGAATTTCCGAGAGGGCGACGAGGTCTACGGCGCCGACGACCAGAAGGTCGGCAAGATCATGGCGGTCCAGCCGAACTACATCGTCGTCGAGAAGGGGTTCTTTTTCCCGACCGACTACTACATCCCGACCACCGCCGTCGCCAGCTATGACAAGGGCAAGATCTATCTCAACGTCACCAAGGACGCCGCCCTCAACCAGGGGTGGGACACCGAGCCCTCCGCCGACACGTACGCCACGACCGGCGGATACACCGCCGACATGGGCAGCACCTCAGTCAGCACTGCCGACCTCGCCGCCTCCACCGACATGGGTGCTGACGCCGATGTCCGCCGGAGCGATGCCGGCTGGAATGCCGGTACCGAGACGACCACCACTGAAACCACCCGTCTTGAGGGCACCGACACCATCCGCGTGCCGGTCCACGAGGAGGAGCTGACGGCGACCAAGCGGCCGCGCCAGATCGGGGAGGTCGGCATCGAGAAGGACGTCGTCGAGGAGCAGCGCACGATCGAGGTCCCCGTCACCGAGGAGCGTGTCCGCGTTCAGCGCCGGGCGGTCGACCGGCCCGCCGACGCCAGCGACACGACCGCCTTCCAGGAAGGCACGATCGCAGTGCCGATCCAGGGTGAGGAGGTCCAGCTGCAGAAGACGACGCGGGTGGCCGAGGAAGTGGAGGTCGGGAAGGAAGCGGTCCAGCGGACGGAGCAGGCCACCGGCACGGTCCGTCGTGAAGAGGTCCGGGTGCGCGAGAACACGAACGTCGACGCGACCGAGGCAGCACGCCGCGACGCGGCACGAGATATGGCGCAGTCTGCCGCCGACACCGTCGATGTCACTGACGACGCGGGCGACCTCAAGGATCGAACCCAGTAGGGATGGGCGCGGAGTCAGGAACGACGGTACGAGCCGAGGGGCGGCAAGGATCCTCGTACCGCTGGTCATGGATGGGAACGAGAACGTCGGCCGGAGAACAGGCAGATCAGAATGCCATGGCGGTCGCGGCGCCAGCCGCGACCGCGAACGTCACCGGAGAGACGATCTGGCGCCGAATCAGGCCAGGGGTGACCATCCACCCCGGAACCCCTCCGCTGGCCACCACGGGCGCAGCGCTCTGGGATCGACTCGGCGGTCTGGGCTCGGGGTCGGAGGGACGGCGGGATGAAAGAGCACCCGACGGACACGGAACTGCTCAAGGAGGGCACGCAGACGACGGCACGTCCGGTCGTCGTCGCCAAGACGCTGCTCGTCGGCTTCTTGGCTGACCTGGCAACGGTCGCTGGGCGGCTCTGGCGCCGCCTGCGGCGCTGAGGCCTGTGCTGCCCTGTCGCTGGGGCGTTGAGCACCGCGGCGCTCAGCCGGTCCCGGCCCCGACGCATTCCGCCGCAGGCTGGGGCTTCGCTCCTGAAACACGAACCCGGCCTTCGTGGCCGGGTTCGTGCGGGAAGGGGAGGGGTGGAGCGTCGGAGCGCTCCATGGGCTCTGACAGGGCGCCGCTTAGGGAACACCGCCCTGTGCCCAAGCCTACGTCTCCTTTCCTGGGTTGGATGTACGGACGATGACACCGAGGCACGGTCGCGCCGGTGGGGATGAATGGTCCCGGCACCAACTGCATCATGAGGTCATCCGAGAGGTGTCGGCGATGCGGATCGCGATGGTCGCGCCCTTGACGGAACCGGTCCCACCCCCCCTCTACGGCGGCACCGAGCGGGTCGTCTCGGTTCTGACCGAGGAGCTCGTCCGCCGCGGCCATGCCGTGACCCTCTTCGCTAGCGGTGACTCCCGGACCACGGCGGAGCTCGTGCCCTGCTCCCCGCGCGGCCTGCGGCTCGACCCCGAGGTGCGCGACGCCGTCGCCCACACCGTGGCCCAGCTGCGGACGGTCTACCAGCGCGCTGACGCCTTCGATCTCGTCCACAACCATGTCGACTACTTCGCCTTCCCCTTCGCCTGGTTGAGCCCTACCCCGACCCTCACCACCACCCACGGCCGGCTTGACCTGCCCGAGGTGCACCGCGTCTACGGTGCCTTCCCCGAGCAGGCACTCGTCGCGATCAGCGCCGACCAGCGGACCTGGTTGCCAGCGGCCAACTGGATCGGCACGGTGCCCAACGGGATCGACCTGGCCACCTCCCACTTCCGCCCCGACCCCGGCGACTACCTCGTCTTCCTGGGCCGCATCAGCCCCGAGAAGCGCCCCGACCGCGCCATCGAGATTGCCCGTGACGTCGGCATGCGCCTGATCATCGCCGCGAAGGTCGACCCCGTCGACCAGGCTTATTACGACCACGCCATTGCTCCCCTGATCCGCGATAACCCGCTGATCGAGTATGTGGGCGAGGTCGACGAACGCGGGAAGGACGCGCTCCTGGGCGGGGCGTATGCCTACCTCTTCCCGATCGACTGGCCGGAGCCGTTCGGCCTGACAATGGCGGAGGCGATGGCGACCGGGACGCCCGTTGTGGCGTTCCGCGCCGGGTCGGCACCGGAGGTCGTGGTCGAGGGGGTGACCGGCTTTGTCTGCGACACCTTGACGGAGATGGTGGAGGCGGTGCGGCGGGTACGGGAGATCGACCGCCGGGCCTGCCGAGCGCACGTTGAGCAGCACTTCTCGCCCGCGGCGATGGCGGACGGCTACGAGCGCGTCTACGCGACGCTGCGTGCCACACCGGAAGGGACATGAGGGGGGGAAGACCCACCCGGGGTCCGGCTCCTGCCTCAGCGACGATGCCGGGGGGGACGAGGCAGCGAGCCGAGCGCCGGAACGGGGGCCGCGGCCGGTACCCGGTAACACCCGTCCTGCTCGGTCACGTACCCAAGGATCACGTCCCCAGCCGCGTACCACCGGACCGGGTCCCACCCCCCAGCGCTGACGGCGTCCGGCGGGGACGCGGGCTCGGGTGGGCAGTCATCCCACCACCACGCTTCGATCCACGCCATGAAGTCTCGCACGGCGGCGCGTTCGGCACGCCCAGGGCTTGCGCCGGACCGGGCGCGAAGCATCGTGGCGTATTGGTCATAGCGAAGCGCAAGGTGCTGGGGAGTGGTCACCGACTTCCTCTTCGGCGAACGCACGAACACCGCCGCGCGTGAGGTCCCTCGACCGGACTACGGCCAAACCTGACGGGTGGCAATGACCGCCCCGGATTCCCGATCGGTTACGACGACGCGGCCCATCGCCCCCTTCGACCGCAACCGCACCGCGAGCTCCGCCAGGAAGGGCAACAGGTCGGCCACCGTGACCGAAGCATCGTCGATCGTGAAGAGGGGACGGCACAGGTCACCCTCGCACAGCGAGACGAGGTAGGACGGCGGCTCGGGCATAGGAGCAGCCTCCTGGCGCGCTGTCCGGGACGGGATCGCGACCCCTGCGGAGCAGCCAAGGCTGGGTGACGCAGGACGCCGGCCACGACGGCTTCTGGATCGCCGGTCCGTCAGCCCTTCCGCTCCAGCGCCGCCGCGAGCACCCGGCCCAAGGCCTCCTCCGCCGTCCGCCCCGAGGCCTGGCGGTGGTCGTGGGACCAGTCCATCTCAGTTGCGATCGTCGCCGCCGAGCGTCGCCAGAGGGCCAAAGCCCGGAATAGTGCCCGGCCGGGACCGGCCTCCGCCCGTTCTTCCACACTCGCCGCCCACCCGCGGGCCTCCAACTCGGCCAGCAGGGTGGCCGCATCAGCCTGGGGATCAATCCCGTGGCGGGTGAGCACGGCGGGGACGTCCACCCACCGGGGACTCATGCCGCACTCCTTGCGGCGCGCCCATCAGACAGCAACGACCAACAACGGCGGATCCGGCAGGGAAACCTGCCCGGATCCGCTGGGTCGTCCACGAGTTCGGCGTGGCGAAGAGCCAGGATCCGCGTTAGCCCTGCGGTGGTGTCGCGGTCGCCTGGACGAGAACGGTAGCGGTTATCTCCGCCGTAACCTGGACTACGACCGTCGGCGTCGGCGCCGGCGTCGCCGTCGGCGCAGGTGTCTGCGTCGGGGCCTGGGTCGGGGACGGCGTCGGCGACGGGGCCGGCGACGGCGATGGGGTCGGCTGAGCCGTCGGAGCCGGGGTCGGTGACGGCGCCGGCGACGGGGTTGGGCCAGCCTTGCCACCCTGCAGCGCGAGCACCTGCTCGGTCAGGTAGAGGTTGCTGGTCGTCTTGTCCCCATCCTTCTTGATGAGGGCCGTGCCGGCAAAGCCGGAGTTGTTCTCCGGCCGGAGGGCGACGACCAACTGATCGTCCTGGACCGGTCCACCAAGCTCGCCGCAGGCGATGTAGGTGTCGAACTGATCCGCGCTCTGATGGACGATCAGGACGTGCGGATTGTCCTTGTTGACGAGATCATCGAAGTTCGCGTCGATGCTCGTCTCGGTGGTCGTCAAAACCGGCGGTCCGGTCAAGACACCTTGGTACTGCGACTGATCGATCGGCTTCCCACTATCGTCGGTGAACGGCTTGACGTCGCCCGCCTTGTAGGCCGGCTCCTTGTTCGGCTGCTGGCACGTTCCCTCGTGGATAGCCGCCGGATACGTGGCGAATGCCGACGTGGCCGGGGCTTGCGCCTGAGCGGGGGTCGGGGTCTGCGTCGCGTCCTGAGCCGCGACAGTCGCCGTACCGCCCAGGACAAAGCCCAACGCCACCGTCAAGACGGCGCGCGCGAGCTGTCGATGACGAACAACTCTCATGGGGTCCCTCCTGTGTCGCCAGATGTGCGCACTTGCGCTTCCGATGACAGCCTAGCACAGAGCGAACATACCGACGACTGTCGATGGTTCACGGACGCGGCAACGGATTCGGTTTACCCGCGGTGACCGGGGAGAGTGCCGACAAACGGACGGGAGTATGTGGACCTCCGCCACGGCCCGCGCCGCATCGGCGCGGAACGCTTTGTGCGTGCGCGAGGGATGCCGTAAGAACGGCGACCTTGTCACGAGGAGCGTGCCATGTCCGACGACCTCGGCTCGACCGACCCTGCCCGCCGCCTCGCCGACCTCGCCTACGACCTGCTCAACGTCGCCGTTGCCATCCGTGGTCGGGCGCAGCAGACCCGGCGTCGCGTCCGCCGCGTGGACGCGCTTAGCCGTGACCACATCGGGTCCGACCTGGAGCAGATCGAGTTCCACGTCGAGCGGTTGGTCGCCCTGATCGCCCCCCTCCACGACGGCATCAACCCTGAGAGCTTGCCCGCCCGCGGCACGCCCCCCAACGAGGCGGTCCGGGAGCGCGCGCCAGCGCCCGACGCACGGCCGCCAACAGGTCGTCGAGGTCGAAGGGCTTGAGGACCACCTCGACGCCCCGCGTCGTCAACTGGTCCGCGAGACAGCGCACGTCGCCCGTCGCGGCGGTGCAGAGCAGGATCGGGACGGCCGCCGTTGCAGGGTCTGTCCCCAGCCGTCGGATTACGTCCCACCCGGATTCCGCGGCCCTGAGGCGGTGGTCGAGGACGATGAGGTCCGGGTGCAGTCGCGCCACCTCGGCGGTGGGGGGCGGCGCCGACGCCGCCGTCACGGCGTAGCCCTCCTCCTCGAGCATCTCGCGCAGCAGGTCGAGGACGGCCGGATCGTCGTCGACCACGAGGATGCCTATGGGCTCCGTACGCGTCATTCTCGCCCTCCGTGCCCGTCCGATTCGCGCCGGGCGCAGTCTATCCGGTCGCTACGTGGCGGTCATCAGGGGCGCACGAGCCGATGCTACGCTGGCACGTTTGATACGAGCTCTGAAGGGGACGCCGACCCCCGCCGGCGGCCCTTCCCGAGTTCAACGCTGCGCGCGGCGCAGCGTTGCTACGGTCTCGCCGGGTCCGAGGTTGACCCAGCCTCCCGCAGAGCGGCGGTAGCGCGTCGTACGGGGCACTCTGGGCCGTATCGTCTCCTTCCACCCCGCCGTCGTCGCTACCCTCGATCTCACCCGTGCCGCCGGAGACCCCGCACGCGACGCGGACCGGCTCCATCTCGAGACCCGTCCCGATCCACTCGACGCCGCATCCGCGGCAGCAATCACGGGGCGTGAGGGCGACGGCGGACGGCGCTGGCGGCTCCGGTTCCGGCTGGGGGCCGCGCGGGGTGAGCCGACCAAGGTGGCGGGCTAGCTTTGCCCAGTGCTTGCCATAGCCACCGTACTCGTGGCACGGCACTCGCACGCCGCGAGGCTGACCACGTAGGCGCCGTCCGGATTGGTGCCGCTCGTGGCAATCGAGGCACCGGGGCCAGGGAACCGGCCCCAGCTGAGGCCGAAGCCTGGACGCGCGGCTAAATCGGTGACACCGGTGCCGTGATTCGGGGCGGCGTGGTCCCACGTCCGGCCGGTGGCGGCGGTGATGGGCACGCGGCTGGTGAGGATCAGGACATCGTCGCCGGCGATGTGGCCACCGATGCCGACCTTCGTCCTGGTCGTCATGGTGGGCGCTCCTTCGGTCGTGGTCGGACAGGTGGGGGCGGTCAGGGCGACCACCCCCCGGCGTAGATTAGGCGGCGCGGTTGAGATCGGCGGGGTCGCGACCGGCGGCCAAGTCGGCGAGCAGGGCAGGCCGGCGGGGTCCGGTCCAGCCCTTCGCCTTGACGATGCCCTTGAAGGTGGCGAGACCGTGCCGATCAATGGTGGCGCGGGCGCCGGCCTTGCCGATGGTGCGCATATGCTGGTGGCCGTAGAGAGCAACCGTCCGCGCCCCGCCGCCGGCGGCGATGGCCTGGCAGTGGGCGGCGCGGTCGAAGGGGCGACGGTGGAAGGGGACAACGTTGGGTGCCGCCGGCGTCGGTGGCACCGGGTCCCAATCGTACGGGGCATCGTGCGCCCGCGTCAGAGCCGCCGGAAGGTCCCAGTCGTTGTAGGGCTCGTCGCCGAGTTCGTCGGCCATCCGCTCGATGTAGGCGCCGTAGGCCTCGGCCGCATCCATGCGAGCGAAGTACTCGACCTCGGCCTGTCGCTCCTCGGCGCTCAAATCCTCCGCGAACATCGGATCGTTGCTTGTCGTCGCCATGGTCGTTGCTCCCTTTATCTGCCTACCGAGTCCGGTCAGAGAGGCGTTCCCCAACGTTCTATGATGTGGTAATGATAAGTCATTGAGAGGTATATTGTCAATAGATAATCGTTGTGGTATCGTTTACTTGTCGCAAGGAGGGTAGCGATGGCAACAGTCGGAGGGCGATTGCGGTTCGTGCGGAACCGGAAGGTCTGGACCCAGCAAGACCTGGCGCGCGAGTCGGGCGTGCCGGTCGTCACCATCTCCCGCGTCGAGAACGGCCATCACGAGGGGCAGCCGCGCCCGAGCACGATCCGGCGCCTGGCGGGCGCGCTTGGCGTTGAACCGGAGTGGTTACAGCACGGCGACGACGAGGGGATCGGAGGAAAGGTCACGGCCTAGAGTTACCTAGGCCGTGACTGGGGAACGCCTCTCCCCGGTAGGCGGGGGGAGACGAGCGCATCGTAGCAGGAAGGAAACAGCCATGCGGGGATACATCGAGAAGCGTGGCAGCTCGTGGAGCGCGATCGTCGATCTGCCGCCCGACCCGGTCACGGGAAAGCGACGGCGCAAGCGGCTGACGGCCCCGACAAAGCGGGAGGTCGAGCGCCTGATCGCTTCCACCATTCAAGCGGCTCAAACGGGCTTCACGGACGCCGGCCGCGTCACGGTTCGGGAGTTCCTCGATCGATGGCTCGACGCGGCGGCACCGACGCTGCGACCGGCCACGCGGCGCCGCTACGCCGACCTGGTGCGCCTGCACATCCTGCCCACGGTGGGGAACGTCAAGGTGGCGAAGCTGGGTCCGGCTGACGTGCAGCGGCTGTACGCCGACCGCCTGGCGGCGGGCCTCTCGCCAACATCGGTTCGGCACGTCCACGGGGTCTTACATCGGGCGCTCGACCAGGCCGTGCGGTGGGGACTTCTCGCCCGCAATGTCACCGACACCGTCGACCCCCCGCGCCGATCGACGCCCGAAGCGAAGACCTGGGATGCGCGGCAGGTCGCCGCGTTCCTGGCCGTGGCCGGCGGCGACGACCTGAATGCGCTCTGGCGGCTGGCGCTCTTGGCAGGACTGCGGCGGGGCGAGCTCCTGGGGCTGGACTGGACCGACCTCGACCTCGATCGAGGGACGCTGGCCGTTCGTCGCACGCTCAGCCGGGGCGCCGACAGCCGCCTTATTGCGGGCGAGCCGAAGACCGCCAGTGGCCGGCGGCAGATCGCGTTGCCCACGTCGGCCGTGGACGCCCTGCGTCGGCACCGGCTGCGTCGGCTGGAACTGCGACTCGCGGCCGGCCCGGCCCACGACGACCAGGGGCGAGTCTTCACGACCGATACGGGCGGCCCGCTGCACCCGAACAGCTTGGCCCTGCGGTTCCGCCGATTGACGGAGGCCGCCGGACTGCCGGCGATCCGGCTCCATGACCTGCGACACACTTGTGCGACGCTGATGCTGGCCAACGGGGAGCATCCCAAGGTGGTGCAGGAGCGGCTGGGGCACGCCGACATCGCGATGACGATGAACCTCTACAGCCACGTTACGCCCGACATGCAGCGCCACGCCGCCGACCGGCTCGACGCTGCGATCGAGACCGCGAGCGACCCCACGACGCGCACGGCCTGATGCCCGGTCGGCACCAAAATGTCACCACGGCTCTGATTCATCCCCGAATAGTGGCGTCGATATAGGCTTTTTCATCCTTAGGGTTCCAGTCCCTTACCCGGCACCGATGATTCACGCAGTTTGGAACCGGTGGGAATACCAGCGTATCCGCCGGGAATATCGGGCCCCAGGATGCTGGCGTTTCGCCGTGAGTTCGGGCCGTCTTTGGAATCTCGTTGAACCATGTATGACCACGGGGGCGGCCCGCCAGACACAACACCGCGGGACGGAGGGAAGCATTCACTACGTGGGTTGTCTCACGCGGCACTCCATGCTGATGTGACAGAGGGAGGCCGCGCGCACGACTGAATCCGGCTGAACACATGGCCACACCATCGTTAGCGATGGCGCTTGCCCCCTGGCTCCGTGCAGAGGGCACCGGCCCGGTGCGCGCCACTGGGGATCCCCGCCGCGCAGTGTTGACGAGAGACCCATTCATCACCCGGATTTCAGATGACGCCGCGAAACAGGACGGACTGCACCGGGTCGGGGAAACGCTCCATCGCGATAAAACGAACGGCCATGCGATTTTGCCTGGAACCGCCTTGTGCCGGTCGAGCGGCAGGGGAGCGGGGGGCTGACGGTGAACGACGCGGAAGCGGGAAGCGACACTCAATGGGTGCCAAGGCGTCGGTAGCGAAACCATGCCATGCCAAGCTGACGATCGAGCTCGGGCAAGGCGGCGACAGATCATGGCTGGCGAGCGCCGCCGACCGCTGGATCGCGCGTATCGCGCCTATTTGGTGAGGAGCTGGTTGAACCAGACGATCGCCGCTTTGCCCTCCTTCCGCGCGAGCTTGTCGATGCTCCGGCTGTGGCGCAGGCCGTTCCGCAAGTCGGCGAGTTGACCGAACTTGATCCCGAGGCTCTCCTTGACCGTGAATCGTGACTCGAAACGTGGCCAGGTCGTCGACGACCGCGTACTCCTGACCACATTCCCGGCAAAAGGCGAGGGGGTAGAGCCGCCGGTCGCGGCTGCCCGGCACGAAGCGCTGCCCCTCCATTGCCAGGTGGCGATCGGGAGCCGTCGCGAGCGAGCTGTAAACGGTATCGCCACGGCTGACGAACTGGTGAAGGCGAAAGGCGAAGAGGGAACGCCCCGTCTCGGGATGATCGGTTGCGTAGCCGGCGAGGAGGATGGCTTGCAGATGTGCCCGGCAGGTTGCGAGATCGACCCCGGTCTCTTCGGCGAGCCGCCCTGCCGCGGAGTCCAACGTGGACGGGGGCTTCCGCTCGAGCCTGCCTTGCTCGTCTCGCTGGATCCCAAAGCTGGTCTCGGTCCACGCCGCCAGGGGATGGCAGGCGAGCGTTGCGTAAGCCGCCGTGCGGTCGCCTGGAAGCGGAAAGGGTGGACCAGCGAGGGCGAGCCGCAGTTCATCGGTCGACGGAGCGTCCCGAATCACGCCCAGACGAAGGGTCTCACCGATGACGTGTTCGGCACGGACATTGGTTCCGAAGAGCCGGGTGGCAATCTCCGCCACCTCTTGGTGTCGCTCCTCACGTGTGCCGGAGCCAGCGACCGTCGCGCTTGTGCCGACACAGCGCATCGTCGGCGCTCCGAGGCGTTCGCGGACCCGGCGGACGAGCATCGCCACATCGGCGCCCTGGCGGCCGCGGTACGTATGCAGTTTGTCAAGGACAAGGAACTCCAAGCCCTCGGCGGCTTTGATAATCTGCCGGTCATTGGGGTCGAATCGGGTCATCAAGAGCTCGAGCATCACATAGTTCGTGAGGAGCACATCCGGGGGATTTGCCGCTATCCGTTCGCGTGTTTCCCGACTCTCCTGACCGGTGTAGCGCTCAAAGGTGACCGGTCGCCGCCCCTCACCAAACCCGGCAATAAGGAACTTCCGAAGCTCCTCCATCTGCGAGTTGCAAAGCGCGTTCATCGGGTAGACGACGATCGCCTTGACGCCTCGCCCGGAGCCGTGCCGCAGGACGTGATCGACGATCGGCACGAAGTAGGCGAGGCTTTTCCCGGATCCTGTGCCGGTCGTCAGGACGTAGGATGCGCCGGTGCTTGCCGCTTCGATCGCTTCTTGTTGATGGCGATGAAGACGAAGCGGCTGCTCCTCCGACGGCTCTCTGTCCTTGCCGCGGCGAAAGATGCGAGCGCACTCCGGATGAAGCACCTCCTGAGCCGCGAGTTCTTCGACGGTAGTGCCGGGAGCGAAGCTGGGGTTGAGCTGAACCAACGGATCCGGCCAGAGCCTGCCTTCGTCTAGTTGCTCCTCCACCCACCGCTTGATACCGGGATCGGCAATGCGAAGAAAACTTTGGATGTAGGCCTTGTAGTCATCAATTACGCGGTCGCGGAGTTGAAACACATCCATGCGGGCCTCACGATGCTGAGCAAGGACATGACGCGACGGTTGACGCGATGCCGGACTCCGACACCTGTCGGATGTGTCCGCGTTAACGCGAAATCAGTCTATGTTTATCGACGCTCGTGATCAATAGGACGCTGGATTCGCTGGCGCTGACCGACCACCAGCCACCTCACTGGCGTCAACAACTTACGCAGCGCCTGTGCCTGGCTGCGTTGGCTCCTGGCAATCGCGCCCCGGTGAAAGGTCGCGCCGCTGCCAAGGCGTTGGGGCCTATCAACCTGCCACGAGGATGAGAACGCCCCGCCAGACGAGCGGGGTGCTGTAGACAGGATTCCGGGACCGTCGGTTAAAGTAGACGCGCTTTGTATACCGGGTGCAGCATACGGCAGCGTACGGGGTTGCCGGCGGGTTCGCGGGCAACGCGAAAGGTGGAGGGATGAGCAACCGCCTGACTCCGACATGGTATGACGACGCAAAGCTGGGGATCTTCGTTCACTGGGGGCTGTACTCGGTCCCGGGTTGGGCGACGAGGCCCGGAACGCTGGATGAGGTGCCCGATCGCCTCGGCTGGCGCGCCTGGTTCCGCGACAACGCGTACGCTGAGTGGTACGCCAACAGTCTGAAGATTCCCGGCAGTCCGACCGCCGCTCACCACCGCGCGGTCTACGGCGACGCGGACTACGAAGCGTTCGTCCCCGCGTTCAACGAGGCGATCCGCGGCTGGGACCCCGCCGAATGGGCGGAGCTGTTTCGGCGGGCCGGCGCCGGCTACGTGGTCCTGACGACCAAGCACCACGACGGCTTCCGGCTCTGGCCAAGCCGGGTGCCGCACCCGACGTTGGGCGACTACCAGACTGGTCGCGATCTGGTCGGAGAGCTGGCCGACGCGGTCCGCGGCGCCGGATTGCGATTTGGCACCTACTACTCCGGCGGGCTCGACTGGAGCGTCAACCCGCGGCCGATCGAGGACCTGCCTGACCTAGGAGCGACCGTCATCCAAGATCCGGCCTACGTTGCCTACGCCGACGCTCACTGGCGGGAGTTGATGGATCGCTACGGGACGACGATCCTGTGGAACGATATCGCTTATCCGCGCCACTCCGATTTGGAAGCGATCGTCGAGACGTTCTACCGGCAAACGCCGGATGGGCTGGTCAACGACCGCTTCAAGGATTTTGCCGCGGACGGCACCTCCACCTACCTGGTCCCGCCAGATATCCTGACTCCGGAGTACACGAGCTTCGCGGAAACCCGGATCGAGAAGTGGGAGGCGAATCGCGGGATCGGCTACTCCTTTGGCTACAACCAGGCTGAGGACGAGGCGAACTTCATCCAGATCGACGCGCTAATCCATTTCTTCGTCGACGTGGTGAGCAAGAACGGCAACATGCTCCTCAACGTTGGGCCGCGGGCGGACGGGAGCATTCAGGAGGGGCAGATCCTCCGGCTACGAGCGCTCGGCAAGTGGCTAGGGGTCAACGGCGAGGCGATCTTTGGGACGCGCCCGTGGCAGGCGGCGGAAGGTACTACCGACGCCGGCATCCCGATCCGGTTCACCAACAAGGGCGAGGCGCTCTACGCGATCCTGCTCGGTCAACCGAAGCCAGGGCCGCTCGCTCTCCAGGGGCTGCGGGCGGGGCCGGAGACGACGGTTGTCCTGCTTGGGGTGGAGGCGCCGCTGGCGGTCGAGCAGGTGGGCGATGCGATCCGGATCACGGTGCCAGACAGACTGCCAGTGGCGCCGGCCTATGCGCTTCGGATTGCGCCGGAGCCGGAGCGGGTGGTGTAGGCGGGTAAGAACGAGCTCTCGCGGCGGCACGGGGTATCGGGATCGAGACGGTCCCGGCACGCAGGGCGTCGAGGTGCCCGCCGACGCGCTCCGAAGGATTATATTCATGAGGTGTGGGAGAGCGACCGACTGCGTCTGAGCCGCATGTCACCGAGTCCCCGATGGCCCCGCTGAGGGAGGAGACGGCGTTGACACGGCACGGAGGCGTGCCTAGAATGACCGAATTCTGTATACACGATCCAAAATTCCGTGGCTGATCCACTCTTCCGGCGTTCCCAGGAGCAAGGCGCATGGTCACCGCCCCGGTCGATGCCCCGGTCACGCTTGAGGACATCGCTGAGGATGTCTTCGAGTATCTATGGGGCGACGAGCGCGGATCGATCCCGACCGCCGGCGACCACGCGTTCGAGCGGATCTGGAGCCAGGTGATCAGCGGGAGCCGTCAGCCGGGGGAGCGCCTCTCCGACGTCGAGATCGCCGGTCAACTGGGTGTGAGCCGGACGCCAGTGCGCCAGGCCCTGCACCGGCTGGCCCAGAGTGAGCTGGTCCGCTTCGATCCGCGGCGGGGCTTTTGGGTGCGAGAGTTCACGGTCAAGGACGTCCACGAGATTTACGATATTCGGGCCGCGCTCGAGGCGCTCGCCGTCAGTCAGGCCGGGCCACACCTGCGATTCTCCGATCTCGAGGCGCAGCTCGCTCAGCTCAGACGGGTCCGGGAGCGCGTGGTCGAGACGCCGATCGTGCCGTTCTTGCAGCACGACTTCGAGTGCCACAACTTGCTGATCCGCGCTTCAGGCAATGGACGCTTGATTCGGATGCTGGCGGCGCTGCGCAGCCAGGTCAGCTTCTTCCAGATCCGGGACGCGAGCTATCCCGACCGGATCGAGATGTCGCTCGAGGGACACGAGAAGGTTCTCAATGCCCTCCTCGCCCACCGTAGTGACGAGGCGGCGAGTTTGGTTGCGGCTCACATCGCGATGGCAAAGGCCAACGTCGTCGCCGACATGTTCGAGGTGCAGGACGTCGGATCGTGGCGCGCCGATCACGGGATTCTCGGCTGATGGCCGCGGAATCCGTGGAGGATAGTGGCGGGCGGCGCCCCGCGGCCGGCCAGCGGGGTCAACATCGTTCACGCGTGCCGGTTGATGAGGGTTCGCCGCCGATGGTGACTGCGGTCCTGGACCGGGCACGCCTGGTTGATCGGTCGTTAGTGTGGGGATCGGTGAAGAAAGGGGGTTGGCGCAGAGAAGGAGCGTGTGATGGAGCGTAGGACGCTTATGAGGCGCTCGCCCGGATGGGCGCCCCCGCGAGGTGTCGACGATGACAGACTCGAACGACGCGAGGTTCGCACGAACGGTCGGGCGGCAACGCATGAGCCGCCGCGAGATCATTGCCGCCGGGACGCGACTTGGACTGACGTCCGCGGCTCTCGGCGCGGTCCTCCGCTTGAATGACCCCTCGGTGGAGGCGGCCAGTGGCGGGCGCCTAGCAGCGCGAGCGATCCGCTCCCAAAAGCCGCTGTGGGACAAGTCCTTAGGCGCGGAGGGACCGTGGCCTGAGGTTGCCGTGACCGAACCGGCCGACCCGGTGACGCTGAGCGTGTCGCACGCTTGGGACGCGACCTTCATGGAGCGCCAGAACCAGTTCGACGCGCTCTTCATGGAGCGCCACCCCAAGATCACGATCAAGGCCGAGAACACGGCGTGGGCCGACCTCCTCCAGAAATACACGACGCAGGCCGCCGGCCACTCGCTGGCGGATGTCACGTACGTTCATTTCAGCTGGGCGCAGCAACTGATCCAAGCGGAGCTGCTGCCGCCGCTTGACGACTACATCGCCAAGCAGAAGGATTTCAAGCTCGACGACTTCTCGCCGCCGTCGCTGATCTCGTACCGGCATGACGACAAGCTCTATGTCGTCCCCTACGACGAGGGGCCGGGCAACCTGTACTACAACAAGGATCTGTTCGATCAGGCTGGGGTGCCGTACCCCGACGACAAATGGACGCTGGACCGGTTGAAGGAAGTCGCGCTCAAGATGACGAGCGGCGAGGGGGCGGAGAAGATCTACGGGATCGGTGACCTGCCCAGCCCCGGCAACGCGGTGATGGCGCCGGGATATCTCTTCCCGTTTGGGGCGGAGTACGTCAACGAACCGAATGAGAGCGAGTGCCGGATCGACCAGCCGGAGGCGCTGGCGGCGATGACCTGGTGGCAGGAGCTGCGCGACGCGGGCGCGGCGCCGAGTCCGGACGATCTGGCGACTCTCTCCTGGCCGGCGTTCCAGTTCGGGCGGATCGCGATGTTCTACGAGGGGTCGTGGGCGACGCCACCGATCCAGGCCGGCGCGAAGTTCAAGTGGGACGTCGCCAAGTGGCCGGCGGGTCCAAAGCGGCATACGACCTTCAGTGCCGGCAGCGGTTACGCGATCACCCGTGACGCGGCCAACAGCGACGCCGCCTGGATCTATCTCAACGATTACCTCTCGACCGCGGGTCAGAGCTACATGTGGGCGCTGACCGGGCGCGGCAGCCCGGCCCGGCTCTCGGCCTGGCCGGCCTACCTGGAGTCGCAGTACGCGCCAGCGGGTGCGCAAAACATTCGTGATGCGCTGACGACGACTGCCTCCCACGACATCCTCGACAAGCCGACGGCGTCGCAGGTGACACTGACGGCGCAGCCGATCTGGGACGAGGTGATCGCGGGGAGTCTTTCGGTCGAGGACGGGCTGAGCGAGGTGTGCGCGGCGATTGGGCCGCTGCTGGCGAAGAACGCTTCGTAACGCGGCCGCCCGATGTTGGGCGCGCGGCCGTCCACGGGCGGCCGCGCGCCAACCATCACCTCCGTCCTTGCCCTGAAGGAGGCGAACGATGGTTTTGCCCCAGGCGCTGGCGCGGCCCCTGGCCCGGCCGCGGGAGAAGGTCAAGCTCGGCCGGCAGGCGCGGCGAGAGGAGCTCGCGTTCTACTGCTTCATCCTGCCGTGGATCGCCGGGTTCATTCTCTTCGACGCCGGCCCGATCGTCGCCTCGTTCGTCATCAGCCTGACCGACTGGACGATGCTGCGTGATCCGCATTGGATCGGCCTGACCAACTACGACCGGATGGTGAACGACGCCACGTTCTTCAAGGCGATCCGGAACTCGATCTACTTCGGTGCCGGGAGCGTCTCGCTCGGCATCGTGACCGCGTTCCTGCTGGCATTGCTGCTGAACCAGCCGGTACGGGGCATCAGCCTGTTTCGGACCATCTTTTACCTCCCGGCGCTGGTCAGCGGGATCGCGATCGCGATTCTTTGGACCAATCTCCTCCACCCAGACTACGGGTTGATCAATGCGCTGCTGGCTAAGATCGGCATCGACGGGCCGGGATGGTTGAAGTCGGCGGATTGGGCGATGCCAGGAATGATCATGATGAGCGTCTGGAGCGTTGGCGGCTCGGTCATCATCTTCCTGGCCGGCCTGCAGGGGGTACCGGCGCACCTCTACGAGGCGGCGGCTCTTGATGGCGCGGGACCGTGGAGCAAGTTCCGGAACGTCACCGTGCCGATGATGTCGCCGGTCATTTTCTACAACATCATCGTCGGGTTCATTGTCTCGCTGCAGAGCTTCGTGCTGTTCTTGATCATGACCGACGGTCGCCCAGCGAACGCGACGCTGGTCCTGGGTCTGTACATTTTCCGCTACGCCTTCAAGTTTCTCGACCTGGGCTATGCCTCGGCGATGGCCTGGGTGCTGTTGGTCGTGATCATGATTATCACGTTGGTTCAGTTCATGATGGCCAAGTACTGGGTCCACTACGAAGGCGACCTTGGCCGATGACGGGAGGAGCGGAGCGATGAGCATCTCCCTGCCGCAGCGATCGCCGGCGTTTCCGGCTGCCGGGCGGGCTGCCTTTCTCGGTGTCCGCCGCCTGCACCGACTGCACCGGGTGCTGGTCTACGCCCTGCTGTTGGGGCTGGCGATCCTCTTCGTCTTGCCGTTCCTCTGGATGCTTTCGACCTCGCTCAAGCCGCAGGACGAGGTCTTCGCCTACCCGCCGAAGTTTATTCCGACCAGCTTCCAGTGGAGGAACTACCGTGACGGCTGGACGATCCTGCCCTTCTCCACGTTCCTGCGGAACTCGCTGATCGTGACGACGGCCAACGTGGTCGGCAATGTCCTCTCGTGCTCGCTGGTGGCCTATGGCTTCGCGCGGCTGCGGGCCAGGGGGAAGAGCGTGCTGTTCGTCTTACTGCTGGCGACGGTGATGATCCCGCGGGAAGTGACTATCGTGCCGCGCTTCATCCTCTTCAGCAAAGCAGGACTCGTTGACACGTTCTGGCCGCTGATCGTACCGGCCTGGTTCGGCTACCCGTTCTTCATCTTCCTGCTGCGCCAGTTCTTTATGACCATTCCCCGCGATCTGGACGACGCGGCGCGGATCGACGGCGCGTCGCACCTGCGTATCCTGGTCGACATTATCCTGCCGCTCTCGAAACCGGCGCTGGCGACGGTCGCGATCTTCGCCTTCATTGGCAACTGGACCAATGTCCTCGATCCGCTGATCTACATTCGTTCGACCGATCTCTACACGCTCGCTTTGGGACTCAATTTGTTCCGCAGCCCGGCGTTTACGCAGTTCAACTGGATGATGGCCGTCTCGATCCTGACGCTGCTGCCGGTGATGGTCGTCTTCTTCGTCGCCCAGCGGACCTTCGTCCGTGGGGTGACGCTGACGGGGATGGGCGGCCGGTAGCGGGCCGTTCGTCGTCATGGGTCGGGGATCGGGTGGCGGGGCGCGCCAAGTGCGTGGGAAGGAGGGCTGTTTGGATGCGGTCAGAGCTCGCGTTTCCCCAGCGGTGGGTGCACCTCGATTTCCACACTCCCGGCGAAATTAAGGAGATCGGCAAGAAGTTCGATCAAGGGCGCTTCGCGGCAACGGTCAAGGCCGCCCAGATCGACTCGATGACGGTCTTCGCCCGCTGCCATCACGGGTATAGCTACCACCCGACACAGGTTGGCACGATGCACCCCGGTCTTGACTTCGATCTCCTTGGGGCGCAGATCGAGGCGCTCCATGGCGCTGGTGTCCGCGCCCCGATCTACACCACCGTTGGCTGGGACGAACTGGCCGCCAGCGAGCACCCGGAGTGGCTTCAACTTGACGGTCAGGGCGGCGTCTGCCGGGTCCGGCCCGAAGATCTCTCGAGCTGGCGCTTTCTCGATTTCGCCAGCCCCTACCTCGACTACGTCTACGCACTGACGGAGGAAGTGCTCGAACGGTACGCTCCGGTTGACGGCATCTTCTTCGACATCTGTATGCAGGCGCGCAATGGCAACGGCTCAGTCTGGCGCCAACAGCGGCTGCGCGACGACGGAATCGACGCTACCGACGCTCAGGCGGTGCGAAGCTGGGAGCAGGAGATCGAGCGGGAGTTTCTCCGCAACGCCTCGCGCTTGGTCCGCGCCCGGAATCCCGAGGCGACGGTCTTCTTCAACAGCCGCTTGCGGCCGGACCAGGATCCCGGTGCCGGATCCCGCCCAGAGTTGGCGTCCTACTCCCACGTCGAGATCGAGTCGCTGGCGACCGGAGGCTGGGGGTATAACCACTTCCCGCTCTTCGCCGGATACTTCCAGACGCTCGCTCGACCGATATTGGGCCAAACGGGCATCTTCCACACCGCCTGGGGCGACTTCGGCAGCCTGAAGCCGGCGGCGGCGCTGGATTACGAATGCGCGCGGGCGCTGGCGTTTGGCGCGGCGTGCGGCATCGGCGACCACCTCCACCCCAGTGGCGCGCTCGATCAGGCGACCTACGAGCGCATCGGCGGGGTGTACGGCCGGATCGTGGATCTCGAACCGTGGTGCGCCGGCGCCGAGGCGGTGCCGGAGGTCGGTGTCTTGCTCGCCGAGACTGGGCCGCGTGGCGCCGCAACTGGCCGGGAGGAAGACGAGGGCGCGCTGCGGATGCTGCTCGAGCTGCACCGGCCTTTCCAATTCCTCGATCGGGCCGCCGATCTATCACCGTACAAGGTCTTGATCGCGCCCGACACGGTGCCGTTCGACGGCGAGTACGCCGCCAAGGTTGGGGAGTACCTCGACAACGGTGGCGCCTTGTTGCTGACGCACCGGTCGGGGTTGACGGGCGAGGGCAACCGCTTCGCGCCGGAGCTTGGCGAGCACCTGGGGATCGCCTGCATAGGCGACGCGCCAGAGACGCCGGACTTCCTGGTCGCGGGCGAGCAGCTCGGCGCGCCGTTCAGCGACTATCACCAGGTCCTCTACGAGCGGGGGAGCGCAGTTAGGTTGGAGGGCGCCGAGGCGCTGGCCTGGATGGGAGTGCCGTATTTCACACGGAGTCCGGAACGGTTCTTTGGTCACCGGCAGGCCGCCTTCGAGCGGGTGACCGAGCATCCGGCGGTGACGCAACGGGGCCGAGTGATCTATTGTCACAGCCCGCTCTTCGGCGCCTACCGGCGGCACGCGGTGCCGACCTACCGGGACCTCATCGGCGCTCTGCTTGAGCGTCTGGTCCCGGAGCCGGTCGTCTCGGCGCCCGGTCTGCCGACCACCGCCGAGATCGGTCTCCTGCGCCAACCGGAACAGGGCGGTCGGATGGTGCTCCATCTGATCCACGCGGTGCCGCAGCGACGCGGCACGATTATCGACATCGTCGAGGATGTGTTGCCGCTGCATGACGTGCGTGCCGGCGTCCGACTCGACCAGCTGGCGACGCGCGTGACGCTGGCGCCGGGCGGCGAGGAACTGCCGCACGAGACGAGTGACGGTATCACCTGGGTCACCGTGCCGCGCGTCGACGGTCATCAGGTGGTGATCTTCGCCTGATCGACTCTGTGACGGTTGACGCGTGGGCCGCGCGACGCGGCGGTGGCCGCGCCGTGGGGCGGGGAGACCGAACGGCGCTGCCGGGCATTCCAGCTGACCGCCGTCGTGGCCGTCAACGCCGGACTCGCGGAGGCGTGCGCCCTTTAGCGTGTCAGACGAGCATCGTGACGTGGTGAGGTGCCGCGGGATGGTTGGCTTGCGAGCTCATTCCGCTGCCTCTCGGCGGGGTACGGAGACGCCGTCACGCGGTGCATCGAAATCGGCTCTTGACAGGACGGAGAACTATCGTAGGATTGTTGACAATCAACAGTATGCGAAGGAGTGGGTAGGATCGGATCACGGGGCGGGCAGGTCTCGGCCTCGTCGATTCACAGTACGTTGGCTCGCGGTCTTTCTCCCCGTCGCCGGGAGCGCTGGAGTTTGGGAGCATGTCGAGGCCGGACCTGGAGACGGTGCTGGCGTTGCCGGAGAGCCGGGGGCTGGCGGTCGACATCGCGGCGCGGCTACGAGCGGCGATTCTCGGCGGTCACTTCGGGCCCGGTCAGCAGTTGCGCGAGGAACCGCTGGCGCGGTCGATGGGGGTGAGTCGCGGTCCGATCCGGGAGGCGTTGATCCGCCTGGAGCGTGAAGGGCTGGTGGTCATACGGCGCAACCGGGGGGCATTCGTCGCGCAATTGTCGCGGGAGGATTTGGACGAGGTCTACACACTTCGGGTGGTGCTCGAGCGGTTGGCGGTGCAACGAGCGATCCAGCACGCCGACGCGACGATCCTGACCGCGATGGAGCAGGTGATCGCGACGATGGCCGCCCTTGACCAGCGGGGTATCACGGAGCAAGAAGCGGCCGAGCTCGATATTCGCTTTCACGATCTCATCTACGAGACGAGCCGCCATCGCCGGCTGTATGAGAGCTGGGCCAGTTTGCGGCCGCAGATCCATATCGTGCTGCTGAGTCGCAACGTCGCGCACGAGGACTTCCGGGACTACCTGGTGACATCCCACCAGGCGATCTTCGAGGCGTTGCGGTCGCGGGACGAGCCGCTCGCCTTGGCGCTCCTCGACGACCATTTGAGTGGCTCGTACGAGCGGGTCGTGATTGGCTTCGGGCAGCGGCAGGACCCGGGTGGAGCGAACGGTGTGATGGCGGACGGTTGCCGGGGAGGGGGCGCCAGTGGCGCGTGACGCGTTCGACCTCAGTGGCCGCATCGCCGTCGTCACGGGGGCGGCGCAGGGAATCGGGCGGGCGATCGCGGTTGGACTGGCGCGCCAGGGAGCCGATGTCGCGGCGTGCGATCTGGGCGACGCGGAGTTGGCGGCGACGATAGCGGAGGTGACCGCGCTGGGCCGTCGTGGGTTTGGGCTGCGCTGCGACGTGGGGAAGGCGAGCGAGATTCAGCGATTCTTCGAGGAGATCGACCGGGAGCTGGGTCGGGTGGACATTTTGATCAACAACGTTGGCCACACCGCGCGGGCGAAGCCGGAGGAGCTGTCGCGCCAGGATTGGGATTGGGTGTTAGAGACGGGGGTGACGGCCGCGTTCCTGTGCGCGCAGGAGGCGGGGCGGCGGATGATCGCCGGCGGGGAGGGCGGGAGCGTGATCAACCTCAGCTCGATCGCCGGTGCGACCGCCCTCGGCCGGGGCAACTTGGTTCACAGCGTGAATAAGGGGGCGATCCACCAACTGACCCGCGAGCTGGCCGTGGAGTGGGCGAAGCACCGAATTCGTGTCAACGCGATCCTGCCGTGCCAGGTTTTGACCGAGGGGTTTCAGGAGTGGCTCGACTCACCTGGCTTCGATCCGGCGTTGATGGATCGCTTTCTGGTCGGGATTCCCATGAAGCGTCTGGCCAAGCCGGAGGACATGGTTGGTCCGGCGGTTTTTCTGGCTTCCGAGGCGGCGGCGATGGTGACCGGGACGCTGCTGCCGGTGGACGGAGGGAACCTGGCGCTCAATGCTGGTGGTAGTCACACCTGGTAGCGACGGAGAGCGGATGATTGCCGGTCGCGGTGAGCGGCAGCCGGCGGTGACGTGAGAAAGGAGGGGCCAGACGCGCATTGGATTGGCCCGTTCGCCCTCATCGGCAGCGGGTCAGAAATTCTTGGCGTGATCAGCGACGATACGCGCGGAGGAGGCGACGGTGTCCAAGCAGGAAGTGAAGCGACCAATTCTCGAGGGCTCGACGTTCACCCGGCGCCAGGTGCTGAAGACGACTGGCGCCGTGGCGCTTGGCGGGGCGGCCGCGGCGTTGCCGAAGGCGAGCCCGGTCTTCGCCGCGCCAGCGGTGCTGCAGAATACGCCGATCACCCTGAAATACATGACCTGGTTCTGGTGGGAGCCGGGGCGACAGGATGCCTGGCGCTTCATGGTCGACAAGTTCCACAAGTCGCAGAGCGAGATCCGGATCGAGGAGGCGGGATGGCCATTCAACGACTACACGAATAACATCATCGTTCAACTCCAGGCGGGCGAGATCGAAGCCGATCTGGTGCAGACGACGCCTGACCTGGTGCTGCGGCTCCTCCAAGCCGAGCAGTTGGCGCCGTTGCAGGACGTGATCGACTCGTTGGGGATCAAGACGCTCAGCCCGGCACACAAGTACATCACGATCGATGGCAAGGTCTACGGGCTCGACGTGGTGACGGTGGTCTTCGGGCTGTTCTACAACCAGGCGACCTTTGAAAAGGAAAAGGTGACGGCGCTGCCGACGACGGTCGACGGCTGGCTCGACGTGAGCACACGGTTGACGCACCGCCCGAACCAGTTCGGGATGCACTCGTCGCACGTGATGGCGGAGCCGGAGAGCTTCTGGTTCCAACTGCAAGAGTGGGCGATGCCCTACGACGGCGTGTGGGCGAAGGGCAAGACGCCGATGGTGACGTCGGAGCCGATCGTGAGCGGCATCAAGCTGTTCAAGCAGTTCTACGACAACTGCTTCCCGCAGGGGAGCAACGACGCGACCGCGACCCGGCAGTGGGCCGACCAGCAGATCGCGCAGCAACTGATCGTGTCGGCGCTGGTGAACGTCTACAAGTCGACGGCGCCGAAACTCTACCCGAACATTCGCAGCTACTCGCTGCCGTGGCCGTCGAAGAAGTCGATTGCCCGCATCCATCCGATCACGGTCAACGCGCACGGCAAAAACGTCGATGCGTCGAAGGAATTCGTGAAGTTCCTCTACACCCCCGAAAACTACCGGGATCTGCTGACGCACTCGCTGGACGTGATCCCGTCCTACGACGTCGGGGGGCTCGACGCCTACTTCAAGGACATCCACTGGTTGGAGGGGTACAAGGACATGGCCTTCATCACGCCGCCGGAGGTGATGGGTGACTTTATCTTCAACAACCAGGAGTTCGGGCAGATCGTGATCAACCACGTGACTGAGGTGTTGAGCGGGAACCGCCCGGTCGAAGACGCGATGGGCGACGCCCAGAAGGAACTCGAAGCTCTGGCGGGACGGCTCGACAGTTAACCGGCCACCGCGCCCGGGGCTCTTCTCCCACGACTTACGACGGAGGGAGAGGAGCCGCGGGCGCGGGTCGACTCGCGGAGAGGGTCAGCGCGCCGGAGCTGACGGCCGGGGGAAGGACCGAGGGTGACGACTCGCGCCGAACCACTGGTGAGCACGCTGTCGTACGCGGCACGGCGGCGATCACGGCCGTCGTTCCTGCCGTATCTGCTGGCGCTGCCGCTGCTGGCGTACGAAGGGGTTTTTATCCTCTTTCCCATCTACCGGGGGTTACGATCGAGCTTCTACCGGCAAAAGATCGGCCGCCCGGAGCGGTGGGTCGGGTTGGAGAACTACCAGCGAATGCTGACCGACGGCGCGTTCTGGCAGGTGGTCCAGACGACGCTGGTCTACATGCTGGCGGTGATCGTGGTGGCGATCGGCTTTGGTCTGGGATCGGCGCTCGTCCTGAACCGGCATTTCCACGGGCGGACGCTGGCCCGGGGGATGATGACGATGCCGTGGGCCTTTCCCGACGTGCCGACGGTGCTGACCTTCCTTTGGATGCTGAATCCGAATTTCGGCGTGATGAACGTCTTTGCGCGGTGGTTGCCGGGTGTCGACGCGAACCCAAAGTGGCTGCTCGACTCCCGACTGGCCTTTGTCTCGGTGGTGCTGATCACGGCGTGGAAGGGCTTTCCGTTCTACAGCCTGGTGATCCTGGCGGCGCTACAGACGGTGCCTGCTGAGCTGACGGAAGCAGCCCGGGTCGATGGCGCGACCAAGACGCAGGCGTTCTTCGCGGTGACGCTGCCGGCGATCTCGCCGACGTTGTTGTTGCTGACGGTGCTGGCGTCGATCTACTCGTTCAAGCAGTTCACGTTGATCTGGCTGCTAACGGGGGGTGGGCCTTCGGGCGCGACGGAAACGATCGTGATCCGGATCTACAACACAGCGTTCCGCTTCTACGACTTCTCCTACGCAGGGGTGCTTGGAGTGGCTGGGTTTGTGATGGCGCTGACGGTCGCGCTGGCGTTTCTCGCCATCCAGCGCCGGCAAGAACGAGAGGTCGGGTAATGGCCCAGACAGTGGTGTCGGGCGGGACCGGCGTGATCCCCGCGGGCGTGCGGCGCGGGGTGGCGCTGCGGCGTTTTATCGCGAGCGGGGGGTACGCGCTGCTGGTGATCGCGATCTGCGCGATCACGTTTTTCCCCATCTACTGGATGGTGATTACGGCGCTGCGGACGTCGACGGAGAATCTGCACTTTCCGCCAAGGTTTTGGCCGACGGCGGTGGACGTTAGTCCGTTCCGGGCGCTGTTCGCGAATCAGCCGATCGGACACTGGATTCTCAATTCGACGCTGCTGGCGGCGATGACGACGGTGCTGTGCGTGATTCTGGCGGTGTTCGGCGCTTACACGCTCTCGGCCATGAGGTGGCGGGGACGCGGGGCGTTCGCGGTCTTTCTGCTGATGACGCAGATGCTGCCGGAGGCGCTGATCATCGTCCCGATCTTCCGCATCTACAAAGACTTGCACCTCCGCGAGAGTTTGCCGGGGTTGTCGCTAATCGACGCGGCATTCGTCCTGCCGATCGGGGTCTGGGTGCTGAAGAATATGTTCGACACGGTGCCTCGGGAGGTGCGCGAGGCGGCGCTGGTCGATGGGGCGGGGCCGTTCCGGGTTCTCTTCCAGATCGTGCTACCGCTGACGTTGCCGGGTCTGGTCGCGGTCGGGGTCGTCGCCTTCTTCTACGCCTGGAACGAGTTTCTCTTCGCGCAGACGATGATCACGGAGAAAAGCATCAAGCCGGCGTCGGTGGGGCTGGCGTCGATGATCACGATGCTGGACACGCCGATCGAGCGGTTGCTGGCGGCCGGGCTGATCTTCGCGATCCCGCCGGTCGTGTTCTACGCCGTCATGCAGCGCTACATCGTGGCTGGCATCACCGCCGGCGCGGTCAAGGGTTGACCGGGATGGATGGTTGGTCCTGGGGGGATGACGCGTCATGGGCATGACCGTGGTGATCGCGTACGAGAAGTTCGGTGCTTCCCTCGTCGAACGCGATGTGCTGACACCAATTGGCGCTCACGTCGTCAAGATCGGCGACCTGGGATCGAGCGAGGGACGAGCGGCCGTGCGGGAGGCGGACGCGCTGATGGTGACGACGCAGGCGGTACCGGCGGAGTTGCTGCGGGAGATGCGGCGTTGCCGGATCGTCAGCCGGGTGGGGACCGGGGTCGACGCGATCGACGTGGCGGCGGCGACCGCGAGCGGGATCTGGGTGACGTACGTGCCGGACTATGCGGTCGACGAGGTGTCGAGCCACGCGCTGGCACTCGTTCTGGCGCAGGCTCGCCAGCTGCCGCGGTTGATAGATTCGACGCGGCGAGGGATCTGGGACTATCGCCAGGCACCAGTTCCCCGGCGGCTCAAGGATCAGACACTGGGCGTTCTTGGCTTCGGGCGGATTGGGCGGGCGATGGCGGCGAAGGGGCGCGGGGTTGGTTTTGCGGTCATCGCGCATGATCCGTATGTGGATGCGGCCGAGATGACGGCGGTTGGGGTGCGGCCGGTCGATTGGAAGACGCTGTTGGGCGCCTCCGACTTCCTGTCGCTCCACGTGCCGCTGACGGAAGAGACGCGGCGAATGGTCGATGCACGGGCTTTGTCGCAGATGAAGCCGACCGCGTTTCTGGTCAACACGGCGCGGGGCGAGGTGGTTGACGTGGACGCCTTGCTGCGGGCGGTGCGGGCGGGGCAGATCGCGGGCGCCGGTCTCGACGTCCTGCCGGTTGAGCCGCCGGGGGCGGATCACCCGATCCTGCGGGAGGAACGGGTGATCGTCACGCCGCATTCGGCCTGGTCGTCGGTGGAGTCGGCGATCGACGTGGCAGTGCGCGGCGCGGAGGAAGTCGCGCGGGTGCTGTGTGGTGAGAGGCCGCGTTCGCCGGCGAACGAGGTAGATGGTGTGCGAGCGGGGATGGGGGTGAACCGATGACGGCCGAGGGCGAGAGGGGACGGCCCGCCGAAGGTACGGTCGGGGCGACGGCGACGCACGCGGCTGAGGAGCTCCGGCGCTTGAGCGCGGCAGTGCTGGAAGCGGTGGGGACGGAGCCGGGCTGTGCGCGGGTGGTCGGGGATTCGCTGGTGGACGCGAATCTCGCCGGCCACGACTCGCACGGGGTAATCCGGTTGCTTGGCTACGTGGAGTCGGTACGGGGTGGACATGTCGATCCGGCGGCCGAGCCGGTGCTGGTCGGGCGGGACCGGGCGACGGCGCGGGTGGATGGGCAATGGGGGTGGGGCCAACCGGCGATGCGTTTGGCGACGGAGGAGGCGATCGGTCTGGCGCGGCGGTTTGGGGTGGGGGTGGCGGTGGTCCACCGCTGCTACCACATCGGGCGGGTGGCTCCCTACGTGGAGGCGATCGCGCGGGCGGGGATGGTTGGGATCGCGCTGGCGAACGCGGGGCCGGCGGTGGCGCCGTACGGTGGACGAGAGCGGGTGATGGGAACGAACCCGATCGCGTGGGCGGTGCCGAGGGGGGAGGAGCGGGACCCTCTCTCGTTCGACGTGGCAACGGCGGCGATCGCGGAAGGGAAGCTGCGGGTGGCCAGGGCCAAGGGCGAACGGGTTGCGCCCGGTCTGATCGTCGATGCGGAGGGCAACCCCTCGCAGGAGCCGGACGATTTCTACGCCGGTGGAGCGTTGCTGCCGTTTGGGGGGCACAAGGGCTACGGATTTAGCTTGCTGGCGCAAATCTTGGGGCGGGGATTGGCGGGTTTGGACACGGCGCAACTGGCGACCCAACGTGGAGTCAACGGCCCGCTGGTGCTGGCGCTCGAGATCGCCCCGTTCACGCCGCCGGAGCGCTTCGTGGAGGCGGTCGAGGCGCAATGCGAGGAGATCTCGGCGTCGCCACCGGTGGAGGGGTTCGCATCGGTGTTGCTGCCAGGGGAACCGGAGCAGCGGGTCCGCGAACGGCGCCTGGTGGACGGCATCCCGGTGGCGGAGCGGACCTGGGCGGAACTGGTGGCGCTTGCCGGTGAGCTTGGGGTGACAGTGTGAGCGAGAAGGTGGGGGAGGCGAGCGCGGACGACGAACGAGCGCGGGCGCGAAGCGCGTTGGAGAGTGTGGGCGCGGACGTCGCGCTGCTCTCGTCGCTGGGCAACGTGACCTATGCCAGCGGGTGGGAGGTGCCGGTCCCTTTTGGGGCGCTGGCGGAACTCGCCTATGGGGCGCCGCTGCTGCTGCTCGGGGTGCGGGAAACGATCGCGATCCTGATCGTGCCGGATGCCTATGCCGCCGCGGCCAGCGCGGCAGCGAGCGTAGACGAGGTGGTCTCCTTCGAGACGTTCGACGGGTTCAGGGCGACCGACTCGCGCGGCGGCTTTCTGGGCGCGATTCAGGATGCTTGGCGGCGGGCGGGGGGGACCGGCGGAGCAGGGACGCTGGCGATCGAGGGACGGACGTTGCCGCAGGCGGTCGCCGCTCTGCTGGCGAGCGATCTGGCACGGTGGACGTTGGTTGACGCCGAGGGGCCACTCCAACAGGCGCGCTCGATCAAGACGGCACGGGAGATAGGTTTGCTGCGGCGGGCGGCCCGCGTGGGTGACGTGGCGCAGCGTGCTCTGGGGGAGTTGTCGCGGGAAGTGGGGCGGACGGAGTACGCGATGTGGGCGGAGATCAGCAGGCGGATCTATGAGGCGGCTGGCCGGGATATTCCGCTGAGCGGCGAACTGGTCAGCGGGCCGCGGACGACGGCCGTCGCGTACCCGAACGGGCCGCGCGAGCGGACCACCGAACCGGGGGACGCCGTGTTGATGGATCTCAGCGGCCGAATCGACGGCTACTGGTTCGACGTCACCAACACGTACGTCGTCGGTGGTGTCGAGCCGACCGCGGATCAGGTGCGCTACGCAAAGGCCTCACAGGCGGCCTGTGAGGCGGCGATGGCGGCGCTCTGGCCGGGAGCGCGGGCGGCGGACGCGGCGGCGGCTGCTGAGGCGGCGTTCGCGGGCTACGCTCTGCCGATGGCCCACTACGCTGGGCATCAGATTGGCGTGACGGTCAACGAGCTCCCGCGGCTCGTTTCCTACGACTCGACGCCGATCGAGGCGGGGATGGTCTTCTCGGTGGAGCCGGGCGCGTACCAGGGAGCGGGTGGGAGCTTCGGGGCCCGATCCGAAAAGATGGTGCTGGTGACGCCGGCTGGTCCTGAGATTTTGTCGAGCTTTGCCTGGGGGATATGAGTGAGCACCGATCTGCGAGAGTCGACCGAGGCGGAAGCGAGCAATCTGGAGCCAGGTACGCCGCTGGCGCTCTACCGGACGATGCTGCTGATCCGAAAGACGGAGGAGCAACTGGCGCGGGCGTATCAGAGTGGGAAGATTCCCGGCGCGTGTCATACGTACATCGGGCAGGAGGCGGTCGCCAGCGGCGTTTGCGCGCATCTGCGGCGGGACGACGTTGTCTTCAGCACACACCGCGGTCATGGCCACGCGCTGGCGAAGGGCGTCCCGCCACGGGAGGTGATGGCCGAGCTCTTTGGGCGTGTGACGGGTTGCTCGCGGGGGCGGGGCGGCAGCATGCACCTGTTCGCGCCGGAGGTCGGGTTGATGGGGACGACGGGTATCGTCGGTCCCAATATTCTCCAGGCGACTGGGGCCGGCTACAGCTTCCGGCTTCTCAGGTCTGACCGGGTCAGTGTTGCATTCTTTGGCGACGGCGCCGTCAATAATGGCGCCTTCCACGAGGGTGTCAATCTGGCCGCGATCTGGGATTTGCCGGTGGTCTACATCTGCGAGAACAACCTCTACGCGACGGAGGTGGCATTTGCCGACGCCACCCGCAACACGGACGTGGCGGATCGCGGGCGGACCTACGGGATTCCCGGCGTGGTCGTTGACGGCAATGACGCGCTGGCGGTGTACGAGGCGGCGGGGGAGGCGGTCGGTCGGGCGCGAGCGGGGCAGGGGCCGACGCTGCTCGAATGCCGGACGTACCGCACCCGACCCCACGCTGAGGGGATGCGCGATGGTGGGTATCGGACTCCGGACGAGATCGAGGGTTGGAAGAGCCGCGATCCGATCGTGGGGCTGAGGGCGTGGTTGGTGACGCATGACGTCGCGAGTGGCGAGGCGATCGACGCGATCGAGGCGGAGATCGCGGCGACGGTCGGCGATGCGCTGGACTTCGCGACGACGAGCCCGTACCCGGACCCGGCGACGGCGACCGATCATATCTTCAGCGCGGGATGAGCGACCGAACGGAAGGGCGAGCGACGCATGCGTGAACTGAGCTTTACCGCCGCCGCCCGCGAAGGGCTGGCCGAAGAGATGGCGCGCGACAAGACGATCTTTGTCGTCGGCGAGGGGATTGGTGAGCGCGGTGGCAACTTCAACACGACGAGTGGTCTCTACGAGCTCTATGGACCGGAGCGGTTACGGGACACGCCGATTGTCGAGCGAGGATTCGTGGGGATGTGTACGGGCGCGGCGATGACGGGGACGCGGCCCGTCGTCGACTTCATGTTCTTTGACTTTATCCTCGACGCGATGGGAGAGATGATCAACCAGACGGCCAAGATTCAGTACATGAGCAGCGGCCGGCTGACGATGCCGATCGTGCTGCGAGGCTGCATTGGGGTCGGTGGCGCATCGGCGACGCATCATTCGGGCAACTACTATCCGATCTTCGCCCACCTGCCGGGCTGGCGGGTGGCGCTGCCGACGACGCCGCGGGACGCGAAGGGTTTGCTGAAGACGGCGATCCGGGCGGACGACCCGGTGCTGTTTCTCGAGCACAAGTCGTTGCTGAACACGAAGGGGCCGGTGCCGGAGGCGGACGCGGAGGAGTTGATCCCGTTCGGTCAGGCGGCGGTGCGGCGCGAGGGGACGGACGTGAGCGTGGTGGCGCTGGCGGCGATGGTGCAGAGGACCTTGGAGGCGGCCGAGGCGCTGGCGGCCGAGGGGATCGCGGTCGAGGTGATCGACCCGCGGACGGTGGCGCCGCTCGACATCGGGACGATCCTGGAGTCGGTCAGGAAAACGGGACGGCTGCTGATCGTGGACGAGGATTTCGCCCCGGCGGGTATCGGCGCGGAAATCTCCGCCCAGGTAACCGAACAGGGTTTCGACGATTTGGACGCGCCGATTCGCCGGCTGAACGGGCTCCAGACCCCGGTGCCGTATAGCCCGCCGCTGGAGGCGGCGGTGGTGCCGAATCGGGACGCGATTGCCGGCGCGATCCGCGACCTGGTGGCGGAATGACGAGCGACGAGGTCATACGCCCGGCGAATGAGGTGGTGATGCCACGGCTGGGCTGGACGATGGAAGCCGGCCGGGTTGTGGAGTGGCTGAAGGAGGATGGCGCGGCGGTTGCGGCAGGCGAGGCGATCTTCTCGGTGGAGAGCGACAAAGCGGTGACGGAGGTCGAGGCGCTCGACAGCGGGGTGCTGCGGATTCCGCCCGATTCGCCGGAGCCTGGAATCGAGGTTCCGGTTGGAGCCAGGCTCGCCTACATCGTGGCGCCGGGGCAGCCCGCG